>Ga0255212_1000060_pt1 | contig 38941 bp, 36 predicted proteins | sample Miss_Yuk_RepC_8d_FD_188425 | JGI IMG/M metagenome (GOLD analysis project Ga0255212, IMG submission 188425) | Freshwater microbial communities from Mississippi River, Louisiana, United States - Miss_Yuk_RepC_8d | ecosystem: Environmental > Aquatic > Freshwater > River | place: USA: Louisiana...
GCATCCGGGCGAGAACACGCCAGCGATCGGGACAGCGGCTGACTTCGCCTATCAAAGCGTCTGGCCGACAAACGGCGGCGGTATCACTGCCGGCGCGTACGGTCCTGGTAAGCGCCCTCGTTCTGCCACACTGATTATTTCGCGCACTGATGGCGGAAAAATCGGTCTGTAATGCGTTTTAGATCGCAGCTATCCGGACTTATCGGATTGCTGCTTTTACTCGGTGCTTGCTCTTCAGGGGGCGATGCACCGAGTCAAGCAACTGGTAACACGAACCAGGGCACAAGCGGCCAAGGCTCAAACCCAGTTTCAGCGGCAGGATCAGCGCAAGGCCCAGATCCACAACGCGCATTGCAATGGCACTTAAGCCTTGCTGAATTCTCCCCACAGGGCACAACACAATCCTCAAGCGAAACTCGTCCGCTATACGATTTAGCATTAGGCAATCTCAGCGAGCGTGGTCGTGGTATTAGGATCGCTCTTATCGATGGAACGGTTGACGCCACGCACCCTGACCTTTTGGGGCGACTTCTTGATTCATCGGCGATCTGCTGCGACTGGGTCCCGCTTACCCGGCAAAACAACTCATCCAGTGCGAGTCCTGATAGCGCTATGCGCTCAAGGGTCGCTGAAACGGGTCATGCCACAGGGCTTGCCGCACTGATTGCCGCAACTGAAAACAACAGCATCGGAGGCCATGGTATTGCGCCAGCAGCAATGCTCGTTAGCCTTAATGCGATCGCTAGCGGCGACGACAGCCGGCTTGTACAGGCACTACAGGTTGCTTTGGGTAGTGGTGCATCGGTGATCAACAACAGTTGGTCCCCGCCAGATCCCAATGAGGGCGGCAGCCGAAGCTTTTATCCTGCGCCACAAGCTTGGTACAGCGCCCTTGATGAGGCGCAAAGCAAGGGGCGCTCGGGCTTAGGCGCCATCATCGTAAAAGCAGCCGGTAATGGTGGTGCAGCCTTCAGTCCGTCGCGGCTTCGCAGCGACTCGGCAGACTCTGCTAATTATGATGGCTATGCACAACACCCTGCTGTCATCGGCGTTGGCGCTGTGGATGCTTTTGCAAGACCACTTGCTTTATCGGAGCCCGGTGCCCAGGTACTCGTTTCAGCCTTTTCGTCCCAGACAAATAGCCCAAGCCTGTCGACGGGCACTGAAGTTCTACCCTCGGGAACCTCAAGCGCTGCTGCCATGGTGAGTGCCTTAAGCGCTTTAATGCTTGAAGCAAACCCCGGCTTAACATGGCGTGATCTGCGCTGGATTCTTGCGACTACCGCGCGTCCTGTACCAGGCTACGACCAACCAGGTATCAGCAGCGCACAATCGCTGCTTCGCAGCCACGGCTACCACCAGCAAGTCGGGTTTGGGCTGGTCGATGCTGGCGCAGCGGTTCAATCCGCCAAAAGCTTTCAAGGTTTACCGCCCTTACTGAATTGTTCACTCAATGCAAAAAAAGATGCTCCGATCGTTACGCGAGTTAGTACCGGTGAGCAATTTGCTATGCCGTGGCATCAGGTAGCGATAGCCCGAGAAAACTCAAAAATTTCATTTTCCTTTGATTTGGCAAAGGCTCAGTGCTCCATTGATCGCATCGAAAGCGTGGTGCTTTCGCTTGCTAGCTCGCATCAAGACGCAACAGGCTTGCGCATCACACTGATTAGTCCGCTTGGTCACGGTGTTCAGTTCGCAGCGCCGCGTGATTGCGCTCACACGGCCTGCACGAATTTAAATAATGGCTTTCAGTTTCATAGCGTTCGCTTTATGGCCGAGCCTGCCGCGGGTCGCTGGATGCTGCAGATCAGTGAGGAAAGCGGCAAATCAATTGGGACCCTTAGCAAGCTTCAGCTAAGCCTTTGGGGTCACTAAATCGCTTGCAAAAAAAAGCCTGCGATATGGCAGGCTGAATACCCCACGCGTCGAGGGGTTGGGAGACAACCCGGAGGACGGGCTGTGATGTCAATTTAACTGGACAGTTTTTAATTGTCAATCTATTTTGACTTTATTGTTCTGGACAATTAAAGTCTGCCCAGAAAACTTCACAAACGCATTTTTCGTTTTGTTCGACAAGGAAACTTAACGGCGATCACGTCCAATGACCGACGGTTTTGATAGATCTTTTACGCACGCAATCGATACAAGTCAGGCATCGATCGAAGCTGTTTTCCTCAAGCGAGTTGTCCCGCTCATGGCAGCCCATCGCAGCGCTGGGCTTCGCGCCGGCGTAAAAGCTAGGCTTTGTATCAGTACCGAGGAATTCGATCGCTTTTGTCGGTATTGTCTTTCGGGAGATGCTGATTCAGTTCATGCGCTTTGCGACTTATGGCTTGTGCGCGGCGTTTCGGCGGAATCAATTGTTGATGCAGCGATCACAAAGGCCGCACAAAGCTTTGGACAGCGATGGCTTGATGATCATGCTCACTTTGCCGAGGTGACGCAGGCCTGCTGGCAGTTACAAAAAGTCTTGCAGCAGCTAACGCCCGCGCTTGAGAAGCCGATCACGGCGCATGCTTCAAAGCCAAGAGCGCTCATGCTTGGCGCCGAGCAATGCAGCCACAGGCTTGGCCTCATGGTCGCATCGAGTCTATTGCGCCGTGAAGGCTTTGAGGTTGAATGCGGATACTTTTCAACGAGAGCCCCATTCCTTAGCAAAGCACAGGCACTCGATGACGCAGGTTTGCAGCTGCTTGCCTTCAGCCTTAGCTGTAGCGATCAACTCAAGGCCTGCAAAGCACTCGTGAAGCACATTCGCCGAAAGCGACCCGACCTTCGCCTTGTGCTCGGTGGGTCCCTCATCAGCGAAGCTTTCACAGCACGATCTATTGGGGTGCCCGTGGATGCAGTGATTGTCGGAAAACCGGCTTGGTCTGAGATCCTTGAAGGGCTGGGAATTAGCCCGACCAAGCTTTGTCCATGGCAAGAAAATGCTTGCCACTTGTCCTAACTTGGATCGATACTCGATGCGGGGGAAAAGACCTTTCGTTTTCCTCGACACGGCGCGCCGTGCCTCCTCAGATTCATGAAGATTTCAACTTGGGGAGACGAGTGTGGGATCAAGGCGTTCACATGATAGAGATTCAACCCAGCATGCCATCGGCGACATGGTGGAACAACTTGTGCTGCCGAAAATGGTTCAAAGCCATCGCGAACTAGGACTAAGACCCAAACTTATTTGCGACCTCGATGGCTTTATTGAATTATTGCTTTCAAACGATCAGCCTAGCCTGATCGCATCGATTGAGACGATGCGCGAGGCGGGTCACCCGCTTGAACTGATCTATAGTGAGGTCTTAACACCAGCTGCGCGTAGGCTCGGCGAAAAGTGGCTTCGCGATGAATTCAATTTCAGTGAAGTAACGATTGCGACCTGGCAGATTGAACAGCTTCTGCACCACTTTCACCAGGCCTTTGAAAATAGCCAGCGTAGGCACACGAGTAAGGCATCGATACTTATCAGCATGATGCCTGGTGACCAGCATAGCCTTGGTGCGAAAATGCTGAGCACTTTTTTCAGGAAAGACCACTGGGAAGTCACCCTGCTACAGCCGCAAAGCCTGCAGGCCATTCACGACGAGGTCATCGCCTCGAATCCGAGTTTGATAGCCATAACCGTGTCACAAGTTGAATCGCTCGGGCAAGTAAAGCTTTTGCTTAAACTCGCCAGGCAGCAGCCAGCGCTAAGATCGATGCCCTGGATGATTGGCGGTCGCGTGATCAATGAGCACCCTATGCAAGCCGTTGCGGTGCTATCTGACCGCAATATTCATCTTTGCCAGGGCGATGCAAATCAAGCATTGGTGCTAGCCAGAAGGCTTCTCGGTCTTGAAGCTAGAGGACAAGCGCAAAGCGAGCATAGCAAGGCCGCAACCCAGCATTAGGTCTCTGCTCAGAGCAGGGTGAAGCTTTTCACTGCCCAGTACAAGCCCATGCTTTGCTATGCTTAGGGCATGAATGCACCTGCCCCATCGCAAAGCCTCGCCCACTTCTCGGAAGCCTCGCCCAGACGCCTGATGCACACCCGTCGCATCGAATCGCAGGGTTTTCGGCGCGAAGACGGTTTGTGGGATATCGAAGCAAGAATCGTCGACACCAAGCCTTTTGCCTATGAGGAACCCTACCGTGGCCATCGCGAAGCAGAAAGTGATGTACACAATATTGCGATTCGTCTAACGCTTGATGATGACTTCGTTGTGCACGATATCGAAGTACTCATGCCGGCCGTGCCTTATCCAAGTTGTGCCGGCGCCATTCCGAATTTCAAGCTTTTGATCGGTGCGAAGGTCGGTGCTGGCTGGCGTAAAGCTGTTCAGGCGGTGGTGGGATCGACAAAGGGCTGTACCCACGCCCGCGAACTGCTTTTTCCGATGGCAACGGTTGCATTTCAAACGCTTTTTGGCTGGGAAGATGAGGCCGAAAGCCAGCAAGAGAAAGAGCGCCGCGCGCAACGCGAAGCGATGCGTGGCCAACAAGCAGGACGCCCCCATTTCATGGATGGCTGCCATAGCTGGGCAAGTGATGGCGAAGTGGTGGCAACGCTCTACCCTCAGTTCTTCACCCCTAAAAAGCTCTGATCCCTAGGGTGCGGATAAGGCCTCAAACCCGTGTTTTCTTGTTAGTCCTTGGCTTACCCCTGCGAGGTGGGTGCGGACTCGACCTGTCTTCGCAGGTCATCGGGTTGGAGGGTTTGGGTACAAAGTTGCGCGAAACGATAAGCATAACGTTTTAATATTTGACCTCTTCTAAAAGCCATCACGGTTGTGTTAGGACCGAAAAGGTGCCCTGCTTCAATCTTTCTTAAGCCCAGATCACGCATCGGATCAAAGGCCATCGACGCGATAATCCCAACGCCAAGTCCACAAGCGACATAGGTCTTAATCACGTCTGCATCAAGCGCCGACATCACGATATTTGGCCTTTTTGCGTGACGCATAAAACCTTGCTCAATGCGCTGTCTGCCGGTAAACCCACTGTGATAAGTAATCAGCGGCCATTTTGCCAGGGACTCGATGTCGAGCGGATGGCGCAGCAGTGGATGGTCTGCGGGCACGACCACCGCGTGAGCCCATTGATAATAGGGAAAACTCACAAGTTCATCGTGCTGTGAAAGCGACTCCGTCGCAATGCCGATCTGCGCCTGACCTTTTAACAACCACTCTACAATTTGTTGCGGACTGCCTTGCTGCAAGCTCAATTGAACCTTTGGAAACTCGCGACGAAATGTCACAACCACATCGGGCAAGACGTAGCGTGCTTGAGTATGCGTCGTTGCAATGCTCAACTGACCGCTATCGCCTTCGCGAAACTGTTCAGCCACAAGACTTATGTTGCTTGCCTCAAGCAGCAAACGATCGAGCATGGGCAAGACCTGCTCACCAGCCTCGGTAAGTCCCGTAAAGCGTTTACCCTTGCGTACAAAAATGCCAAGACCCAACTCGATTTCTAAGTCACGAATTTGCTTGCTCAGCGCAGACTGCGAACTATGCAAGACTTGAGCCGCATCGGTGAGCTTGAAGTCCTGACGGACGACTTCGCGGACCACACGCAATTGCATTAGATTCATGGCAGGATCAATCCTTGATGGATGTTTGAAGACCTATGATGTTTAACCTTATCATTCGATTAGAACAGCTTCGCGGCCTGATCGCTGGCTGGATTGCACTCTTGTTGCTTTCGCTTGGCGTTGCGCTCTACAGCCAACACGGCCTTGGCATGATGCCTTGTCCTTGGTGTGTGATTCAGCGCCTTTTCATGCTGCTATGCCTAGGCTTAAGTTTCCTAATGCTCAGTAGCGTTAGAATTCCGATAGCGATGCTTGCACCCGCCTTTGCCCAGTTCTTGCTGCAATGCGCCGGGATGGCTGCCGCCATATACCAAGCGCTTGTTGCCAGCGAAGATAGCCAGTGTGTTATGGGCCTTGCCGATAGGCTCTTGATGGCAAGCGGCCTTGAGCAAGCTTGGCCCTGGATGTTTGCTGCCTCGACTTCTTGTGCCGAGGCAGCCCAAGCCAAGCTTTTTGGCCTGAGCTTTCCATGGCTTGGCTTTGGGCTCTTTTTCGTCGGCGCTCTATGCTCTATGGTTTGTATAGGATTATCGCTAAGAGCAAGCTTTAGCCCGCGCATGAAGGATAGACCTATCCCATGACTGATTCAAACCAAGGGCATCTTGCTGAGAATATTGTTCATTTCGCGCGGGTACTACGGACCGCGGGATTGGCGATTTCAAGCGACCGGATAGTCATGGCCACCGAAGCCGTCCTCGCAGTTGGCCTAGCGTCGCTAGACGATTTGCGCTATACCTTGTGTTGCACGTTAACCAGCAGTGCAGATCAGCAAAGTCTCTTCGATCAAGCTTTTACAGCATTTTGGCGCGATCCCGATTTACTTGGTAAGGCCATGCAAATGCTCTTGCCAAAGGTCGATGGCGGTATGGCATCACCACAAGAAGCAAACCGAAGGCTATCCGAGGCCTTGGCTCCACCTGCAAAAGCGCGCAGCGCCTCGGATCAAGACGATGCTGAGCCACAGACGCTTGAAGCGACCATGAGTTTTTCAAATCGAGAATTGCTACAAAAGGCTGACTTTGAAACACTTAGCGCTGCAGAGTGGATCGCGGTAAGCAGGTTGATTTCACAAATGCTGCCTCAGATGCCGCTTGTACTATCAAGACGAAAGCAGCCTGCATGGCACCGAGGTCCGATCGATATGCGTCGCGTCGCACGCTATGCACTTCGAAGCGGCGGTGAGATCATGCAGCTGCCTCGGCGCTTGCCTCGAAAGCAAGCGATGCGGGTCGTCGCCTTGCTTGATATCTCAGGTTCGATGACGAGTTATTCGCGCATGTTCTTATATTTTTTGCATGCGCTCACGCGTGCCGACCCTCGCACACAAACACTGGTCTTTGGTACTCGACTGAGCGATTTGTCATCTGCGATGCGCGAGCATGACCCTGATGAGGCGGTGGCAGCAGCGGTAAGTCTTGTTCATGACTGGAATGGCGGGACTCGTATCGCATCAAATCTAGCACGATTTAATAAAGATATCGGTCATCGGATGGCTGGATCACGAAGTATGGTTTTACTTGTGACCGACGGCTTAGAGCGCGATGATCCAACTGCGCTTGGCAGGGAAGCGGCGCGATTAGCAAGACGCTGCCGTCGGTTGATTTGGCTCAACCCTTTACTTCGGTATCACGGTTTCGAACCTAAAGCGAGCGGTGTGCGCGCGCTCTTACCCCATGTCAACGAGCACCTACCGGTTCACAATCTCCAAAGCCTGATGGCCATTGCAAAACTCAGCTAAAGGCGCATTGTTGTTGGTTTTATAGGGCAACAGAATTTATGGGTTTAATAAACCTCGGGAATGTACATTTCCAGAGGCACCGGAGTACGAAAATACTCTGGATTTCTAACCCTCTCCGGAAGTACCACTTCTTCATGCTGCACTTCCTGATACGGAACCTGATGCAGCAAATGATGAATGCAATTCAATCTTGCTCGTTTTTTATCGACGGCCGCCACAACATGCCAGGGTGCTTCATCGATATGAGTCCGCTCCAGCATATTCTCTTTAGCCCGTGTGTAGTCTTCCCAACGCTTGCGGCTTTCGAGATCCATAGGGCTGAGTTTCCACTGCTTTAAGGGATCATGAATACGCGCAAGGAATCTTGCGTGCTGCTCCTCATCGGTGATCGAAAACCAATACTTCACGAGTTTGATACCGCTTCTAACCAGCATGCGTTCAAACTCGGGCGTTGAACGAAAGAATTCTTCGAGATCGTTATCGTTACAAAAACCCATCACTTTCTCGACGCCTGCCCTGTTATACCAACTACGATCAAAGAGCACGATCTCGCCAGCAGCGGGAAGATGAGAAACATAACGTTGGAAATACCATTGCGTTTTCTCGCGATCGTTTGGTGCAGGCAAGGCTGCGACCCGACAGACACGCGGATTTAGTCGCTGGGCAATACGTTTGATCACGCCGCCTTTACCTGCCGCATCGCGTCCTTCAAAGACAACCACAAGGCGGAATTTATGCGCGACAACCCAGTCTTGTAACTTGACCAGTTCACGCTGCAGTCGAATCAACTCGGTGAAGTAAACCCTGCGCGGTAAGGCACTAGCCGATTCAACGATGTTTGGATGCTCGCCACCAGCCGGAAACACAAGGGTTTCATCTTCGAGCTCAAGCTCGAGTTCTTCGTCTAGGGTATCAAGCAATTCCTCGCGAAGTCTCTCCATCGCCTGACTATCTAACGTTTTCTCGTCCATGGCCATCCTCTGGTGTCGCCAAAATATCAAGTAGAAGATTTACTCAGATTGATTGCCAGATGATGACGAAGGCTGCAAAAAGTCGCGTATTGCCCTGGCCGTTGCTTCAGGTTTTTCTTCAGCGATAAAGTGGCCGCAGTCCAGGCTGAGCTCGCGAACAGTCCTTGCCCAGCGCTGCCATGTCGCTAAGGGTGACTGGCTATTTAGGTATTGCTGGGCCCAAATCACGAGCACATCACATTCGATTTTCCGCGCAGCCTCCCTATCTGCCAGGTCATTCAATCGATCGACGGTGGCACCAGCGCGATAATCTTCACAACAAGCTTCAATCATTCGCGCTTGGGCATAGCTCTGTTCGTAATCTTTCATAGCACGTGGATCAAGCGTGGCCCCGCGCCCTTGCCAGCGTCCGATCAAGTGATGTAAATAGTAGATCGGATCGGCACCGATCAGGCGTTCAGGCAGTGGAGCTGGCTGTGCCAACAACAGCCAATGGTAGCTGCGCAGCGCCCCTGACATCGCCATGCGCTCCCACATATCAAGTGTTGGAACGATATCAAGCACAATCAGTTTTGTAATCGCCTTTGGATGATCCAAGGCCAGGCGATATGCAACACGACCACCCCGATCGTGTCCACATACTGCAAAGGTCGAGTACCCCATCGTTTGCATCATGGCAATCGCATCCGCGGCCATGCTACGTTTGCTATAGGCTTGATGATCATCGCTGGCTGAGGGTCCCAAACTTCGCCCATAGCCTCGCAGATCTGGAATAACAAGCGTGAAATGATCTTGAAGCCGAGCAGCCACGGCATGCCAGGCAGCAAGTGTTTGCGGGTAACCGTGCAGTAACAACAAGGGTGGACCACGGCCTGCACTGAGCCAAAAGAGATCGGCCCCCTGATGTTTTAACCGATGACTACTAAAGCCAGGGAAAAGGCTAACAAGCGGGTCTGTTTCACTGCCAAGCACCATCAAGCTTTCATGGCATTGACGCTCACTTTGGGCTTGGCTTTGACCTTCACTTTGAACTTCACCTTGAGCGTCACTTTGGGCTTGGCTATGGTCCTGCTTCATGTTGTGCCTATACCGGGTACTAGGTCCCAATCGCCAAGTGCCCACCCATCTTTCGTAAGAGGGCAATCACTGATTGCGCGGTGATTCGGCCGGTTTTGGGGTTTTCTGAGGGAATATTTTCGATTTTCATGCTGAGTCTTGCCGCATCGGATTCGACGACAAGCTCATGGGTGTTGCGCGTAATGGTCGGGTCTGCCCAAATCTCAAGTTTGGTGCGATCGACGCCAACGCCGGCAAGCGATGCCGCTATCGCAACATTAAGGTTGGCTGGAAACCCGGTTGCAGCTTCGCGCGCTGAGCCCGCATAAAGTTGCATGGGCTCCTTAATACCCAACACCTCGATGCCTCGTTGGACAAGAAAAGGCGCACCGTGAAAGCCAAGCGGTGGTTTGCTGCTCTTCATGGTGACTGAGTGAATTTCCCCCTCTGCCGCAGCAATGATGGCATCAAGTCCAATCAATGCCCCTGTTGGGATATGAATTTTTGCACCGTGGGCCTTTGCGAGCTCGATCAGATCTTCATTGAGCAAGAGGGCGCCAACGCTTAGGATGACCAGGTCTTTACCGGCTTGGAGCACAGGCTCTGCCAGCTCGCGCAAAAAGGCCGCAGGCGCTGATTCGATCACGATATCGGCATGCTGAGCCAGTGCGTTGAGCGCGAGCACCCGCGGTGGCCTTTTTAGCCCAGTTAAAAATTCGCTTGCCTTTTGTGGATTTCCAACGGCCACAGCCTCGAGCGCCATGCCTGGGATACCGTCATCGAGCGCCTTGGCGATTTTTCGTCCGATGGCACCCATGCCGGCAATTGCAACTTTCATCGACTTGTCCTGCTGATTACGCATCGTCTATCCCTTGAGCGATGTTTTATAAGAGAAAATCCCCAACATTGAAACAGTAGCTCACCCAATGGGCAGCGGACTATGGCAATGTGGCTTCCGAATGTAGCTCATCCTGTCAACACGAGTTGGCGCTTCCCCTTAGTCTGGAGCCAGCATGCGAACCCAAGCGATACAGATCACCGACTTTGGTGGTCCGGAAGTCTTAAAAGCCACCGACATTGAGATTGGCGAACCCGCCCAAGGCGAAGTCCGAGTACGTCATCAGAGTGTGGCGGTCAATTTTGTTGATGTTTATCACCGGATAGGACAACTTCATGGTGATGGCCCCAAACCACCCTTTATCGCTGGCGTTCAGGCCAATGGCGTCATCGAAGCCCTTGGTGAAGGACTAGCCGAAAGCGATTTGCGAGTCGGTGATCGGGTCACCTACGCCAATATTGGTATCGGCAGCTATGTCGGCCATCGCAACCTGCCCGCTGATCGTCTCGTCAAAATACCCGAGGCACTAAGCGATGAAATCGTTGCCGCTTCCTACCTGCGCGGACTGACTGCGCATTACCTGCTCAAGCGCCTTTACAAGGTCCAAGCGGGCGATACGGTCCTCATCCACGCTGCCGCAGGCGGTGTAGGCCAATTAATGGTTCAATGGGCAAAAGCCTTAGGCGCCATCGTCATCGGCACGGTTTCAAATGAGGAAAAGGCTGCCTTGGTGCAACGTCTTGGTTGCGACTATCCCATCGTCTACACCAAAGAAAATTTCGCTGACCGCGTGCTGCAAATCACCGACGGTGAAGGCGTACCGGTTGTGTATGACTCGGTCGGACGCGACACCTTTAAAGAGTCGCTTCGCTGTACCCGTCCGATGGGTATTGCAATCAACTACGGCACCGCCTCGGGGCAGGTCGAACCCTTTCCTTTGCAAGACTTGCACAGTAAATCGCTCTCGGTTTGCAGGCCAACGCTAAGAACCTGGATTGCCAAGCGGAGCGACTTACTTCGGGCCTCTCACGAACTTTTTGATTTGCTGGGCAGCGGATGCCTGCGAATCGATATCGCCGCGCATGTGCCCTTGCACGATGCTGCTCAAGCCCATCGCTTAATTGAAGATCGTCGAACCGCCGGGGCAATCATTCTAGACCCTTAAAGAGGGCGGCCAGATCTTGATCTTACATTCTTTTATGTAACGTTACTTTATCTTGTTTTTATAACTACGAATCAAAAGTAAAAGGAGACCACCATGATCGATCTGAAAACACGCAGAGCACTGCTGTCTTCGGGCGCAGCACTGTCTGCCGGCACCCTGCTTGCGGCAGGCTGGTGTCGAGAGTCTATCGCGCAAGCAAAAAAGACTTGGCCCGAGCGACCCGTTAAACTGGTATTGGGTTATCCAACGGGCGGCGCTGCTGATGCCGTTGCCCGCCCGATGCAAAACAAAATTGAAGCTGCTATCGGCCAACCACTTATTTTCGAGTACAAGCCAGGGGCAGGGGCTACGATTGGTGCAGACTTTACAGCAAAGTCCGCCCCTGATGGCTATACTATTCATTACGCAGACTCAGGCCCACTCACCATTCTTCCCAACGGTAAAAAGCTCTCTTATGATCCAGTAAAGAGCTTTTCACCCATTGGCATCGCTTGCAGTGGTGGCACGGCCCTGGTAGCCCACCCCTCAGTATCGGCTAATAACCTTGAAGAACTATTGCGCTTGATACGCGCCAAACCGGGTGGCATGACTTACGGCACCTCAGGAATCGGCGGTGCGGGTCATCTTGCAGGCGAACTCTTTCAGTCGATGACAAAAACCGACATGGTTCATGTCCCCTACAAAGGCGGTGGTCCGGCTATGGTTGAATTGCTCGGCGGACAAGTGCCCCTCTTATTCGCTTCGATGCCGACCGCGGTACCACACATCAAGTCGGGCAAAATAAAAGTGCTTGGCGTCACAAGTGCCACCCGATCATCGGCTCTTCCTCAAGCACCCACGATCGCCGAACAGGGTCTAAGTGGCTTTGAAGCGGCTATTTGGTGGGGCCTTTTGGGACCGGCAGGCATGCCAGCCGATATCGTTCAAAAACTTAATGCAGCCATGAATGCAGCCTTGAGCGACGCCGCAGTTGCCGAAAAAGTCCGCTCACAAGGCTATGAACCGATGACATCAACGCCAGCCGAATGCGCGGCACGCATCGTGGCAGACCTGGCTAAATGGGGCAAGGTCATTCGCGATGCAAAAATAACATTTGAGGGATAAGCAGGTAATGACCATGCAAGCCGCATACTACCGTCGCAAGGGGCCAGCCGCTGAGGTCTTGCAACTTGGCGAGCTCGAGACACCGCAGCCAGCGCAAGGCGAGGTAAGAGTTCGTATTAAAGTTTCAGCGGTCAATCCGTCAGACACCAAAAACCGTGGCGGCCATCGTGGCAATATCCACATGCCCTTTCCTTTGATCATTCCGCATCAGGACGGATCAGGGATTATCGAAGCCGTCGGTGAAGGTGTTTCCAAAGATCGTATCGGCGAGCGCGTTTGGGTTTATGAGGCAACGCTTGGCAGAGCTTTAGGAACTTGCGCTAGCTTTTGTTGCGTTCCATCTTCAAAAGCTATAACGCTACCTGATGCTGCTGACTTCGAAGCAGGTGCTTGTATGGGCATACCAGCCATGACAGCGCATCGTTGCGTCTTTGCCGATGGAAGTGTTGCTGGCAAGCGCGTCTTGGTCTTGGGCGGCGCAGGTGCCGTGGGTTTTTACGCAGTCCAAATGGCCAAACTCGATGGCGCGGCGTCGGTCATCGCCACGGTTTCGCGTCCCGAGCAGGCGCAGGTCGCTATCAACGCGGGTGCAGATCATGTGATCAATTACAAAGAACAAGATCTGGTTGCCAGTTGTAGAGAGCTCTTTCACGAGGACAACCCCATTGATCGCGTGATTGATGTTGCCTTTGGAGCAAACCTTCCTCAAAGCCTTGCGCTTTTGCGAGCACGCGGTGTGATTGCGACTTATGCCTCGGATGCTGTTCCAGAACCTAGCATTCCCTTTTGGCCCATGCTTGCCAAAGACTTAACGGTTCGCTTTGTGCTGGTCTATGCGATGGGCGAGCAAGCACACAGGGATGCAGCGCTTTATATCAATGAATCACTTAAGAAAAACCAGCTTAAGCATCAAATTTACAAACGCTATCATCTTCATGATGTTGTTTCGGCTCACGAGGACTGTGAGAGCATGAAAATTCTGGGTAAGGTGCTCATCCACCTGGATTAAGACCATGAGCCAAACTGTTACAGCCACTTTGCGACCCACTGGTCGCAAAGGACGCCTTGCTGTTTTGAGCATCCTCGTTGTAATCATTGCATTAGGTGCTTTTAGTTACTGGGATCACTTCTTGCGCGATATCGTTGCGACTGATAACGCCTACGTACAAGGGCATGTGGTGCCGGTAAGCGCACTTACTGCCGGCACGATTCGCGAAGTCTACGTCGCAGAAACCGAGCATGTTCAGGCGGGACAGCCCTTAGTTGCCTTTGACGAAAGCGACATTGATATCCATTTGCAACAGCTTGAATCGGATCTTGGCAAAACCGTTCGTGAAATTACCGCTTTATCGCGACAGGTATCGGTCAGCGAAGCCCAAGTCAAAGCAAAGCATGCTGAGTGGATTCGCGCTCAACATGAGCTAGAACGTCATAAAGCGTATCGCGAACGGCGCGCTGCACTGGTCAATCGAGGACTAACCACCCAGGAAGACTATAGAAACGCCGAGACACAAGTACGTTCGGCGGAGGCACAGGTTGAAGCGGCGCGCTCCCAATGGGAGGCCAGTCAACAGCAAGCGGTGGCCTCCAAAGCCTTGCTACGTGATAGTTCTATATTTGAGCACCCGACCGTATTGGGTCAGGTCGCCAAGCTTCGGGAGGCCTGGCTTGTGAAGCAGCGCGCTCAAATTCTTGCTCCAGTAAGCGGTCAGGTCGCCAAACGAAATGCTCAACCGGGTCAACGCGTTGCCCAGGGTAGTTCGATGATGGCAATTGTCCCGCTTGATCAGCTCTGGGTTGATGCCAACTTTAAGGAAAACCAAATTGCAGCTTTAAGGGTCGATCAGCCTGTGAGCCTCACAGCCGACCTCTATGGCGATGAAATCCGCTTTCGTGGCCGCCTTCTTGGACTGTCCCCGGGAACCGGGACTGCATTCTCATTGCTACCTGCCCAGCAGGCAAGTGGCAATTGGGTCAAGGTTGTCCAGCGTGTACCGGTTCGAATTGCGATTGAACCCGACGATTTAAAAAGTTATCCCTTACGAGTCGGCTTATCCATGCGCGTTCGCGTTGATGTGAGTCGCAAAGACGGCTTGAGGCTAACCCATGTAAGCACTGAGACTGCAAATGCCCAAGAATCAATAGCAAATCCGGCGAAGCCGGCAAAGCAACCGAGTCAGCAATCAGCGATTGCGGCCGAAGACCCCGCGATCCATGCAAAGATTCGAAGCATCATCGAACAGCATGCGCAGCCTTGATCAAGCGAGCGCACAGCCCCAAGCCCTGCAAGGCGCTGCACTCGCGCTGCTGACTTTAATGATTTCCCTGGGCACCTTCATGGAAATCCTCGACATCACGATTGCCAACGTTGCCGTTGCCAGCATCGCAGGCGATTTGGGCGTATCACCCCAACAAGGCACTGCCATTATTTCTTCGTATTCGATTGCCTGCGCTGTGTCGCTTCCCTTAACTGGTTGGCTTGCAAGACGCTTTGGTGAGGTTCGCGTCTTTGTAATCGCGGTGTGTGCATTCACCGCTGCAAGCCTTCTTGCCGCGCTATCAAACAGTCTAGAGATGCTAGTGAGCATGCGTTTGCTACAAGGCTTAGCGGGTGGTCCTCTCCTGCCTTTATCTCAAACTTTATTGCTTAGGTGCTATCCGCCTCAGAAGCGGGGCCAAGCCATGGGGCTATGGGCCATGGTGGTCGTGGTCGCGCCGGTGATTGGTCCAGTACTCGGCGGCTTTTTGGTCGACCGTGTTCACTGGAGTTGGCTCTTCCTCATCAACGGCCCTGCGGGTGTCGCAGTCGCTTACACGGTTTGGAAGCTGATGCGTTCGCGAGAGTCGGCGTGTCACCCTGTGCGGCTTGATCTTGTTGGTGTTTGTCTGTTGGTCGTTGGCGTAGCATGCCTTCAATGGGTGCTCGAACACGGCCGGGAGGAAGACTGGTTTGAGTCGCCCAATGTTATCGCCATGACCGTCATTGCCTTGCTTTCGATTGCCTATTTTGTGGCCTGGTCATGGAACGAAAAAGAAGCAGTCGTCGATTTAAGCTTGCTCAAGGGCGTTCAATACACCACGGGTGTGAGTATGCTAACAATCGGTTTTATGACCTATTACGCTACCGTGGTTGTGTTTCCGCTTTGGCTTTTGCTTGTGATGGGCTACAACACCGTTCAAGCAGGCTTAGCTATTGCGCCTATCGCCATTTTTAATTTGGTCTTTTCACCGTTGGTTGGGCGAAACATCCATCGGCTCAATCCTCAATATTTGTCGTTGCTCTCCTTTAGCCTTTTAGCAGTGATTTCATTTTGGAATAGTACCTTCACCCTTGAGGCTGGGTACTGGGAAATCATCATGCCTCGATTGTTACAAGGATTTGGTATGGCAATATTTTTCATACCGATCCAAAGTTATATGCTTGCCGGCATCGCCAATGACCGACTAGCTGCTGCCACCGGGTTTTCAAACTTTGCACGCATGCTTGGTGCAGCGCTCGGTGCTGCGATCGGCGTCAGCGCCTGGGATCGCTGGGCAGCCGAAGCTTATGTTGAGTTGGGAAGCCGCTTGAACGCTCTCGACACGACGACGATCGACTATTTATCGTCGATCCGTCAGCTTGGCATTGAAGGAAGCGGCGAGCTTGCAATCGCTGAGCGACTCGTGTTTGCCCAAGCCTATATGATGGCTACCAATCGCTTTTTTTACGCCTGTGGTGTGATCTTCGCGCTGATGGCGCTTGGCTTAGTCGTCACTTGGGCTTGGCGTCCTCCTTGGGGGCGACGGCCTGCTTTGAGTCCTCATGCAGCCAAGCACGGATGACCGCAACAACCGTTTGTGGGTCGGACTGAAAACTTGCTCTGACCGCATCACGCTCAAGGTCAAAGGCCGCCTCTTTCGGATCTTTGGCCGCTGAGCTTGGCTTGGCCGCGCCTGCTGCCTTAGCCTGACCCGCTGCCTTTGACGTGGCGGCTGCCCGCACTTGACTTGATGCCTGTGCCTCGCTTGCTGCCTTAGCGACCGGCTTGGCTTGCACTTTCTGCTGTTTCTCAAGCCCCAAGGATTGTTTTAATTTATTCCACATCATCAACAATCGGGTTGCTTAAGACGCCGATACCGTCAACTTCAATCTCGCACATATCGCCCGCTTTCATAAATACCGGCGGTTTTCGCGCATAGCCAACTCCAGCCGGTGTTCCTGTAATGATCACATCGCCCGGTTCAAGCGTCATACAAGCTGAAATAATGACCAGCGCCTCGCGCACATCAAAGAGGAAATCCTTGGTGTTTGCATCTTGCATCACTTGCCCGTTTAGCCGCGACTGTATGCGCAAACCCGCTGCGCCGAGCGGCAGCTCATCGCAAGTGACGAGCCACGGACCAAAAGGCCCGGTCGCATCAAAATTCTTCCCGATAGTCCACTGGCTGGTTTTACGCTGGAAGTCACGAATCGAAGCATCGTTAAATAAACTATATCCCGCGACACAATCAAGCGCTTGATCGCTTCTCAGGTGGCGCGCGCGATGACCAATGATCACCGCAAGTTCTGCCTCATAATCGAGCTGATCACTCTGCCGTGGGCGAATGATCGCCTCGCCCTGACCGAGTAAGGAACTGTTAGCGCGCAGAAAGAAGCTTGGGTAATCGGGTTTGGCATGCCCACCCTCAGCAGCATGGTCTGCGTAATTCAAGCCCATGCAAATGAGCTTGCCGGGCTCAGGGATCAGAGGGGCGTAGCGAAGCGCACTGCAGTCGCGTTTCAAAGCATCGGGCGCAGTCGCTAAAGCCGCATTGATTTTCTCGAGGGCCTTAGGGATGGCCAAAAGTGCTGGCATGCTTGGTGGTGCCCAAGGCGCTATATCCTCGAGTGAATAAAACGACAGCCCTGCTGCCGAACTCAAAACACCGAGTTTGACCTGCTCACCGTCTCGAAATGAAAACAATCGCATGGACCTCTCCTTGGAATGTCATGCATGATAAGCAGATTCCACGCTTGATCAAGGAGATCTGTTTCATGTCAACGCTATCAAAAGTCGCTATCGTCACAGGCGCTGGCAGCGGCGTAGGCCGCGCCGTGAGTTTGGCCTTTCTTGGAGCAGGCTATCGCGTTGTGCTTGCAGGTCGCAGACAAGACGCCTTGCATGAAACCATAGCGATGGCGCAAGACGCTCAAGGCAGAGCGCTCGCTAAAGTTACCGACGTTTGCGACGCCACTTCAATCGACGATCTTTTTGACGCCTGCGTTGCCGCCTTTGGGCGGCTTGATGTGCTCTTTAACAACGCAGGTATTGGTGCACCTGCCGTACCCATTGATGAGTTGCCGATCGAGACCTGGCGACATGTGGTCGACACGAACCTCACCGGTTCGTTTCTTTGCACCCGTGCGGCTGTTAAACAAATGAAATCGCAAGACCCCCAAGGCGGAAGAATTATTAATAATGGATCGATCTCTGCTTATGCACCTCGACCCAATTCGATCGCATACACCGCAACCAAACACGCGATGACAGGCCTCACAAGGTCTACAGCACTCGATGGGCGTCGATTTAATATCGCCTGCGGTCAAATCGATATAGGTAATGCCGAAACGCCGATGGCCGCTCGGATGGCCAAAGGCGTGCCGCAGGCCAACGGCGAGATCGCAGCAGAGCCTTTAATGGATGTGACCCATGTTGGCCAATCGGTACTCCACATGGCCGAGTTACCCCTGCAAAGTAATGTACTTTTCATGACGGTAATGGCAACCAATATGCCCTATGTGGGCCGCGGATAGTTTTGAGGCTAACATCGTTATGAAATCGCTTTATCCACAAGCCTTTGAATCGGCCATCGCGATTGCAAACCGCGTCAAGCGCGGGACCTTGAAAGCAAGCGATGTGCTTTCGGCGCAAATCGAACGCATCCAAAAGCACGATCAAGCAATAAATGCGGTGGTCGTGCGCGATTTTGATCAGGCAAGACTTGCAGCCGAGCGTATTGATCGAATCGTGCAACGTGGCTCCGAACGCCAAAAGCAAGCCCTTGGCCCGCTTGCAGGCGTACCGATCACGGTTAAGGAGTCCTATGATCTTGCCGGTCTGCCAAGTACTTTTGGTCGGGTCGAGATGCGCGCCAACATCGCCCAATCAGATGCGCTCATGGTTTCAAGGCTCAAGCAAGCAGGCGCGATTGTGATGGGCAAGACCAATGTGCCCGTGCGCCTTTCAGATTGGCAAAGTTTTAACCCGATTTATGGCACAACAAATAATCCCTACGACCTCACACGTGTTCCGGGTGGATCGAGTGGCGGGGGTGCAGCAGCGCTTGCCGCAGGGTTCAGTTTTCTAGAACTTGGCAGCGATATCGGTGGATCAATCCGCGGACCAGCACATTTTTGCGGTGTTTTTGGGCATAAGCCAAGCATCGGCGTGCTGAGCGGTGAAGGCCATGCCTTACCCGATGCTCTGGCAACCGCCGATTTAGTCGCCTATGGGCCATTAGCAAGACATGCGCGTGATCTTAAGCTCAGCTTTGATGTTGCGCTCGGCGAGGATCTTGCAGGGTATGGCTTGGTCAAGCCCGCAGCGCGCCTGGCAAGGCCCAGTGGCTGGCGGGTTGCCTTGCTAAGCGATGCCAAAACCTGTCCGGTCGATCGAGAAATTGTCAAGGGACTTGAAGCGCTGGGTGATCGGCTCGAAAAGCTAGGCATGAAGGTACAACGCAAAGGTCCTCCTATTGAATTGGAGCATTTGCACAAGCTCTACATTCGCTTGCTGCGCGCCGCAACCTCGCGTGGCCTATCGGATCAGGCCTTCAAGGAGCAGGCCGAAGTGGCCGAGGCCTATCGTCATGGCACGCGCCAGGAGCGAAAAGGCTACGATTACTACGCTTGGATGGTGCAAGCCAACACCATGACTCACCGTGAGTGGTTACAGGCACACGAAGAGCGCATGGCGATGGCTCGTACTTGGGCAGCGTGGTTTGAAGAAGTCGACGTCCTACTTTGCCCTGTTGCATCAATGCCCGCCTTTCATCACATGCAATCGGGCGAACGCTGGGAGCGCATGATTGCGGTCAATGGTCAGCAACAACCCTCAACCCAGACCATGTTTTGGGCAGGGATGTCAACCCTTTGTGGTCTTCCCGGCACCGCGGTTCCCGCAGGACAAACGACAAAGGGACTTCCCTTTGGTGTGCAGGTCATAGGGCCGCGCGACGGTGACCAGATCACCCTTGCCTTTGCCGAATTACTCGAGAAGTACGCTGGCTGCCAATTCCAACCACCCCCGGCGTTTGCATCCTAGTATCTGCGGCGACGCTGATCGATCGGCGCATAGGTTGTCAGTGGCGCTGCCATCAGATAACTGGGATCCGGCGTAATGACCAAGGGGAGCGTTTCTCCGGGATCGCGGTTTAGCTGGGCGCTATACTGCCTACCAGCGTATTCATACACGACGGTATAGCCGGCAACCCGGGTCTCAAGCGCCTGGCTGCCCTGACAAACAATCGCAGGTGCGGCTGGCAAGGGCCCAATAGGTGCCACGGCACCTGGAGCACCCGCAGGATTTGAGGTGATGGCCACAGCAGCCTCGCCGCCGGCCTGACTAATCGGCGCAGCCGTCCCTAAATGGCTACCTGCTGCTGCAGGCGCATTATCAACCCTGTCACCAATGATAGCGCCAGTTGCTGCACCGATCGCTGCAGCAGCAACCCGACCATCGCCGCGCCCCACCGTGCTTCCAAGCAATCCACCGGCGATGGCTCCCACAACAGCGCCTGCGTTGGAGCGCTCCGCATGAACTGCGGGCGCAGGGGCAAGTCGCTGTGCGCAATAAGATGAGGGCACGAGCACTTGTTGTAGATTTGCGGTTCGAGAGATCACGCGCGCCGCATCCTGGGCATGAGCAAGCCCAGTCCATGCCAGGCAAAAAAGGCTTGTCAGTGCTGCCATGCTTCGAAAAGCCTTGATCGTCGACAAGGCCAAATGGCTGGGAAGGTTGTTTGTCATATGCTCTTTCATATCGCCACCCTTATTTCGAGACTGAGGACCAGTTCGCCATCATATGTTTAGGATACTTCGCAATGATGCCTTTAAACATCGTCATTACCTCTTCAATGCATGAGCGCCGCCCTGGTTGACTTAGAAGGCTTGAAATTTTCCTGGGGTGCGAAGGAAACTTTGATCGATCTCCCTCGCTGGCAGGTTCAGGCGGGCGAACAGCTCCTGATTAGCGGCCCTAGTGGATGCGGCAAGAGCACCTTGCTCGCACTGATCGCTGGCATCATGGTTGCACCCAAGGGTTCGGTCAAATTGCTCGGGGTTGATCTTGCCAGCCTCACAGCAGCCCACAGAGACCGCTTTCGCGCTGACCATATCGGCATCGTTTTCCAACAATTCAATTTGATTCCCTATTTAAGTGCGCTCGACAATATGGTGCTTGCCTGCCGACTAAGTTCCCGCCGCAGTCAGTCATTCAGTACGGTTAACAGTATGCGAGATGCAGCGAGAAAGCTGGCGAATGATCTCGATCTTGACGCTAAAGCCATAGCTCGACCGGTTACCCAACTTTCGATTGGCCAGCAACAACGTGTCGCCGCCGTGCGAGCGCTGCTCGGTGAGCCCGAATTATTGCTGGCCGATGAGCCAAGCTCAGCACTTGATGCAAAGCGTGAGTCACAACTCATCGATCTGCTCACCCGTCAATGCCGGCGCCAGGGAACAGCGCTGATTTTGGTAAGCCACCACCAAGCCCTTGAAAAGCATGTTGACCGCCATTGGCGTATGTCGCTATAGCAACTAAACGCCCACTTAATCATGTCGTCTCAACGATCTTTCAGCCAAACCGCAGCGCTCATCTTTGAGCTCGCAAGTAAGAGCCTTTGGCATCGCCGAATTGCGCTCAGTTTACTCATACTAGCCATGTCTTTATCTTGTGCGTTATTGTTTTTTATAGAACGTTTACGCGTCGATATCAAAACATCGTTTGCCCAGTCGATTAGCGGTACCGATTTACTGGTTGGCCCAAAGGGTCATCCTGCTCAGTTACTGCTTTCGACCGTCTTTCATCTGGGCGAGCCACGTGAAGCCCTAGCCTTTGAAAGCTTGAAATGGCTTCGCGCATTAGACTCGGTCGCATGGGCTGTTCCTATTTCGCTGGGCGACTCGCATGGGCCTTATCGGGTGATCGGCACCGAGCATCAATTCTTTGAACATATTCGTACCGGTGAAGCTGAACCGCTTGTTTTTACCCAAGGTAAGGCCTTTACAGGATTATGGGAGGTCGTCATCGGTGCCTCCGTGGCCAGGCAATTGGGCTACAAGCTCGATGCCTCGATTGTTCTGGAACACGGCTTACCAAGCGATGAGTCACAAACTAAGCCCTCAATCGCTCCAAAGAGCTTTGGCGTATCGGCAAGTCACGAGGACAAACCATTTCGCGTGGTTGGTCTGCTTGCGCCAACGGGTACTGCGATTGATCGAAGTTTATTTGTATCGCTTGAATCGATCGAGGCTTTGCATGTGGGCTGGCAGGCCGGTGCGCCAATACCAGGATTGAAGCTATCGGAAGCGATGGTTAGAAAGTTTGACCTAAGTCCTAAGCAAATCAGCGCGGTTTACATTGGGCTCAAGCAACGCAACCTTCTCTTTCGTACCCAGCGTCAAATCGAATCGGGTGGTGCTGCCGCCATGACGGCCGCCGCACCTGGGCTTGCGCTTGCCGATCTCTGGCAGCTTATCGGTAAAGCGGAGGCTGGGTTTTCTCTGCTCGCTTTTGTTATGCTTATTGTATCCATGCTCGGCATGGGCGCAAGTTTGCTGGCTTCGATGCGTGAGCGCGAGCGCGAGCTTTCACTGCTTCGAGTGCTCGGTGCGCGACCCTGGCAAATCGCCCTCCTCGTGGTGGTCGAAGCCTTGCTTGCAGCAAGCCTTGCCCTGGTATGTTCATTATTAAGCCTAAGCGCCTTGATATTCTTTTTCCGAGAGGCGCTCCTGGTTGAAGCTGGCCTTCGCATGTCCGCGCAATGGCTTCGCTATGACGAATGGCCCTTTGTCGCTTCGGTTTATGCTTGCGCCTTGTTGGTAAGTTTGCTGCCCGCTTTGCGAGCTTATCGCATCTCCCTACAACAAGGCATGATGGAGCGCTAGGCATGATCGACCCGGTTTCAAAGGCCCGTATGCGACGAGGCTTACTTGCACTTAGCCTGCTTCCAACGGCCATCGCCCTACTGAAATCACCCGGTGTGCTTTCGCAAACTCAGAACAAGGTTCGCGATTTGAGCTGGGATGATTTGATTCCAGCCGACTGGAAGCCCGAAAAGTTGCTCGAGGGCATGAATTTTGCACTCTTACAAGACGGCGATCCTCGCGCAAACGAAGCGATGGCCAAACTGCGCGAACTTTGGGATAAGGCGCCAGCAGTCAACAGCCTACACGGCCAGCATATCCGTTTGCCGGGTTTTGTCGCGCCGCTTGAGCGAAGTGCGAAAGGCATCAGTGAGTTCTTACTCGTACCCTACTTTGGCGCATGTATCCACTCACCGCCTCCCCCGGCAAACCAAATCGTTCATGTTATAAGTACTGAACCGATTAGCGAAAAAACCGCGCAAGCAGCCGTTTGGGTGAGCGGTCGGCTTGATGTGGTTCGCTTTGAGTCTGCCCTCGGTGTATCAGGTTATCGCATGCCGCAATCCAAAGTACAGGTCTATCAGGGCAAGAAAAATTAGATCGGTCTACTCATGATATAAGGGAGCGAAACATTAGATCGGTCTACTCATGGTAATTATGAACGAATTGCTGCAAGTAATTGTGTTCGTGTGAAACGCCCGTTTTTTCGAAACGGAATGCGAAAAAGGCCGCCCAACTCAGCCGTACCTTCAATATCATAGCGAAGGCCCTCGCCAAACAGGGCCACCAAGCCTCGATCGATCGCACCAGGAATCGCACGCAGCGGAATCAGCACACGAAAGCTCGCATCGGCACTACCTAAAGCGGGCAAACGCAAACTTTCAGTTGTTTGACCCTTGGCTAGTTCGCGCTCTTCGATACGTGCAAAAAACTGTATCGTTGAAAGCGGAATAGGTACAGGATTACTATTATCAAGCTTTAGCACAACCAGCAAACGCAACTGCTCACGATCAATACCCTGAAGCTGCACCTCTTTGACCGCAACCTCGGGGGCACCTATCGCCTGAACTCGCGGTGGCTGCAGCAACAGGGCTACCCCTAGACTCTGACCCAGGAGCGGCGCAGTCATCGCAGTCCTCGCAAAACATCGGCGTGAAAACTTCATGAAACCTCCCATCGCAATGGCACAACCTTTGCCGGATCGAACTGAGGATTTTCCCATTGCAAAGCTTTCGGGCTATTTGCCTGAGCAATGTTTAGAGCGTAGCTGCCGGGGTTCACCACAACGCGCGTGCTTCCAACCATGTAATCAAAACTATTATGGACATGGCCATGAATCCAAAGATCTGCAAGGCTCAAAAGGCTACCAAGGTCTGATATAAATCCTGGATTTGCGGGATGCTTCGCAAACCGCGGATGGACAGACTTCGGATGAACACCATGATGCGTGATGGCTACTGTGGGTCCACCGAAGGCCTCCTGTAATTGTTCAGTCAACCATGTACGTTCATACTGATGAATCTGCAATGCATCTTCAGGTAAGAAACGCTTGCGCTTGGCATCAACGCCTTGAATCAATCGATGGTCAACCATGAAACGTTCACAGGTTTGCATGGCGAGCGTCTTTCTTATGCCTGTACCGAGAAGCTCATAATCGGTCCAAAGCGTGCAGCCAATAAAGCGCACGCCCTCTACGATTGTGACGTCTTGCGACAAAACCTGCACCATGGTGCCACGCGCCGCTTCACGTAAGGCTACTAAAGCTTGATCGATTCTTGTTTCATAATATTCATGGTTACCCGGAACGTAAAGCACAGGGATGGGCCAATCGGCGAAACAGCGGATGGCCTCTACACCATTATGAATATCGCCTGCGAGCACGAGCAGGTCCGCTCTGTCTGCCTCTAAACGATCAACTCGATACCAGTTCGGAAAGGGCTTTCTGAACATTTCGAGATGCAAGTCGGAGGCGATCTGAATACGAATCGTTCGATGCATTGTGTTAGACCTTCAAAAACTACGCAGCGAAATCCATGCGCAAGCGCTCTCTCAGCTGAGCGATGCTTTGCACGTAAGCCCTAAAGTGCGAGCGTTCATTGCTATGGAGCGCGAGCAGATTGATGTGATTCGGAGCAGGCATTTCCTGATCCGACCCTCGATTGCCTGAAGCACACATGTGCTCATCTGATCGCTTCGCAAGCATAGCCATCTGCTTTTCCAATCGCCAATGCGTTAGGGCCTCAAAGGCTTCAATCAAAGCTGAGGCCTCGTCTTTGCTCATGATGTGATTACGTTCTAACCATTGCAAGCGCTCGACCGTTCCATGAGGCATCCATTGACCAGAACTCAGTTTGCTCAATACCAGAAATCTCACCGCATCCACAATCAGCGCGGTACCATGAAGCTTGATATCGCGCTGACATAAGTGCTTGGTACGAGCACCACCGATCATGCGATAAAGGCTAAGCTGCCATTCTGCAGGCACTGCTTGCACGCCCCGCTCAAGCAAGTCAGAGAGCATGGTGCGAAGAAAGGACTGGCGTGCGGCGCTTTGAAGCTGATCAGCGCTGCGCTGTGCAAAAATCGTCGAAAAACCTTTTTCAAGCGATTCAACAAGCAAGCGGTCGCCAGCAACCCATCTAAAATCGAGTGCGATCTGGGCTTTAAGAATGGCTCTTGGATTTGGACTTTTCAACCATGATTGTGCCTGGGTAATCCAGCGCTCAAGGCTCATACACCAATCCTCATGCATGGCCATGACACCCCCCTGGCATAGGGGAAATCCCATCCGATCAAGCAAGTGGTTGACTTTCATAGCGATGTCCAAAAAGCGTGGAACCAGGGACTCATCGCCAACAACGAATGCATTGTCTTGATCGGTAACCATGGTTTGCTCGGCACGCGCCTCAGAGCCGAGCGCCAGCCAGGCCCAAGGCTTATCGGGGAGGCCGTGCTGATCTTCGCTACGGACAATGAGTTCGATCGCTCGGCGGGTGAGTGCATCGTTAAGCAATGACATCATCTTCGCAATATGAAGAGCGCCGAGCCCCTCGCGGTGCAATTGCCTTGCGATGTTGGCGGCCTGCTGTGCAGCAAGAATCAATGCGGCTTCGTCTTGGGCTCTATCGATTGACACCATCAAACGATCGGGTCGATTTCGATGCTGCCGCATCAAATCATGCTCACTTACGAGGCCAATAATCGATCCGCCCGAGGTAATTGGCAGATGCCGAAGTCGCCAACGCATCATCGCCTGCATCGCATCAAGCAGCGAACTCTCAAGGGGCAAGCTTTTTATGGGATGACTCATTACTTTGTCGACGGTGCAATCGAGCTCGAGTCGAGGCAATATGATGCGTTCAATGAGGTCGGTTCGGGTGAGAATACCGGTGCTTCCATCATCACAATCGACCAATATCGAGCCAACCGAATGCTTTTGCATTGTTGCTAGTGCTATGCCAAGCGGTTCATGCTGCGAACAACGCAACAGTTGCGATTGCATCACATCCGAAACAGGTCTGAGCAAAGCACTGTCACCAAGCTTTGCGTGCATGGAGGATTCAGTCGCTGCCATCGTTGTTTAGCGCCATCGTTATCATTGTAGGCTCAGCTCAGTCCAGCACGGTATCGTTCGGGCTGACTTGGTCCAGCACGCTTCTTGAGCCTTTGTTGCAAGCTTTGATGTCTATGCTTTGAACCCGATGAAGTGAGAATTAATTGATACAACTAATCAATATGCAGCTTGCCTTTGGCGATTTACCGCTGCTCGATGGCGCGTCGCTTTCGGTTCAACGCGGGGATAAGCTCGGACTTATTGGACGAAATGGCAGCGGCAAGTCCTCTTTACTCAAACTCATCGCCGGCTCGATCCATGCCGATGATGGGCTCATTCAACGCGAAGACGGCCTTTACTGTGTTGCTGTTGAGCAAGAACCACACTTGACCGAGCGGGAGAGTCTTTATCTGAGTCTTTTGGCCAGAGCCGACTTAAGCGCGTCGCCCGAAGAGCCCGCCGCTTGGCAAACGCTAGCCGATATTCGAGCCTGGCTCGATCGTTTTGGGCTCGACCCAGACCGGCCCTTGCAAGGCTTATCAGGTGGTGAACGAAAGCGGGCAGCGCTCGCCCTGGCGTTCGCTTTAAAGCCTGATTTGCTCTTGCTCGACGAGCCGACCAATCATCTCGACTTGGCAGCCATCCGCCTGTTGGAAGAGTCCATGGAGCGGGTAAGTACAAGCATCGTCATCACGCATGATCGTCACTTTCTGGACCGCGTGGTCAATCGCATCGTCGAACTCGAACGCGGCATCCTGCGTAACTACCCGGGTCGCTTTGCTGACTATCAGCGCTTGCGTGCCGATCAATGGGCAGCTGAAGATCAGGCGCAAAGGCGCTTCGATCGCTTCTGGGCCGAAGAGGAAACTTGGATTCGTCAAGGCGTTGAAGCAAGACGCAAGCGCAACCAAGGCAGGGTGAGACGACTTGAAGCACTGCGTGAAGCTCGCGAGGCGCGCAGGCAACGCGTGGGCCAGGTCAAGATGCGATTAGACAGTGGAGAGCGCTCGGGCAAGCAAGTTCTAGAATGTACATCACTAAGTTACCAGACGCCCAACGGACGCGTGCTTGTGAAATCACTTGATTGGGTCTTGATGCGCGGCGATCGTGTCGCCCTCATAGGTCCCAATGGTATCGGTAAATCAACGCTGATTCGTCTGGCACTCGGTCAACTCAAGCCCACAGAAGGTCAGGTAAAGCAAGGCACTCAATGGCAGCTTGCCTATTTTGACCAAATGCGTGAGCAACTCGATGAAGAGCGCAGCGTTGCGCAAACGATTAGCCCTGGTTCGGACTGGATTGACATTGCTGGTAAGCGCATGCATGTCATGAGCTATTTAGGTGATTTTTTGTTTTCACCACGCCGCGCCCAGTCACCAGTCAAAACCCTATCGGGCGGCGAGAGGAATCGACTTTTGCTAGCAAGACTATTTGCTCGGCCAGCCAATTTGCTTATTCTTGATGAGCCAACGAACGATCTTGATCTCGAAACGCTAGAATTATTAGAATCGAGCTTACAAGAGTACGAGGGCAGTGTCTTGCTTGTCAGCCATGATCGTGCCTTCATGGATGCAGTAGCCACTCAAACCCTGGTTGCCCAAGGTGAGGGCTTGTGGCGCGAGTATCCTGGTGGTTATAGTGATTGGATCGATCAAGGTGGTGAGTGGCTCACTGAATCAACCAAGGTCGCAGCAAAGTCGTCGAATGCATCAGCCTTGCCTGTATCCGCCAGTGTCCAAGCGACGATCAACAACGCCCGCCGCAAACTTAGCTATAAAGAGCAACGTGAACTCGACAGCATGCCCGAACGAATCGAAGCTTTAGAATTAGAGCAGACAAAGATACAGGCGGCTATGTCTTCGAGTGAATATTACCGCCTCGGACCCGAACAAATGCGCCAAGACAAGGCAAGGGTTGAGCAGATCGACCATGAATTACTCGCCTTATTAGAGCGATGGGAAGCCCTTCAAGCCATAGAGTCGCGGTAAATCCTGAGCCCTTGAGTCACGGCAAGTTTTAAGCGATTGGCTAGCGGCAAGGCGTAGACGCGTTATTGCATCAAGGCCTTTTTCTTCAGCGCAGCAACGACTCGATAAGCGACTGCACCTGCCAAGCATCTTCAAAACTCGCCCAAGTGTGAGGTTTACCCTGTGCAAAATCGGCAATATGTGCAACCTGCCTTCGATAGGCCGCATCGCGTGGATCATTTGAAGATTCCGCCATGTTTTTAAAACCAGTGCCGTCATCAATATCCAGGCGATACCAGTCGCTGATGCGAGCGGCTCCGTCATCACAAAAGACCATCAGTTCGGTTGCGTCGCGCCAACCACCCACCATGGCAGCGACCTGCACTGCGATTGCCTTTTCACTTTGTAGCGATGCGATCAATGCGATCTCGGTTTCATTTGCATACTCATGTGCTTGAGCCGCCGTCGGATAGCTAATCGCGTGAGAAAAGCGTTTTAGTGGGCCGAGCAATCGATGCGCCAGATAAACATGGTGCGATAAGACTTCACGAACAAAACCACCCTCTTCGCGCTGGGCAAGCCATTTAGCGTGGGCTTGGAATGGCCTAGGCCAGGCCTTAAAGTGAAGGCGAATTGACATACCGCGCACCGCCCCAAGCGAAGTTCCAGGGCCTACTAAGCTTTGTAGGCTTTGTGCACACCATGCAGAAGCGTAGGCGAAGTTAACAGCTGTCGGCAGACCTGAGCGATGAGCCGCATCAAGCATTGCCCTGGCATCGACTTCTGAAACAGAAAGCGGCTTCTCGCACCAACATAGCTTGCCTGCCTCAAGCACAAGCTCAGCATAGCGGCGATGAGACTTCGGAGGAGTTGCGATATAAATCAGATCGCTATGATCAACAACATCATCTGCACTGTCTGCAAAGCGCGCGCCAGCGCTTTGCGCCTCCATCACCTGCTCATGCCCCGCTGAATCGTTGGCTGGGTCCCAAATTGCGCTCACACGTAAAGCAGGCTCTTGTAAAAGATAGCGCAAGGTCCGCGTACCAACCGCACCCAGTCCAATGACGCCAACGGCAGTTTGCTTCATAAGTCTTGGCTAGCCGCCCTCGAGAAAACTCTTAAGCTTATCGGAGCGACTCGGGTGCCTAAGTTTTCTCAAGGCCTTAGCCTCGATCTGCCGAATGCGTTCACGTGTGACATCGAACTGTTTACCAACTTCCTCAAGCGTATGGTCCGTGCTCATTTCCACACCGAATCGCATACGTAAGACCTTGGCCTCACGGGGTGTGAGCGAATCAAGCACTTCTTTAACCACATCTCGCATCGACTCGTGTAGGGCAGCATCGGACGGTGCGAGCGTGGTCGTATCCTCGATGAAATCTCCCAAGTGCGAGTCATCATCATCGCCGATTGGTGTTTCCATCGAAATGGGTTCTTTTGCAATCTTGAGAATCTTGCGAATTTTGTCTTCGGGCATATCCATGCGCTCGGCCAAAGTCGCTGGATCAGGCTCCTGCCCTGTTTCCTGAAGAATCTGCCGGGAAATCCGATTCATTTTATTGATCGTTTCAATCATATGAACCGGTATGCGAATCGTACGCGCTTGATCGGCAATCGAGCGGGTGATCGCCTGACGAATCCACCAGGTTGCATAAGTTGAGAATTTATAACCACGGCGATACTCGAATTTATCGACCGCCTTCATTAATCCGATATTGCCTTCCTGGATCAGATCAAGAAATTGAAGACCTCGATTGGTATATTTCTTAGCAATTGAGATCACAAGGCGAAGATTCGCCTCGGTCATTTCCTTTTTGGCGCGCCTTGCTTTTTGCTCACCAGCAACCATGCGCTTGTGGATCGCTTTCAAGTCACCGAGCGGTAAAAGTACCAGCGCCTGTAGATCGATCAGCTTTTGTTGGATATCTTGTACCGCGGGAATGTTTCGACGCAGCACACCATTCCAGGCTTGCTCTTGTTGTAACTGTTGCTCGGCCCAGAGCAGGTTCGTTTCGTTACCAGGAAAATTAGCCACAAAGTGGCTATGTGACATGCCAACCCGATGCACGCAAAGATTGCCTAACTGTCGCTCAAAGGCCCGAACCCGTTCGACCTGCCCGCGCAGGGTGTCGGCCAAACGCTCAACCATCTTGGCGGTAAAGCGAATTTCAAGTAATACATCTTGTATCGATTGCTGCGCAACCTTATAACTTTCAGATTGATAAGCCTGCTGGTCAAATGCTGCCTTCATTTGATCGAAGCCCACGCGGATCCGATCGAATCGCTCAAGGGCCAAGCCCTTAAGCTCTTCAAGCTTGGCGCTAAGTGCAGCGCCTTCTTCTTCCTCATCGGCAAAATCGGCTGCCTGTGAGGGAGGGGCAGGATCTGGCTCGGCAGCATTCGGATCAACGATCCCGTCGACCACCTCGTCCACACGCTTTTTACCCTCACGAACCGCATCAGCGTCGTTGAGAATTTCCTGCACGGTCATGGGGCAAGCTGAGATGGCCATCACCATGTCCTTGAGACCCTCTTCGATCCGCTTAGCGATTTCAATTTCGCCTTCACGCGTTAGAAGCTCGACCGAACCCATCTCGCGCATATACATACGGACCGGATCGGTGGTGCGGCCAAAATCGCTATCAACCGTAGACAAGGCCGCTTCAGCCTCTTCTTCGGCATCGTCGTCGTTTGCAACCACCGGGGCATCCGAGGAAATGATCAACGTCTCGGCATCGGGCGCCTGATCAAAGACCTGTATCCCCATATCGTTGAAGGTTGTAATGATCGACTCGATCGCTTCGGCATCGACAAGGTCTTCGCCAAGATGATCGTTGATCTCGCCATAGGTCAAGTAGCGACGCTCTTTACCAAGCCTGATGAGCTGCTTGAGCTTGTTTCGCTTGGCCTCAAGCTCTTCCTCGGAGAGTGCGCGTCTTGCGAAAGCCTCTTTGATAAGCGCTTTCTCTTTAGCACTTGCCCTGCGACCCTTGGGTTTGGGTGTGGCCTCGATCGCTTCGACTTCTTCGATCTCTGGCGGCACCTCTTCGTCGCCAAAGTCCTCATCACCAGCAATCAAATCCTCGGAATCGCTGTCTGCGCTATCGCCTTCGGCCGATTTCTTAGGTCTTCCGCGCTTGCTCTTGGCAGCATCCTTGGATCGTGGCTTTTTGTCAGCGTCGTGTTCTGCCAAGTCCATGTCAAGGTCATCGTCACCAAGATCATCTGCATCGATCGCCTTCGCCTTGGCTTTGCCCTTAGCTTTGGTCGCAGTAGGCGCTTTTTTTGCAGCCGGTTGATCACCCTTGTTGGCTGCTTTGTCGGCCTTTGTAGAGGACTTTTCAGCCTTCGCGGCTGGCTTATCAGCTGTTATTGCAGCGTTATCGAGCTTTGTCGCTATTTTTTCAGGCTTCGCTGCCTTCTTTTCAACAGCAACAGGGGCTTGTGTAAGCACTACAGCTTCGCTCAACTCGGCTGACTTTTTCTGCTCAGACTTAGGCTTTGCGATTTTTGTTGCTGCTTTAGACGCTGGTTTTGCCTTGGGCTCTTGAGCATGCTCAATGTCAGTCACAGCTTGCGCGGCGGTTGCCTGCTCAGCCTTTGCTTGCTTTGTCGGTGGCTGCTTGGTCGCTGCCTTCTTAGCCGGCGCTTGCTTTGTCGGTGGCTGCTCAGCCGTTGACTTCTTCGTCTCCGCCTTCTTCGTCCCCGCCTTCTTCGTCGCTGCCTTCTTTGCCGCTGCCTGCTTGGCAGGCGCTTGCTCTTCGGCCTGCAGCTTTGCGGTCGTTGGAGCCTCAGCGATCGCGGCCTTTTTCTTTACCTGCTTTGGGGCTTGTTGAGCAGCATCTTGCAGCGGCTCTTTCTTTTTTACGGAGTCTTTTTTTGGCATCTCAGCAGGGCTTATGATGTCATCGGCTTGTGTAGACGCCGCAGCCGCCTTTTTGCTGGTGGCAGGGCTCGCTTTTTTTGCGGCCGAGGAAGACTTAGAGGCGGTGGATTTTGGTTGAGCAGGCATGAACGATTCCCAAAAACGTCACGACAAGGCCGCACGCAAACACTTAGGTTCACGCAGAGTAACCTTCGATTATATCCCTAGTGTCAAGTGAGGGTGGTTTCACCTGAGCGAATCGCGCGCCTTTGGGCGACTAAAGCCTCGTAGCGCTCGCGATCGTCTGCGCTTGTAAGACCCTCTTGAACAAGCTGATCGATGGCGACCCGGATGCTTTGGTCAGCCAATTGGAGCAGTGCCCCTTGAAATTCGCTTCTTGCGGCCTGCTCATCGATTAAAAGTACCCACGCTAAAGCGCGATTGAGACGCTTTCGCCAGGGCGCCCATCGATCAGGGTTGGCCGCGCAAACTTGGTCTAAGTGGAGGCTCAGGGCCGCCAGATCCGAGCCCTGATCGGTAATGGAAAAGCCATCAAGTTTCATCGCTTCGACCAGGATCTCCGGCCAAAAGGCTTGCAAAGACGAAGGCTCCCGCAAATTCAGTCTTGGGAAACGAAGCAGCAAGACAAGGGCCTTTTCGATGAGGCTTATCGCTTGGTGTCGCGGAGCAAGCACCTGCGCCTGGCTCGATGCATAAGCTGAAGGGCGAAGTGATGCCTCAGGTGCGAGCGCATCGCCGTCAACACCCGCGTTTGAGCGATACGACGAAGACTTGCTTTGGAAGCCGGTTCGTTTGCCTGATTCAACCTGTCGCTGGCCAAGGGACTGTTGTTGTAGCGACTGCCGCTTGGCTCGTTGTGCTGCGTGCTGCTGCACAAGCTGATTGACTTCGTTCATGCCAATGTGCACCCGGTCAGCGAGCTCGCGACTCAGTTGCATACGCAAGGCCGCAAGCGGTAATTGGGTTAGCAAGGGGATGGCGGCAGCAAGCAGTGCTGAGCGGTCCTCGGCGCTGTTTTCACCATGGGTTTGGACGAGTTCGCGCATTAAGCATGCGGATAGTGGTTCGCTTCGGTCAAGCGCCTTGGCCATGCCAGCGGCGCCCTCACTGCGTACAAAACTGTCTGGATCGTGTTCGGGCGGTAAAAACAAAAACTCAAAGCGCTTGCCATCGATGGCAAGCGGCAATGCTGTGTTGAGCGCCTTCCAAGCAGCTCGGCGACCCGCAGCGTCGCCATCAAAGCAAAAGACAACCCGGTCAACTAGCTTAATGAGTTTGGATAAGTGCTCAAGGCTGGTTGCGGTGCCAAGGGTTGCGACCGCATAGTCCACACCATGTTGTGCGAGCATCACGACGTCCATGTAGCCTTCAACGACAAGCACCTGGTTTTCGCGGCGTAAAGCCTCGCGTGCCTCGTAGAGCCCGTAGAGTTCGCGCCCCTTCGAAAAGAGGGGTGTTTCGGGCGAATTCAGGTATTTAGGCTCGCCCTGGTCGATGACTCGGCCGCCAAATCCGATGACTTGACCCCTTGGGTTTCGAATAGGAAACATAATTCGGTCGCGAAAGCGATCCCAGCGCTCTCTCGCCTGGCCATGCCTTGATTCACCATCGGCAGCGTCTTGTGGGTTCTCTCGCTCAATCAGCAAGCCGCTCTGGACGAGAAAAGGCGATCGATACTCGGCAAAGCATGCCTCAAGTGCATGCCATCCGCCTGGCGCGTAGCCAAGCGAAAATCGCGCAGCGGTTCGGCCTTCAAGGCCACGCTTGCGTAGATAGTGAATCGCGCGGTCGGAGTCTTTGAGTCTTGCCCGATAGAAGTCCGCAGCCTTGGCCATGGCTTCAAGCATCGACTTTCGTTCATCGAGTGCTTGAACAGGCTTAGCCTCGCGCTCTTTAGGTACCGTCAAGCCCTGCTGCTGGGCAAGCGTTTCAATAGCTTCCACATAGCCCAGCCCCAAGTGCTCCATGAGAAAGCCAATCGCGGAGCCATGAGCACCACAGCCAAAACAGTGATAAAACTGCTTGCTTGGGCTTACGGTAAACGAAGGCGTTTTCTCGCCGTGAAAAGGGCAAAGGCCGCTGTAGTTTGCGCCCGCCTTTTTCAAGCGCACATGGGCGCCTACCACCTCGACCACATCGGTGCGATCAAGCAATTCCTGGATAAAGGATTGGGGTATCACGGCTCAGGAAGCATACCAAGCAAAGCCTCAGGCTTGACCGCTGTCGCGCAAGCTTCCTTCAGCGGCTCAAGCGGGTCTTCACTTGTTGCGAAACCGCCGACAGATCAGCACGCCCAGCGAGCGCAGCCTTAACCTGAGCCATGACTTTTCCCATAGCAGCCGGTCCTGTGGAGCCAGCATCGCGCAGCGCCTGCTCAATCACCGCTTCAATCTCGCTCGGATCGGCCGCCTTAGGCATATAACCTTGCAAAATGATCATTTCAGCTTGCTCTTTGTCGGCTAAATCCTTGCGCCCTGCTGATAAGTAAGCTTCGATCGAATCTTTACGCTGCTTCACGAGCTTATCGGTTATTGCCACCACCGCTGCATCGTCGAGTTCCACACGTTCGTCGACCTCTTTTTGCTTCATGGCAGCAAGCAGCATGCGAATCGTGAGCAAACGATCCTGATCGCGCGCCTTCATCGCCGTCTTCATGTCGTCTTGGATACGCTGTTTAAGACTCATCGCTAAAACCTCGGTCGATCTGAGAGGAAAAAGAACACCATCTGGCTCAATCACCATTTGGCCCTAAGAAGAAAAAGCCGGAAGGCTTTGGAGCATTCCGGCTTTTTTGGCTTGTAAACCCTGTGAGGCTTGTCGAGCGCTTGAAGGCTATTGGAGTCCTTCAGACTGCTGACATCGCTAGCCTAGTACTTGCGCTTTGGTAGCATCATGCTACGGATACGCTTGTAATGACGCTTAACCGCCGCCGCTTTCTTGCGCTTACGCTCAGCAGTCGGTTTTTCGTAAAATTCGCGGGCCCTTAGCTCGGTGATGATTCCGGTCTTTTCAATAGTGCGTTTGAAGCGACGCAAGGCAACGTCAAACGGCTCGTTTTCTTTGACTCGGATAATCGGCATAGACTCATCACCCCCTTTCGTTGAGATAGCCCTCCAGTATAACCGATATCGCGCGTGCCGCGCTCCAGGCAGACGACCAGGCCCATTGAAAGTTGTAGCCGCCCAACCATCCGGTGATATCGACCACCTCGCCCAGAAAAAACAAGCCAGGGTGCTTAAGCGATTGCATGCTTCGCGGATCAAGCTCAGCCACATCAACGCCGCCTGCGGCGACTTCGGCCTTTTTCCAACCTTCAGTGCCTGTTGGCAGCAACCGATCGCGCTCAAGAATCTGTCCGAGTTGGCGAATCGCACGATCGGGCCATTGATCGATCGTCGTCGTTAGCTCGGGCAATTGTGCACCTGACATGCCAAGCCGTTGCTGCAAAAATCGCCTTGGCATTGACAACGTCGGATCAGACCCTCCAAAAATACGCTCTAGACTTTGCCGCTGGGTGGCCTTTTGCTTGACCCAGCGCTCGGCAAAGTCGCGCGAAAGCCCATTGGGTGCCCAACGTAATTCAAGCGCCTGGTCTTGGGCCCAATACGATGAAATTTGCAAGATCGCTGGCCCCGATAAGCCTCGATGCGTAAAGAGCAAGTCTTCGTCAAAACTGGGTGCGCTGCGCTGAGTCGGCAAACTCACCCGAACGTTTAGCGAGACACCTGCCAAGGCGGCATTGGCCATCCAGGGTGCCTGGAGGGTGAGCGGGACCAGGGCAGGACGCGGCTCAATAAGCTTTAAGCCTAGCGATGCCGCAAGACGTTGCCCCCAATCGCTTGCGCCAATCGCTGGTATCGAAGGACCCCCACTTGCGATCACCAGCATACGGCTGCGCAAAGGACCCGCGTCGCTCGCTAGGCTAAAGCAGGGGCCATGGTCATAGTCAGGCCGCACCGCGTGCACGGTGCTTCCCATGATACGTTGAGCACCCGCTAGCTGAGCGCGGCGGTCAAGCCAGCGAATCACAGCTTCGCTGCCCTGATCGCAAAAGAGCTGGCCGCGGTGTTTTTCGTGAACGGATAAGCCATCACGCCTGAATTGGGCCAAAAAGGCATCAGGACCAAAGCCATTCAAAGCCTGACGTGCAAAGCGCGGCTCCTGGCCGTGATAGCGATCGAGTTTGGCGCCTTCGAGGTTGGTGATATTGCAGCGTCCACCGCCCGAAATGCGAATTTTTTCCGCAAGTTTGGTGCTGTGATCGACCAACAGGACGCGAAAGCGTCCAGGTGGCAGGCTTCCTGCAAAAAATAGCCCTGCAGCGCCTGCGCCCACCACAATGACATCGTGCATTATCTGGTCCATGCTTGTTTTAGGTATTGAGACATCCTGCGACGATACCGGGGTTGCGCTTTTTGACAGCGATCGCGGCATTCTCGCTGAAGCCTTGCACTCGCAAGTCGCCATGCACACCCGATACGGCGGTGTTGTGCCCGAACTTGCCTCGCGCGATCATTTAGCACGCCTAAGTCCGATGATTGTGCGCTGCATGGCCGCTGCCCAACGAGCACTTCATGATCTCGATGCGGTTGCCTGGACGCAAGGTCCAGGTTTAGCAGGCGCCTTACTCGTTGGTGCATCGCTTGGAAGCTCGCTTGCACTCAGTCTCGGCATTAAGGGTCTGGGGATCCATCATTTGGAGGGACATTTGCTCTCACCGCTGCTTGATGATCATCCGCCCGCTTTTCCCTTTGTTGCTTTACTTTGCTCAGGTGGCCACACCCAGTTGATGCTGGTCCAGCAACTCGGCAGTTACGAGCTTCTTGGTGATACCTTAGACGACGCCGCTGGCGAAGCCTTCGATAAAAGCGCGAAAATGATGGGTCTGGGCTATCCGGGTGGGCCTGCGATCGCCGCGCTTGCGCAACAAGGCAACCCAACACGCTACCCCCTCCCGCGTCCGATGCTGCGATCAGGCGATTTGGATTTCAGCTTTAGTGGCTTAAAGACCGCGGTGCGAACCAAGCTTGCCTCGCTTGGGGTGCGGGCTGACGATGAGGAATCAATACAGGCCCTCAGCCACGTGCAGCGTGCCGATGTGGCGGCAAGCCTTCAGGCCGCGATTTGTGAGGTCTTGGTGAGTAAATCAATGGCTGCCATGGAAAAAACCGATCAACAAAGGCTCGTGATTGCAGGAGGCGTTAGCGCCAACCATGAACTGCGAAGGCAACTCAAGCTAGCTTGCGAGCGTCGCGGCTTTCAGCTGCACTTTCCAGCGCTTAAGCTTTGTACCGACAACGGCGCGATGATTGCACTGGCAGCGGCAATGCGGCTTGAACGCGGCGAAGGACTTCAGGGCGAAGAACTTGCCCGTGTTGGCGCAAACGTTCGCCCGCGCTGGCCATTACACGGACTCAAGTAACCAGGCAGCCCCACGAACCCCTGAGGCATCACCGTGAAGCGCCGGACGCAAGCGGGTTTTCGGTTGACGGTTTGAAAAAACCCAGGCCTGCCAGCGTGCGGGCACCTCGTCATAAATCGCGGCAAGCTGGCTTAAACCGCCACCGAGCACGATCACCTCGGGGTCAATGATATTGATCACCATGGCAAGCGCCCTTGCAAGTCGATCATAAAAGCGCTCGAGCGCCTCGGGCGCACGGGGATCGTTCAAGGCAGCTTGAGCGTTGCCGTCGTTACGACCGATATCTCTTGCAAGTGCAGGCCCACTAAGGAAACATTCGATGCACGCATGGCGCAAACACCAGCAACGCGGACCTGGAACCTCGCCCCAATCCACACGCGGCCAGGGTAGGCTGACATGGCCCCATTCGCCTGCAAGACCCCCGGCACCTGCCCAGAGCTTGCGGTTAACGACCAAACCCGCACCAACCCCGGTACCCAAAATGACTGCAAACACGCAAGAAAAGTCTGCCCCAGCGCCGTCTTCAGCTTCGGATAAAGCAAGGCAATTGGCATCATTAGCCATGGCGATAGGCTCGCCCAGCAAGGCCTGCAAGTCATCTCTCATCGCGTGACCAATCAGCCAGGTGGAATTGGCATTACGAACAATACCTTGCTCATCGAGAGAACCCGGTATGCCAATCCCGATACTGCAATGGCGAGCACGCGGATGCGCTTGCCGTGCAGCCTGCAAAAGCGCCCCAATCTGATGAAGAGTCGCTTGATAATGACCTCTGGGTGTGGGAACGCGTTGGCCCCAAATCGCCTGCCCTTGAGGGTTGAGCAGGATCGCTTCGGTTTTTGTGCCTCCTAAATCGACACCCCATCGATAGCCGCCCGGTCGTCCTGGTCGCTCTTGCTTCACTTAAGCCTTCGAACGTTGACCAATTTTTGATTCCTCACCCCGCAAGAGCTTCGCGATGTTGGGGCGATGTCTGAGCACCAGCAAGATGCTCATCACGCTCACACCCGCAACTAAGTCGAAGCCACCATGGAAAACATAGGCAAAACCAGGCGCAACAAAGGCTGCGGTCAATGCAGCCAGGGAGGAGTAGCGAAAGACGATCGCTGTGATGAGCCAGGTCAACACCGTGGCCATACCCATCCATGGGTGAAGCATCAAAAGCACGCCTGCGGCAGTGGCAACGCCTTTGCCGCCCTGGAATCGGTGCCATATGGGAAACAAGTGCCCGATAAACGCAGCTAGCCCCACCAAAGCAAGACCGGCCATGCCTTGTTGGTGAAGTTTGGCAGTAGCCACCGCGAGCGCCACCGCCAAAACACCTTTACCGGTATCACCAAGCAAGGTCCAGATCGCCGCTTGACGATTGCCGGTACGCAAAACATTGGTTGCACCCGGATTGCCTGATCCATAACTGTGGGGATCGGGCAAACCCATCCAATGACTGACCCAGACCGCAAAAGAAATCGACCCAATCAAGTAGGCAAGTAAGGCCATGAGCGCAAGAATTGCTGGGGCTTGGCTCATCGTGTGCGGCCTTTTTTACAGGGTGCGAGTAGCTTCATCA
>Ga0255212_1000062_pt1 | contig 38318 bp, 37 predicted proteins | sample Miss_Yuk_RepC_8d_FD_188425 | JGI IMG/M metagenome (GOLD analysis project Ga0255212, IMG submission 188425) | Freshwater microbial communities from Mississippi River, Louisiana, United States - Miss_Yuk_RepC_8d | ecosystem: Environmental > Aquatic > Freshwater > River | place: USA: Louisiana...
TGAGCATGCACTGGCTCAACGGATTCTTTGCAGCCATCATGGCAACGCGCCAGGCGGACTTGCTGCGGACCGCGCGCTGATCAGTTCCCCCCGAACTTTACGCCGCAATAAAAAAACGGGCCCATCAATGATGGGCCCGTTTACGTTTTGGTCGGCGTGGCGGGATTCGAACTCGCTACCCCTTGCACCCCATGCAATATATTCAAGGTCCAAAGAAATCCGACACAGGTCAGCATGAAGCTCTAAACCATTGTCTTTAAACGAATTTTTCCAAAGTGGCGTCCAATGATGTCCGGCAATGTACACTGATGGACAGCGAGAAACGGGCACCGAACGGGCACCAGGAATCGCTTTCCGCGGGATCGTTGACGCAAAGGGTTACTCATGGGGATCATCACCGACAAGGAAATGGGGCGAAGGCCCGCGGACAGGGACATCTGGCTGGTAGAGGATGGCGCTCGCGGCACAGGGCGATTCGTCGGGCGCATCACCCCGTCTGGCGCGAGGACCTTCTACTACAGGTACACCGACAGCTCTGGACAGCGAGATCGTCTCCCGATTGGCCCCTTCGATGGCAAAGGGGACGGCCGCTCGACTTACACGGTCCAGCAAGCCAGGGACCGGGCGCGCGAGCTCTCGGCGTTGTATCGCAGTGGGATCAAGGACCTGCGGAAGCACTTTGCGCAACTGGAGGCCGATGCCCGACAGAATGAACAAGATCAGCGCGAACTGCTTGAGACCCAGCGGCAGGCTGCTGCCGCGGAAAAGGCAAGAAATCTTTCACTCAGGCAGGTGTTCGAGCGCTGGTGCTCGACAGAGCTTCAGCCAAGTGTTCGTGCAGATGGCAAGCGAACCGGACGCAAGGATTCCGGCGCATATGTGCGTGCCCAGTTTGAACGCCACGTATTTCCGCTTTTAGGAGACACCGCGATACGGGAGCTCAGGAAAGCAGCGCTGCTCTCCGTCATTGACGCGCAAAAAGCCAAAGGCAAGTTGCGCACCGCATCAGTGCTGCTCTCCGACCTGCGGCAGATGATGGCTTATGCACTCGACAGGGAGCTGATAGATGCGGACCCACTTGGCAACGTCAAGAAAGCGCGAATCGTGGGCGTTGCTGTCGAGCGCGAGAGGGTGCTGAGCAAAGACGAGATCCGGTTGCTGGCCAGTGCCCTGCCCCAAGCCCGCATGAACATGCGCAGCGAGTCGGCCATCTGGTTGCTGTTGGCCACCGGAGCTCGAATCGGCGAGCTGATGGGCGCAGTCTGGGCGGAGAGCCTGAACACAGCTCAAAGGCAGTCGCCCACTTATCTGCAAGAGCTCCAATCCTTGGCCGTCAATGACGGGGTGAAGGTTGGCACCGTCGATTTGGCAGCACGGCAATGGCACTTGCCCGACACCAAAAACCAGCGACCACATACGATACACCTGTCTGACTTTGCCGTTAATCACTTTGAACGACTCAGGCAGCTAAAAGTCTCACTGGACAATCTGAGCAGTTCTTCTCCTTGGGTGTTCCCAGCACGTAACCCACTTCGCCCTGTCTGTGTGAAGAGCTTTGGCAAGCAGATCGCTGATCGTCAACGCACATCGGCAAAGCGACTGACGGGCAGAAGCAAAAACACTGACGCCTTGTCACTACCCGGAGGACGCTGGACCGCTCATGATCTGCGTCGCACTGCAGGTACCTTGATGGCAAGCCTCGGCGTCAGCGGCGATGTAATCGATGAAGCACTCAATCACATCATCGAGTCGCGAGTCAGACGTACATACGTGCGCGATCGGCGTGAAACTGAGCAAATTGGCGCATTTAATGCACTTGGCGAGCTACTAACAGAACTGACAAATGTGGTTAGTTGAGCACCCATGGCAGCCTTCAACGATTACTCAGCTGCCGGTTAAACCACCCGTAAACAAAAGCGTCTGCCCGCTGACGTAGTCTGACTCTGGGATGCAAAAGAGGTACGCAGCACCAGCCGCCTCTTCAACGGTGCCAGCACGGCCAAGAGGAATGCTGCGCTCCATCGAAGCCATCAGTTCGGGATTGACACCCACTCGGATCTCGCGGCCTTCCACCTGAATCGACGAACCCTGGTCGAAATAGTATCCGTGGCCCGCGTCTTGATCAGGCCGCAGGCAATGCAGTTCACCGTGGTGTTAAGCCGGCCCCACTCCTTGGCAAGGGTCATGGTGAGACCCAGCACACCCGCCTTTGTAGCAGAATAGTTGGCTTGCCCGACATTGCCGAAGACACCAGAAACCGAAGACACGTTCACGACCTTGCGCACCACCCGGCGGCCGACTTGTGCGTCTGCCAGACTCAGCGAACGTATTACCGGCTGTGCCGTACGAAGGAGGCGAAAGGGCGCGGTTAGATGCACATCGAGCATGGCCTGTCACTGCGCGTCCGACATCTTCTGGATGACGTTATCCCAAGTATAGCCAGCGTTATTGACGAGGATGTCCAAGCCCTGGAGCGTATCCATAGCCGTGGCGGTGAGCTGCTGCCCCACCCAATCGTTACACACATTTCCGCTGCACGCAACGGCATCGCGGATCGCCTGCACCACTGCCTCGGCCGGTGCCTCGCCGAGGTCGTTAACCACCACTCGCGCGCCTTCGTGGGCCAACTTCAGTGCTATAGCCTGACCGATGCCCCGACCCGCCCCAGTCACGACCGCCACCTTGCCCTGCAGCCTGCCGTACCTAACGTTTGACATATCTTGTGTCATGTCGACGGTCTGCGCTTACCTGACCGCCAAAGCTTCAGCGTCATAGGCCCCGGCGCTGCCTTGCTGACGAAGCAGCGTGCGCTGGATCTTGCCAGTGGCTGTCTTAGGGAGGCTGTCCAGCACGCGAATGAATCGTGGTTTGGCAAAACGGGGCAACTGGGCGCTGGCCAGGCTCACGATTTCTGCCGGGTCCAGGCGAGTGCCTTCCACCGGCACCAGTGCCAGCATGACTTCGTCCTCGCTGCCAGGTCCATCGGCGGGCACGGCGTAGGCGGCCACCTCATGAACACCGGGCAGCTCGCCCACCACGGTCTCGACCTCTGTGGCTGAGATGTTTTCGCCACGGCGGCGGATGCAGTCCTTGATGCGGTCTACGAAGGTAATGAGCCCGTCGACATTGCGCATGCCCGCATCGCCCGTGTGGAACCAAAGGTTACGCCAAGCCTCCACCGTCTTGCCCGGCACATTCAAATAGCCGGCCATGAAGCCGAAGGGCACGCGGGGGCGAACCAGGATCTCGCCCACCTGTCCGTGTGCAACCGGTACGTCGGTCTCCGGGTCTGCGATGCAGACCTCGAACAGATCTTCCTGCACCCACCCTGCTGCGTTGGGAGCGGGATGGCCTATGCGGCCCCAGATTGGGATGCCAACCTCGGTCATACCGAAGCCAGACAACACGTCTCGCACGCCGAAGCGCTCGCGGAAAGCAGCCTCATGGAGCGCTGGATTGGGGGCGTTAAGCGTCGCGCGCAGGCGATGGTCATGGTCCTGAGGGGTTGGCGTTTGCTTTATGACGAACATCGCCGTCGTGCCCAAGTGGTTGGTCAGAGTGGCACCACTTTTGCGTATGTCGTCCAGCCAGCTGCCAGCGCTAAAGCGCCGACGTAGAAATGCCGGGATGCGTGCCTGCACGGTGGCGCCTAGCTGCATGAACAGCCCGTTCGCGTGAAACAGAGGCAAGCAGATGTAGTACTTGTCATGCGGGCTAATCTCCATGCTGCGGATCGCCCCCAGGCCAAGCAGAGCGCAGTGGCAATGCGGCATCAGCACCCCCTTACTGGGGCCGGTGGTGCCAGACGTGTACATGATGCAGAAGATGTCCGCCGGGCCCGGCTCCACGCCATGCCACGGCTCGCAACCCAGTGTGTCAGTCCAAGCCACCTGGCGCCAGGCGTCGGGCAGTCCCGTCACGGGCCCGCCCACCACTATCAGCGTCTGGAGGTGCGGCAATTCGTCGGCCAGGCTCACCAGGTGCTCGACCAGCGCCGCGTCCACAACGATCACCGACACCTGGCAGTCATTAAGCTGGTGGCGCAGGAAGGAAGTGCGTAATTCGGTATTGAGCATCACCGCCGTGGCACGAAGGTAGCCGATGCCGAATACCGCGGTGACCATTTCACAGCTGTTGAACATGAACACACCCACGCGGCCTTCGGTCGGCACGCCCAGCTCGTGCAACTGACTCGCGAAGCGCTTGCTCTTGGCATAAGCTTGGCCTACGGTAAGCGTGCCACCTTCGCTGTCTTGCAGCCATGGGGTGCCGGGCGAGTGTGTCGCCCACTCGCTCAGGGCATCGGTAAGACTGCAGGTATGAGGTTCGTCGATGCGGCTGTACATGCGTTCCTCCTTAAGCGTTCAGTGCGTGCAGCCAGGGCACATGGTCCATGGCTTCGGCGGGCACTGACTCGAGCACCGAACCGGCCAAGCCGTTCCAACGATTGAACCAGCCCACCATGGCAATGCAGGCCACGATCTCAACGACCTCTTCTTCCGTCCAGGCCAAACGGGCCTGCTCGAGGGCCTCCCCCGGGTCGGCCACTGGCAGTGTGCCACCGGCGGTTGCGATCGCGAGGGCCCTGCGCTCCGCGTCGGTGTAGAGCAGCGACTCGCGGTAGTCAGGCAAGGCTGCCAGCTTCTCCCAAGAGGCGCCTAGATGGTGGGCGATATGGACCAGGTGCGTGGTCGTGTAGCGGCATCGTGCGCCGCGAGCGGCTTCGGCAGCGACAAGAAAGCGTAGCTGCTGCGGCAGCAGCCCATCACCTCGCAGGGTCACGCTAACCAGTTTCAGAAGAGCAGGTACCACTCCCGACTTACGCGCCATAGTGAGCAATGCATTGGGACGGTAGCCGGTGAAACCCACCAGCTCTTCTAAGAGCGGATCGGCCGAGCGTGGGTCATGTTCGCCCAACGGGGCGATACGGGGTCGTAAAGCAGTGTTCATGGGAGCGGGGTTGGCAATGGGCGCGCTCAGCGCCCCAGGATGGTGATGACGGCTGCGGCCTCCTCGACGCCATTAAAGCCGCCGCCGTTTTCGGCAATGCCCAAACGCGCATCAGCCACTTGGCGTGGGCCCGCTTCGCCTCGTAACTGAGTAACCAGTTCGTAGACCTGCGCGAGCCCGGTTGCGCCGATCGGGTGGCCGCGCGAGATCAGCCCTCCTGAGACACTAACGGGAATGCGACCGCCCAGAGTGGTCGCTCCAGACTCGGCCAGCATGCCACCTTCGCCAAACGCACAAAAGCCGAGGTTCTCTGTCTGTTGGATCTCAGCGAAAGCCGTGGCGTCGTGCACCTCGGCCAGGGACATATCCTGCGGACCTACACCGGCGATTTCGTAGGCCTGCAAGGCTGCTAGGTGGCAGAGATGCTTGTCGAACTTATGGGCCTGGCGCTCCATACCAGAACGCAGCACGTTTGCCAGGATGCGGATGGCACGGCTGCTGTGGGTGATCTTCTTAAGCCCTTGAGCATTACAGACGATGGCTGCTGCCGCGCCGTCACTAATCGGCGAGCACATGGGCAGGGTCAGCGGCCAGGACACCACCCGCGCGCCCAGCACCTCATCGGTGGTCATGGGATACTGGAACTGAGCGATCGGGTTGCGCGTGGCATGCGTGTGGTTCTTGGCCGCCACCGCCGCCAGCTGCCGCTGGGTGGTGCCAAAAGTCTCCATGTGCAGACGCGTGAGATTAGCGTAGATGTCCATGAAGGGGCTACGCTCAGCCGGCTCCAGCGTGCCGGCTGGCGGTTTCACAGAAGGGCCCAGCCCTTCGAGTAGCTTCATCTGCGCCGCGGTCTCATTAACGTCCCAGGCACCGTTGAAGACGCCGAAAGACTTGGCCCGGTCGACGCTGTGAAGCTTGTCAACACCCACGGCCAGGCAGATGTCTCCTTCACCCGAAGCGACGTAGAGACGAGCAGCATGCAGTGCGGTGCTGGAGGTAGCGCAGGCGTTCTCCACGTTAACCACAGGGATGCCACCCAAGCCCATAGCCCGCAGGGCGATCTCTCCGGCCACCATGGTCTGACCCTCGATGAAGCCCTGTCCAGCCGTGCCGAAGAAGGCGGCCTGCACCTGCGAGGCTTCGCAGCCTGCGTCTCTCAGCGCAGCAGTGACGGCCTGCCGGACGAGGTCCTTGACGCTAACGTCAAGCTGCTTTCCGAAGGCGGTGATCCCAATGCCGGTGATGAAAGTATCGGGGCGGCTCATGCAGTGGCTCCGGTGGAAATTAGCCCTTCGACGTAGGCACGTTGGGCGATGAGTTCCTGGGTTGTCCCGGACCAGGCCACCTGGCCATGATCCAGTACATACTGGCGGTGCGCGAGCTTCATAGGCACCTTGAGGTTCTGCTCAACTAAGACGATACCCATGCCCTGGCGGTGCACCTCGCCAAAAACCCGAACCAATTGGTCTACGATGACCGGAGCCAAGCCCTCGGTGGGCTCATCTAGCAGCAGCATGCGGGGATTGCCCAGCAGGGCTCGGCCGATGGCCAGCATCTGCTGCTCGCCACCCGAGAGTTGGTCCCCGTTGAAGTCGATACGCTCCTGAAGCCGCGGGAACAGTTCCAGCACGCGTTGCAAGCTCCAGTGACCGGGCTGGTGCGCGATGGCGCCAATCTTAAGATTCTCGCGCACAGTGAGATTGGGGAAAATACGCCGCGTATCGGGCACCAGCGCCACACCCCGCCGGGCGATTGCTTCCACGCTGAGCGCAGATATGTCCTGCTCGCCTAGCAGACGCCGACCTGCCACTAGGGGCATCAACCCATTGAGGGTTTTGAGCAGGGTCGTCTTTCCGGCACCATTTCGTCCAACTACGGCGACGATCTCGTGAAAGTCAATCTGCACGCTGATTTCTTCCAGCACCAAGGCCTGACCATAGCGGGCACTGGCGTTCTCCAGTCGTATCATTGGATGTCCTCCCCGAGATAGATGGAGCGCACGGCCTCGCTGCTGCGGATGTCCTGCGGTGAGCCATGTGCGAGGATCGCACCATTACTCATGACTACGATCTCGTCGGACAACGACATCACCGCATCCATGTTGTGTTCGATCAGCAGCACCGTTCGCTCCTGCGCCACTTTTTCGATCAGCGCCAGCGCATCCTCGATTTCATGGTGACCGATGCCGGCCAAGGGCTCATCCAGCAGCAGCACACGAGGATTGGGCAGCAGGGTCAGACCCAGTTCTAGCGAACGCTGCAGTCCATAGGGCAACGTACCGGCGATAGCATCCCGGTATCTTGTCAGGCCGGTCAGCTCCAACGTGGCATCGATCTGTTCGTTCCACTGGTTGTCAAAGCGCCGGCTGCTCCAGAATGGCTGAAAGCCCGGCCGGCGCGACTGTGCTGCGATGAACAGGTTGTCCATTACCGACATATCACCGAACACCTTGGTGATCTGGAAGCTTCGGCCGATACCCAAGCGGGCGCGTTCGAAGGCTGGCCGACGGCTAATCTCCAGGCCGCTGCAGAACACACGGCCGGAGTGCCGCATCTGGCGGCCTGCCAATACGTTCAACAGCGTTGTCTTGCCCGCGCCATTGGGACCAATCAGGCCGTAGACGCGACCTTCGTGGAAGTCATGGCTGAAGTCGTTGATTGCCTTGAGCGCACCGAAGGAGACGGTGACGTTCTCACAGCGCAAGGCAACGGCGCTCATAGCGACACCTCCTGCGTCTGCTTATTTTGCGTCGACTGCTGCTGCTTCACCGCAGGCGCCGAGGCGCGCTGGCTGCGCTTATGTGTGCGCGTAGCGAAGGCACGTGCCAGTTCACCGACTATCCCGCGGGGCACAAAGATGGTCACAAGCATGAATATCACGCCCAAAACACCGTACCAATAATCGGTCCAACTGCTCAACCAGTCCTTGAGGAATTCGAAGGCCAGCACGCCTATCGTCGCGCCCCAGAGTGTGCCCGAGCCGCCGAGCAAAGTCATGATGATTACATCGCCAGAAGTCGTCCAATGAAGCATCTGTGGATTCATGTACATCAGCAGCGAGGCCAGCAGCGAACCCGCCAGCCCACTCAGCCCCCCTGAGATTACGAAGGTGATCTGCTTGTAGCGGTTGACGTTGAAACCCAACTGGTCAGCGCGGATTTCGTTGGTTCGTATCGCCTCGACAACGCGCCCAAACGGCGAGCTGCGCAAGGAGACTACGAGCAAGATCACCAGCGCGTAAATCACTAGCACGAACCAGTAGTAGTTGATGGGATCGAAGAAGTCGATCCCTAGCAGACTTGGCCTTTCCACCCCGGAGATGCCGTCTGAACCGCCTGTGAAACTGCGCAGTTTGCTGTCAGCCAGGATGAAGAACAGCTGCGACAAGGCCAGTGTGACCAAGGCGAAGAAAATGCCCGACACCCTGAGCGCGAAAAAGCTGAACAGAAGGGCGAAGGCCGCACCAAAGACGATAGCTAAGCCAACGCCTGCGGAGAAGGGCAAGCCATAGCGCTGCGTCACTATTGCCAAAGCATAGCCACCGACGCCGAGAAAGCTCGCGTGCCCGAAGGACACCATACCCAGGGAGCCGAAGACGAAGTCGAAGCCGATGGCAAAGATCGACCAGATGAGTACCAGTGTGGTGAGGTGGACCAGCGACTCAGTCGGGTTCAGAAATGGCAGGGACAGAGCCAAGGTCGACAGGACCAGGCCAAAGAAGACGTCGAATTGGGAGATTTTCATGCCGTCCTCGCAGTTCGGTGGAATAGACCCTGGGGGCGCGTCAAAAGGGTCGCGATCAGCAACACGAAAGTCAGGATGTCGACCCAGCTAGGCATGTAGACATAGCCGATGGCGCGCACCATGCCTACAAGCAACGAAGCTGCGATGGCACCACGGATGTTGCCAAGGCCGCCCAAGATCACAACGATGAAGCAGTCGATGATGGTGTTAGTGGCCATACCAAGTTCGACCGGAAATAGCGGCGCCGCTATCGCGCCCGCTAACCCGGAAAGGCCACATCCGACAGCGAAAACTGCCATGCGGATTGAGCCCACTGGCAGGCCCAGTGTGCGGACCATCTCGGCGTCGCTGCTTGCAGCCCGCACCAGCATGCCAAAGGTACTTTTTTCCAGAACCAGGTACAGAAGTGCCGAAACGCCGACCCCAAGGCCAATCACGAAGAGACGGTACACAGGGATGGTACTGCCCAGCATATCCACCGTGCCGTTCCACAAGGGGGGGATAGGCACTTCTTGGTAGCCTGAGCCCCATACCGCACGCACGAGATCAGCCAGGACAAGGATCAGGCCAAAGGTGAGGATAAGCTGGTAAAAGTGCGGCCTGTCATAAAGCGGCCGCAGCGTGAACTTCTCCACTAGCGCGCCCACTACCGCCGTGAGCGTTATAGCAGCTAGCACACCCATCAGAAAGGAGCCAGTGTATTTGCCCACTGCAAAAGACACATATGCTCCCAGCATGTAGACCGCACCATGCGCAAAATTGATCACACCCAACATACCGAAGATGAGCGTGAGCCCTGCAGCCAGCAGGAATAAAAGCATTCCTAGGCTCAGACCAATTACAAGAGTTGACATATTCAGTTCACAATGTCGCTAGAGCCCAGACCAGCCCCAACGCAGTCGGGCGCACCGCCCGTATGCGTTGAGACCGACACCGGGCTTCAGAGCTTGCAGGCTTCGAAGAGCCGGGATTCTGGGAAGACCTTGGTGATCTTCATGGTCAGGGCAGGGGCAGGCGGCATGCCCTGGACCACCTCCCCCCAGAAGCCCACCTGCAGGGCCTGATGATCGCAAGCGCGCATGGTCTTGCGACCTTCGACCGAGTTCTCGCGCACGCTATCAGCGAAAGCGTCGATCCACTTTTCCTTATCCCAGGATGCAGTCTTCTCCACAGTATCGAGCCACCAAGACATGCCGTCATAGGCTTCGCCGGCGGCCATGGGAGGGAAGGCGTTGTACTTCTTCTGGTATGCCTCGACAAACTTGCGGTTGGCCGGGTTGTCGATTGAGTAGTGGTAGCGCATGCCGGAGTTGACGCCTAGCGACGCGGGGCCCACGCCGGCAGCCATAGTTTCGTCGGCGACCACAGGACCGAAGATTACACGGGTCTTGCCCAGGTTCACCTGTCCGGCCTGTTTGAGGAAGGTTACAACGTCCGAGCCGGTCAGGCTCAGGAATACACTGTCGGCGTCGGACTTAGCGATCTTGTCGACGATAGAAGAGAAGTCGCGGTTGCCCAGCGGGGCAAAATCTTCGCCGGTGATCTGCACGCCGTTCTTCTCGGCCTGCTTTCGGAACCACTCCCAGCCATCGCGTGTGGCTTGGTAGTCTGCGGCAACAGCGTATAACTTCTTTAGTTTCTTGTCTTGCAGATAGGACAGCGCCATACGGTTTTCCATGTCCAGCGTGTTGGACGTACGGAAGGTGTAACGCGAGCCGCCCGGCAAGGTGATCTTGTCATCCGCCGAAATGGTAACCAGATGCGGGATCTTGCGCTGCTTAGTGATGTTCATGATCGCCAGCGTGGACGCCGAACTCAGCGCGCCGAAGATCATGTGCGCGCCTTCGGAGACCAGCTTGGTGGCCTTCTGCACGGCAGGTTGCGGCTTAGTCTCGTCGTCCTCCCAGGTAACCTCGATCGGCACGCCCAGGACCTTGCCCTGGCGCTCTTCGATGGCGATCTGCACGCCACGGCGCATGTCCTCACCCAGCAGACCGTAAGGGCCCGACAGCGAGACGACGCCGCCGATCTTGAATTTGTCCGGCTTGCTCTGGGCCTGTACGGCACTGGCTAGCAGGAGGGTCGCGGCGGCGGCGGCGACGCTTGCCTTGATGATGTTTCTGCGATTGCTCATAGGTTGGTCTCCTCAGGTTGAAAGGTGTATCTCAGGTGAAGCGGGCAGAAAGGCCGCCATCGACCACAATCTCGGCGGCTGTGACGTACTTGGACTCATCGCTGGCGAGCCACAGGGCCGTGTTGGCCACGTCCCAAGCGTCGCCCATGTGGCCCATGGGGCATTGCTGGTTGCGCTTGGCCATGGCTTCGTCCAGCGAGGCGGTCTGGTAGCCCTTGTCCATGGATAGGCTGGGCTGACGCACCAGGGGCGTGTCCATCAGCCCGGGCATGAGGACGTTGGACCGAATGCCCTGCTTGGCGTACTGCATGGCAATGCTGCGCGAAAGCCCGAGCACGCCAGCCTTGGATGCGCTGTACGACACATAGGCCACGCCGCTATCTCGGATACCAGCGACCGAACCGATGTTGACGATGCTGCCCTTGCCTTTTCTCAGCATAGAGGGGATCACATGCTTGGACGTCAAGAACATGGACGTGAGGTTCAGGTCGAGGATGCGTCGCCAGTCCTCTAGGCTCTGATCCACCACGCCACCCATGCAGGCCGTGCCCACGTTATTCACCAGGATGTCGATCTCGCCCAGTGTGGCGGTGCAGTCTTCCACCAGTCGCTCCACCGCCAAGGGATCGGTCACATTGCAGGCCGACACCTCCATTACGCCACCTTCGCTGAGCACGATCGCCTGAGTTTCGCGGGCCGATTCGAGATGGATGTCGCAGCCATAGACCCGTGCCCCTTCGCGCGCAAACAGGACCGCCATCGCCTTTCCGTTGCCCCAGCCCGGCCCCGACACGCCGCAGCCGGTAACCAGCGCGACCTTTCCTTCCAAACGCTTTGCCATCGAATACCCTTTCACCAATGAAGTTGTGGCTCAGCCTTCGCGACCGTAGATCGTTACTACTGCCACACCGCCCAGGCCCACGTTGTGCTGGAGCGCAAACCGGGCGCCTGGGACCTGCCGAGCCTGCGCGCTGCCCCGAATCTGGTGCGTGAGCTCATAACACTGCGCCAGCCCAGTTGCGCCCAGCGGATGGCCCTTGGAAAGCAGGCCGCCCGAAGGGTTGACCACGACGGCGCCGCCGTAAGTGTTTTCACCGGCTTCGACAAAGGCCTGTCCATTGCCAGGTGCACAAAAGCCAAGCGCCTCGTAACTGATCAGCTCATTCTGGGCAAAGCAGTCGTGCAGCTCGCACACGTCAATGTCACCGGGCACCACGCCGGCCATCTCGTAGGCCTGGCGTGCGGCCTCGCGCGACATGTCCGAGCCCACCAGCGTGATGGCAGAGGCGGCCTCAAAGGTGCCGGGGCCGTCAGACACCATCGATTGGCCCATAACGCGCACCACAGCCGCAAGTCCTCTCTTCTGCGCGAATCGGCGGCTGACAAACACGGCCGCTGCGGCGCCGCAGGTGGGCGGGCAGGCCATCAGCCGCGTCATCACGCCGGGCACGAGAGGCGAACTTGCCAGAACCTCCTCGACGCTCACCTCGCGGCGAAACAGTGCCAAAGGATTACGCGCTGCGTGCTGGCTGGCTTTGGCGCGGATCTTGGCGAAGGTCTCCAGCCGTGTGCCATAGCGATTCATGTGCTCGCGGCCGGCAGCCGCGAAGTAGCGAATCGCCATGGGCAGCTCTGGATGCCCAAAAACGCGATCAATCACACCGTTGAAATGGTCCAGCGGGTCGGCCCGTTCGTCCCAGTGCGTCTTCAGGGCGCCCGCTGGCATCTGCTCGAATCCGACCGCCAGCGCGCAGTCTACGGCGCCGCTGGCCACTGCCTTACGTGCCAGAAACAGCGCGCTGGAGCCAGTGGCGCAGTTGTTATTGACGTTAATAACCGGGATGCCAGTCATGCCGACCTCGTAGAGGGCGCGCTGGCCGCTGGTGGAGTCACCATAGACATAGCCCGCGTAGGCTTCCTGCACGTCGGCATAGTCCAGGCCGGCGTCCTTCAAGGCATCTCGCACGGCTTTGGCGGCCATCTCGGGGTAAGGCTGGTTGTCACCTGGTTTGGTGAAGGCGGTCATACCGACACCGGCGACCAGAACGGGCTCTTCCATGGGATATGTCTCCTGGGGATTGCGAAGGAAAGGTGGGTACGGGCTCAAGAAACCATCCGTTCCTGGTGCTGCCAGTACGGTTTACGAACTTCCTTCTTGAGCACCTTGCCAACGGCGCTGCGGGGCAGTTGCTCAACGATGTCGACAGCCTTGGGCGCCTTCACGCTGCCCAAGCGTTCCTTGACGAAGGCGATGAGTTCCTGTGCGCTCACCGAATGTCCGGGTCGTAACTCGATCACAGCGCGGACCGCTTCACCCCATTTTTCGTCGGGAACACCAATCACCGCACAGTCTTTCACTGCCGGGTGGGCCATCACGCTGGCCTCGACCTCGGAGGAGAAGACATTGAAGCCGCCGGTGACGATCATGTCCTTGCGCCTATCGACGATATACAAGAAGCCCTGCGCGTCGAAATAGCCCACATCGCCGGTGCAATGCCAGCCATTGCGCTGGGCTTGTGCGGTCGCCTCGGGGCTCTTGTAGTAGCCCGGCGTCACGATGTCGCCTTGAGCGACTATCTCACCTACGGCGCCTGGTTCGGTAAGCAGTTCCCCCTCCTCGTCCATGATGGCCACACGGGTAAAGGGAAAGCGGCGACCCGCACTCAGTAGGCGTTGCCGAGGCGCTGTTCGGCCATCCACAAAATGGTCCTCTACGCGTAGCACCGAGATGGCTCCCGGCACTTCGGCCTGACCGTAGATTTGGAACATGACGGGTCCGAAGACATCGATGGCTTCGGCGAGCTTGTCGGGCGACATGGGGGCAGCGCCGTACATGAAATAGCGCAGCGAAGAGAAATCGAACTCCCGTACGTTCGGCTGTGCCAGCAAGGTGTAGATCACCGTGGGTGGCAGAAAGAGCATATTCACCCGCTCGCGATCGATCAGAGCGAGGAGCTTCTGCGGCTCGATCCCGTCCATCAAGACCACACGCCCGCCGCGGGACATAAAGGGCATTGACACCAGGCCGGCTGTATGTGTAATAGGCGCTGCAGCCAACACAGTCATACCATCGGCCACCTGCATCGCCGCCATATGATTAGCCATGGTGGCACTGAGATTTCGGTGCGTAAGCATTACACCCTTAGAGCGTCCGGTAGTTCCGCCCGTGCCCATGATCATGGCCAGTGCCTGCGGCGCCAAAGGCACACTCAGCGGTGCTGCCGACTGACCCTGGACCAGCCGGTCGACAGTGAGGTCGGACCCGTCATCCCCGTCGAGGGCAATGTAGTGGCGAATGCGCGGCACCGCATCGCGGATGCGCGCCACCTGATCGGCATAGCGCGCCTGGTAGAACAGCACGTCGCAGTCCATATCCTGCAGGAACTCGATATTGCTTTCTACGCTATTACGCGCATTCACTGGCAGCCATACGCCCTGCGCGCGAATTACACCAAGAAGTGCCGTAAACGCTGCGGCCGAATTGCCGCTGAGTACCGCGCCGTGAAAGCCAGGCTCGAAGCCCAGCGCATGTAGCCCGCGGGCAATCTGGAAAGTGCTTGCGGCGGCCTGTTCGTAGGTGACTGGTGCGGTCTCCGAGTCGCTGTTGGCAAAGCAAGGTGCATCCGGAAAGCTGGCAAGGCCGGCATCAAAGAAGTCGATCAAGTTCATGATGCAGACCTACAGGCCAATTTCGGGGTGCTTATGTCTTCACCACGAGCCGTGCCAAACTTGGACACTGGCGACTTCAGTACGGCGTGGGGCAGTAGGCCCAAACTGTGGAGATTCTTCATTGGTACCAAACTTGTTTATTTGGTACCATTAGAGACCGCTCATGGTACCAAGTCAATATAATTGGTACCGTTTTTTATAGGTGTTAACCCGCAATGAAAAAAACACTCACGGATGACGAGTTCCTTGACATGCTCATGGAGCTGGTCCTGGCGGAAGGCATCAGAAACCTCACCATCGGTGAGATGGCCGCGCGGCTGCGCTGCTCACGCCGGCGCCTCTACGAAATTGCGCAGACCAAGGAAGAGATCTTCTGTGCAATGGTCGATCGCTTCTTCCGTGGCGTGCTCGACAAGGGGGAAACACTCGCAGGCGAAAAGCACGACTTGCCTGCTGCGATCGCAGCCTATCTGGACGAGGGGGTGAAGGCCGGTGCACGCATCAGTGTCGGCTTCCTCAACGACGTGGAAGAATCTGAAGCCGCTCGGGCCAGCTTTGACCATTACCAGCAGACGCGGACCCTGAGACTGGCGGAGCTGGTCGATGAGGGCGTGCGCACTGGCGTCTTCATTCCCTGTCACGGTCGGGTGGTGTCAGAGGTTATTCTCGGCGCTGCCTTACGACTGCGCCGTCCCGGCTTCCTGTCAGAGGCCGGGCTGACTATCGAAGAAGCGTTTCAGGAGTTCTATCGACTGCTTCTGAGTGGATTGCTCACGCAGGCGTCCAAGATGACGCACGGGCGGGAAGGTTTGGCGCTCGCCGATCTCCCAGGAAGAGGAGCCCCGGCTCGGCGTGGCAAGCGAGTGAAAGCTAACAATACGGACGTGGACAAGAAGTTGCTGGAGGCTTGGAACCGCGACTGATCAGGACGCAGCTTGATACACATTGTGAGCCGAACTGGGCTGCTGTCTTTCTCATCGATACCAGCCTACGCTTCGCGAGCTTTCTTGAACACAACTGTACAGACGTTGAACAGTTTAGAACGTACCCAATCGCTGCACTCGAACAGTTGAATACTGCGATGACTGCTCTAGGCTGAGCTTAGACATACCGACTCAAAGACTGACTTCTTACATCTGTCAAAACCAGTCATTGGCCAAACATTGCATCCAGCGACCGATTTACAGCCAACTTCAGTCGAACCTCAAAATACATTTGGATTAGGCCCAGGAAAACGACTGCTTTTGGCCTGACTCATAGGCTGCTTCTGCTGCACAGCGGCCGGGTACCTTAACCACAATACCGCACACTGCCACCGTGTTCTAGGCTATAAGCTCCGTCGTCTATATGCCCCAGCCGGACTCCCTGTCCAACTCTTAAATGCGCGTTGGAAGGCTGCGCTGTCAGAAAATCCTAATTCCAATGCCAACAGGCCGAGGGTCACATCGCTTGTTGCGAGCCTGTGAATGGCCATGTCGCGTCGTAGTTCGTCTTTTAGCGACTGAAATGTAGTGCCTTCACTCACTAGGTGACGCTGCAAGGCAGACACCGAAAGGTGCAGGGCCTGAGCCGTACTGGACAGGTCGGGCCAAGTAGGTAAGCTGAGCTGAAGGTGAATACGCACGCGTGAACTAAAAGAGTCATCTCGCCGCCGGGGGAGTACGATATTCCAAGGTACATCCGAGAGGAAGAGCCGCAGCGCAGCTTCATCCCGGCGCACCGGTTTGGCTAAGGCTCGTTCGTCAAACCAGAAAGCTGAGTAGGATTGATTAAATCGCAGTTCGGCAGGAAGCACGCTGCCATAACTACCCGCATAAACCGGCGTGTCGAATGCGAGGTCGAAGCGCGCAGGAGGCAACTTGCCACCTGCAAGCCAGGCCAGCAGCCGCCAGAAGATACGCAAAATCATTTCGTGCATGAAATGCGGGCGCTGCGCGCCGCCTTCAAAGTGCAATTCCCAGCCGCACAAGCCATCCACACGGCGCGATACCAGTTCCACATCATCCTGGAACATGCTGAAGGTACGCCCGATTCGGCGCATGGCAACTTCTAGGTCGGGCGCCCCCAGTGCCGAGCGCAGCATGGTGGCGAAGCTGCCGGGCTTGAGTCGGCGATGGTAGAAGCAGATACCGTCATCTTCCAGGCGATCTACCAGCAATCGAAACAGTGCCACGTACTGCTCGCCCGTAACACGGCCGCTTACTTCATGCAGCAGTTCGGGGTCTATCCCCGCTTCAAGCAGGTAGGGCTCGCACGCCCGTCCCTGCGCTTGAATGCCACTCAACATACCCCGCACGAATGCCATGGACACGGTGACCGGGGGCTTCATCGCAGACATTGAATATCGACGTTTTTCGTCATCATCTTGATTGGATCGGTCATTGTAGAAGACTGATCAGCTATCTACTATGCACAGAAATCAGCGGTCGTCTTGACGACCAACTCACAAAAACTTTGGAGACTGCATGAGCACAAGCGCCCTAGTGGCAGGCGTGGGAATGATCCCATTTGCCAAGCCCGGATCTAACAAACCCTACCCGGAAATGGCTGCCGTTGCGGTGCGCGAAGCGCTGGCCGATGCCGGCCTGAGCTATGCCAATGTGCAGCAGGCCTATGTGGGCTACGTCTACGGCGACTCGACCTGCGGCCAGCGCGCCTTGTACGAGGTGGGCATGACCGGCATCCCCGTCTTCAATGTCAATAACAACTGCTCCACCGGTTCCTCCGCCTTGTTTTTGGCGCGTCAGGCGGTCGCCAGTGGAGCGGTGGACTGCGCTCTCGCTCTTGGTTTCGAGCACATGAGCCCGGGGGCAATCGGCACAGTGTTCAAGGATCGACCCAGTCCCTTCGAGCGGTTTGACCAGGCCACCGAAGAACTGGTGGGTCACGGTGAAATTCCTCTGGCACTGCGTTACTTCGGTGGCGCCGGCTTGGCCCACATGCAGCAGTACGGCACCAAGCTGTCGACCTTTGCCAAGATCCGTGCGAAGGCCAGTCGCCATGCCGCGAACAACCCGCTCGCCCTGTTTAGAAAAGAGGTGACTGAAGAAGAAGTCTTGCAGTCACCTGCCGTATGGGAGGGTGTGCTGACGCGGCTGATGGCCTGCCCACCCACCTGCGGAGCAGCGGCAGCCATCATCTGTTCGGAGGCGTTTGCAAGAAAACACGGTATCTCGGGCGCCGTTCGAATTCGGGCCCAGGCCATGACCACAGACGCGCCGGCCGTCTTCGATGCGCGCGACATGCGGGAGGTGGTGGGGTTCGGCATGTCACGCGAGGCTGCGCGTCAGGTCTACGAAGCCGCAGGCATCGGCCCCGAAGACATTGACGTGGTGGAACTCCACGACTGCTTTGCGCAGAACGAGCTCATCACCTATGAAGCCCTGGGGCTGTGCGGGCTTGGCGAAAGCGAACGCTTCATCTGTGACGGCGACAACACTTACGGCGGCAAAGTGGTGACCAACCCCTCGGGCGGCCTGCTGTCCAAGGGGCACCCGCTTGGGGCCACGGGCCTGGCGCAATGCACGGAACTGGTGCAGCAACTGCGCGGCACGGCCGAGGCCCGGCAGGTCAGTGGCGCTCGGCTGGCGCTGCAGCACAACCTCGGGCTCGGCGGCGCCTGTGTCGTGACATTGTACGAACCCGCCTGAAGGAGCAGTCATGATCGACAAGGCCATGATCGGCTACGAAATGGAGCCCTCGGTGCTTCCCATCGAGCGCAGCCGCCTGCGTTTTTTTGCCAAGGCCGTTGGCGAGACCAATCCGGTGTACACGGACGAAGCTGCCGCCCGGGCTGCGGGCTACCCCGACCTGCCGGCGCCGCCCACCTTCCTGTTTGCGGCAGAGCTGGACTCCGGCGCAATGGACCGCCTCCTGGACAAACTTCAGATTCCCTTGTCCAAGCTGCTGCATGGGGAGCAGTCCTTCACTTATCACCGTCCCGCCTGTGTCGGCGACACCGTGACGGTGCGCTCGCGCATTGAAGACATTTATGACAAGAAGAACGGCGCGCTCGAATTCGTCATCAAGACCGCCCGCGTCACAAATCAACATGACGAGCTGGTGGCTGAAATGCGCTCCGTGCTTGTCTGCCGCCACTGAGGTTCGTTCCTATGTCCGCTCCCACTTTTGACTCCGTCCAGCTTGGCGACGAGCTGCCTCCGCTTCAGCTGCCGACGGTGGACCGCACTATGCTCGCCTTGTTCGGTGGCGCTTCGGGCGACCACAACGCGGTGCATATCGATATCGACTTTGCCCGCCGTGCCGGCATGCCTGATGTGTTCGCCCAGGGCATGCTTGGCATGGCATGGCTGGGCCGACTGCTGACGCAATGGGCGCCCCAGTCCAGCCTGCGCCGCTTTGACGTGCGCTTTCAGGGCATCACCCACCTTGGCCACCGCATGGTCTGCAGCGGCAAGGTGGTTGAAAAGCTGCATCACGAGGGTGTGCCCTGTGTGCGCATCGAAATCCAGGCGACCAATCAATACGGACAGATCAAGACTGCCGGCGAGGCCCTGGTCGCGCTTTCCTAAACCTCTTCACATCATCAGCCATGAGCAAAAAACTCCAAGACAAAGTTGCCCTCATCACTGGTTCGGGGCGCGGCATTGGCCGTGCGCTGGCCATGAAACTTGCCGCGGAGGGCGCTAGCATCGTCGTCAACGACCTCGACAGCGGACCTGCAGAAGAGGTGGTCGCAGCCATTCGAGCAGCTGGTGGCCAGGCCGTGGCCTGCCCTGGCAGCGTCACGGCGCCTGACTTTGCCGAACGTTTCATCGGCACCGCCGTGAGCGCCTTCAAGCGCATCGACATCATCGTCAACAACGCGGGCTACACCTGGGACAACGTGATCCAGAAGATGAGCGACGAGCAGTGGTACGCCATGATGGACTGCCACCTGACGGCGCCTTTTCGCATCCTGCGCGCCGCCCAGCCGGTGCTGCGCGGCCAACACAAGGCCGATCAGGAGGCGGGCCGCCGCATCATTCGGAAAGTGGTCAACGTGTCATCGGTGGCGGGCTTGTTCGGCAACGCCGGCCAGGCCAACTATTCGGCGGCCAAGGCCGGCATCGTTGGGATGACGCAGACGCTGGCCAAGGAATGGGGCCGCATTGGCGTCACCGTCAACTGTGTGGCGTTTGGCTTAATCAAGACGCGCCTGACGGGTAGTGCCGCAGAGTCGTCCACGGCTTTGATCGAAGGCCGTGAAATCAAGGTGGGCGTGAACCCCGGCCTTCTGGAGCTCATGGAAAACAGCATTCCGCTTGGCCATGGAGGCACGCCCGAGGAAGCGGCAGATGCCATCTACCTCTTCTGTATTCCCGAGTCGGACTATGTCAGCGGTCAGACGCTGATGTGTACGGGCGGGCTGACGGGGATCTGAGCGATGACCCACGAGCTCCTTCCTAAACAACACCGCCATGCCTGGATGACCCGGGAGATGGACGATTTCCGTGCGCAGGTCAGGCGCTACATCACGCGTGAGATGTCACCTCACCTGGACACCTGGCGCCGCCAGGGTTTCATTCCCCGCGAGGTCTGGAAGCCCTTTGCACAGATGGGCTTCCTGCTGCCTGAATTCGGGGAAGAGTGGGGCGGCGGCGGAGGGACGCTGGCGCACCAGCTGGTCGTGCAGGATGAAATGGCGCTGCAGGAGGTGCCGGAGAACATTGGTGTGCACTCCATCGTGTCGCACTACATCCTGGACTACGGAACGCCAGAGCAGAAGGCGCGCTGGGTGCCTGGGCTGGTCAGTGGTGACTTCTTCGCCAGCATTGCATTGACCGAACCGGGATGCGGCTCCGACCTCAAGTCCTTGCGCACCCGTGCTCAAAGGGAGGGCGATGAGTACGTCATCAACGGCGCCAAGATGTTTATCACCAATGCCTTCTCCGGCAATTTCATGGTGGTGGCAGCCCGCACAGGAGAGGCGGGCAGCGGCGGTGTGTCGCTGCTGGTGGTGGAGAACACGCATGACCAGCCTGGTTTCCGGATTGGCCGCCGGCTTGAAAAGCTTGGCCAGCATGCGTCGGACACCTGCGAGGTGTTCTTCGACAACCTGCGTGTACCCGCGCATAACCTGCTGGGGACTGTGGAGGGGCAGGGCTTTCGTCAAGTCATGAGCCAGCTGGCCTATGAGCGCTTGTTGCTGGCCGTGCCGGCGGCGGCGGCCATCGAACTGGCCGTGTCGCTGACGGTGGACTACACACGCCAGCGCCCGGCCTTCGGTCAGCACCTCTCGGACTTCCAGAACACACGATTCAAGCTCGCCGAATGCGCCACCATCGCCCATGTGGTGCGCGGCTTCGTCAATGACTGCATACAGCGCCTGCTCGACGGCACGCTCGATGATGAAGCAGCCTATATGGCCAAGTGGTGGTGTACCGAGCAGCAGTGCAAGGTCGTGGATGACTGTCTGCAGTTGTTCGGTGGCTATGGCTATATGAGCGAATACCCTATCGCGCGCTTGTATGCCGATGCTCGGGTGCAACGCATCTACGGTGGGACAACCGAAATCATGAAGGACCTTATAGCCCGGAGGCTATTCGCATGAAGCCACTGCAAGGCATTCGAGTGGTCGAGTTCGAGGGCATAGGCCCCGGACCCTTGGCGGGCCGTTTCCTGGCGGACATGGGCGCCAGCGTAACCGTGATCGCCAGGCCTACCCCCGGCGCGGTGCACCAGCGCATGGACACAGGTGTAGAGAATCCGCTGCGCCAGGGCAAGTCGGTGGTGGTGCTGGACCTAAAGCAGGCCTCCGACCATGCCCGTGCGGTCGACATGGTGGTTGCCAGCGATGTGCTGATTGAAGGCAACCGACCTGGCGTAATGGAAAAGCTAGACCTGGGACCGACCGTATTCGCGTCGAGCAACCCCCGACTTGTGTACGGCCGAATGACAGGGTGGGGGCAGAGCGGGCCCTTGTCTGCTGCAGCGGGTCATGACCTGAACTACGTAGCACTGTCTGGTATTTTGTCGCTCTCGGCCAACCGGGGTGAATTGCCCATTCTCCCACCCACGGTGGTAGGCGATGCCGTGGGGGCGCTAGGCCTGGCGTTTGGTATCGTCAGCGCGCTGCATAGCGTCAAGGAACGGGGTGAGGGCTGCGTGATTGATGGCGCGATCGTCGACATCGTGTCTATGCTGGGCATGCTGATGCAGTGGATACGCGCAGCAGGACAGATCGACGGACCTGAACCCAGCCTGTTTCATGATTCCCCTTTCTATTCAGTATACGCTTGCGCCGATGGCGGGCGTATCACGCTGGGTGCCATCGAGCCACAGTTCTATGCCCTGCTGCTCAACAAATTGGGCATCACCAATGTGAACCCTCAGGCGCAGTACGATCAAAGCACCTGGCCTCAATTGCGGGCCAGGTTCGGCGCCTTGTTTGCCACAAGGCCGCGTGCGCATTGGTGCGAATTGCTCGAAGGAACCGACGTGTGCTTTGCCCCTGTGTTGAGCGTGGCCGAGGCTGCGCTGCATCCGCACAACGTGGCGCGGGGTACTTTCAAGATGCTTGACACCGGTGCGATTGAGGTAGCGCCTGCCCCTCGCCTGACGCCCCTGGTCGGGCAGCTCTATGCCGGAGCGCCACGATGAGTAGCGTCGAAACCACCCACAGCGCCTTGCGTGCCCAGAACGTTACACTGAAATTCGGCGGCATCACGGCATTGCAGGATGTGTCTTTGGAAGTCGGCCGGGACGAACTGGTTGCACTGATCGGTCCCAACGGGGCCGGCAAGAGTTCGCTGCTTAATGTGCTGTCTGGCTTCTATAAGCCACGCAGCGGATGCATTGAGTTCGAGGGCCGAGACATCAGCGGCTGGCCTGTGCACAAGGTGGCCAGGGCGGGGCTCGCGCGCACTTTCCAGGGCACGCACCTGCTAGCCCACATGAGCGTGCTCGACAACATACTGGTGGGCCGCTATGCCCACATGCGCAGCAGCCTGGTCTCGGCCTTTGCCTACTACCCTTTTGCCCACCGCGAGGAGGTGGAACACCGGGCGGTGGCTGAGGAGATCATCGCGTTCTTGGAAATCGAGCATGTGCGTCACCAGCCCGTGGGTACCCTAGGCTATGGTATGCGCAAGCGGGTCGACTTGGGCCGGGCCCTGGCGATGGAGCCGCGTACGCTGCTGCTGGACGAACCCATGGCGGGCATGAACACCGAGGAAAAAGAAGATCTGGCCCGCTTCATCCTAGATGTACGTGAATCGCGCCATATTCCTGTGGTGCTGGTCGAACATGACATGGGGGTAGTCATGGACATCGCCGATCGGGTGGTAGTCCTCAATTTCGGCCGCAAGATTGCCGAGGGAACGCCCGCCAGCGTGCAGCAAGATCCTGAGGTCATTGCTGCCTACCTGGGAGGCAAGGCATGACGATGCTTGACAAGGACATGCCGCAGACGCTGCCGCAATGGCTGATCTACAACGAGCGCGAGCGCAGCAAGCTGGTCGGGCAGCGGTACAAGCTGGCCGGCGTCTGGCGTGAATTCAACTGGCAGACCATCGCTGCCGAGGTCCGTTCCATTGCTTTCGGACTGGCTGCGCGGGGCGTGGCCAAGGGGGACGCTGTAGTGATCATCAGCGAAAACCGGCCCGAGCAGTACTGGGCTGAGCTGGCCGTGTTCTGCCTGGGTGCCAGGGCCGTTGCGCTGTACCCCGACGCCACCGAGGCGGAGATCGACTACGTGGTCGAGGACAGCGGCGCGGTCTGCATTTTTGCGGAAGACCAGGAGCAGGTCGACAAGGCCTTGCCAATTGCACAGCGCCGGCCGAAATTGCGTTCCATCGTCTGGTGGGAGGCCGGAGGCCTGTGGGACTATCGGCAGCCGCAGATGGTGTCCTGGAAGGATCTGAAGGCTGCGGGTGCCGCCTTGGCGCAGCAGGACCCACAGCGCGTGGACCGGGACGTCGCGGCTGGGACGGCTGGGGACATCGCCTTGCTGTCCTATACCTCGGGCACCACGGGCCAGCCCAAAGGCGTGATCACCACGCATGGTTCGCTGTTGCACAACGCACGGGCGATGGCCAATTGTGGGGGCATCACGCCCGGCAGCGAATACCTTTCCTACATTCCCCTGTCCTGGGCCACCGAGCAATGGCTGGGTGTCACGCTGGGGCTGATGCAGCCTTTGTGTGTGAACTTTGCCGAGCGCCCCGACCAGATCCAGGAAGCTGTGCGTGAACTCTCCTGCGAGGCCGTTTTCTTCGGCCCCAGGCAGTGGGAAAGCATGGCCGCCCTGGTGCACACCCGCATGGCTGATGCGCCACGCTGGCGGCAATGGCTGGTGGACTGGGGCATCTCCGTGGGCCAGCGGGTTCGTGCCGGCACTGGGCCGGAAAAGCCGTCGGTCTGGCAGCGCCTCTGTCTGCTGCCGCTGGCTGAAACACTGGTTCTGCGGCCTCTGCGAGAGCAACTCGGTCTCAAGCGTGCGCGCGTGGCCATCACTGGCGGGGCGGCCACTTCGTCGGACGTCTTTCGCCTTTTTGCAGCGATGGGCGTGACGCTGCGCAACATCTACGGCTGCAGTGAATTTGGGCTGATTAGCGGGCATGAGGTCAAGCGTCCAGTCAACCCGGACACCGTTGGTCAGCCCATGGCCGTGTCCACGTCCTGGGGGCAGCCGCTGCAGTGGCGGATCAGTTCCCAGGGTGAATTGCAGGTACGGGGCGGGGCTGGCTTTGCCGGCTACTGGGGCAAGCCGGACAAGACTGAGGAGCGACTCGATGGCGACTGGTACTGCACCGGCGATGCGGTCAATTTCACGCCCGACGGTGAGCTGGTGTACCTGGACCGGGTGGACCACCTGAGCCGGCTGGCGGGCGGCCACACCTATCCCAAGCAGTTCATCGAAAGCCGCTTGCGGTTTTCGCCCTACATCAAGGATGTGATGGTGGTCGGTGACGAGCGCCATGGCTTTGTGACGGCCCTGATCAACATCGACGGCGAGGTCTTCTCCCGCTGGGCGGAGCGCCAGGGCCTGGCCTTCACCACCTTCACCGACCTGTCACAGCGGCCGGAGGTGCTGGCCCGGGTCGGGCAGGAGATTGCGCGGGTCAATCAGGCCTTGCCCGTCCATTCCCGTGTGCTGCGCTTTGCCAACCTGCCCAAGGAACTGGATGCGGACGAGGGTGAACTCACCCGCACCCGTAAGCTAAAGCGCGATGTCATCGAGACGCGCTACGCCGCGGTCGTGCAGGCTTTGTACAGCACCGCCAGCCAGGTGGCCGCAGACATCCCCGTGCGCTACCAAGACGGCCGGACTGGCGTCTTGCATGCCGAAGTCCGGCTGGCCGGCGAGGGCGCGCCAGATGCTGCCCACCCCCCTGCCTCTCTCCACGCCATGGAGGTTTCCGCATGAGTGATTTTCTGAACTACACCGTCAACGGCATCCTGCTGGGTCAGGTCTATGCCCTGCTGTCGCTGGGTTTCGTCGTGATCTACCGTGCCAGCAAAGTGTTCAACTTTGCCCAGGGCGAGCTGATGCTGCTGGGGGCTTACTCGGTTTGGACGCTCTCGCTGGGCATGAACCTGCCGCCCTTACTGGTCATTCCGCTGGCCTTTGTGGCGGCCCTGGTTTACGGCTGGCTCATCGAGCGTCTGTTCTTCAGGCGCCTGCTGGGGGAGTCCGTTTTTTCCATGGTCATGGTCACCATCGGCTTGGTCATCCTTATACGCGGAGTAGTCCTGGTGCTCTGGGGGCCGATAGAGCGGCAGTTTCCGGTGCTGCTGCCGACCATGCCCATCATCATGGGTGAATTCCTTCTGCCCACCAACATGGTGGTGGGCGCGGCGATCACGCTGGTACTCACGGTGGGTCTCTGGTACTTCTTCAACCGGACCCGCTTCGGCCTGACGCTCACGGCCGTCGCCGAGGACCCCAACATCGCCATCTCCGCTGGCATCCCGGTGCGGCGGGCGGTCACCCTGGCCTGGATGATGGGCACCTGCATCGCCACCGTGGGTGCCGTCATTTTGCTCAATGGCCGCTCACTGAACGTGCTGTCAGCAGACGTGGCAATGGCGGCCCTCCCCGTGGCCTTGCTGGCAGGACTGGAGTCCATTGGCGGACTGTTACTGGCCGGCGCGATAGTAGGAGTGATCCAGTCGCTGGTTGCCGCATACGTGGACCCACGCATAGGTGGTGCGGCTTCGAGCATCGTGCCTTATGTCTTCATGGTTTTCATCCTGGTCGTCCGTCCCACGGGGCTGTTCGGCTGGCGCCACATAGAAAGGGTCTGACCCATGGATGCTTCCGGCGTTTTTTTCACCCATCACGGCCGCGACCGCGCCCTGGTGCGTACGCGCCCTCAACTGGTGAGCCTGCTCGCTTTCCTGGTGGCGTTGGCAGTGTTGCCCCTAGTGGCAGGCGACCGCTGGGTCAGCTTGGGCTACACCATGTTCATCATGGCCATTGCCGTCATCGGCCTGCAGGTCTGCACGGGTTACGCGGGGCAGGTCAACCTTGGCCAGTCGGCCTTCATGGGCGTAGGTGCTTACGCCTGCGCACTCTTTCTACACCTGCCCCAGATGCCGCTCTTGCTAGCCCTGGTGCTGGGCGGAGCCTGTGCGGCCGCATTCGGGGTGTTGTTCGGCCTGACGGCTGCGCGCATCAAAGGTTTTTATCTGGCGCTGACTACCATCGCTGCCCAAGCCATTTTCCATTTCCTCGTTCTCAATCTTCCTGCCGGCTGGTTGGGTGGAGCCGGAGGGCTGCACCTGGACAAACTTGGCGTGTTGGGTATGTCACTGGCAAATGACCGGGCCCTGTATTGGCTGTGCTTGGCGGTGCTCCTGGTGATGACCGCAGGCGCCTTTGGCATCGTTCGGTCACGCCATGGACGGTCCTTTCAGGCGGTGCGTGATGATGACGTGGCTGCGGGCATGATGGGTATCAACGTGGCAGCCACCAAAGTGCGTGCTTTTCTGGTCGCTGCCTTTTATGCGGGCATTGCGGGGGGTTTGTGGGCAATCGCCTTGCGCCATGTGTCGGTAGAGCAATTCACGCTGTTCAACTCAATCTGGATGATCGCCATGATGATCGTCGGTGGTCTGGGCTCCATTGTGGGGGCTCTGGTTGGCACCTTCCTGATCCAGATGGCTCGCGAGGGCGTGGTCAGCCTGGGCCCCAGCCTGGTAGAGATTTTCCCGGCTGCCGGGCAGGGGCTGGTGTTTGCCGGTATGAATGTACTGTTGGGCACAGTCATTGTGCTGTTCCTGCTGTTCGAACCCAAGGGAGTCATGCATCGCGTGAACATCGCCAAGCGTAGCTACCGTTTGTGGCCTTTCCCGTACTAAAACCCAACCTAGGAGACAAAAGTGAGACTCATCCGAACCTTCGCTGCTCATGCCGTCCTGGCCGGAGCCGCCCTGGGCGCTGCACTCGTGCCTGCCCAAGCCCAGACCACTTACCAGATCCCGTCCCTGTCTGATTTTTCTGGTCCATTTGCCAGCGTGATGCCCTTTTTCGCTGGCGCACGTGAATCTGTGCTCAGTTGGTGGAATGCGGAGCATGGAACAAAGCTGGGCGTCAAGCTGGAACTCAAGCCTTTCGATACCCGCTATGACACGGCGCAAACCGCCAGCCTGTGGCCTGGCGTGCTGGCGTCTACCAAACCCATCATCGGTTTCGCGCTGGGTGGCCCGGACACCGCTGCACTCCAGCAGCGCCTGCCTAACGACAAGGTGCCCCTGATCTTGGGGTCAGCCAGTAACGGCTTTGGCTGGCGACCCAATCAGTGGGTGATGTCCACACGCCCAACCTTCGTGCACGAGATCACGGGCTTCATCGAATGGTTCCAGAAGAACAAGGTCGGTGGAACGCGACCGGTGAAGATAGCGATGTTCACAAGCGAGGCCTCCCCCTCCTTTGCCGACATGGGCAAGGGCGTGCAGGCCTATGCCAAGGCCAATCCGAGGATCGTGGACTTGGTGGAGATGGTGTACGTGGAGCCGCAGCCCGCTGACGTAACATTGCAACTGCGGCGCGTGCTTAACGCCGGCGCAGAAGTTGTTCTGGCTCCCGCCTCCATCCAGCAGGCGATCGCCGTCAAGCGCGCCATGCAGGCACTCGGTCGCAACACGCCCATCATGGTGAGCGCTCATAACGCACTGACCGTACTGGAAAAACCCGTGGGTGGCTTTGCCGCGCTGGAAGGTGACTATGAGGCGCACTCATCGGTGGTGACCGGTGTGGACGACTCCGAGGCGCGCAAGTTCTACGACATGCTGGTGGCAAAGTATGGCTTGAAGGCTCCGTGGCACGCCTTCACCGGCTTGGGCATTGGCCAGGGTCTGGTGTTGGTACGCGCAGTCGAGGCTGCAGCTCGCAAGAACGGTGGCGACAAACTTACGGGAGAACTGGTGTATCGCGCACTGATCGATAGCAATTTCCCCGCCAAAGACTTCTACGGATTCACTGGTGGAGACATCGACTTTTCCCAGGAGGCTCCGTTCCCGATCAAGGACCCCCGCATCAACATCGGCCAGGTCACTGGTGGCAAGCTGCGGACTGTAGCCTCTTCCGTTCCCGCCCCTGCGCTCGCGAAGTGGTGAGCATGGGCAACGCCGAGCCACAAGAACGTCCGCCGCTATTGTCGGTGGAAAATCTCGAGGTCTTGTACTCCGAGGTGATCCTGGCACTCAAGGGCGTCAACCTCAAGGTGGCCGAGGGGGGCTGTACAGCCCTTCTTGGTCCCAACGGTGCAGGCAAGAGTTCTACGCTTAAAGCCATCTCCGGCATGCTGGCCGTGGAGGAGGGCGAAGTCTCGGGTGGCGCTGTGCGCTATGCCGGCCACGACCTGGCGGGCCAAGATGTCCAGCGCCGGGTGTCCCAGGGCATCGTGCATGTGGTGGAGGGCCGAAAGGTCCTGCGTCACATGACGGTCGAGCAGAACCTGATCGTCGGGGGACACGTGCAGCCCAGCCTCGTCGCAGTGCGCCAGGGTATTGAACAGGTATATGACACCATCCCTCGTCTGAAAGACCTGCGCGGCCGCACGGCCGGCTACCTATCTGGGGGAGAGCAACAGTTGCTGCTGATCGCCCGCGCCATGATGGGTAAGCCTCGGCTCTTATTGATCGACGAGCCCTCGCTGGGGCTGGCGCCCAAGATGATTGAAGAGGTTTTTGCGCTCCTGTCGCACCTTCGCTCGCAGGGCTTATCGCTGCTGATCGTGGAGCAGAACGCCCAGGCCGCGCTGGGCCTTGCCGACCATGCTTATGTGCTCGAGGGTGGCCGCGTGGTGCTGGAAGGCAGCAGCGAGCAGCTGCGTGCCAACCAAGACATTCAGGAGTTCTACCTGGGACACCAGGCGGGCGGTGAGCGCCGCAACTACCGAGAGATCAAGCACTACCGTCGGCGCAAGCGCTGGCTCGGTTAAGGATTGAGCATGGACGAACGAGAAGGCATTGCCTGGTGGCGTGATGGAGCCGTGGGGCGAATCGAACTCAGGCGGCCAGAGCGGGCCAATACCCTGGGTCGGTCGGCAGCCCTTGCCCTGGCCCGTGCCATTGACGATCTGCTACTCACCGAACCGGGCGCCGTTTTGCTCACCGCGCAGGGTGCAGTGTTTTGCGGCGGCGGGGACATTGACGAATTCACGGCAGCCGCAGACACCCTGGATACCTTGGTGGCTGACATCCTCAAACCCCTGCATCCGGCGATTGAACGCCTGGCCCTGGCGCCATTGCCTGTGGTCAGTGCCATCAGCGGCAGTGTGGGTGGCGCTGGTGTGGGCTTGGCCCTCTGTGCCGATTTCGTTTTAGCGGCGGAACACATGAAGTTGCGTACTGGTTACGCGGCCATTGGTTTGTCCCCTGATGTTGGCAGCTCCTACTTCCTGGCCCGACGCGTCGGTGGGCAACGGGCCAAACAGTGGCTCATGCTCAGTGAGCCAGTGGATGCGCAGGTCTGCTTGGCGCAGGGGGCTGTCGATGCTTTGTACCCAGCTGCTGAACTTGGACCCGAAGCGCTCGCACTGGCGCACCGCCTGGCCAATGGCGCCCGCGATTCGCTTGTAGCCATCAAGTCTCTTTGTGAAGGATGGGAACAGCGCAGCCTGAGTGAGCACCTTGCCCTCGAGCAAAGCCTGCTGTCCGAGCGTGCCCGCAGCGCCGACGCCCGTGAGGGCATTCAGGCCTTCGTGCAAAAGCGTTCACCACGGTTTGGCGGTGATTGATGGCTGCTATGTCTGTTCATGGCTTTAGCTATTGGGACCTTCTGCTGCGCAACGCTGTGGTGAATGCCGATCTGCCCGTCGTGAGCGGTGCTTTTGGCATTTGGAGTCATGCCCAGCTCAAAGTGCGAGCGGAGGCACTGGCGCAGCAACTACATGCGAAAGGCGTGGCCAAAGGGGATCGCATCGCTGTTCTGGCTTCTAACCAGCCAGAGGTGTTGCAATTGCTGGGCGCATGTTCTCGCCTAGGCGCCACCTTGGTGCTGCTAAACACACGCGCTCATGCCCAGGAGATCGGCGCACTGCTGGAGGACGCCGAGCCGGCTTTGGTGTTTGCCGAGGCCTCGCTGTGGTCGCTGCTGGCCCAGGCGCCCGCAGCCGTGGCCTGCCATGAACTGGACACCTTGGCCTCGATGGACGTGTCCGAGGTCTCGCTTTCTGCCTCACAGACCTTACCGCCGCCAGAGGCAAATGCGCCCCTAGTGGCCATTCCTACTGCGGCAATCAACGGTCGGCCGCGCTTGGCGCTGCTGTCTGACAGCACCTTGCTTCACCAGGCTTTACAGCTCGCCTATGTCTGGTCCTTGGGGCCTGCGGATCGCCACCTGTGCCTTCTTCCCTTGTTTCATATGGCCGGTCTGGGTTTGACCTTGGCTGGGCAACTCGCCGGCGGTGCAAGCATTCTCATGCCCCGCTTTGATGCCGAGGCTGCTGCTCGGGAGATAGCCTTTTCACGGGTCACGTATTTCGCCAGCTTTTCTCCCATCCTTGAGGCCATTCTTGATGCCGCTGCCCACGGCCATGATCTGGGCAGCTTGCGTGTCGTTACAGGTCTGGAGCCGCCGGAGGTGGTGGACCGCCTGCATGCGAGCTGGCCGCAGGCGCAGTTCTGGTCTGGCTATGGGCAGACCGAGACCGGAGGGATGGTGAGTCTGTCACCATCGCGCGACCTTCCCGGCTCGGCGGGGCGGCCTCTGCCCCTGGTCCAGTTGCGCATCGAGGCCGCAGACGGCAGGGCCGCTGCTCCTGGTCAGTCAGGTGACATCCTGGTGCGCGGGCCCTGTGTATTCAGCGGTTACTGGCAGCGCCTTGCCGAGACGGCCCATGCGGCCCGGGACGGCTGGCATCACACGGGTGATCTGGGTCGGATCGATGAGCGGGGCTTCCTCTGGTTCGAGGGGCGTGCTCCTGAGAAGGCCCTAATCAAGAGCGGCGGCGAAAACATCTACCCTGCGGAGGTGGAACAGGCCTTGGAAGCGCACCCGGCGGTCATGCGGGCCGTTGTCATTGGAGTGCCTGATAAGCGTTGGGGCGAAGCTGTGCGAGCGATCTGTGAGCTGCATTCAGGCCAGACGGTTAGTGCGGAGGAGTTGATCGATTTCGTGGGCATGCGCATTGCGCGCTTCAAGCGTCCGCGTGAAGTGCGCTTTGAACCGCGCCTGCCTCGGCGAGAGGACGGCAGCGTCGACCGGGAGGCTGTCGCTCAGGCGCATCGCGCGGACTGAGCTTTTTTGCTCAGCGCATGCGGGCCATCTGGTACTGGACTTGTGTCTGGGCTACCAGTTCGGCCACCGTGCCAATCTGGGTGACACCCGAGACACTGTGGCCGGCAGACCAGATGTCCTTCCAGCGCTTGAATGGGCTGTGGGCGCTGTTGACGTCGATGTCTCGTGCCACATCCACCGACTGCGCTTGAGGCATGTTGTCTGGATCTAGCCCGGCCTTCACGATGGACGGCCTGAGCATATTGGCTTGCAAGCCAGTGAATGCCCGCGTCAGTAGGATGTCATCAGCATTGCAGTCCACCAGCATCTGCCGGTAAGCCGGCGAGGCCATGCTTTCCTGCGTGGCGATGAAGCGCGTGCCCATGTAGGCCAGGTTGCAGCCCAGAACCTCGGCAGCTCGCAATGCTGCCCCGTCGGAAATGCCGCCACCCAGAACGAGGGGACCCTGATAAAACGCACGCACGGCGCGCACAAAGGCGAAGGGGTTGAGCCAACCCGTCTGACCCCCCGCACCGGCTGTCAGCAGGATCAGCCCATCCACTCCCTCGGCTACAGCGCGCTCGGCATGGCGTACGCTGGCTACGTCGGCCCACACTTGCACACCCGCATCATGAAGAGGAGGCAGCACAGACTTTGGACTTCCCACGCTGGTGATGACCACGGCCGGATGGTGGCGGCACAGTACGCGCAAATCCTCCCCCAGTCGCTGGTTGGAAGGATGAACCACCAGGTTCGGGCAGATGGGCGCTGTGCCCTGACCGCTGGTCTGCTCATGGTTGGAGAGGCGTATGCCCATTTCGACGAGCCAGGCATCTAACTCTTCGCTGCTGCGACAGTTTGCCGTTGGAAAGGAGCCTGCCACCCCGGAAGTACAAGCAGCGACCACGAGGTCAACGCCTGAAACAAGGAACATGGGCGCTGCTACCAGGGGAAGACGCAAATTACTGAACCGACTAGGAAGCATGCGTTCAACCTCTGGCGATAAGCTGTTGAGATCATGATACGCCTTCCATAGTTAGGTCTGTCGGTACTTCAACAAGCCTGCGTTAATTGGTTTTTACTTAGCGGTTTGGCGTTGGAAGGAATCGGTCAGCAAACCCTAGTCAGTAGTCCGTATCGCTGCAGGGCAGACATAAAAAACCGCCCCTCCACCTTCCAGCAGAGGGGCGCAACCAACACAAATCAGGGCAACTGCAACCGTCCTGACCGCTGTATGATACTGTACATAACCACAGTATCGAATGGCCATGCCCCCCACCCCCCTGCCCTACATGACCCCCGTGCCGGTGTCCATGGCGCCGGTGTGGGTGCAGGCGGCGCGCGTGAGCGTGCCGGCCGGCTTTCCCTCCCCGGCTGAAGACCACCTGGTCGACCGCATCGAGCTCATGAGCCAGCTGGTCAGGCACCCGCAGGCCACCTTCTTTGTGCGCATCGCCGGCGACTCCATGCAAGGCGCCGCCGCTCAATGCGGTCACAAGTCTCAGCCTGCACCTCGGGAACCTGACGACCAGGCCGCTTTGCCCAAATGTTGTATTGCTTGGCAAAAGCTGTCATGTCTTCAAGCAGAGACTCGTCGGCAAGACGGTTGAACGACAGCCTCAGGTCTTGCAGGAACCAATGACCCCAGACCCAATCCATGCCTCGGTCACCCTGCTCAGGTGGGCGCCATGCAAGCTCAAGCGTGGCCAAGGCCTTGGGGCCGCGACAGATGGCAAAGAACCGGCTGGGTTTGAGCGCTGTGTAGTCATGCCTCAACTTGAACAGGCAAGTGCCATGGCGCTGCCCCTCTTGCCACAGATCCAAGGGACTGGTGATCGGCGTGATGGTCAGACCACGCCAGGAAACAATGCTACAGAAAAAATGCCATGGCTCCAGCGCTTGACTCTCCAGCTCAACGCGCTGTCGTTCAAAGTACTGGCGTGCCCGAAGAACCAGGGTGCTCCACGTATGCGCTGTACGTATCCAGGCTCCGGTCTGATGAGCCCAATTCGCAACAATGGCGATATCTCGCACTCGAAGACAGCTTTCTCGGTTGGCGATCCGAATCAGATCGTAGTCATCAGATTCAGGAACGCGGCACGGTCGGTCGTGGAAGTGACGCCGCTGATTTATAAAAAATGACAGCAGTATTGCTTGTGGTGCCTGGACAAAGCTGCGTTCGGCCAGGTGCTGGCAATACTTGATGAGCGAGTGGATCGACAACTCACGATTGCGCAAGATGGGCAAGAATGCCGACCTCGGGCTGCGGCAAAGAATTCGCCAGGCAGGCGCCCCAAAGGCGTCGCGCAGGGTCTTGATTTCAGCACCAGGGTTGCCGAGCGGAAGGCCACAATGTCGGGCGTAGCGGACCAGCCAATCGAGGTTGACCAAGCTGGCCGTGGGTTTGACGACACTCATGGTGGGGGCAGATTGATGGCTTGCCAATTCAGACATGAGAGACCTCACAGCCATGTACTACTGCCTGTTCAAAGCGAAACTCCTGCTCCAGCAACTCGGCGATCTGGTTGGCCTCCTCGACGGACTTTTGGAGCTTGGCTGCCCGAAAGTCTGATCCTGGCACATCGCCATCAATGACCTTGACGCCAACAGCTTTGAGGATGGCGCGCGGCAGATCGTCAAAGTAGGAAAACGCGGCCTGCTGTCCATTCCAGTACCCATCGAAGTGGTCGCTCTCATTCCAGTCGATGTCTTCATCGAGCCAATCGCGCACGTACTGCAAGAACTCCTCCAGAGCAGCATCACCACTCAACTCAATCCATTGGCGCCATCCACCGTCAGGATTGCTGCGCAGTATCCGCAGGATTAACTGTAGGGCACCGCTTCGGGGGACAACGAGCTGATCGACGGTAGAGGGCAGCTGGGAGTTCTCCCTGAGGTACGCGGCGCCAAGGTCCTGAAAACGCCCCTCCAGGGGCGGACAAGACTCAATAAGCTCAATCAGCTCCTGGCAACTGTGGATGCCACTTGGGTTGACCTGCTCGAACACATCCGACCGGGTCTCAGGCTCGGGTATGTCGGGGACAATGATGAGCCCCTCTGGTGTGACACTGAAGAAGGTGAGTTCGAGGACTTTCATACACCAGTCCTCCTGACAGCCGCCTGCAGGATGCTCCTGTCGCGTACTGGGTCAACGAACTCACCGTCACCTTGCCGATTTGAACGGACGGCATGACCGTACGCTTGTACAGTCAGGTAACTGCTGCTGGTAGAAAGAAAGCGCCGAATCGTATCGGCCAATTTAGGTTTGGCTTGAACAGCCACTACTTTGATGACCATGAGGTCTCCCGTGATTTAGCCGATTTGCGAGTGCGGGGCCGGCAATCAGGATCAAATCCACCCCAGCCCAATTCACGACTACTCGTGCGGCAGGACCATACCGAAAATCTTGAGCAGGCAACAAAAAACCCGCTCGAGGCGGGCTGACGCTGCTTCCGGCTGGGTTGCCCTTGAGGGCCACATCGCTGGATACCACCGTGCCGCCGAGGCCGGTTGGTGCGGGCGTCAGGCCCGACTCTTGATGTAACAGAAATTCTGGCAGATCAACGAAATCTCGTCAACAAGATCTCTCCGCGACACAGTGAGTTCGACCTCTGGCCTCTGATTGGCTCCGCCATCCAATGGGCCATACAACAGCAATGCAACCGGAATACAACCCCATTTGCCACACCCACCAAGAGCTTTCGTGTTGGTACGCAGGGGTGGTACGCAGACTTGGTACGCGACCACAAGCCTCCTTTGGGGATGCAACTTTTTGTCTGCTTTTGGCAACTTACGCCGGTCACCACAGTTTCCAAACAACAACAAACTGCCGCCAACGACTGCTGGAACACCAACTGCCGATTGATGATCGACGCCCCTTTTTGTGTTGATGCTCCAACTGAAAATCACCTCAATCGCCGCAGCGCGTTCTTGGTTTCCAAGCTGGTTTCCACCAAAACCCATGTTCGCAGAGCGCAGCAGCGATCTGCTTCGGTGAGATCTCGGCCGTGATCTGGCAAGGTATTCATTGCGCAGCCATAACGCCCCCTGGCTCTGCGAGCAGCGCGGCGGGGCACTGCAACCCCACAGCTGCCTCGAGTGAGCCAGGCACCTTCTCCAGCCTTTTGCGGTCACACCTCGCCGGAAGGTTCTGACGTAACACGCGACCACGGTACTGCCTGGCGATCACCTTGTGCACACATCCTGCGCAGCAGGATGGAGTGTGCTTGTCTATAACTTCCCTGTGATTGAGTTCATTGAGGACATTGAGAAGATTGAAGGGTACGCCACGGCTGTCAACACTCAAAAACCGAGATCCACCACGCGTTGCTTTTTCCCCTTGACCTCGTCATCTTCCTTCTTGTCGACCTTGGCGCTCATGCCATCCGACTGCGACAGTGGCTTCAACTTGGATGCTGTACGCACGCGATTCACGAAGTCCAGAGCTTCCCGATTGCGAGAGTGGATGCCTGCCCATGTGCCAGAAACACCAGCATTCTTCGGGTTGGCCACACGAAACCGCAGCCGGAAGATACCGGCGATCATGCAGCCGAACCCCTTGGGCACGATGGCTGCGTAAGTGCCGTCGAGCTTGCCTTCTGCCAAAGCCACAGAAAAGCCAAGCTCGCCCGCAGTTCTCGCGGTAAGCCATCCAATGCCATCGCTTTCACCCGGGGGCTTATACCCATGAAGTGAGCGGCAATCGAGTTCGTAGTACGGCTCGGCGTCTAGCGGAATATCCCCGTACTCATCACCAGAGCTGAAGCTCTTCTTTTCGGCATTGCGGTTGAGAACAAGGACAACCTCATAAACAAGCCCCGTGGACAAGAGCGCCTTCAAGGCGCTCCATACAGGCCCACTGGCATCCTGGTGCGCTTTCCACCAGTCAGTCGCACCCACATACCAAATACGCTTAAACATGTCCGAGGTGCCAACCGTCCCGGCGTCTTTTGCGCGTAGAACCGATGCAAGGTCCTTCCATCCTGACACTGATCCGACAGGTTCATAGTGCTTCCACGGCCCTGCACCATCACCGACCGGTCGCACTCCCCCCCACGTCTCCATGTCATTGGCCTGGTAGAGGGCAAGCAGCAGCCGCGCTGCGACTGGGCCAGCATCTTTGAGGACCTTCAAGGGCTTGGCAAGCAACCCATACCCGTCGACCAGTCCATTACCGAACCACACCCTATCCTCCAGGTTCTCGCCGAAGTCAGGAAGAACGTGCAGCACCTTCATGCGCTCGGCAGGGCCATCCGGCAGCAATTCACCAGTGGCTTCAAGCCAGCCCTGACGGTCATACAAAATCGGACCAAGGTCCACTTCTTGGTCGATATGCCCGCCTGATTTGCCCGAGCGGCCGTTGTGCACGCGTTGGACGCGTACGGCCTTGATGGACTTCAGACGTTCAAGTGCCTTGGATACCGGCCCACCCTTTGTTTTGTTGGCTCCGGTATAGCGATTGACCGCAGAGATGCTTGCCGTTGAGTACACGCCGCTTTTGTCCGTGAATCGTGCCAGCACCAGGTAGGTGGCCACCTCGTAAGCATTCGCCTGCGCTTTGAGCAAGGCCTCGATGACCATCTGTGGAATGCAGAAAGATCCTGGACCGCCACGTTCGACTTTCCTTGCTACGTTATTGACTGGGTCAGCCGTGAATTCAGGGACAGGCTGTTGCTCTGGACTTGTTGTCATGACACCACCTCCAGGCTCTGGATCAAGCGATCGATGTCGTCGCTGCGCCATACTGTTGTACGCGGGCCAAGGTGATGTCCACGCGGGTAACGTCCGACCTGGATACCTGCGAACCAGCTGGAACGCGACACAGGAACGCGCGCGAGTACATCCGGAAGCCGGTATAGGCGAACCTCAGTGACGAGCGTGGAAGTGTGGGATGCGGAGTTTTGAGCAGCCTCCGAGCTGCTTATTGCGCATGTAGTGCGCTGGGACGTTTTCATGGTCACTCCAGTTAGTCGTTCGGTGGCACCGGGTCGACAAAAGGCAAATCGCTACCCAATCCGTGAGGAGGATCAAACCGGCCTGTTCAAGAGGTATCGTCTATATGGCCTGCACTGCATCTACAGCACGACTTGACTGTATTTCAGGTGTCAGGTTTTATGGCCACAATACGGTGATTCCATAATGCGATAAATAATGTGGCCCTACTCGACCAGCTCTTCGCGCGTTCTCGGCATACCGGTAGCGCCCAAAATCCACATCAACCTGGCGGACTTTGCCAAGAGCGACACAACTCTGGATACAACGCTGTCGGACGACATCTGGAAGATGATCGAGTGGTTGAGTGCATCAACCGACACCACATCCACTGACGTTATTCGAGGTCTTCTTTTCCAAGCCCTCTACGGTAGGGTGGCATACGAGCAACTCCTCAGGCATGTCGATAAGCTCTGCGTTGAGGACGATAGCTTAAACGTGGCTGATGAAGCTGACATCCGCAAAAGCGTGGATCGTGCGACACAGGCTGACTTGCGATTTGTTGGCAAAGCCAATGTCAACCGCAAGATCAAGGTCCCCCAACGGATGTTCTATGACTTGGACAGACAAGCTGTCAAGGCCAACATCACTCTGACCTCCTACGTCCGTGGTCTCCTGTTCAAGACGCTCCAGGGTGAGGTGAATTACAGCCAGTGGCAAAACGCCAGGGCTGAACTGGAAAACCGCGTCAAGCCGCCATCATCGAAATGACTTTCGACCCGCAGCCTTAACAACATGGCAATCTGCTCAGGACTTCCTCATCAACAATTAGCAGAGGAAGAGTAAACGGCGTCGCCCCTATGGCACGATCTCGGCAGGCAAGAGCGGCCTAGCCTTTAGGCCTGCTCCCCAGAGAAACGGGCACCGAACGGGCACCAGCAGACCGTTCCAAGTCCAAAAAGACAAAAGGGTTAGTAGCCACTTAGCTACTAACCCTCGTCTTTACTGGTCGGCGTGGCGGGATTCGAACTCGCGACCCCTTGCACCCCATGCAAGTGCGCTACCAGGCTGCGCTACACGCCGAAGTCGTATATTATAGCTTGAGATTGACCTCAAATCGTGAGCAGCGAACGGATTTCCTGCAACTCTCTGAGCAAGTCTGCGCCCGAATGGCCCGAAAGGATCTCGACGCTTTCATGGCTGCCGACGGAGATCGTGG
>Ga0255212_1000064_pt1 | contig 37843 bp, 34 predicted proteins | sample Miss_Yuk_RepC_8d_FD_188425 | JGI IMG/M metagenome (GOLD analysis project Ga0255212, IMG submission 188425) | Freshwater microbial communities from Mississippi River, Louisiana, United States - Miss_Yuk_RepC_8d | ecosystem: Environmental > Aquatic > Freshwater > River | place: USA: Louisiana...
CTTATCGCGCCAGTCTGCGCCAGACTCTTGCGGTCGCGCAGACTGGCACTTGCACACAGGCCCACACATGACTAGTTTAACCCAAGGACTCTACTTCCACCCGGCGACACAAAGGGGAGCAGGTCAGAAAGAATAAGTATCTGAGCGCAACCTATCAGCATGACAAAGATAAACCGCCCCCAACCATCTGTTAGTCTGGCGTAATTGCTCAGCTCACACGCTGACCCTTACAGTCTAGTCGTTTTTAACTTTATCCATTTTATGTTGGCAGTATCCACATATGCCACCCTCACCATATGCACGCTCATCATAAGACAGCCCCTCACCACAAATTCCACATTCAGACTCACCAAGCTCCTCGCCGCAAAGGGCACATTTACCTTCTTCAACTATATATGTTTCTCTGTCACAAGACGGGCATGTTTCAAGCGGAGAATCTTGCCCCTCTTGTCCCGCTATGTGGCAATCAGCCCACATTTCTTCTTCAATTGCCTTTTCAAGGACGCCTTCACTATCTAACTCTTCACCACATTCTGTGCAGACTAATACCAAATTACTAACATTAGTGTTGGCATCATCCTGCTGTTTTACTAAGTCAGAACCGCATGAAGAGCACCTGAACTCAGCTACCGCTCTACTTAAAACATCGCTATCCCAGTCCATTTTTTTGAATGTAGCTTTGCATAGTGCCCTCTGCTTATCATAAATGGCCGCCTGCGCGGTCATATAAGACCAGCATTCCTTGCCCAAAACATCGACCGGCTCTTCTTCAAACTCATTGATAATTATATCGCGCACAATCGGCAGGGCAGCCGAGAACGCTTGCTGCATGAGTGGCTTAGGCTTATTTGCCCAATAATGCTCCATCTCATTACGGATTGCGCTTAGGTCTTTAAGGGTGGATAAGTCAGTTTTGATACCTAAATCCTTAAACCGTGATTTTATCTTTTCTTCATTCACCGTGTGCTTACCCACACCTACGACCTTAAAGCTGCCATCAGGCTCTTTAATAACTTTCTGCTCGGATTTGATATGCACTTCACCTGAGTCTTCCGGACAAAGGCGCAAAAGCACCTCTTTGCACAAAAGCAGCACGCCAGCGTGAAAATTTCTGAATGCCGACTGCATCCGGCGCGGGTCATTTTCGCTGGCCTGATAATCGGCAATTCCAATCTGGATTGATTCAACAGCATTCTGCAAAAGGCTTTCCATCTCATACTTCCTGCATACTGGTTTATCACCCTACAATTATAGCATATTTGGTTGTGAATCTGGCCAGCTTTGCTAGTTTATGACGGCAATAACCCGATTCGCCCACAAAGAAGCACCATGCGCCTGACTGATAACGAAATCCGCGACATTACCCGCCTGTTGGAGCAGGGCAAGCCGCTGCCTGACCAATACCGCTTCCTGCTGTTTGAAGACAAGCGCGAGGTAGAGCTGGTGTGGAATGGCAAGACCAGTGATGTGTGCAATGTGGTGCTGCCGTTTCAGACCATTGAGCAGGTGGACGAGCCGCGCAGCGAAAAGGTGATGAAGCTGCAACCCGATTTGTTTGACCGCGCCTCAGGCCGCCAGTTGGCGGGGTGGACGAACAAGCTGATATGGGGGGATAATAAGCTCATTCTCTCGTCCCTCAAAAACGGCCCGCTGCGCGAAGAGATTGAAAAGCAGGGCGGTATCAAGCTGATATATATCGACCCGCCGTTTGACGTGGGGGCTGATTTTTCAATGGATATTGAGATTGGTGATGACACCTTCACCAAGCAGCCCAGCGTGCTGGAAGAACTAGCCTACCGCGACACATGGGGCAAGGGGGCCGATAGCTTTATTGCCATGATTTATGAGCGCCTCTCCCTGATGCGCGACCTGCTGGCTGATGATGGCAGTATTTATGTGCATTGTGACTATCGTGTTAGCGGTTATATAAGAATTGTGCTTGACGAAGTGCTAGGTAAAGACAATCACCTCAATGAAATAATTTGGTGTTTTTCTCAGGGCGCTAAATCCAAGCGTATGTTTGGACGCAAGCATAATACGATATTCTCATACAGTAAGATTCCCGAAAGACAGATATTCAACTCAGATGACGTAAGAACTGAAATGAAATCTGGCAAAACTAGCTTTGGAGGGCGACTTGAGGTTGATGATGATGGCCGACCCTATAGGCTTGTATATGGAACCAAAAACTCAAAAGGCGAAACTAAATATTATAAATACTACCTAGATGAAGGAAAAATACCGGAAGACTACTGGACCGACATTAATAGCTTACAGTCTGGCGTCAGCGAGCGAGTTGATTACCCGACCCAAAAACCAGAGGCATTGCTAGAACGCATAATTAAGGCATCTTCCAATGAAGGTGACATTGTGGCCGACTTCTTCGCTGGCTCTGGCACTACGCTGGTCGTGGCTGAAAAGCTGGGTCGTAAGTGGATTGGCTCTGACCTCGGCAAATTCTCCATCCATACCACGCGCAAGCGTATGATTAACGTGCAGCGCGAGTTGAAGGCCGAGAATAAATCGTGGCGGGCGTTTGAAATCCTCAACCTCGGCAAGTATGAGCGGCAACATTATATTGGTGTGAATGCCAGCTTGCGCGACCAAGAGAAGCAAAAACAGCTAGAGGCCAAGGAGCTGGCCTTTGTCGCACTTATCCTGAAAGCCTATAAGGCCGAGGCCGCTTCTGGCTCACCCGTATTCCATGGTCGCAAGGCTGGGCGTATGGTGGCCGTTGGCCCTGTTAACCTGCCCGTTACCCGCCTGTTTGTGGAAGAGATAATCAACGAATGCCGCCAGAAGCACATTACCCGTGCCGACATTCTGGCATTTGAATTTGAGATGGGCCTCTTCCCCACCGTGATTGATGAAGCCAAGAGCAAGGGCATCGACCTTGCCGTGAAGCACATTCCGCGTGAAGTGTTCGACAAGCGGGCGGTAGATAAAGGCCAGGTGGTCTTCCACGATGTTTCCTTCATTGAGATGAAGCCCCATGTGAGCAAGGGCAAGGTGGCGGTGGAGCTGACCGACTTCTCGGTGTTCTACAATCAGGACAGTGTGAAAGAGGTGGAAGAAAGCCTCAAGAACGGCAGCAACAAGATTGTGGTGGAAGCGGGCAAGATTATCAAAATCAGCAAGGACAAGGCGGGCATCGTCACCAAGGACGTGCTGACCAAAAACTGGTCGGACTGGATTGACTATTGGTCGGTTGATTATGACTTTGAGAGCAAGAAAGAAATCTTGCAGGTGAAGAACGAGGCCACGGGCGAGATGGAAGAGGTATGGTCGGGCGACTATGTGTTTGAAAACGAGTGGCAGTCCTTCCGCACCAAGAAAAACCGCAAACTCGAACTTATCAGCGCCGAAAAAGAATGCACCAAAGGCCGCCGCAAGATTGCCGTAAAGGTGGTGGACATCTTCGGCAACGACACAACCAAGGTGATTGAGGTGGCGGTATGACAAGCGGCACCCATGATTTGGATGACTGCTGGGATGCTATACATGGGCAGCTTTATTGGATGCCCGTAAAGTATTGTGAGTGGAAAATCACGGAGACGAGAAAGAAGACTGTATATACCTATGAACAGGAATTTGCCTTCATAAGAAAGCAGGCAATAAGGACATCACTTGCTGGATTAAGACTCTCTCTTGATTATCAAAGCAGCCTTCTCAAACTTCATCATCCGGGGCTAGTGTTTAAGGTCCATCACTACTTTGTAGTATACCAAATTATTGCACAACTTTATGAAGGCATATTGCTTGACATCTACGAGAAAGCCGCTGCCGCTGGCCATATAAAAGCAAAAACCAAGAACAAAATTGACAAAGCCATAGCTAACAACGGCCATTATCCGGCTCTTGGCACATCCTTGAATGCCTTGATAGAAGCTGGCTTTGACTTTGGCGGGCACAAAGATGCAATTGAGGAAGTTAAAGACATTAGGGACAGAATACATACCCGCAAGTGGAGTAACAAAATCGATAAATTACCGTGGGTAGATGATGCTGAGTTGCAGCATCACCGCACTACCCTTCAATCATTCGTGACGTACGCCCAATCCAATCTTTATGGAGCGCCGTGATGGCTCTGCACCCTGACTTTCCTGCCTCCCCATACGACATCCTCAAGCCGAATGTGCGGTGGGTGCCGGGGGATGACCTTTTCCGCGAGCATGGCTACCTCAAGCTACTCCCACCGCTAGTGCACAAGCTGCGCGAGGCTGTGGCCGAGTGGCGCGATAATGACTATGAAGGCGCAACCGCTACCAGCCGCGCCCTGTTAAACTGGTGGTTTAAGACTGAGCACCTTATACCCAAAGCTGATGGCAGCGTTTTTAACTTCCGTTACTACTTCGCCCAACGCGAGGCGGTGGAAACAGTCATTTACCTGTATGATGTGGTAGGTGCCCGCGACAAGCATGACCTCATGCGGTTCGATGGCTCTGGCTCTATCTCGTCGGGTATGTTTCACGAGGATTGGCTGCGCCTTGTCATTAAAATGGCAACGGGCGCGGGTAAGACCAAGGTGATGAGCCTTATTCTCACTTGGTGCTTCTTCCATAAAACCTATGAGCCAGACTCACAACTTGCCCGCAATTTCCTTGTTATCGCACCCAATATCATTGTACTTGACCGCATTCGCAATGATTTTGATGGCCTCAAGATTTTCCATGAAGACCCGCTTATCCCTGACAACGGGTATGAAGGCCAAAGCTGGCAGGATGATTTTCAGCTTACCCTGCATATTCAGGACGAGGTGCACATCACTCACCCCACGGGCAACATCTTTTTGACTAACATTCACCGCGTGTATTCGGGCGAAGAAACTGCCCCCTCGCTGGAAGATGATGACCTGACCAGCTACTTCCTTGGTGCAAAGCCCGTGGCCAACACCTCGGACAGCAAAGTTGACCTTGGCGTGATTGTGCGCGAAGTGGATGAGCTAGTGGTGCTGAATGACGAGGCGCACCATGTGCATGATGAGCGCATGGCGTGGTTTAAGTCGATTCAGGACATTCACAACAAGCTGCGCCAAAAAGACAGACTGCTGGCCTTGCAGGTGGACGTGACCGCCACCCCGCGCCACAACAATGGCGGCATTTTTGTGCAGACCATTAGTGACTACCCGCTGGTTGAGGCCATCCACCAGAATGTGGTAAAGCACCCGGTGCTGCCCGACCCGGCCAGCCGCGCCAAACTGGTAGAAAAGCAGTCTTCACGTTTTACTGAGCGGTATGAAGACTATCTGCACCTTGGTGTGCAGGAATGGCAAAAAACCTATGCCGAACATGAGAAGGTTGGAAAAAAGGCCATCCTGTTCGTGATGACCGATGACACTGTGAACTGTGATGAAGTAGCCGAGTGGTTGCAGAAGAACTATACAGCCCTCTCTGGCGCGGTGTTGACCATTCACACCAACAAGAGTGGTGAAATCTCGGAAACGAAAAAAGGTAAAGATAAGGACGAGCTGGACAAGCTGCGCGACCAAGCCAACAATATTGATAGCCTCGACAGCCCCTATAAGGCGATTGTATCGGTGCTAATGCTCAAGGAAGGTTGGGACGTGCGGAACGTAACCACCATCGTTGGCCTCCGCGCCTATGCCGCCAAGAGCAACATTCTGCCAGAACAGACTCTCGGGCGCGGCCTGCGCCGGATGTATTACGGCTCAGGTGTGACCGAGTATGTTAGTGTTATCGGTAGCCCCGCCTTTATGGACTTTGTGGAAAGCATCAAGAGCGAAGGTGTTGAGCTTGAGCGGGCGGCCATGGGCCAAGGCTCCAAGGCTAAAGCTCCGGTTGTCATTGAGGTAGATAATGACAACACCAAGAAAGACCTTGAAAAACTTGATATTCAGATGCCGCGACTGGCTCCGCGCATATTCCGTGAATACAAGAACCTTGAGCAGCTAGACGTGGCTAAGTTTAACTTTAAGCCCGTGGCCTATAAGCAGTTTTCGGATGAAGAGCAGCGGGAAATTGTCTTTAAGGACATCACCACGGATGAGGTGACGCATACCACCATACTGACCACAACAGGGGAAGCTGACCACCGCAGCGTGGTGGGCTTCTTCACCAACCAAATCATGCGCGACCTGCGCCTTGTGGGTGGGTATGATGTGCTCTATGCCAAGGTTAAGGACTTTATACAAAACCGCTTGTTTGGGCAGTCGGTTAATCTTGATGACCTTAACACCTTCCGCAACCTCTCTGAGACTGAGGCCACGCGCACCATTCATGTGGTGTTTAAAGAAGAAATCAACCGCCTGACCATTCAGGACAAGGGCACCTCTGAGATTAGGGACTATATCAAGCTACGCAACACGCGGCCCTTTGTGACCGATGAGCAAGCCAGTGTGATTGCCCGTAAGTCTGTGTTTAATAAAATAATTGGCGACAGCCACCTTGAGCTTGAGTTTGCCGCTTTCCTTGAGGGGTGTGATGACATCACATCCTATGCCAAGAACTACATGGCGGTGGGCTTCAAGATTGATTATGTGAACGCTAGTGGCGACATTTCAAACTATGTGCCGGATTTTCTGGTTAAGGTCGATGACAAGCACCTCTTTATTGTCGAAACCAAAGGACTGGAAGATTTGGATGTGCCCCTCAAGATGGCCCGCCTCGCCCAGTGGTGTGAGGATGTGAATAAGCTGGGCACCGGCGTGACCTATGACTTTGCGTTTGTAGATGAAGCTGGATTCAAGAAATACCCGGTAAAGTCATTTGCTGAGCTGGTTAAGGTATTCCGGGGATATAAAGAATGAAGCTCCCCCCGGTCAGGAAAGGCTACCGCTGGATAGTCATTGAAACCTACCGCAATCCGGGCGAACCTTCCGATATGCCCCTACGGGCGCGGCCTTTGTCTGGACAAGGTATTCCTCTTCACTACCGTGTGCAGTGCTCCGAGGAAAAACGAATGAATCACCCAGCTGGCACCTGTTTTGTTATTGAGGCTAAAATCAAAGGTAATGTTGAAATCAACAAATGCGTGTATACACATCAAGACTGGGAACATCGTGTAATTAGCCGGGCTGATGCGGATAAATTTATTTTCCAAGAGTATCCAACACCAGAGCAGCCGCTAAAGTAACCTATTATTCGTTTTGGGGGCATATTTGGGGGCATCAATGCTTTTACTATCCAATAAAAATAAATATTTTCAACTAGATACCTTTTCCGTATTAATCCCCTAGGGCCAAGCTTTTTTTCAAAAATGCTCAAACTCAAATCTGCCAAAAGAAACTGCTGGCGGCAGCGGCCATATTTTTCACTATTGATCTGCCTATTCCCGCACGCGCGGGCTAAGAACATAAATATGACCGAACTGCACCGCCAGATTTTTGCTGCCTTATCCATCGTCATTTCAATTGGCAGCTTTGCCCCATATATCCGTGGAATTTATAACGGGTCTGTACGGCCGCATCTGGTTGGCTGGCTGATCTGGAGTTTGCTGACGGCTCTTGTTTTCATCGCACAGCTGGTAAGCGGCGGCGGCGCGGGCGCATGGACAACCGCCACCATCAGCCTGTTATGCTGCATGACATTGGGCACAAGCATAACACACGGCGATAAAAGCTGGACTGCCTATGACAAGGCGTGCCTGACACTCACATTACTGGCACTGCCACTTTGGATCTTAAGTCAGACGCCGCTTTACTCGGTAATCCTGCTCACCTTTATCGAGTTTCTGGGATTTGCGGCCATGACACCCAAAACATGGAAAAACCCGAAAGGTGAAAGCCTGAGCTATTTCTCCTACGGCGTTTTGAAATACGCACTGGGCGCACTGGCGTTGCGCCACTGGACATGGGAGACAGCGCTCTACCCCACAGCCACAGCCGTGATGGCCGGGGCCTTTGCCCTGCTCATTCTGGCGCGCCGTCTTAAACTAGCACCACTGCGCGGCTAACCCGCACCCCCTATGATTAGGCCTTGCATGATACGTCCGGTGACGCCCCCTTGTTTTATATCGCATACGATATATATTTAGATCCACACAAGATATTTTCCCTTCAGGAGATCCACCATGACCCCGCTTTATCAAACCAAAGCCAGTGCCACTGGCGGCCGCAACGGCCAGGCCGCGTTGGCCGATGGCAGCCTCACCCTTGCGCTGGCCATTCCCACTGAAATGGGCGGGCCGGGTGGTGCTGGCAAAGCCAATCCCGAGCAGCTGTTTGCCCTTGGCTATGCCGCCTGCTTTGATTCAGCGCTGAACTTTGTTGCGAGTCAAAAGAAAGTCCCGCTCACCCGCACGCAGGTAGATGCCACCGTTGGCATTGGCCGCAACACCAGCGGCGGCTTTGCCCTGAGCGTAAAACTGGACGCCACCATTGATGGGCCGGACCGCGCCACCGCCCAGCAATTGTTAGAGGCTGCCCATCAGGTTTGCCCTTACTCCAACGCGCTGCGCGGCAATGTCGATGTCACGCTGACTCTGGTTTAAGCCATGACTGACATTTATAGTCTGCAGGCTACAAGCCTCACGGGTCAGCCGGTTGATCTGGCCCAGTATAAGGGCAAGGTTGTGCTGATTGTGAACACAGCCAGCCAATGCGGCTTCACCCCGCAATATGCCGGGCTTGAGGCGTTATATCAGCGCTACCGTGAGCGCGGCTTTGTGGTGCTGGGCTTTCCGTGCAACCAGTTTGGCGGACAGGAACCCGGCGGCGCGGCTGAAATCAGCCAGACCTGCCAGATCAATTATGGCGTGACCTTCCCCATGTTCAGCAAGGTGGAGGTGAACGGCCCGAACGCCCATCCGCTCTTTGCTCTGCTCACGCAGACGCTGCCGGGCTGGCTGGGCCGGCCCATCCGCTGGAACTTTACCAAGTTCCTGATTGGCCGCGATGGCCGCCCGCTCAAGCGCTTTGCCAGCCTCACCAAACCGGCGGCCCTGAGCGGCGCTATTGAAAAGGCGCTGGCCGCTAACAGCTGATACGAGCGCGATAATGGCCCACCCATCCCCTACTGCCGATGCGTTGCAGCAGATCGATCAGCAAGTGTGCTTCTCGCTCTACTCGGCCTCGCGCCTGATGATCCGGCTCTACCACCCCCTGCTGGAACCGCTGGGGCTGACCTATCTGCAATATATGGTGCTGATGGTGCTATGGCAGCACGCGCCGTGCAGCATCGGCGAAGTTGCCCGCTGTACGCGGCTGGAGAGCAGCACACTCTCCCCTGTGCTGAAAAAGCTGGAGCAGCAAAAACTGATCCAGCGGCAGAGTGTAAAAACCGATGCCCGCAGCACGCACCTTGCCCTCACCCCAGCTGGCCGCCAGATGAAAAAGAAATGCGCCCACATTCCCATGCAATTGCTCAAACAAACCCACGCCCGCCCGGCTGAGTTGCTGGCGCTCAAAGCCAGCCTTGACCAACTGGCCAGCCAGCTGGACATGACGCCAACTTAAGCCTGCCTGCCGAGCATCTAGTATTTAACCTTCTACCAGCGGCTGATCATCATCACGCAGCACAATATAAATAGCCGGGATCACCAGCACCGTCAGCAACGTGGCTGACGCCAGCCCGAACAGCAGGGAAATGGCCAGCCCCTGAAAGATAGGGTCGGTCAGAATGACGGCAGCGCCAATCATGGCGGCCAGTGCCGTGAGCAGAATGGGGCGGAAACGAATAGCGCCCGCTTCCAGCAAAATCTGCCGCAACGAGCCATGTGCGCGCCGCTCCCGGATAAAGTCGATCAGCAAGATGGAGTTGCGCACGATGATACCAGCCAGCGCAATAAACCCGATCATGGACGTGGCCGTAAAAGCCGCGCCAAACAGCCAATGCCCAAACATAATGCCGATGAAGGTGAGCGGCACCGGCGTGAGGATAACAAGTGGCAGGCGGAAATTGCCAAACTGCGCCACCACCAGCACATAAATAGCCAGCAGCGCAACCATGAAGGCGGCGCCCATGTCGCGGAAGGTGACATAGGTTACTTCCCACTCGCCATCCCACAGCACATACGGCTTGCTGATATCCATAGGCTGACCGTGATAGCCCACGATTGGCGCGGGCAGCTGCCCCCATTCATGGCGGGCCAATGCGTCCTGCACCGCGAGCATGCCATAGATGGGCGCTTCGTAAGCACCGGCCAGCTCGGCCTGTACCATCTCGGCTTCTACACCGTCGCGGCGGAAAATCGGCACCGCGCCTTGCTCATCATGCACGGTGACAATGTCGCCCAGCTCCACCACGCCGCGATTACCCGGCAAGGCATTGGCAGGCACCGGCGTGGTCATCAGGCGCTGGTTCCAGCTCATCTCGCTGCGCGGCAGCGCCAGCCGAATATCCATAGGCAGACGGTTCTCGCCGCGATGGGAATAGCCCACCAGCACGCCGCCGCCTAAAGCAGCGATGGTGTCATACACATCATCCTCAGTCACACCATAATAATCGAGCTGATCAGTATTGATGCGCACGCGCTGGCGCGGGCGCGGCTGGGCCAGCGTATCATCGATATCGACAATATAGGGCACGCTGGCAAACAGCTCACGTACCTGCGCGGCGGTGGCGCGGCGGGTAGCGGCATCCGGCCCATAGACCTCGGCCAGCAAGGTGGACATGACCGGCGGGCCGGGCGGCACTTCAACCACCCGCAGGCTGGAGCCAGCTGGCAGAGCTATCGCCTTCAGTCGTTCGCGTAGATCAAGCGCAATGGCATGGCTGGCGCGACTGCGCTCATGGCGGGGGAGCAGATTAACCTGCACATCGCCCTGTTCGGGCTGCTGACGCAGATAATAATGACGCACCAGACCGTTAAAGTTGAACGGTGCCGCTGTACCGGCATAGATCTGGGCTGACTGCGTTTCCGGCAGCGTGGCTGCAACATCCGCCATTTGCTGCAGCACGCGGCTGGTCTGCTCCAGCGGCGTGCCTTCCGGCAGGTCGAGCACAATCGCCAGTTCTGACTTATTATCAAACGGCAGCAGTTTGACCGTCACCGCCTTGATCGGGAACAACATGAGCGAGAGCAAAGTTGCTACGCCAACCGCCAGCAGGAATTTACGCGCACTGCGCGGCGTGGCGATAATCGGCCGTGCCAAGCGGATATAAAGCGCCCCCAGACGACCGCCGCCCTCAGCCTCATGCGCGCTTGCCTGTGCGGGCGCGAGACGCAGCATCAGCCACGGCACAATCGTCACAGCCACGACAAACGAAATGAGCATAGCAATGGACGCATTAACCGGAATGGGCGCCATATATGGCCCCATCATGCCGCTGACAAACAACATGGGCAGCAGCGCCACCACGACAGTGAGCGTAGCCAAAATCGTTGGATTCCCTACTTCAGCTACCGCATCAATCGTGGCTTGCAGGCGGGAGCGACCATCATGCATGGCCCAGTGCCGCGAGATGTTTTCAACCATCACCACCGCATCATCAACCAAAATGCCGATGGAGAAGATCAGTGCAAACAGGCTGACGCGATTAATAGTGTAACCGAGCAGCCATGAGGCAAACAAAGTGAGCAGAATGGTGGTGGGGATCACCACCAGCGTTACCGCCCCCTCACGCCAGCCAATGGCATAGGCGATCAGCCCCACAATGCTGAGCGTGGCCAGCGCCAGATGGAAGATCAGCTCATTAGCTTTTTCGTTGGCAGTAGCGCCATAATTGCGGGTGACGTCTACCTGCACATCGTCCAGCAACAGGCTCCCCTGCAGCGAGGCCAGCCGCGCCAAGACGGCATCTGTCACCGCCACGGCATTGGCGCCTGCGCGCTTGGACAGTGCCAAAGTTACAGCCGGAACCGACTGCCACTGCCCGGCGGCATTACGCACCAGCGCGCTGGTATAAGAATTGGTATTGGCCGCCACTACGCGCACCTGCGCCACATCGCTGACATAAACCGGCCGCCCCTCACGCGTGGTGAGCTGCAGCTGGCTGATCTCATCCGGAGTTTGCAGGGTTTGCCCGGCGGTGATCTGCAGCGCCTGCCCTTGCTGCATAAACAAGCCTGACTGGAACGAGCGGTTAGCCCCGCGTAGCTTACCGGTGAGCTGCTGCAAGGTCAGGCCATATTGCGCGAGGCGGGCCGGATCCGGCTCGATGCGGATTTCATCACGATTGGCGCCGACGATATAGGTCAGGCCCACATTCTCGGTCTTGATCAGCTCGGCCTGTAATTTGGCAGCAAGCTGAGAGAGCGCGTCACGGCTCCAGCGGGCAGCATGCTCCGGCTTGGGGCTGAGGGTGAGCGTCATCACCGCCACATCATTGATCCCGCGCCCGACAATCAACGGCTCGGGAATACCAGCTGGCATCTTGTCAAAATTGGCGCGCAGCTTTTCATGCACGCGCAAGATGGCGTCATCTTCCTTGGTCCCCACCAGAAAGCGCGCCATGACCAGCACCTGATCATCGGCCGTCTGGCTATACACATGCTCAACACCATTGATGCTTTTAACAATGGTCTCCAGCGGTTTGGTGACCAGCTCCACCACATCAGCCGCCGCCAGACCGTTGGCGGAGACCTGAATATCGACCATCGGCACACTGATCTGCGGTTCTTCCTCACGCGGGATGGCGCCCAGCGCCAACGCACCCAGCAGCAAGGATGCCAGCAACACCAGCGGCATGAGCGGTGTTGCCAGCGCTCCCTTGGTGAGCCAGCCCGACAGGCCTAAGCGTGTGCCGTGCTGCATGTTATTTCCCCGTTTCGGTCAGGATATCTCCGGCGGCAAGGCCTGAGAGAATTTCGATCCCATCTTTCTGGCTTTCGCCGCGCTGCACCGGCACATCCATCACCTGATCACCGGCACGCAGATGCACATAATCAAGCCCGGCGCGCGTGGTGATATAAGCGGGCGGCACCACAAAGCCCTGATGGGTTCCTGCTTCCAGCATGACCCGCACGCGCTGGCCCACAAAATAGCCCCCCAGATCGGCAACCTCTGCATCGGCCTGCACGCGGCCCTGCGCAATGAGCGGATAGATTTGGCGCAGTGTGCCAGTCCGGCCATCATCCAGATGAATGAGCCCGCCAACTTGAAGCGATTGAGCATAGCGCTCGGGCAATTGCAGGCGCAGGATATAACTTTCAGCCGCGATGCGGGCGGCAACTTCACCGGGCATCAGAACAGATCCCTTACTCACCGGGACATCCAGCACCAGACCGGCAGCGGGTGAGAGAATTTGCCCCTCCTGCATCTGCTGGTCGATCACGGCGCGCTGGGCGATGGCTGATTTCAGCTGATTATCGGCCACTTCAAATGCGGCCTTGGCATCGTCCAGCCGGGCCTTGGCGATGGTGCCGTTTTTAAACAGCTCCTGCGCGCGGGCATAATCATCCCGCGCTTTGCCCTGCTGCGCCTGTGCGGCAGCCACTTGTGCGTTAGAAGCACTGAGCTGCAGGCCGAGCTTGGCGTCCCCCACCACAGCAATGACCTGGCCCTGTGTGACACGGCTACCCTCATCCACGCGCAGATCGACCAGCGTCCCGCCAATACGGGCGCGGGCCGAACTGACATCCACACTCTCAACCGTGGCAAAAACCGGCTTGTAATCGGTCACACTAACGGGCGCGACGGTATAGTCGGCCGCATGCGCAACCAACGGTAACACCAGAGCCAGCGCGGTGAGAGGCAGGATCTTCATGGCTCAGGCCGCCGGGCTGAATTGTTCAAACGCACGCAGCGCGTCAGCCGCATACATCAGCGACGGGCCACCGCCCATATACACCGCCATGCCTAGCACCTCTTCAATCTCGGCGCGGGTTGCCCCCAGACGCACCAACGCCTTGGCATGAAAACCGATGCAGCCATCGCAGCGGGTGGACACACCAATGGCGAGTGCAATCAGCTCCTTGGTTTTTTCGTCCAGCACGCCGCTGCGCGTCGCCGCTTTGGCCATCAAGTCAAAACCTTGCATGACCTCGGGCAGGTCGGCCCGCAGCGCTTTGGTTTTCTCGCTGATCCCGGCGATGATGGTTTTATAATCTTTGTAATTATCCATGATATCCCCCTGATAAGATCTATAAAATATCAGCACACTTCACAGAACTGGCCGGTAGCCGGGTTCATCTTGAGGTAAGGCAGACCCGCTGCCTTCCATGCTCCCATACCGCCTTGCATATGCTGCTCATGCTTGATGCCTGCCGCTTCACACGCAGCCGCCGCCTTGGCCGAGCGCACCCCGGCGCCGCAATGGAACACCACGGGTTTATCTGCGCTGACGGGTGGCAGGTTCTTGGGGTCGAAGGTGGAGAGCGGGAACAACAGCGCGCCATGAATGCGCTCAGCCATAAACTCATGCGGCTCACGCACATCCACCAGCACGATCTGGCCGGCATCCAGCAACGTCTTGACCTCTTGCGGTGACAAATTCTTTAGCATGATGTCTTTCCTTTTCTCCCTTTGGGAACGGTACTGCAAAAATGTTGATAGAGAACCTCCAGCACCTGACGCGCGGGCGCACTGGCGATGCTGTAATAAATAGTCTGCGCCTCCCGCTGGGTGGTTACCAGCCCGTGCGCACGCAACTGGCCTAAATGCTGGGAGGCATTGGACTGGCCAATTCCCACCAGCTCGGCCAGCTCGCCAGCTGATTTGGCGCCGTCCATCAAATGGCAAACCACCATCAGGCGGTGCGGATTAGCCAGGCATTTCAGCAGATTGCTGGCCTCGTTCGCAGATGCAAATAACGCGCTCTTGTCATCCATAGTATTTTCTAATATAATGAAGTTCTAATATAGAAGCAAGCATCATTACACAAGACAGTGCTGGGGAGACGAAGATGACGCATATTATAGTTCTGGGTGCCGGTCTGGGCGGCTCGATCATGGCGTATGAGCTGGCTGACCTCAATTTGCCGGACACGCAGATTACCACCATCAATCGCGGCGCGACTTACCAGTTTGTCCCCTCCAATCCGTGGGTAGCGGTTGGCTGGCGCGCCCGCAAGGATGTGGAGACCGACTTACACCCCCCCATGACCAAGCGTGGCATTACACTAGAGCCCGTCGCTGCCGCGCGCGTACACCCGGCCGAAAACCGCGTTGAGCTGGAAGATGGCCGCTCCATCAGCTACGATTATTTGGTGATTGCCACCGGCCCGGATCTGGCCTTTGACGAGATTGAGGGCTTTGGCCCGGCGGCCCATACCATTTCCGTCTGCCAGACCCCGCATGCTGAAGATGCGCACAAGCTAATTGAACAACTCAAGGCCAAACCCGGCCCGGTGATTGTGGGCGCAGTTCAGGGCGCCTCCTGCTTTGGCCCGGCTTATGAATTTGCCTTCATTCTGGATACCGAGCTTAAGCGCCATAAAATCCGCGATCGGGTGCCCATGACCTTCATCACCTCGGAGCCGTATATCGGCCATCTGGGACTTGATGGTGTAGGCGATACCAAAGGCCTGCTGGAGAGCGAAATGCGCCAGCGCCATATCAAATGGATCACTAATGCCCGCGTCACCAAGTTTGAGCCTGATAAAGCCTTTGTGGAAGAGCTGGCGGAGGACGGCAGTGTCAAAACAAAACATGAGGTGCCATTTGCGCTCACCATGATGCTGCCGGCCTTCCGGGGCGTGCCAGCGGTACACGGCATTGAGGGCCTGACCAATCCGCGCGGGTTCATCACCATTGATGAGTTCCAGCGCAACCCCACATACCCTAACGTGTTTGGCATTGGCGTGTGCGTGGCTATTCCGCCGATGGGGAAAACCCCCGTGCCGGTAGGCGTACCCAAGACCGGTTTCATGATTGAATCGATGGTGACCGCCACTGCCAAAAACATCGAGGCGCTGATCAAGGGCGAACAAGCCCGCTTTAAAGCCACCTGGAATGCCGTATGTCTGGCCGACTTTGGCGATGGCGGCGTGGCTTTTGTGGCGCAGCCGCAGCTACCACCGCGCAATGTCAACTGGGCCAGCCATGGCCGCTGGGTGCATATGGCCAAGATCGGCTTTGAGAAATATTTTCTGCATAAGGTCAGCCACGGCATCAGCATGCCGTTTTATGAAAAGCTGGCACTGGACATGCTGGGTATTACCAAACTGAAGGAAGTGAAGGAGGAGAAATAATGAATCTCGATCGTGCAGTACTGGCGTTTGCCGGTGTGATGGTGTTGGTGAGTGTTGCCCTCACCCAGTTTGTGCATCCAGGCTTTATCTGGCTGACCGTGTTTGTGGGCGCGAATTTGCTGCAAACCGCGTTTACCGGCTTTTGCCCAGCCGCGATTGTTTTCCGCAAACTGGGACTGAGCAGCGGTTGCGCGTTTAAATAGACAGGCTAATTAAACCGGCCCGCCGGAGTTTCTGGTAACCTGCACGGTACGCACCGGCTCGGTCGGCTCGGTAGCGGGCGGCTCGGCAGCGGGCGTGGTGGTTTGCATGCGCTTGAGCGGTGACAGGTCAACCTGATCGGCGGACGTGCCATATTCAACACGCGCATGCTTGATCTCGTTGAGCATCAGCACCGTGTCACGGTTCAGCTCGCCAGTGGCGGGCAGCTTATGCTCTTCCTGAAAATGGCGCAGCGCGCCGCTAAACTGCGCATCACGCAGACCGTTGGCCCCATGCGCCAGCAGCTCTTTATATTCGCCGCCCTGTGCCAGTAGCAGGTTTTGAATGTCGCGCACTTGCGCATCAGGCTTAGCCTCTACCGGCTTGGCCGCTTCAACCCGGCGGGCTGGTTTGGCCTCCGCCGGTTTATTGCCGGACGTCACATAAGAGGCACGCGCGAAACCACCTTCCTCTACTGACGGACGCTCCTGCCGCGCTGCATAGCGCTGATCCTGCTCTTTGAGGGAGTCCAATGCCTGACTGGCTGCTAGAAACAAGGCCTCACGCGCTTGGGGTGAATCCGGTGCCTGTGCGTTCAAGCCACCCAGACGCTGGCCAGTGCGGCCACGCTCAGCATTGTGGCGGGCCTGATCGAGCATGACCTGCGTTACCGCAAAGCCAAGCCGCTCACCACTATTCTGCGGCGCGCTATGCGCATTGAATGAATCCGGCAATGATTTGTTTTTTGAAACGTCAGCCATGGGCACCTCTTACCCCTGGCAGTATGTCAGCCGGACTTTAAGATTCCGCAAATTTTGCGCAAGGCCTTGCTTTAGCTGCGAAAAACCAGAACACGGTTAAACACAAACGACAACGCCGCCACCACCGGCAACAGCAGGAACTGGCACAATTCCTCCGGCCAATGGGTCAAGCGGAACAACAGCTCCAACAACGCCTGATTGCAGCCATACAATAGAATATAGACCGGCACTGATCGCTTGAAGGCCTGCAGCGACGCTCCATAAAAAACCAGCCGTCCGAAATTGTGATACGTCACAAAACCACCAAGAAAATAAGCCAGAAACAAGGACACCACCCGCCCAAACGGCGTGACATTGATGATCAGGCAAAACACCAGATAGCTGATGAGGGTATTGAGCCCACCCACGGCAATAAACCACGCCGCTTGCTCCAGCCGCTGCAGCCATAGCGCTGGCACAAACGGGCGCAACAGCTGCAAGCCCAGATGCGCAAGCCGGCTAAACCAGCGCGGGACTGGGCGTAAGGCCGCAGCCCCGGTTTTTCCTTGTATATCAGACATGAAGGCAGCATAGCGCCATTCCCGCGCCAGCGGAATCAAGATTGGAAAGAAAGGCCTTCTTTGGTATGGTTAACGCCAATTATGTCTGCCGCGCCACACGCCCTTGCCCTGCCCGCCCGCAACCCGGTTAAAGAGACGCTTGACCGCGCGCGGCCGCTGCTCTGGCAAGTGGGTCTTGTTTTCAGCCCTGTTATCAATGTGTTGGTGTTGACCAGCTCATTTTACATGATGCAGGTGTTTGACCGCGTCCTGACCAGCCAGAACACCACTACCCTGCTCTACCTCACAAGCATTGCGCTGCTGGCAATTGGTATTCTCTCCCTGCTGGAGATGGTGCGTGGCCGCATCATGAGCCGGATTGGCACTTGGTTTGAAGCCCGTCTGACCGCTGAAGGTTTACAGCGTGCCGTTGAATCGACCCTGATGGGCCGCGAATACCGCACCGAATTGCTGCGCGATCTGGCTGCGCTGCGCGGTTTCTTTGCCTCAGGCGGCACGCTCAACCTGTTTGATGTGCCGTGGATTCCGGTTTATCTGCTGGTCGTCTATCTGCTGCACCCGATTTTGGGACATGTGGCCCTGCTGGGCGCGATTGCCCTGACCGCGCTGGCCTATCTCAATGACCGCGTGACCTTCAAGCAATTGCGGGAATCCGGCACACAAGCGCAAAAGAGCATGCGCCAGGCTGAATCCGCCATCCGCAACGCCGAGGCGATTGATGTGATGGGCATGCTGCCCGGCCTTGTGCATCGCTGGCGCACGGATAACGACCATATCCAGACCCTGCAGATGGAAGCGACCGACCGCTCCGGCAACATCATGGCGATCACCAAGTTTGCCCGTCTGGCGCTTCAGATCCTGATTTTGGCGCTGGGTGCCAAGCTGGTGCTCAGCCGCGAGCTGACCTCGGGCGGCATGATGGCCAGCTCCATCATCATTGCCCGCGCCCTCTCGCCGATTGAATCGGCCATTGGCAGCTGGCGCTATACGCTGTCAGCTATTGAAGCCTATAAGCGCCTGCGCGAGATTTACAGCAAGCCGCTGCTGCGCGCGGCGGCCATGCAGCTGCCTGCGCCCAAGGGCCATCTGACGGCAGAAGGCGTTACCTATATTCCGGCAGGCATGAAAATGCCGATCATCAAGGGCGTGACCTTTGAAATCCGCCCGGGCACTGTGACCGCTATTGTTGGCCCCTCGGCGGCTGGTAAATCCACCCTCGCCCGTCTGTGCGTGGGGGCATATCAACCCGCTTATGGCAATGTCCGTCTGGACGGCGCTGATGTATTTTTGTGGGACCGCTCGGACTTTGCCCAGCATGTAGGCTATCTGCCGCAGGATGTGGAATTGTTTGCCGGCACCGTGCGTGACAACATTGCCCGCCTCATGCCGTGCGAACCGGCTGAAGTGGTGGAAGCCGCCCAGATGGCCGGCGCCCATGACATGATCTTGCGCCTGCCGCAGGGCTATGAAACCGAGATTGGGGATGGCGGCATGCTGCTGTCTGCTGGTCAGCGCCAGCGCATTGCCCTGGCCCGCTCGATGTTCCGCAATCCGCAATTCATTGTGATGGATGAGCCCAATTCCTCGCTCGACGCGGAAGGCGAAGAAGCGCTCAACCGTGCCATTGCGACCATGAAGCAGCGCGGCATGACCGTGCTGGTGATTGGCCATCGCCCCGGCATTCTGGCCAATGTCGATAATATTGTCGTGCTGCGTGATGGCCGCATTGATATGCAAGGCCCCAAGGCTGATATCATGGCCAAGATCATGCCCGGTAGCGTGCGCCCGCCGGCTGATACGCCAGCCGCCCCGGTAAGCGCCCCCCATAAGCCTGCTGTTACCGCGCAGCCCGCATCGGCTGCAGCCGCTGGCAAGGCCGCGCCTGCCCCACAGGCCGCCCCGCAAGCCACCGGTACGTTACAGGCTGGCAATGCCGCCATTTTTCAAAACGCACAGCAGACCGCTAAGCCAGGAACAAAAGTATGAGTACGGCCGTGACCCCAACCCGCCCCGCAGGCCTGCCTGATATTGTACGTCCGAGCTGGCCTGCGCTCCCGCCCGTGCCGGAGCGCCCGCCCGCCCAGCGCTGGAGCCGCTTGGGCATGGCCCTCATTTTTCTGGGCGTTGGTGGCTTTATTGCGTGGAGCGGCACCTTCCAGCTGGCCGGTGGCGCGTTCTCACCGGGCATGGTGCGCCTGTCGGACGAAAAGCAGATTGTGGCCCACGTTGAAGGCGGCATCATCCGCCGCCTGAATGTAAAGGAAGGCGATATTGTGCACGCCGGGCAGGATCTGGTGGTGCTGGACGATTATAACAGCCAGACCAATCTGGCCATTCTGGAAAAGCGGCGCTGGGAGCTGATGGCCCGCAAAGCCCGCCTTGAAGCCGTGCGCGATAACTGGGCCGAAGTCAGCTTCCCGGACGAGCTCAACCAAAAAGCGGCCGAGAATGCGGATGTCAAAGAAATGCTGGCCAGCCAGACCCGCCAGTTTAACGCCGACCGCACCGATCTGAACGGCCAGAAGAGCATTTTGAGCCAGCAGATTGCCCAGTACAAAGCCATTATTGAATCGCTCAACATCCAGACCAAAGCGTCGGATGATCAGCTCGACCTCATCGCGCAGGAAAGTGCTGGCGTAAAAGAGCTGCTCGACAAAGGGCTGGAGCGCCGCCCGCGCCTGCTGGCCCTGCAGCGCAACCAGTCGGCCCTTGAAGGCCAGAAGGCCGATTATGCCGGGCGCATTGCCAGCTATAACGAGAAGATTGGCGAGATCAATCTGCAGCTGACCAATCTGGATTCAGACCGCCGTTCCAAGGCGGTGGCCGAGCTGTCCCAGCTGGACGCCGACCTGAACCAGACCAATGAACAATGGATCAACGCCGGGGTTCGCTCACGCGAGCTGACCTTGCGCGCGGCCCAGGACGGCACCGTGCTCAATCTGCGCTATCGCAGCGAGGGGGCTATTGTGCCCCCCGGCCAGCCGGTGATGGAAATTGTGCCGACCAACAAGGTCTTTGTGGTGGATAGCCGCATCTCGCCGATGGATATTGATGTGGTGCATGCCGGCCTTAAAGCCCAGCTGCGCCTGACCGGCCTGAAGCAGCGCACCCATGTGACCCTGAAGGGGGAAGTGCTGCGCGTCTCGCCCGATGCCCTGCTCGATGAGCGCACCGGCCAGAGCTACTTTGAGGCACGCACCGCTTTTGATGCGACCGACCCTGAATTCCTCAAGCTGGAAAAAGACGGTGAGCTATATGCCGGTATGCCCGCCGAAGTCATCATGATCGCGCATGAGCGCACACTGCTGCAATATCTGCTGCAGCCGATTGAGGACAATTTCGCCCGCTCGTTCCATGAGGAATAAGGAGCGGGCTGTTTAAGGGATGATCAGGACGGGTCATCCCGGCTTTTAATACCGCTTGTGATGAGCGCCGTCATGCGCCCCAGCAGGCCGGGACATGCCTGCTCACATGACTGCTGATAGCGCGTCACCTCTGCGGCCAGCGCCAGATGCCCGGGCCGGGGCTGCCAGTCCAGCTGCTTGAAGACCAGCCCCTGCAACTGGCCCCAGCCCTTGTCGGCATATTCACGCTCGACATATTTAATGACCTGCCGGAATGGCTGGCTGACACTATCACCAAAGGCACGGCCGACCAGATCTTTCAGTTCAACCCCGTCAGCCGTTACATCCGGGGGAAAGGCCAGCGCCTTATACAAGCGGTTTTCCCATCCCCCTTCTATACCGGTAGCAGGGCTGGCAGTGCGCTTAACATAAATTCGCTGTGGCAGGCTTTTACGCAGCCAGCCACCAAACAGCACATAGGTTTCATCCCGTTGGCGCAGCTCTACCCACTGCCCGGCCAGCAGATAAAACAGCGCAGCCTGCACTAATCCGCTGGCACCCTCACGCTGTTGATTGGGTTTGATATGCAGTTTCTTGTCAAACGCCACCCAGCTCCACGCTGGGGCCAACTGAAAATAGGTAGAAGCGGGTAGCGCTATAATCTGCCAGCGCCCTTGAATGGTGCGCAGCACCTCAAACCCGAACAGGCGAATGCAGGTCACGCTCTCGCCCGGCCCGGCCGCACCGGACAGCTGATCCCCCTCACCCCAGAACATAACCAGCGCCACCAGCAATGCCAGCAACCCAACGACCAGCACAGGCAGAGTCACAAGCAGAGAGATAAGTAACGAGATCAGCTGAGGGATGGACGGCTGCGCTAAACCCTGCAGGTCAATACCAGCCCAGCTCCCCGCAATCAGCAGGCAAACGATGGCAAAGAACAAGCCAGCATAGCCAATCCGGCGGCGCTCTGGCCGTGAGATGGCCTGATTAAAGAGTGATAGCAGCATAACTCCCCCGCCCGCAGTCCCACTGGCATATTAGCCGAACCAGCCGGGCAGTTAAAGTTAAGCGTTGCTGAACAACGACTAACCGCTAATGCCCTTCAGGGCCTTGACCAAGCCCTCCTGCGCGCGATCAGCCGCAGCGCGGCGGCCGCCATCAATACCATGGCTGATGGTGGACAGCACGCCCGCGCGGGTGAGCGCGAACACATAGGTGGTATAGACGTCGGCCTGACCACGGCAGCGCGACTGCGCGGTCATGATCTGCATAGCCCCGGCATTCTGCACCGCGCCATATTTGGTGGTGTAGGTGCCAGCACAAGCGGGCTTAAGCTGCTCAAGACGGCTAACCGCCAGCTGGGCGACATCTGTGCCCGGGGTTGCGCTATCTTCACGCACGGCGCCGAGCATGTCACGGCTGGTCCAGGCAAAAGAAGAGCCGTCAGTAGGCAGCTCACGCGGTTTGATATCGCGCACACCGGCATTGGTCAGCAGATTGGCGAGCGGGCCCGGCAGCGGCTTGATGACCGGGCCAGCGGCAACCGGCGCAGGCGCTACCGGCGCTGGAGCTACAGGAGCAGCTGCGACAGGTGCGGGCGCAGCAACGTCAGGCAGCGGCGGCACGCCCTGCGGCGCCGCTTCAATCAAAGCGGGTTTATCGCTTGCGGCCACAGCAGCAGCGGGCGGGACCAGCACCTGTGTCGTTGCCTGCGCGGCTGGCGGCGTAACAGCTGGTGTAACATCTGGTGTAACTGCGGGCGGCACAGCTGCAGGCGCTGTGGGCGTTGCATCAAACACCACCTGCGGAGCAGCCGGAGCAGCCTGAACGGCGGAAGTTATTGGTGCGGGCGCTGCCTGCGCCACCTGCGCAGCTGCATCTGGCTGGCTGGGCATGGACCAATCACTGGGCGCAGCCGCCGGAACGGCAGGAGCCGGAGTGGGCTGAACCTGCGCCTGTGCAGGCGGTGTGGGCTCACCACGGGCGGCGACGCATTCAACCAACGTATTCATGGCGGCGCCTGAGCCGGTGAGGCTGAACACGGTGCCATCCACCATCAGCTTGCTGCCACCAGCAATGGCGCGCAGCAGTGCCTCGCCTTTATCGGCCGTATTCAACACATACAGCTCGGGCTTGGTCACACGCGCGGGCAGGTCCAGTGCAGGCTGGTCATCTACCTGCAGCTTGGAGGTGCGGGTGCCGCCAACCGGCAGCTGAATGCCCTTCTGCCCCACGCCGATATTGACCTGAGCTTGCGGGTTAAGCGCCACGATCAGCCACAGATTGTTCTCAAACCCGGCTTCACTGACACAATAGCCAAAGCTGCCATCAGGCGCGCGCATTACCCCGGTCTTCCACGGCTTTTCAACCTTCATCGGCGCGGCGGCAAAAGCAGGCAGCGCGGCAACCGAAAGCAGCAGACAAGTCAGCAGAGAACGACGCAGGGTCATAACAAAATCCTTCCAGAGTGTGCCTTGGTGTAGCGCCCGGATGCAGGCATGACAAGCCAGCGATCACGCCGCCAGTGATTAAAGATGTGATTAAGGGCGTGATTAAGGACGGGGCGGCGCGGTCAGACGGGCGCGCACAATGGGTGAACAGGACGCAGATTCACCCACCTGCACCGCCATATGCAGCTTGGCGGCCATCTGCTGGGCCTGTGCGTCCGTCTGGGCATGCACAATCGCCAGCGGCTGACCCGGCCCGACCGACTCGCCAATCTGAGCCATGTGGGTCAGGCCGACACTGTAATCGATTCGGTCATCCACGCGGGCGCGGCCCCCACCCATCTCGACAATGGCAATCCCGATGGCCCGCACATCCATGGCGCTGACCACGCCTGCCTGCGGCACATCAACCGCCAGCTGCACCGGCGCCTTGGGCAGATAAGCATCTGGCCGCTGCAGCAGATCAGCCGGTGCGCCCAGCCCATGCGCCATCTTTGCAAAGCATTCAGCCACTTTGCCGCTGCTCATGGCCTGTTCACATTTATGGCGGGCTTCATCAACCGTGCCTGCCAGACGGCCCAGCACCAGCAACTCGGCCGCCAGTGCATAGGTGACCTCGGCCAGACGAGGCTCGGGCTTGGCAGCGCCGGTCATCCAGTCAAAACATTCGCGCACTTCAACGGCATTGCCAGCCGTGCGGCCCAGCACCTGATTCATGTCAGTCAGGCAGGCGGTGGTTTGCACGCCCGCGCCCGTGGCTACGGTGGCAATGCTCTGCGCCAGCTCATGCGCGCGGTCATATTCGGCCATGAACGCGCCCGAGCCGAATTTGACATCCATCACCAAGGCATCCAGCCCAGCGGCGATCTTCTTGGACAGAATGGAGGCGGTGATCAGGTCGAGCGATTCAACCGTGCTGGTTGTATCGCGAATGGCATAGATACGCTTGTCCGCTGGGGCCAGATCCGGCGTCTGGCCGATAATGGCACAGCCAGCCTGCTGCACCACCTGCCGGAACTGCGCGAGGGGCGGCTGGGTTTGATAACCTTGAATACTGTCGAGCTTGTCGAGCGTGCCGCCGGTATGGCCAAGGCCCCGGCCCGAGATCATGGGCACATACCCACCGCAAGCCGCGACCATGGGCCCTAGCACCAGTGAGGTTTTGTCCCCCACCCCGCCGGTCGAATGCTTATCCAATACCGGGCCGGGCAAACTCCAGGACAGAACGGTGCCCGAGCGCGCCATGGCCGAGGTCAGCGCAATGCGCTCATCCATAGTCATGCCCTTGAGCAGGACGGCCATGCAGAAAGCCGCCACTTGCCCTTCGGTGACCGTATTGGTGGTCACGCCTTTGATGAACGTCTCAATGAGCGCAGGCGGTAAAACGCCACCATCCCGCTTGAGGCGGATGATCTCCTGCGGGAGCATTAATACCCCACCGCTGGCGCAACCGCTGCACTGGCCGCTGGCGGTGCCAGCAGATTATCGACCAGCTTGCTGGCGCCAATGCGGAAATTATCCGGCGCAACCCAGTTCAGGCCCATAACCTCACCCACCACATCAATGAAGGCGCTGGCCTGCTCACCCGTACGCACACCGCCTGAAGCCTTCACGGCCACGCTCTTACCCACGGCCTTGCTGGCTTCACACATCACCCGCACGGCCTCAAGCGTGGCGGCAGGTTCAACCCGCGTGGTCGAGGTCTTGAGGAAGTCAGCCCCTGCATCAATCACCAGATCGCACGCGGTGTGCAGCAGCTGCAGGTCAGGAAACACGCCGCTTTCCAGAATGACTTTGAGGCGCGCCGGGCCACAGGCCTCTTTCACTGCCTTGATGACATTTACCGGGCCAGTATGGTCACCGTCAATAAAACTCTTCCAGGCAAAGACCACATCAATCTCGTCCGCACCATCGGCGACCGCCTGACGGGTTTGCGCGGCCTGAGCGGCTGCATCCAGATTGGTGCCTGCCTGCGTGGGGCTGATCTGCGCATCAGGAAAATTGATGACCGTGGCCACCTTGATCGGCGTGCCCGCCAGCGCTGCTTTGGTCTGCGCGACAAAGGCCGGGCGAATGCAGATGGCAGCCACCGGCACCGGCAGGTTTTTAGCCTTCTCGCACATGGCGGCAACATCGGCCGCGCTGCAATCATCAAACACATTGGTAAGGTCAACCAGCGGCAGAACACGCTTGGCGAGGGGTGAAACCGGGTGGCTCATCAGACGGCCTCCTGTGGCAAGTGCGTCAATTCGTTCAACTTTTTAGCACCCCCCGGTAATGTTGGTAGCCCTAACTTAACCATAGCGCGCGATAATGTGTATTGGCCGGAATTTTGGCCTAAAAACATGAAAAGGTTGGGGTTTTTTGGATCAGGTTGAATTATCCAAGCTGCAAAATCTGGACGGCACGGGCAAAATCCCGCCGCTGGCACCTGAACAGCTGCCTCAATTTCGCGCAGAGGTTGAAAATTTTGCCGCCGAACTCGCCTTGGACGGGATTATTTTTACCGCCTTCCCCTTCGTCCTACCGGAGGAGATCGACCCACCGGGTCTGGCCGAGCAGATCACCAGCTTCTTTTATCAGCTGCGCGACATTGACGGGCCGATCCTGTCGCTGCTCTGGCAGCGGCTGACCGGCTTTACCGCGACCAGACCCGAGCTCAAGCCAATCGTGCTGGCAGGTGAGCGCATCGCGGCTGACTATGATCGCGGCCTGGGCGCCGGTACCCGCAACGCCTTTCATAACCGCCAGCATACGGTTGAGACGTTGGTGATTGCGCATGTGTTAGCGCTTCTTGATGACCGGCAGGATCAAAACCTGTCGCCACAATCACGCCTTGAGCTGTTACTCGCCGCTCTCATTCACGACTGGCACCATGACGGCGGCATTAACGGCAATGACCCCTGCCGTCTGGAAAAGATTGCTATGCATGCAGCACGCCCTTATCTGGACGATGTGCCCATGGCTGAGCGCACCCGGCTGGATTTGATCATCCGCACAACCGATCCGTTTGGCCCGGCGCAATATGCGCGCACGGCGCTGGCCTATCAGCGCCTGTGCAGCCGCCTGTCGATTACCGATAAACGCCCGCCTGAACCCAAGCCCCCGGCCGGGCTTGAAGTGCTCAGCGCCCTGATGGAGCGCGAGCATGCCACCACCGTTGAAATTGCCGCCCTGCTGCGTGATGCCGATGCCCTGCTCTGGGCGGGTCTGACGGCTGATTATGCTGCGCTGTGCAGCTCACGCCTGCGGGATGAGCGCGCGGCCCCGTTTGCCCAAGCCGAATATGGCGCGCTGGTCAGCGCCATGCTGGCCCGCCCACGCACCAATTACGACGAGCGCCCCAAGCTGGATGAAGAGCCAGAAGGTATGTACTTTGCCTTTGCCTCGCGACCGGGCCAGTTCTTCAACGCCAATATTCTGGACGTCGTGCGCAATCACGCCCGCCTGATGGAAGAAATGGGCGAAGCCCCGCAGCCGGAAGAACAACAACCTGAAGAGGAAACCGGCGTTGACCTGTCGATGTTTGAGCAGGCCCAGCAGGAAGCGCAGGATCTGGGCGTATCTGCCGGTGTAACGCCCGAGGCCATCAAGCAGCTGCGCCACACGCTCAAGAATGCGGGCTTTTTTGAGAACCCACCCTTTACGCTCAAACTCAAGATGGCCCCGCGCGATATGCGCGGCATGTCAGCCGAACTGATTAACCGTATTGCCATCTCCGAACAGACAGCCGACAGCCTGCAGCGCCTGCATGCCGTGAGCGGGCCCATCATCAGTGCATTGATGGAACAGATCTTTGAACATATCGGTCTGGCCCCAACTGACCCGGTGCATCAGGCCGCGATGGCGATTGCGGGCGATCTGGATAATGGCCACGGCACCGGCACCGCCAATGATGATCCGGCTGGTGAGCGCAACCCTTATCATAACCAGCATCACATCATTGATATGATCCTGCTAGCCGACATGCTCGGGCAGCGCGCCACCCTGCGCGGCGCGCCAGCCTCCAGCCCGCTCGCGCGCGGCCTGTTCCTGCTCGGCGCCCTGATCTGCCACTGGCACCATACCGGCAAGGGTAACCGTGTGGACGGGCAGTATCGCCATTTCTATCTGCAGGACCGGGCGCTGTCGTTCAGCACTGCGCATACAGCGGCGATGAGCAAGGAAATGCGCGCCAGCCTTGAAATTCTGGTGCGCAGTACCGACCCGCGTGAGCCCTATGCCTTTACCCGTCTGGCCTATGGCTTTCATGTAGGGATCAATCCACGCCCTGAAATTCCGCCCGGCTGTGAGCCGCTGGCCCGCCTGCTGACAGACCCGGCCTTGTGCACCTTGTGCGCCCGCCTCAATGATGTAGTGTTCATCCCCTATGTCGGGCTGGGCGCTAATTACAGTGCCATGAGCATTGTGCGCATGGGCCGCGAGATCGGCCAGCCGATTGACTTCAACTTTGTGCGCAAGAACCTGATTGGCCCCATGCTCTCGCGCCAGCCTTATCCGGGTGAAAAACCCTCGCCACTGCTGATCGTGGGTAATAACCGCGTGGCCAGCTTTACAACGTCAGAAGCACAAGCCCTGTTTAACGCCGCCATGCAGGCCCTGCTGGTCTCGCACGGCAAACGTAATGCGCCCGCCGCCCCTGTGAGCAGCGTCACCGGCAAACCCATTCCTGCTGCCGCCCCTGAAGCGCTGCAGATTGCTGACGCCCCGCACATCTCAATTCCAGAACCCACCAACAGCCCGGCTGAAACAACCACGCCCGCCCCGCCGCCCGGTGACGCTGCAGCGGCGGAAACGGCTGCAGTTGAGATTGAGGTAGAGGTCGAGATTGAAGTCCCAGCGCCTGAAACCCCAGCGGCTGAGTCCGAGCCTGAACATATTGAGCCGGACGAAACTGACGCTAGCCCGACTGAGCCTGTTACCGACGCGCTTATAGCTGACACACCTGAAGCCGCGCCTGAGCCTCAAACAATTGAGCCTGAAGCACAGGAAGCAATACCTGAAGCAGTAGCTGAAGCTGTCAGCATTCCTGATGAGGCAGAAGCAGCGCCTGAGCTAAATGAAAGCGAGCCAGAAGAAACTGAACCGGAAGCAAAACAGCCGGTGCCCCCAACTGCTGCACCAATAACGGCTCCTGCACCAACACCCCCAGCCACGCCAGCGCCTGCCCCACAAGAGCTAACGAGGCGCGAACCTGCCCCGCGCGAACCTGCCGCACATGAACCTGCCTCACGCGAACCAGATTGGGCGCCTGATGATACCGTCATCATGGGCATTGATCTTGAAAGCCTGTGGGAGATGGATGCTCCGGCACCTGCTCAACCCACCGCAACTGCCGCGCCGGTGACCACACCTGAAGACGAGATCACCGCCAGCGATCTCATCTCGGCATTGCTGGAAGAAGGGCTGACCACACCGCAGGCGACCTCTTCCTTCCCCTATTTCCGCTATCATCCTGACCCGATCAGCAGCGGCGTGATCAAGCCCTCGCCGCTCAAATGCGTATGCTGTGGTCAGGTTCGCGGTTTCAGTTATTACGGCCCCATTCACGAGGCCACCTTGGGTGAACACCGCATTTGCCCGTGGTGTATTGCCGATGGCAGCGCGCATGAACGCTTGGGGGCGGTGTTCTCTGACCCACAGCCCTTGATTGCGGCGGGCCTGTCGGCCGAGATCATCAAGGAAGTGACACGCCGCACGCCCGGCTATCAATCCTGGCAGCCAGATAGCTGGCTGGTGCATTGTAAGGACGCCTGCGCTTACGCGGGCGATGCAACTATCGAAGAAGTTGGCAACGCGCCCACGCCCCTGCGCAAAGCCATGCTGGAATATTACGACATGGGCGAAAAATCCTGGCCACTGATGGTCGAGCGCTATGCGCCGGGCGGCGATCCGGGGGTCTATAAATTCTCCTGCCGCCATTGCGGCGAGGTGCTGTTCAGCTGGGACTGCACCTGATTCTTAAGGAATCGAACGAGTCGAGTCATAAAATCGACTTATCCACCGGTATATCGGATATGCATTCGGGTATGAGCTGAACTCGCCCATACACATCAATGACTTACAGCAGTCATGCCCACTCTCATCCACAGATATCCGCATTATCCACAGGCTGACTCGCGATTCCACTCTAGCCGAGCGGCGAGTCCGCGCATAGGATGCGCCTGCTTAACGATTAGTAACGATTTGTTAAGCAATTCGACTCTCCCCACGGATTCAAACCCATGGTAGAGTTAATATAAATAAAGCCACCATATCTAGTGGTGGTTACAACGGGGAAACCAGACTTTTTCGGGGTAAGTGACCCCCGGTCAGACAGGAGAGAGAGGACCAACATGCAGAACGAAGGTACCTGGACAGACGAACGCGTCAGCCGACTGAAGGAACTGTGGTCGCAGGGCAAAACTGCCTCTGAAATTGGCGTTGCCTTGGGTGGGATCTCCCGCAATGCCGTGATTGGTAAAGTGCACCGCCTGAAGCTGTCGGGCCGCCCCTCCCCGATCAAGCATCGTCCGATTGAACAAGCGCCGGTCAGCCCGACCATTGGCGGCGGTACCGCCACCATCCTCGCGCTGGGCGACCGCTCCTGCAAGTGGCCCATGGGCGACCCGCTGTCGGCCGAATTCCATTTCTGTGGCAAGAGTGCTGCGCCGGGCGTGCCCTATTGCGCCGACCACTCGACCCTCGCCTACCAGCCCAAGCGGCTGAAGGGCGGCGCCGCTTAATAAGCGCTGCGCACACCAAGACAAACGGCCCGGACTTATCATCCGGGCCGTTCTTTTATGGGCTGTTCTTTATAACAGGTCCCGCTTCAAGTTAGAGCGGAATGTCCAATGTGCGGTAATGATATGCCAGATATTCCTTACGGCGGGCTACATCAGCATGGATATCGCCAGCTTCCTGCGGGGCGTATTTGCCCTGATTTAGAAGCTCACGCGCAATCTCAACCTGCATCCGGGCGCTTTGCTTGGGATAGATCTGGAATGGCGAAGCGACCAAACTGGCAAAAGTCCCAAACAGCGACCCGAGCGCGACCACCTGAGTAACCGGGACAACCGGCAAATGCAGCCCCACCGCTGCGGCTGTATGGATCAGCGCTGGCGCAAGTGTGATATCCCCCACAGCCATACCCGCCAGCCCCAAGCCCGCCGCGCCCAGATAACCAAATGCGCGGCGCTCAGCCTGATCAACACGCTTGTGCGCCTGCCTGAGTTCAGCCTCAATCAGCGCAGGGGCTTGGTCTGCCGGCATGGCCGCGACACGCTTGAGCAAAGCCTGCGGCCGTTTGACAAAATATTCCTGATGCAAGCGGCCAACCGTATTGCGGCTCAGCGCATTAAAAAACTGCGGAATCATGAAAAGGCTCCTCTCCCCTCGAATGACCAGGGGCATCATCAGGCCAAACCTACAAAATGCATCGGCCCAAAAACAAGGGAATAATAAGAACCCTCATCTCCATAATCGGTAAAGACAAACGCCGCCCCGTGAATGGGACGGCGCTATTCTGTCAGACATTGAACAAGGCTATTAACTAGAACGGGCGCGCAGATGCCCCCGGACGGCCCAGCAGCAGATGACGCGGATCACTGAGCTGACGCGCCACATGCTGGTGACCGCCACGCACAAACAGGCGGCGCTGCGCTTCGTCCTTGGCATACTGGCTCTTGACCAGCTGGGCAGTGGCACGGTGACGGGGATTGGTCAGGTCATTAAATTCGCTCGCGATATGCGCACGCAGATAAGCCCCACTGACATTGACAATGCTGCGCGTTGTAAACAAGGCCGACAGGCCAAACGCGGCCGCGCCCAGCAACGGGTTAACGACCAGTGCCGCGCCCGAGGCCGCAGTCAGTGCGGCCCCCATACCTAGCTGCACGCGGCTGGCCGTTAGCTGACGGTTAGCCCGGGCCAACTCACGCGCGGCGACATCAGGGAAAACCGGCATCTGCGTCTGCGCCAGCTGACGCACCAGCTTGAGCGGGCGGCGCACCATCTCACGGTGCGTGGGCAGCAACACCTGATAGGCGACGAACATGCCGGTCTGCGCGGCGATACGATGAGAAAGGCTTTGGGGCTTGCGCTCAAGCATTTTAAAAATCCCGGTCTGAAAATGTAATATGTGTTTATAGCAGAGCCGCCCCCGGGCCGGGCAAGCATAAAAACGCGCCATTTATGGTTAAAACGCCGGTTTGATAATCAGCAAACGTAATGAGGGAGCTACCGTTACGGTGAGGCCTTAACCAACGCCAAAGCCATCAAGCAGCAGCTGACGCGCCAGCGCCTCTTCTTCCGGCCCGGCGGTTTGCTCCAAAGAATATTCGGTCAGTGCTGCCCCAAAGAGTGGAAAACGCGCGCGGATGGCGTGCAAAAACGCCACCAAGGCCTTAACCGAAATCCCCCCCGGCACTGCCACCACCGCCTGCGGATAATCGGCCAGATCCATCACGTCGCTATCGACATGCACATAAACACCGGTAAAGCCACGCGCGGCAATGGCGTCAAACAATACCTGCCAGCGATGGGCTTCGACCTCTTTGACGTCGAGGCGAAAGATGTTCTTTTCCTTGATGATACGGAACTCTTCCACATCCATATCGGCATCGCGAATGCCAACATAAAACAACTGGTCTGACTTCAGCTTGTGCGGCGCCAGCGCGGTAAGCTCCGCCGGGCCTTCCCCCATCAAGGCGCGCAAGAGCATGCCGTGGAAATTGCCCGAGGGCGAGGTCTGCGGCGTGTTGATATCAGGATGCGCATCAACCCACAGCAGCGCCATCTTCTCACCATGGCGCTCCAGCGCGGCGGCGATGGACATATAATCCGCCACACAATCGCCGCCCAGTGTGAGAACCGGCGCTGGCACATGATCCAGCCGCGCTTTGGCCTTGAGGAAATGGCGGCGCAGCGTATCGAGCGCTTTGACCTTGTCACGGGTAGGCGAAAAATCACCATCGTCCACATCAACATCCACCACCGGCCGGTAAGCCGAAGCGATATGACGAAGCACGCCCGCACCGCGGGCATAACCATGGCGGGCGCCAGCGCCCTGCCAGATGGGAAAATGCAGGATGGAATGCAGCATGGCCTTACTCTGCCGCAATTCGCCCCCCTTGCCTAGCGTAAAGCATAACGGCACACTGCGCGCATGACCCACAGCACCAGTCCGGCCCCGGCGGCCCTGCAGCCCACGCCCCTCACCTCTGACAGCAAACTCAAGCTGGCCATCATTGTGGCGGCGCTGGGCTATTTTGTGGATGTGTTTGACCTCACCATGTTTTCGATCCTGCGCATTGCCAGCCTGAAGGATCTGGGCCTGAGTGAAAGCGACTTGCTGAGTGATGGCGTTTATCTGCTCAACATGCAAATGAGCGGGATGCTGATTGGCGGCCTGTTGTGGGGGCTGATTGGTGACAAGCTCGGGCGCGTGCAAGTACTGTTCGGCTCGATCCTGATGTATTCGCTGGCCAACATTGCCAACGCCTTTGTGCATGATGTGCACAGCTATGCCTGGCTGCGCCTGATTGCCGGCATTGGTCTGGCCGGTGAAGTGGGCGCAGGCATTACGCTGGTGGCGGAGCTGATCCCCACGCGCTTACGCGGGCTGGCCACCTCCTTCATTGCGGCGATTGGCGTAGCGGGCGCGGTGGCGGCCGCCTTGGTTGCCAAATATTTTGACTGGCGCACCGCGTATCTGATCGGCGGCGGCATGGGCCTCGTGTTACTGTTCATCCGCGCAGGCGTGCATGAAAGCGGCCTGTTCCAGCAATTGCGCAAACAAGGTGATACCGGCCGAGCTGACTTGCGCCTGCTATTTACCCGCAGCCGCCTGCCGCGCTATCTGGCTTGCATTGTGCTGGGTGTCCCGATCTGGTTTTTTGTCGGCATTGTGGTGACGTTTGCCCCGGAGATTGGCCAGGCGCTGGGCACGCCCGCCCCGCTGGTCACCGGTACCGGCATTTTTTATACCTATATCGGGCTGACAGCGGGCGATCTGGCCAGCGGCCTCGTCAGCCAAAAGCTGCAAAGCCGCCGCCGCGCCATTGCCCTGTTCATGTTCACGGCTTTTGCCCTGAGTGCCTATATCCTGCTGGCCCACAACCTGACCCCTACCCGCTTTTATATTCTATGCGGGCTGAGCGGCTTTGCCCTTGGCTATTGGGCGTTGATGCTGACCACCGCCGCCGAGCAGTTTGGCACCAACATTCGCGCCACTGTCACCTCGACCGTGCCCAACTTTGTGCGGGGCAGCACCGTTTTAATGAGCAGCGCCTTTGCCGCCCTCAAACCCACACTGGGTGTGCTGGGCGCAGCTCAATGCGTGGGGCTGGGCGCTTTTGCCTTGGCGCTGCTATCCCTGCTCTGGCTGCGTGAAAGCTTCCATACCGATCTGGATTTTGTCGAGCGGCGCGAGTAAATCGCCCGCGATCAGCGCTTGCAGCAGGCCCGCCGCCTCTGCTAGCCTGCCGCAAAATAAGGATAGAACAGGCAGGGACACCAGATGCTGAAAATGCCACCCGCACGCTATGCGCTTAAACTCGGTGAAAACTGGCAGCGTGCCACGCAGCGCCGCCAATACCAGATTTGCGATCTGGAGGGACAGCCGCTGAAACCCAACAGCAAAACCGGCACGGCCTGCTATATGAGCATTTACAGTCTGACCCAGAGCACCATAACACCTGCCAATACTCTGGCTAGAACTCCTGCCTCTAGCGGCCAGCATGAGCGCGTCACCCCCGTTTGGGATGAGTATAACAACGCCCCTAGCTTGCTGACCTTGTATTGCACACGGGACTTTAATCAGGCCACACGCCTGTCAGAAGATGCAGCGCAGCGCTTAACGCGTGCCGCCTGGAAACGCGGCCTCTCGCTGGAGATGATACCGGTTGGGCTCTCCGGCTGGATCCAGCAGCAGCAAAGCCGCTTGCTGGCCTGGATCAACCGCAAGGCGGGCGAGCCGCCGCACGGCCTTAAATAAAACGCACCTAAAAGAAAAACCCGCCACCTTGCGGCAGCGGGTCTTTTTAACATAAGCCGTTTAGGCTCAGGCGGCCTTGGCAGCCAGCGCGGCCGACAGGTTGGCGGCGACCTTATCCATATACTCACCGGTGGTGAGATACTTCTGGTTCGGGCCAACCAGCAGGGCCAGATCCTTGGTCATGAAACCGGCTTCGACGGTTTCAATGCAGATGCGCTCCAGCGTTTCGGCAAAATGCACAACGTCCGGCGTGGCGTCGAACTTGCCGCGATACTTGAGGCCCTGCGTCCAGGCGAAGATGCTGGCGATGGGGTTGGTCGAGGTCGGGCGGCCGGCCTGATGCTCACGGTAATGGCGGGTCACGGTGCCATGCGCGGCCTCGCTCTCCACCGTCTTGCCGTCAGCGGTGAGCAACACCGAGGTCATGAGGCCGAGCGAGCCGAAGCCCTGCGCCACACTGTCGGACTGCACGTCACCATCATAGTTCTTACAGGCCCACAGGAACCCGCCTTCCCACTTCATGGCGGTGGCGACCATGTCATCGATCAGACGGTGCTCATAGGTCAGGCCAGCGGCCTTGTACTGGGCTTCAAACTCTTCGGCATAGACCTTGGCGAACAGGTCCTTGAAGCGGCCATCATACGCCTTGAGGATGGTGTTCTTGGTGGACAGATACACCGGATAGCCGCGCGAGAGGCCATAAGTGAGGCAGGCGCGGGCAAAGTCGATGATGCTGTCATCAAAGTTGTACATGCCCATGGCCACACCGCCACCCGGATAGTCGCACACGTCCCATACCTGCGGGGCGCTGCCATCCTTGGGGGTGAAGGTCAGCGTGAGCTTGCCAGCACCGGGAATGACAACATCTGTCGCCTTATACTGATCGCCAAACCCATGACGGGCAATAACAATCGGCTTAGTCCAGCTGGTGACCAGACGCGGCACGTTCTTGCAGATGATCGGCTCACGGAAAATGGTGCCGCCCAGAATGTTGCGGATGGTGCCGTTGGGCGACTTCCACATCTTCTTGAGCGAGAACTCCTTCACGCGCGCTTCGTCAGGCGTGATGGTGGCGCACTTGATGCCCACACCATATTGCTTGATGGCATTGGCGGATTCCACGGTGACCTTGTCCTCGGTCGCATCGCGGTTCTCAATACCGAGATCAAAATACTTCAGGTCAATATCAAGATAGGGAAGAATGAGCTTGTCCTTGATCATCGCCCAGATGATGCGGGTCATCTCATCGCCGTCGAGTTCGACAACCGGGGTTTTGACTTTGATCTTGGTCATGAATGGATACTCCTGAACATTTAGCATCTAGCGGCCGATTGGCCGGAATGTTCGGAGAATTCACCACAAATGAGGCGCGGTCAAGCTAGAGAATCCGGGATGTTTATACTGAACTGAAAGCAGGCATATACACTAAAAGATCCAAAAAGCGCCCCCCGCCATGCAATTATAACTTATGGCACCTAATGACAATCTTCCAAACAAAGCCTCCACCCCAACCCGAGCGGACAGGAAGATGAAAAAAATATATAGGGTGTAAATTTGCGGCACGACCGTCCAGACCATATCAATAAACCAGCGTTTACAGCTAACCTTCCTAACGCCCCCTGCTGTTCCCGCCTTTAAAAAATGAAATACCGCAAACAGATAGACCGCAAAGGGAGTAAAGATCAGCGTATGTGTCGAATAACGATTGGTGCATGAATCAGGAAATAACATCTGCTGTCCGTTTACTCGTATTGTATAAGAATTGACCTTAGGCAAATAACCTAAGATCTCAGGCGTATACCCCGCCTCAGGCATATACCCTAATCCATCCAGAACCCTTTCGATAAAATCGGCTGCCGCAATATTCTGAACAATCGTTGCAACCAGAATTGGGCCGAACAGCATAGACCATATAATCATGTGAATGCGCTGCCAACGCCACTTCTGCTCGGATGGGCCTAACAATGCGTCGTGATGATTAAGCAAATAACACAGCAAGGGTGCCAATACAGTGAGCTGCACATAATAGGTTCTAATCCCGATGGAATAGCCTACAGAACTCAAAGCTATTGGAGTAAATGCGTGCAACGCCACCAGAAGCCAAATGAGGGTAAGTGGCTTGACCTTTGTGAGTATAGCTACTTGCCTGCCTAGCATCGATTACTGCTCCTGTTGGTCCATGCCTTAGACGCGGTCGAGGCGGTCCGGCTCGATGGTTTCTTCATGCGCGGGCGCAGGGCCGGTGGCCGGGGCCGGGCCATGATCCTTGATCATCTGGCGCAGCGCGGGAATGGCCGACGCCACGTCCGGCACAAAGCGCATCAAGTCGCGGTGCTGGTCCTTGATGAAGCCTTCGGCCATCATGTAATCGATCTGGGCTTTAAGGTTCGTCCAGTAGCCGTTGATATCCACCGCGACGATGGGCTTGTGGTGCAACCCCAGCTGGCGCCAGGTGAGAATTTCGGCCAGTTCGTCCAGCGTGCCAAAGCCACCGGGCAGAATGATAAAGCCGTCTGACTTCTCGGCCATCAGGCGCTTGCGGGTGTGCATATCACCCACCTTGATGAGCTCATGCAGGCCCGGATGTTCAGGCTCACGCTCATTCAGGAAGGCGGGCTGAATACCAATGACCTTGGCGCCGCTCTTGATGGCAGCATCAGCAGTCAGGCCCATGAGGCCGACATTGCCGCCACCATACACCATCATCAACTGGGCAGCGCCAATGGCCTGCCCCATGGCAGTTGCTGCGTCCTTATATACTTGCTTGGCACTAGCGAATGACCCGCAATACACACAAACCGATGTCAGATCCAAAATAACTCTCCTCAATACACAGAATGACCAGCCTAGCTGTAAATGTCTTTAGAAATGGTAATAACCAGTACCCCCGCCTACGTCACGCCTCTTTTTGGCGTAATTCCGGCGGAATCCGTGTTTCAAGGATTTCAACGGGTTGACCAACCTCAAGCCAGCCGGTGCAACGCGGCGTGGCGTTGACCCCAAACAACACGCCGGAATAGTGCGGTGCAAAACGCAGCTGGCGCAGGGTACGAATAGGCTCTTGCGAGGTGGCCATGCCGGTCTGCTGATCGACCTGCGTGATCTTGCAGCGCGCGCAGGGTTTGACCAGTTCCAGCTCTACGTCACCGATCCGAATACGCCGCCAGCTATCCTCACCCCAGGGCTGCGCGCCGTCGATGACCAGATTGGGGCGGAAGCGGTCCATCGGCACCGGCTCGGGCAGCTGTGCATTCAGCGCAGCGAGCGATGCACTGGTGGCAATGAGAACAGCAAAACCATCGGCCAGTGAAACTGTATCACCGGGCTGGGCATAGCGCGCATCTACCGCCCGCAAGCTGTCATCATCCAGATAGACCAGCCGCACCGGCCGGTTCATAGTCCGGCTGCACCAGGCATTGACCTGATCATTGGCCACCGGCAGCTCAAGCACCGACTGCCACACGCTGACCGGCACGCGTAGTGCACCCGGCGATGGAAAAGAAACATCGCACGGCGAGCGGCCC
>Ga0255212_1000070_pt1 | contig 35632 bp, 41 predicted proteins | sample Miss_Yuk_RepC_8d_FD_188425 | JGI IMG/M metagenome (GOLD analysis project Ga0255212, IMG submission 188425) | Freshwater microbial communities from Mississippi River, Louisiana, United States - Miss_Yuk_RepC_8d | ecosystem: Environmental > Aquatic > Freshwater > River | place: USA: Louisiana...
CATACAGCACATCGGTCACGGCGGCCCAGTCCACGTTCGGGTTGCGGGCCATCAGGGCGCGCAGTGGCACAGCCCCCAGGTCGTCGGTGCGCACCGAACTGAGCGCGCCGCCGTAGCGGCCAAAGGGGGTGCGGATCGCGTCGCAGATGAAGGCTTGGGTCATGGAAGGTCTCCTGTCGTGAAATGCATGAAAGAAATCAATGATGCATTATCTTGCATGCAGACGTCGGGGCGGCCCGATTCTGACGCCTCTTGCCGCCCCCTCGTGTCCGTGGGCGACAATCGACGCATGCTGATCCAACCGTCCCAGGCCGATGTGCGTCGCTTTTTCTGCGGCGTCTATGCCAAAGCCCGCTCGGGCACCCCGCTCGAACCCATGGAGCTGCTGGTCAGCCAGTGGATTGACGAACACCCCGAATACCACGCCACCCTGTCGGACGTGGACGCGGCCCTGCGCGACATGGCCCAGACCGACCCGAACGCCGAAAACCCTTTCCTGCACCTGTCCATGCACCTGTCGATCAGCGAGCAGTGCAGCATCGACCAACCGCGGGGCATCCGCCAAGCGGTGGAGTTGCTCACGCACAGGCTCAACTCGCTGCACGATGCCCACCACCAGACCATGGAGTGCCTGGGCCGCATGGTCTATGAGAGCCAGCGCTCAGGCCGCATGCCTGATGGACAGGCCTACATCGACTGTGTGCAGCGCCACGCCACACGGGACTGAAACACAGCCCACCAATAGCAAAAGGCCCGCAGAGCGGGCCTTTTCGCTGGAATCGCGGCAGGCGATCAGCGGAACTTGGACTGGGGAATGGTCTTCATTTCGCCAGGCTGGCTGCCGATGTAATTGGACAGGGCTTTGAGTTCGGCATTCGAGAATTGCTTGGCAATGCCTCCCATCACGCCGTTGCTGCGGCCCCAGGTGCCCTGGTTTTCCACTTTGTAGGACTTGAGGGCCACAAAAAGGTAGTCCTTGTGCTGGCCCGCAATCTTGGGATAGCTGGGGTCCACCGGCTTGCTGAAGTTGTCGCCGTGACAGGACACACAGGCACCCTTCTTGAGCAGGGCATCCACCTTGGCATCGGCAGCAGCCACAACCGGTGCAGCGGCGTCGGTCTTGCCATGCTGTTCGTAGTAGGCGGCCAGATCGGCGATGTCCTGATCGCTCAGGCTGTCGGAAATGCCGCGCATGGTGGGGTGCTTGCGCTCGCCTTTTTTGTAGGCATTGAGCGCAGCCACGATGTACTTGGCATTCTGGCCCGAGATCATGGGCACCTTGTACACCTCGGGGAAGCTGGCCTGGTAGCCGGCGATGCCGTGACAACCGATGCACATGGCGATCTTCTGCTCGGCGGCCTTGGCGTCACCCTTGACTTCCTGGGCCTGGACGGAAAAAGCCGTCACACAAGAGACAGCCAGGGTGATGATAGAGGTCAGCAGCTTGTTCATTTTGCTTGGACAATCCAGAGAGATTGATAAAAATCAACGGACCATTATATCGGTCTGCCCCGCATAATCCTGACAAGCTCTTTTGCAGTAAAGGTTCGCATGAAGTTCACCGGTTCCGAGAATTACGTTGCCACGCAAGACCTGATGCTGGCGGTCAACGCGGCCATCACCCTCAAGCGCCCGCTGCTGGTCAAGGGTGAGCCCGGCACCGGCAAAACCATGCTGGCCGAAGAGGTGGCCCAGGCCCTGAACCTGCCCCTCTTGCAGTGGCACATCAAGTCCACCACCAAAGCCCAGCAAGGCCTGTATGAATACGATGCCGTGAGCCGTCTGCGCGACAGCCAGCTCGGCGACGAACGCGTCAAGGACATCGAGAACTACATCGTCAAGGGCGTGCTGTGGCAAGCCTTCACCTCCGAAACGCCGGTGGCCATCCTGATTGACGAGATCGACAAGGCCGACATCGAGTTCCCCAACGACCTGCTGCGCGAACTCGACCGCATGGAGTTTTACTGCTACGAGACGCGCCAGCTGATCAAGGCCAAGACCCGTCCGCTGGTGTTCATCACCTCCAACAACGAAAAAGAGCTGCCCGACGCCTTCCTGCGTCGCTGCTTCTTCCACTACATCAAGTTCCCGGATGCCGACACGATGACGCAGATCGTGAACGTGCATTTCCCGACGCTCAAAAAGGATCTGCTGGCTGTGGCGCTCAAGACGTTTTTTGACGTGCGCAATCTGCCGGGCCTCAAGAAAAAGCCCTCGACCAGCGAGCTGCTGGACTGGCTCAAACTGCTGGTGGCCGAGGATATTCCGCTCGAAGCGCTGCAAAGCGCCGACCAGAAAGTCTCGGTGCCGCCGCTGGTGGGCGCTTTGCTCAAGAACGAGCAGGACGTGACTCTGTTTGAAAAGCTGGTCTTCATGAACCAGCGCAACCGCTGAGCACCCCATGTCCGAAGCCAAAAAACTGCTCGTCGAAGGGCTCTCCGATGCCGTGGGCTTCATTGGAGGCGCCCTGGCCGGTTACTGGATCAGCCAATTTCTGGGTTGGGACATCTTCAGCGAAGGCTACAACGGCGCCAGCATCGGGGCGATCGCCCTGGTTGGCCTGGGTGGTGGTGGCGGCCTGCAGCTGGCGCGTGCCTGGCGGTCCAGACAAAAGGACGCTGCATGAGCGGCTTTGTCCCGCCCGTCACACTCAAAGGTCGGCATGTCCACCTGGTGCCCCTGAACACCTCGCACCACGATGATCTGGTGCTGGCGGTGCGAGACGGTGAACTCTGGAACCACTGGTACACCGCGATTCCACGCCCTGAAGCCATGCAGGCCGAAATCGCCCGGCGGCTGGACCTGCAGGCCAATGGCAGCATGTGCCCCTTTGCCGTGATCGACCCGGTCAGTGGCCAGGCCGTGGGCATGACCACCTACATGAACATCGACGTGGCCCATCGCCGCGTCGAAATCGGCTCGACCTGGTACCGTCAAAGCGTACAGCGTACCCCGCTCAACACCGAAGCCAAACGCCTGTTGCTGGCCCATGCCTTCGAAAAACTGAACTGCATCGCCGTCGAATTCCGCACGCATTTCTTCAACCATCAAAGCCGTCGCGCCATTGAGCGCCTGGGGGCCAAGCTTGACGGTGTGCTGCGCAGCCACCAAATCAATACGCATCCCCTGGCTGTCGGTGCGCTGCGCGACACCTGTGTCTACAGCATCATCGCCAGCGAATGGCCCAATGTGAAAGCGCATCTGGATCACCAGCTCGCGCGGACCAGGACTTGAGGTGCCCGCATGCTGATCGACTTCTTCTATACCCTGCGCGCAGCCAAAGTTCCTGTGTCGGTGCGCGAGTACCTCACGCTGCTCGAAGCGCTGCAAGCCAATGTGGTCGGCCCGGCGTCGGATGCCTGCAGCATGGACGACTTCTACCACCTGTCCCGCACGGTGCTGGTCAAGGACGAGAAGCACTTCGACAAGTTCGACAAGGCCTTCGGCGCCTATTTCAAGGGCGTGGAGATGCTGACCGACTTCACCAAGGAAGTGCCGCTCGAGTGGTTGGAAAAGATCCTGCAAAAGGAACTCACACCGGAGCAGAAGGCTGCCATCGAGAAGATGGGCTGGGACGAGCTGATGGAGACGCTGAAAAAGCGCCTCGAAGAACAGAAGGAACGCCACGAGGGCGGCAACAAGTGGATCGGCACCGGCGGCACCTCGCCCTTTGGCAACGGCGGCTACAACCCACAGGGCATCCGCATCGGCGGCAAGGGCGGCAACAAGAGCGCCGTCAAGGTCTGGGACCAGCGCGCCTACAAGGACTACGACGACAGCCAGGAGCTCGGCACACGCAACATCAAGGTGGCGCTGCGCCGCCTGCGCCGTTTTGCCCGCGAAGGCTCGCCCGACGAGCTGGACCTGGATGGCACCATCCGCAAGACCGCAGCCAATGCCGGTTACCTCGACATCCTGATGCGGCCCGAGCGGCACAACAACGTCAAGGTGCTGCTGCTCATGGACGTGGGCGGCACCATGGACGAACACATCGCCCGCGTCGAGGAAATGTTCTCGGCCGTCAAAGCCGAGTTCAAGCACCTGGAGTACTACTACTTCCACAACTGCGTCTACGACTTCATGTGGAAAAACAACAAGCGGCGTTTTTCCGAGAAGTTCGCCACCTGGGACATCCTGCGCAAGTACAACAAGGACTACAAGCTGATCTTCATCGGGGACGCCACCATGAGTCCTTATGAGATCCTTCAGCCCGGTGGCAGCGTCGAATACAACAATGAGGAAGCGGGTGCCGAATGGCTGCAGCGCCTGACCCACGCCTTCCCCAAATACGCCTGGATCAACCCGGAACCACAAGGCGTGTGGCAGTACCGCCAAAGCATTGCCATCATCCAGCAGCTCATGAGTCAGCGGATGTTCCCGCTCACGCTCAAGGGGCTGGAAGACGCGATGCGCATGCTGAGCAAGTAAGTCGGCGGCTTACAATCCAACAGCCGCCGCCATAGTTCAATGGATAGAACGAGCGCCTCCTAAGCGCTAGATGCAGGTTCGATTCCTGCTGGGGGCGCCATTTACATGGAGAGTCCGCGCGGCGACAGCACTTGCAGTTGTGCTTCCTATGATGGGGCCATGCAATACGCCACCTCCGACCTCATCTCCTTCGCCCATCAACTTCTGGTGTCTGCCGGTCTGTCACAGGACAAGTCGCAGGCGGTTGCCGATGTTTTGCTGGAAGGCGATCTGCTGGGGCATACGACCCACGGCCTGGCCTTGCTCGGCCCTTATCTGGCCGAACTGGCATCGGGCAAGATGCGCAAGGACGGGAATCCGTTGGTGGTGTCAGACCACCCAGCAGCAACCACCTGGGATGGTCAGCGCCTGCCTGGCCCGTGGCTGGTCATGCAGGCCATCGAGTTGGCCGCGTCACGCGCCGCGACTCAGGGCACCTGTACCGTGGTCATCCGGCGCAGCCACCACATTGCCTGTTTGGCGGCTTACCACCAGCGCGTCACCGATCGGGGCCTGGTGCTGCTGTTGCATTGTTCTGACCCGAACGCCGCCAGCATCGCGCCTTTCGGCGGACTGGACCCGGTATTCACACCCAACCCCATGTCGGCGGGTTTCCCCACCTCCAGTCTTCCGGTGGTGATGGATGTCTCCACATCGGCAACCACCAATGGCCTGACGAACCGGTTGCACAAGGAAGGTGGCCTGCTGCCCGCGGCGTGGGTCATGGACGGCCACGGTCAGCCCGGGCGGGATCCAGGCGTGCTGTTCAATGAACCCAAAGGCACCATTCTTCCGCTGGGCGGCATGGATTCAGGGCACAAGGGCTACGGGCTGAGCTGCATGGTCGAGGCCCTCACAGGGGGTCTGGCCGGTCATGGCCGTGCCGATGCACCTGAGGGCTGGGGCGCCACTGTGTTTCTGCAAGTGATTGATCCACAGGCATTTGCCGGGCTGGAAGCCTTCCGAACCCAGATGGACGAGGTCACGCGGCGTTGCCGTGCTTCACGGCCGGCTCAGACCGGCAGCACGGTGCGCCTGCCAGGTGAGCGCGGCCTCAAGCTGAAGGCCGAGGCCAGCTGTCAAGGTGTGACGCTGTACCCGAACATCATGCCGATGCTGCAGCCTTGGGCCGAGCAATTCGGACTGACCATGCCCAAACCCCTGTGAGCAGGGCTCCGGCACGGCTCAGTGCAATGAAAGCGCGGGATTGATGTAGGACTCCAGTTGCTGGATCTGGAATTGCTGGTCTTCGATGATGGTTTTGACCAGATCCCCGATCGACAGCATGCCGACCAGTTGGTCCTTGTCCATGACAGGCAGGTGCCGGATGTGCTTGTCGGTCATCAGGGCCATGCAGTCCATCACCGAGTGATGCAGGTCGGCACAGTGCACGTTGCCAGTCATGATGTCGCTGACTTCGGTCACGGCCGACGTCAAGCCTTTAAGGGCCACCTTGCGGGCATAGTCGCGCTCCGAAAAAATGCCCACCAGCTTGCCGCTTTCAACCACGGGCAAGGCTCCGATGTTGTAGGCCGCCAGCACCTCCAGAGCCACCAGCACCGAGTCACTGGGACGAATGGTGATGATTTCGTGGGCCTTGCTTTCCAGGATTTGCGCAATGGTTTTCATGCATGCCTCCACAAGCGGTTGAACAGGGCTTCATGCTAGAGCCGCTGCATCCGGAATGCAATCTTGAGAAAAACCCTCATGCCGGCATGTTCACCAGCGCACCGGCCCTGGCTTGACCAGACGCTGCAAGGCCTGCAACAGACCGGCGGGCCAGTGGCGCGGGGTGGCGGAGCCGTGAACGGCATAGCGGTGCCCCGCCGGCAGGGTGTGCAGCTGCAAACCAAGCATCTCGATCTGCTCGTCGGCTTCCAGCGAGTCCACATTGGTACGGACCTGCGACGGGTCCACCAGTGTCACGACACCGTTGCCGATGACCTCGATGGCCTGTCCACGCTCGACGACCAGCGCCGTGTCCTCATCGATGCCCACGCCCAGCAGATCCGGCCTTTCGGCCAAGGCCGACAGCAGGCGGGCCAGCCGACGGCGCTCAGAAAAATGCTGATCCACCACCGCCGAGGGCAGCAGGCCCAGACCAATGTCGGTGTCGATGGCTTCCTTGCGAGGTCTCAGCAGGGCACGCCCCTGCGAGATCATGTGGCGCGACATCACGGCCGCGCCGGCACTGGTACCGCCGATACAGCAACCCCGAAAGTGGAAAGCCTGGTGCAGGGCCCCCAGCACCGGCGTTTCCCAGATCGCAGCCATCAGCCGCGACTGGTCACCGCCACTCATGAACAGCCCATCTGCACGCAGGATGTCCTCTTGCACCACAGGATCAAAAGCACTTTGGCGATCGCTCAGCGGCAGCACTTCGAAATCCTGCGCCCCGAGTTCGCCAAAGGCCTTGCGGTAACTTTCGGCCACCGCATCGGGCACTCCACTGGCCGCAGTGATCAGCCTGATGCGGGCCCTTGGCCCACCCGAGTATTCGAGAAACTTGCGCAGGATCACGCGGTCCTGCAAGCGGTCTTCGGCACCACCCACAATGACCAGCCGGGCCATGCGTGTCGGGGTGGCCAGAACAGGCAGCGATGCGGCCGCCCATGCGGCCATCAGGAAATCACGTCGAAACATGGCCGGCACTATAGCCAGATCCAGCGGCTCGAAGGTGGCCTGCCGCCTCAGAACGCTTCTTTTTCTGCTTCCAGATAAGCCAGACTGGTGTACTTGCCGATGTTGCTGTCAAAACCCTGCATGGTCTTGGCTCGGGAGGCCACCCGGGGATCACGCAACACCATGGCTCGGGCTTCCGACTCGGTCTTGCCGTCCTTGACCGCCTGCAGACAAGGCTCCCAGATGCCCTTCAGGAAGGTGCCGTAGGTCTTCAGAATGTCCTTGCCCGGCATGCCGTGCCCCGGCGTCCAAAGCTGCTCGCCGGCAGCCTTTTGCAAGGCCTCGTAGTACTTGAAGGTGCCGCTGTAGGATCCGTCATCGATGTTGGCGATGCGATTGGCCATGGCGATGTCACCGATGTGGGTCACCTTGTCCTCCACCACTTCGACACACATGTCGGCGTCTGTGTGGGCGCGGCCGTAGTAATGCACACGCAGACTCACATCGCCGAAATTGAGCACCTGCCCGTGTTCCACCGTGCGGTTGGGGGCTACGACCTCTGTCCCGCTGGTGGACTGGTTGGTCCATTTTTCCATCAGGGTGCGCCAGACGTTGCCTTCATAACCTTCGATGGTCTTGCGCGTGGCCGCCAGCGCGTAAATGGGCAGCTGCTTGCCATAGGTGTTGACGAAGGCATGGTTGCCAAGCCAGTGGTCACCGTGGAAGTGCGAATTGAAGACCGCCACCACAGGCTTGTCGGTGACCTTGCGGATCATGCGGATGGCCATTTCCCCGATTTGCAGCGAACTGCCCGAATCAAGGATAACCACGCCCGCGCGCGTGACCACGAAAGTCACGTTGGACATCATCCCGCGGTTCTCGGGCGTCGGGAAACCGTCGGGCGAGTAGATGATCCAGACGTGTTTCGAAATCTGCTGTGGCGCGATGTCGTACATGGGCGGGCCCATGACGAAGTCTTGCGCCTGCTGGGCAAAGCTTTGCATTTCAGGCCACAGGCTGCTGCCTGCCAGGCCCAGCAAGGAAGCTCCCATTAAACGACGACGCAAAGGTGAAGCGGGTTGATGCATGAACGCCCCCTGGCTCTCAAGCCACGTAACCGGGGTTGGGCAGGCCACCCATGATCTTCGGAGCGTTGAGCTTGCGCGGTGCAATCTTGCCACCCTGGGCCTTGAGCCACTGCTCCACCACTTCCCAGACCTGCTTGTTGCCCTGGTGGCGGGCCTCCTCGGCCACTGGCGCCCATCCTGCAACTTTGTATTTCTTGCCGGCCTCGATCAACTGGCCTTTCAGGCGCATCTCGCTGATGCGGCTGCCCATCTTGGCGGTCGGATCACAGGCGTAGCTCAGGCCACCGACACGCACCATGTCACCGCCCTGCTGGTAATAGGGATCGGGGTTGAACAGGTTGTCGCAGACATCTTCGAGCACCGTCTTGATGGTTTCGCCGGTCATCTCGGTCACGGTGGCGTAGGAATAGGTGGTGGCCGTCATGTCCAGCAGCCATTCACGCGTGATGGCCTGGCCCGGCAGCAGCGTGGTGCCCCAGCGGAAGCCCGGCGAAAACGCCAGGTCGGCGCCCTGCACGTCCATCAGCGCATCGACCAGCAACTGGTCGCCTGTACCGTTGAAGTTGCCACGGCGATACAGCAGGCCTTCGCTCACGGCCAGCACTTCATTGAGCTGTTTTTCATACGGAGCACGGATTTTGGTGATCAGCGCATCCATCTCTTTGTCGGCCGGCAGCATGTTGGCAAACACGGGCAGCAGCTTGTAACGGAAATCGGTGACCTTCTTGTCCTTGACTTCAAAGTCGAGCACACCCAGGAACTTGCCGTTGGAGCCAGCGTTGGTCACGATGGTTTTGCCGCCCTTGTTGGACACCAGCGTCGCCACTGGCATGCCGTCGTGGGTGTGACCGCCCATGATGGCGTCGATGCCGCTGACGCGGCTGGCCATCTTGAGGTCCACATCCATGCCGTTGTGGCTGAGGACAACCACGACCTGCGCGCCTTTGCCACGGGCCTCGTCGACCATCTTCTGCATGTTCTCGTCCTGGATGCCGAATTCCCAGTCGGCCACCATGTAACGAGGGTTGGCGATTGGCGTGTAGGGGAAGGCCTGGCCAATGATGGCGCATGGCACGCCGTTGATCTCGCGGATCACATAGGGCTTGAACACCGGGTCACCAAAGTCGGTCGTCTTGATGTTCTGAGCCACAAAGTCGACCTTGCCGGCAAAGTCCTTTTCGACGATCTCTTTGACGCGCTCCATGCCCAGCGTGAACTCCCAGTGGCCGGTCATCACGTCCACGCCCAGCAATTTGCAGGCATCGACCATGTCCTGGCCGTTGGTCCACAGGCAGGTGCCCGAGCCTTGCCAGGTGTCGCCACCGTCGAGCAGCAGCGCGCCCGGACGGCTGGCCTTCATGCGCTTGATCAGGGTGGCCAGGTGCGCGAATCCGCCCACCTTGCCATAGCGGCGTGCCGCTTTTTCATAGTCCAGGTAAGTCAGCGCATGCGCTTCGGCCGTGCCGGGACGAACCTTGGCCACCTTGAGCAGGTGCTCGCCCACCAGGTGCGGCAGGTTGCCTTTCATGGAACCGATGCCGAGGTTGATGCTCGGCTCTCGGAAATGGATGGGCTTGAGCTGCGCGTGGCAATCGGTCATGTGCAAGAAGGACACCCGGCCGAATTTCGGAATGTCGTAGAGACCGTTGGCCGCCGTAGCGGCATCGGCCTCGGCATAGGCACTGAGCCCCATGCCCGCCACGGAGCCAGCACCAATGACCTGGAGAAATTCGCGTTTGGAAAGATTCATGAATTACCCGTGACTGATATATACAAGGCTAAAAAACCCGGCCAAGCCGGGTTGTGGAACTCGATCACCGGTTGACAGGCGACTTGGGGTCCAACAGCAGTGCCACCACATGACGGACCTGTTCGGCTGTGAGGATGCCCATGTGGCCGGCGCGCGGCATGTTGGAGCAGGCGTTGTAGGCCTTGGAATTCCAGATCTTGCCCCAGGTGTATTCCACGATGGCTTTGGACTCCGGGCTGTCCGGGTTGCTTACCCCACGGATCTTGCCGTAGTTGTAGAGGCTCGGGCCGATGGTGCCAAATGAGATCTCTTCCTTGCTGATCTGGTGGCAGTTGTAGCAGTTGCCACCACTGACCACGTTGGCACTGTCGGTGAACGTCAAGCCACGTCCGCTCTGGGCAATCGCCTCACCCAGCTTCCAGTCGCCCAGAAACTTGCCGTCGGCAGGCCACTGGATAGTCTTGAAATTCATTTCTTCGACGCGTTTGGCCGTCGCCTCGTCCAGAGGCTTGCCAGCCACATCGGCTTCGCTGCACAAGCGATTGGTTTCGTCGGTGTTGAGGACCTTGTCGGCCTTGACAATGCCCTCGTCGCGGAAAGAGGCTTTGGCCACCTGGCGCGCCAGATCATTGAGTTCGCTCACACTGGGCCCGGTGGCACAGCCGGCCAACACCACGGCTGCCAGTGCGGACAGCATCCATGCAGTTTTCTTGTTCATGTGCATCTCCTCGCTCAACGCTTGATGGCCGGGGCGATCGAAGCCGAGCCCTTGCTGTTCACACCCAGGTACACGCCCAAAGCAATCGTGGCATCGCTGCCAAAGCCAGGATAAGGGAAACGCTGCTGGCGGTAGCAGTCGTTCAGCCGCTGCTGCATGCCCCACATCTGGCCGTTGGAGACACGGTAGGCTGGCCAGGCTGCAAAGCCGATGCCGTCACCCGGATTCTTGGTCAGGTTGGGCAGGTCCTGCAGGCGAATGCGTTTGCCATCTTCACCATGGCAGGAAGCGCAGGAAAAATCGTGCGGACCGCCGCGCTGGAAGAACAGGCGCTTGCCGACTTCATAAAAAACCTTCTCCTGCGAGTGGCTCTGAGGCAGGTTGAAGCGCATGTCTTTCGACTCGGCAGCGATCCAGGTGGCCAGCGCCGTCACGTTGCTTTGCTCTCCCTTGCCAAAGCCGGTTTTGGCAATTTCGGCCGCACTGAAACCTTGCAGGGTCTCCATGCAGGTCAGCAGGCGCGACTCCAGGTCCTGCACCCGGCCCGTATCGGCAAAAAAGCGCGGAAGCTCCACAAAAGCGCCCTTGACCACGCCAGGCCCCTTGCCCAGATCGCACTTTTCGAGTGAAGCGTTTTTGGGGCCACGCTTTTGCTTCCACAGGCCTTCGCCTTTGGCCTCAAACAGCTCGGACGGGTTACCGTCCTGCAGCATGGCGCGGTACTCGTCAATGCCCTGGCTGGCCGTTTTTTGGGCCAGCGCGGGCGCACAGGCCAGCATCAGTGCAGCAGCCCAAAGGGGCAAGTGTGATCGTTTCATGGTTGTCTCGATGTTGTTTTGAAACAAGAAGAGGGTGAGGTCCGCTGACTTCACCCTCTGGCGAAACACACGGTATCAGGACACCGTGGCTTCGTCGGTGCGCGAGTCACCCTTGTTGTCTTTCCAGGTGATCGCCACCTTGTCGCCCGCCTTGGCGCCCTTGATGGCGAACTGCAGGAATGGGTTCTTGGACACAGCGGGGCCCCATTCAGCGGCCAGCACCTGTTTGCCGTTGAGGGCGGCCGTCACTTCTGTGATGTGCCAGGCGGGCACCAGTTTGCCAGCCGCATCACGGCGCTGACCGGATTCCATTTCGTGGCTCATGAGCACGCGCACAGTGGCCTTGTCGCCGGAAGCCTGGGCTCGGATACGCATCGGATCTGCCATGTTTTTCTCCTGAATCTTTCAATCAATCGGGTCGGGAAGGAATCTACGATCAGCCGCCGCAGCCGCCGAGCGTCACTTTCACTTCCTTCTTGGCATATAAGGCCTTGCCGTCGGCCATGATCGCCACGGCGTAAACGTCAGAGGATTGGCCCATCTTGGCGCGGGTGGAGAAGTTGGCATCCACCGCGTCGCTGACATGGAAAAGGGCCACCAGTGTGGATGGGTTTTTCTCGACCAGGATCAGCAGTTGCTTGACGCCGGACAGGCTGGTGCTCACGCCCAGCGGCACCACGGCACCGTTTTCAGCAATGTCCGGACCGGTGATGGTCACGTCCTTGCTTTCGGCAACGGCGCCGCCACCGGCAGCCTTCACGGCATCCTGCACGGTTTTGGCGTCAAAGGCGGTCTTGTTGAAGGCGGCCTGTGCGAACTGGGGAAAGCCGGCCGAAGCCAGCAGACCCGCGACCACAGCGCTTTGCTTGAGTGTCTCACGACGGGTTTGCATCTGAAATCTCCTTTACGGTCAATGATGCGATTGGAACAGCTTCGGCATGGACGAGTCCAGCACCGGTGATTATTTGCTGGCGCCTTTGGCAATCCAGGCGGCAATCGCCTTGGCATCGGCCTCGGGCAGGCTTTGCGGCGGCATGGGCACCGGCCCCCAGACACCGGCACCGCCGGCCTTGATCTTGCCAGCCAGGTAGTCCGTTTTGCCTGGGTGTTTTTTGGCGATCTCGTTGAAACCCGGTCCGACGACTTTTTTATCGACGCCGTGACAGGCTGTGCAACTGTATTTGTTGAGCAGTGCCACCGCTGCCTTGGCTTCGCTGTTGTCGGCCTTGGGTGCCGGCACTGCAGACGCTGGCGGTGCCGTCGTGGTGTTCTTGCCCTCCGGACGGGTGGTGTCAGCACCGTGCTGCTGCCCCACCAGCCGGTTCTGCTCGGCCAGATTGCCATGGGCATTGCGCGCAAATTCCGGCAAAACCGAGGCCAGCTTGGGCTCAGGCATGCAATCCTTCATGCAAATGGTGTTGGCGGTATCGGGCCTGGACGCGCCTCCAAACTCCTTGCCGGGCCACATGGCGTGCGCGGTGGTCATGCCGTTACGGTTGGGCATGCGTTTTTGCACCTCCGCAATGTTTTTGTCCGACAGCGTGAAATCATCAGGAACGATCCCACCAAGGTTGAGCAGGAAAGCCGTCACCGCATACACCTCTTCCGTGCTCAAGGTCTTGGGGTTGGTCCAAGGCATGGCGCGGTTGATGTAGTCCCACAGGGTCGAGACCGTGGCCACCTTCATCAGCGTGGTGCGCCCGGGAAAGTCTTGACGGGTGAGGTTGGCCACACGCCCGGTCTTGATGTCTTCCGCCGTTGTGCCACCGACCAGCGGGCTGAACACCTCATTGGATTCGCCAAAAATGCCATGGCAGTGCGCGCACTTGCCCTCCCACACATCCTGCCCCTTGGCCACCGAGCCGGAACCGGCCGGCAAGCCCTTGAAATCAGGACGCACATCAATGTCCCATTTGGCCACCTCTTTGGGTGTCGCCACCCGTCCGAGGCCAGGGTATTTCTCGCTTTGCGCCATGGCCATGCCGGCCATGGCCAGCAAAGCCGTGGTCAGGATGACTTTACGAAAGCTGGACATTTTTCACCTCGCCGTTTTCCTGCACCAGCCACGACTGGATCGCGTTGTTGTGGTAGATGGAGCGCGTGCCACGCACGGCACGCAGTTGTTTGTAGGTGGGTTGCACATAGCCGGTTTCGTCCTGTGCACGGCTTTGGATGATGGCGGGCTTGCCATCCCACACCCAGTCGAGGTTGAAACGAGTCAGGCACTTGGACAGCACCGGCGTCTCAAGCCTCGCCTGCCGCCAATTGCGACCGCCATCTACTGACACGTCCACGCGCTTGATCTTGCCCTTGCCTGACCAGGCCAGACCTGTGATGTTGTAGAAGCCTTTGTCGAGCAACACCTGACCGCCCGAAGGGGTGGTGACCACGCTTTTGCATTCCTGGATGCTGCTGTATTGGCGGTGCAGCCCGTCGGGTTGCAGATCAATGTAGTGAATCGCCTCGTCCTTGGCCGCCCAAGGCATGTCCCCCACCTCTACACGGCGCAGATACTTGACCCAGCTCACACCCTGCACACCCGGTACCACCAGGCGCAGGGGATAGCCGTTTTCGGGCCGCAACATCTCGCCGTTCTGGCCGTAGGCCACCAGCACCTCGCCCGAAGTGATCAGGCTCATCGGGATGGTCCGAGTCATGGACGAACCGTCACCACCTTCGGCAAGCACGAATTTGCCGTTCTTGAGGTCTGCACCCGCCAGTTCCAGCAACGTGATGAGGGGGACGCCAGTGAACTCGCTGCACGAGACCATGCCATGCGTGTACTGCACGGTAGGGACGGCCACATTGCCCCAGTCGACAGCGGTGTTGGCACCGCACTCGATGAAATGGAAACGTGATACTGAAGGCAGGCGCATGATCTCGTCCATGGTGAACACCATGGGTTTCTTGACCATCCCATTGACCATGAAGCGGTGTTTGGAGGGATCAATGTCCCACCACCCCTGATGGTGGCGCTCGAAGTGCAATCCACTGGGCGTGACAATGCCAAACAGCGACTGCAGGGGTGCAAACGACACCGAGGCCTGGGTGGTTTGCGTGAGACCCGGACTTTGCCGACGCTGCACGTTCGTTTCAAATTTGGACGGCTTGCCATAACCGTTGTCAGAGGCCACGCCCTGCCCCAGTCCCGTGGCATGCTCGGGCAGGTTCAAGATGTTGGGATCACCCCCCTCGGTGGGGACCGGATTGCCCTGCCCCATGGCCATCGGCATGGCAGCACCTGCCGCTGCGGCCGCGAAGGCATTGCGGATGAAATCGCGCCGCCCTTTCTTGCCTTCTGCAAAAACGGTGCGAATGCCTTCTTGCGACAGGAAGTTCTCTGGCGCCTTGAGCACCCTTCCTGATGGGATGTGGTCTTCTTTCACACAAGCTCCTGATTTGTCGATCTTTATATTCGCGGATTCGAATATAAACGATAAAAGATGAATCTGAACGCAGCTTGACAGTGACAAATCCCTCGCCAAGGGTATACCCCTAGGGGGTATCAAAAAATCAGTGACACAAAGTCATTCACTTGAACTTGTAGTGGTCACGGTTGAGCACAGCCGCCACCGCATTGACTTCTTCCGGGAAAAAGCCCAGATTCAGTTCGGTGTTGCATTGCTCGACCATGCCACGCAGAAAACCTGGCGTATTGATGCGCTCCAGCGGTCTGTAAATGGCACTGCCATCCCCACCTACCTTGCGGGCATGGCATTCGGCACATTTGCTTTCGGCGATCAACCTGGCCCCCAGGGCCAGATCCGCTCCCTGAAAGATGCCTGGCTGTGCCTGCGCCAGTGTGATGGCGCCCAGCCATGCCAACGTGCAAAGTGCTTTACGCATGAAAACCCTCCGGCCACCGAACTTAAACCGCCTCAAGTCGATCATGGCGCCAATGACTGGAACGGAATGTGGCCTGATGCACGCACATCGCTCGGGCCACAACGTCCATTATTTGGCGCCGCCAAGAATCCAGGCTGCCAGGGTCTTGGCATCGGCATCGCTCAGCGCGGCCTGGGCCGGCATGGGCACCGGCCCCCATTTGCCGGAACCACCAGCTTTGATGCTCTTGGCCAATTCATCGGCACTCTTGCCTGCGTATTTCTTGGCCACATCCTGGTAAGACGGCCCCACCACTTTCTTGTCTACCGCATGGCAGGCCATGCAGGCATTCTTTTTGGCAAGGTCCAGATTGGCAAAAGCAGGCGAGGCCGTCAGGGCCAGCAGTGCAGCGGCAATGGTCAGTTGTTTCATGGTTGCTCCTTGTATGTCACACATATAACCGTTCGCTAATTTATCCGAAAATTGCATGGCTGCGCGTCACCAGCCGTCATCCAGTACTGGGGATTTCACTGAAGCGGCCCACAGCCCCTCACAAGGCCATCAGGCGTTGCGCATCGACGATGACGTAGCGACGCCCGGTCTTGTCCTGGGGTTTGATCAGTCCATCGCGGACAAGCGCGCTGATTTCACGGCTCACCGTCTCCAGCTTGAGGTCCAGCATGGCACCCATGTCATCGCGCGCAAAAAAAGAGGTGAACTGTGGTTGCTCAGTGTCGCGCATCTTGAGCGCCAGCCCCGCCACCCGCTGGCGGGCAGTGCCAAAGTTGAGCTCGGCGAGCCAGTCGTCCGCATCCTTGAGGGCCTGCTGCCACTTTTGCATCAGCCGCAGATGCAATCTGGGCGAGTTGGCCGACAGGTGGTGCAGCACGGACAAAGGGATCCGACAGACGCTGGTTTCCACCATGGCCACTGCTTCGCTGTCGTAGTGCGCGGTCGCCAGCGCTTCCAGGCCAATCACATCTCCGGGACGCAGGACACGCACAATCCGTTCACGGCCGTCGGCCGTCGAGCGGACCAGCTTGACCATGCCTTTGCGCAGCGTGAAGATGCCCAGCGCCTGCTCGCCCTCGGCATAAAGCATGACGTCAGCGGGAAAGACCAGATCGTCTATCGGTGTGTGGATCTGACTGAAGTCCTGCTCGTTCAGGTCGGCAAACAACACCATGTCGCGGATGCCACAGCTGCGGCAATCAGAAGTCCCCTGCCAGGCGGAATCGATCTTGATGGGTATCACGGGAGAGACAGATGAGACGGATCAACCTGTTACTTTATCAGTGATGACTGAAGTCTTCACACACCACGGCTCTGGCGACGAATGGCCAAGCGCGCTTTGTCCAGCCGCTCGTCCAGGTACGGGCCGTAAAAATCGGGCTGATAAGCCCCTTCCATGCGCTCGGCCACTTCGCGCCCGCCAGGCCCGAAAAAGAGCAAGGTGGGCGCGATTGACACACGCCAGCGCTGCACCAGGGCATCGTGCGTGGTGATTTGGCCGTCGAAGTCACGCACCATCTGGGTACTGCGCATGTCCACCTGCACGATCACCCCACCCTCGCGGTGCATAGGCAGCAGATGGCTCTGCCGTGCAATCCGACAGAACGGGCACCCTTCCAGGCTGACCATCACCACCAATGCAAGCCCCTGTCGCAAGGCAAGTGCCAGTTCGTCGGGCAGGGAACGGGCCGCAGGCAGTAGGGCAGGCGGTGTCTGGGCGCCTGCCCGCACAGGCAGGACACCCATGGCCATCAGGGACAGGCAAAGTGTGCGGCGCTCTTGAGAAATGGCCATGTCTGTACGAAGGAAAGGTCTGACCGCGAAAGCGGCGAAAATAGCAGGCTGGATTTTCGCGCGGAATGGGCGCGTTCATATAAGAAAACACTGAATTATTGGAGTGCCTGGTGAATCTCGCAAGCCTTCTGGAAACATGGGGTGACGCACACGTGCTGGCCGCAGGTGGCGCCCTGATTGGCCTCGTGTTTGGCTTCATGGCCCAGCGCAGCCGCTTTTGCGCCCGCGCCGCCGTGCTCGAATGTTGCGACGGACGCCCCGGGGACCGTTTCAGCGTGTGGTGGCTGGCACTCGGCGCTGCCTTGGTCGGCACGCAGATGCTGGCGTTGACCGGTGCGCTCAAACCGGGCACGTCGCGCTTCATCGCCAACCCGGGCAGTCTCTCTGGCGCCATTTTGGGCGGCTTGTGCTTTGGTGCCGGCATGATCCTCACCCGTGGCTGCGCCAGCCGCCTGCTCATCCTGTCGGCCAACGGCAACCTGCGCGCCCTGCTCTCAGGCCTGGTGTTCGCCGTGACGGTGCAGGCCAGCATGGCCGGCTGGCTGGCGCCTGTCCGCCAGTTTTTCTACAACCTCTGGCCAATCGATGGTGGGCCCACGCGCGATCTGCAGACCCTCACCGGCACTGCCCCCTGGGGAGGGCCGCTCATCGCGCTGACCGCGCTGGCCACGGGCGTCTATTTCTTCCACCGACAACACAAGGGCCGTCTCTGGCTCGCCCTGGGCGCTGTCGTCACCGGACTGTGTATTGCTGCCGGTTGGGGCTTCACCCAGGCGGTGGCCAGCCAATCCTTCGAGCCCGTGGCCATCACCAGCCTGAGTTTCAGCGGCCCGTCTGCCGAATGGCTCATGCGCGTGCTGTCCTCCGCCTCCGTGCCCGGCTTCGGCTTCGATGCCGGCCTGTTGCCAGCCACCTTTATCGGATCCTTGGTGGGCGCCTTGGTCGGTGGAGATTTCAAGTTTGAGGGCTTCAAGACCGAGAACAAGCTGGGGCACTACCTCACTGGCGCCATCCTCATGGGTTTTGGTGCTGTACTGGCCGGCGGCTGCACCGTGGGTGCCGGCATGACCGGCGGTTCCATCTTTGCTCTGACCGCCTGGCTGACCCTGATCAGCATCTGGCTGGGCGCCGCCGCCGCGCTGCGGGTCCACAAGGCGATGGGCTGGGCCGTCTGAGCCCATGACGCTTGACGCGCATCAAGCCTGAGCGCTTTTGTTCTCGCTAACATCCATATCAGTCATCACTGATATGGATCGGGGGTCGCCATGGGCATGGCGCAATGGATTGAACTGTACGGCGACCGCGGCATGCTGACCGTGGGGGGCGCTGTCATGGGGCTCGGCTTCGGCTTTCTGGCCCAGCGTTCGCGCTTTTGCCTGCGCGCCGCCGTCATCGAGTTCTGGCACCGGCGGTTTGGCGAAAAGCTCAGCGTCTGGCTGCTGGCCTTTTCTGCCGCCGTGATCGGTGTTCAGCTGCTGGCCTTGGGCGGTCTGCTGGACACCGCCAGTGCACGCCAGATCGCCACCCGTGGCAGCCTGTCCGGTGCACTGATCGGGGGTCTGATCTTCGGCATCGGCATGGTGCTTGCCCGCGGCTGCGCCAGCCGCTTGCTGGTGCTGTCGGCCAATGGCAACCTGCGCGCCTTGCTGTCGGGTCTGATTTTTGCCGTCACCGCGCAGTCCGCTCTGTCGGGTGCCCTCTCGCCTTTGCGTGCCGAAATCGGCAGCTGGTGGGTGGTCGATGGCGGGCCGGGGCGAGATCTGCTGGCCCGGCTGGGGCTAGGCCACGAAGCGGGTCTGGTGTTCGGCATGGTGTGGTTTGTTGCTGCGCTGTACTTCATCTGGCGCAGCCCGCAACGCAGTTTATGGATGTGGGTCGGCGGCATCGGCACCGGCCTGATGGTCGCGGCCGCCTGGGGATACAGCCAATGGGTGGCGCGTGAAAGTTTCGATCCAGTGCAAATCCAAGGTCTGACCTTCAGCGGCCCTTCAGCCGAATGGCTGATGCGCGTGGTGCAATGGCCATCACCCCCCATCGGTTTCGATTTCGGTCTGATGCCCGGCGTATTTCTAGGCTCTTTTTTGGGGGCACTGCTGGGCGGCGACTGGAAGCTCGAAGGCTTCAAGGACGGCTACAGCATGCGCCGCTACATGGCTGGCGCCGTTTTCATGGGCTTTGGCTCCATGCTCGCGGGTGGCTGTGCCGTAGGGGCTGGGGTCACGGGGGGATCGATCTTCGCGTTGACGGCCTGGATCACTTTGCTGGGCATGTGGATCGGCGCAGGCCTGACCGACCGCTGGATCGATGGCCCACCCGCCTCACAACCGACTCCACAGGCAAGCCCCGCGCTGACTCCGTAGTCAGAAAACGGCTTTCTGCACCAAGGCACCAGCGAGTCGCGTAGCCTGAAGAGAAGCAAGTCTTATTTGCCGCTGAGGTATTCGGCCACCGCCGCCATCTCCAGCGGCGTCATCTTGCTGGCGATGGCATGCATCACCGCGTTGTCATTGGTGCGCTCGCGCTGGTTGAACTGCTTGAGCTGGGTTTCGGTGTAGGCAGCAAACTGGCCTGCCAGCCGCGGCAGACTGGACGTGCCCTTCGCCTCGGGGCCATGGCAGCTGGCACACGCCGCCAGGCCACTGTATTTGTTGCCCTGGTGGTAGATAAACTGCCCGACGGCGGCCAGACCCTTGTCCTTGGGCGGCTCGGGCGCATGCGTCTGTTTCTCGAAGAACTTACCCAGCGCCACCATTTCATCAGCGGTCAGCTTGGCCACCATGTCGGCCATGGCCGTGCTTTTGCGCTTGCCGCTCTTGAAATTCTCCAGCTGCTTGGCGGTGTACTCCCAGTGTTGGCCAGCCAGACGCGGGAAGACCTCGCTGGAAGACTCGCCCTCCATGCCGTGGCACACAAAGCACACGCCACCCACGATCTTTTTGGCACGGGCCTCATCGGCCTGTGCCCAGGCGCCAGAGGACAAAACAAGTCCCACCATCCACCAGGCGGCTTGTGAAACAAAAGGGATTCTTTTCATGGTCATTTCCGGATGTTGGTCGCGAAAAAAACGCCGCTCGTCTCGCGACAGCGGCGTCTCATGCCCACGCGACTCAGGCCAGGGTGTCGGCCCAGATGTTGCGGGCCCAGGCCAAGGCGTAACGGCCTTCCAGCTCGTTGGCGGCGGAAGACACCCCCCCCGAACCGGGCACGGTAAGCATGGTCTTCTTGTCGGCGTCGTAACGGTGCACACTGGCCACATGCACCACATCCTCGGCGCTGACGAAGCTGTAGCAGGTGTTGTTGTAAATCGGCAGCGGATTGACCTGCTTGCCAGTCAGCAAGGCAATGACTGCAGCGGCACAGGCTTTGCCGTGCTGGTTGGCCATGTGACCCGACTTGGGCATCAGCGGTGCGATCTGTATCGCATCGCCCAGCACATGGACGTTGGGTGCGGCCTTGGACTCGAAGGTCAGGAAGTCCACCTCGCACCAGCGCTTGTTGGCCGTGGCGAGACCCGCGTTGACAGCGATGTCGCCGGCACGCATGCTCGGGATGACGTTGAGCACCGAAGCCTTGACATCGTCGTTGAACTCAAACTTGGCGGTGTTGGTCGCAGCGTCCACGTCCACCACATTGTGCTTGGGACGGTACTCGATGATTCCCTTGTAACGATCGGCCCAGGCCTTCTTGAACAGAGGACCCTTGGAGGTCACGTCGTCGTTCGCATCCAGAATCAGCACCTTGCTCTTGGGCTTGGCCTTGCTGAAATAGTCAGCCACCTGGCAGGCCCGCTCATAGGGGCCGGGCGGGCAACGGTAGGGCGCCAGCGGGATGGACATGGCGAACACGCCACCATCGGGCATCGCTTCGAGCTGCTTGCGCAGGGCCAAGGTCTGGGCGCCGGCCTTCCAGGCGTGCAACACCTTGTCCTGGGCGCCAGGCTTGCTCATGCCGGGCAGGGATTCCCACATGAAGTCCACACCGGGCGAGACAATCAGGCGGTCATAAGGCAGTTCGCTGCCACCGGCGAGCTTGACGATGCGCTTGGCTGCGTCGATGCTGGCCACACGGTCCTTGACCATCTGCACGCCATGGCGCTTGACCAGGTTGTCGTACGGCGTGGTGATGTCGGCCATGGTCTTGCTGCCACCGATCACCAGGTTGGAGATCGGGCAGGAGATGAAGCTGTCGTTGGGTTCGACCAGCGTGACCTGGATGCCGCCCTCGGACCACATGCGGATGTATTTGGCGGCCGTGGCACCTGCATAACCGGCACCAATCACCACCACCTTGGGGCGGTTGCCACCGATGCTGGCGCAGCCAGAGACGAGGCCCATGGCGCCCAGCGCAGAGCCGGCCTGAAGAAGTTGTCGACGTTGCATGTTCGGACTCCTTATTTCTTCTGGGCGGCAAAGTAGCCGGCAATGGCCGTGATCTGCTCGTCGCTGTAGCCCTTGGCCAGCTGGTGCATGATGGTGGCAGGCTTGCGACCGGCCTTGAAGTCCAGCATTTTCTTGACCATGTCGTCTTTGTTGGCACCGGCCAGGGATTCCATGCCCGGTTGTGCGCGGCCATCGGTGCCGTGGCAGTTGGCACAGGCGGCGGCCCAGCTGCGCACCTGCAGGGCATCCTGGGCCTGCGCCAGTCCTGCACTGGCCATCAGGGCCAGCATCGTCAAGCCATGTCGAATCTTCATGGTTTCTCCTTCATGAAAACCACGCCCGCTCAGGGACGCAGATAAACAAAACCTTCCTTGGCCTGCAGACGGGCCACCTCGGCCACGCCCGAAGGCACGATCTTGGCTTCCATCACCAGTTTGTCGGCCGCGATCTTGCGCGACACCAGGGTGTTGTTGCAAACCCGGAACTCCACGCCCTTGTTCGCCAGATCGCTCACGCTGCCGGCAAAGGGCTGGTCCAGCTGGTTGGTGGCGCCGTCAAGAAGGAAGTCGATGCCCAGACCGTGCGAGACCACGACGATCTTCGCTGTCGGATCAGCCGCCAGGTGGTTGCGGATGTTGCCAATGGCCCGTGAGGCCTGGGGAACGCCTTCACTGAGGTGATACACCACCTTGATCTGGGCCAGAGCCAGCCCGGACAACAGCAGCCCCAGGCAAAGCGCAACGATTTTTTTCATCAGTCACTCCTTATTAATGAATATAGATGTTTTGCCACTCCAGACAGCACAGTAAAAACCCGGCTTCAGGCTGACGCGGGGCTTTCACTGGCGATCTGCACGCACATCGCACGGCACAGTGAGACCACCCTGTCATTGACGATGCGGTAGTAAATTTGCACGCCTTCGCGGCGCTTGCCCAGCACACCGGCCTGGTAGAGCGTGTTGAGGTGCTGTGACATGTTGGGCTGGGTGGTCTGGATCTCGGAGAGCAGCTCACCGACGTTTTTCTCGCCGTTGCACAGCGCGCTGATGATGCGCAGGCGCATGGGCGCAGACATCACGCGAAAGACTTCGGCGGCTTTTTCAAAGACTTCGTCGGACTGTTCGTCGGACTCATCGACCAGAGGTTTGGTCTTCTTGACCATGTGCGGGCTCGGTACAGGATTGCGAAGACGGCCATTGTGACCCAAAAGCCGGGCACCTGGGCGACTCGCAGGCCTCGCCGCAGCTGCTAAATTGTTTTCACCTATCCCACTGTACAAGACAGGAGACCTGTGATGAGTGCCTATCTGATCGTCGACACCGAACTGACCCGGCCCGAACGCTACGAAGACTACAAGCGTCTGGCCAAACCCCTTGCCGAGCAGTACGGTGGCCAATACCTGGTCCGTGGCGGCGCCATGTCCATCAAGGAAAACGACCTTTGGACGCCGACGCGCATGGTGGTGGTCCGTTTCCCGTCTGTCGAAAAAGCCAAGGCCTTTTACGATTCAGCCGAGTACCAGAAGATTCTGGAAATCAGCAAGGAGTCTGCACGCCGCACCGTGGTGCTGGTGGAAGGGTTCTGACCCGGCCGCTCAAGCCGGCTTATGGTTCAGTGTGCGACTGAGCAACACCACCGGGATCAAACCGACCAGCACCAGCGCCAGCGAAGGCAGTGCCGCCTCGCCGAGGCGTTCGTCTCGCGCAAGCTGGTAGGCCACCACGGCCAGCGTGTCGCTGTTGAACGGCCGCAGCACCATCGTGGCCGGCAGTTCCTTCATCACATCCACAAACACCAGCAGCAGCGCCGCCACCGTGGTGCGCCTGAGCAACGGGGCATGCACCTGCCGCAGCAAGCCCCAGCCAGTCACGCCCAGCATGCGCGATGAATCGTCCAGATTCGCAGGGATGCGGGCATAGCCGCTTTGCACCGACTGCAGGGCCACAGCGCAAAAACGCACCAGGTAGGCCCAGACCAGGCCCAGCGATGTCGCTGTGATCCACGCCCCCACCGAAGACCCAGGCCACATCTGCTGCACCCAGCCCACCGGCAACAGCAGACCCACCACCACCACCGCACCGGGGATGGCATAACCCAGACCGACGACCTGTGTGACAGTCCGGTTCCAGACGCTCGCCCGCTGACGCACCGCAAACGCCAGCAGCAAGGCCACCCCCACCGCCAGCACCGCCGTGATGCCCCCCAGCCGCAGGCTGTTCCAGGCCCAGTCGCCAAAACGGGCCCAGGGCAATTCGACCTCTGCGCCAGCCAGGGCACGCAACATGATCAGCACGGGCAAAACAAAGCCCAGCAACACCGGCAGGCTGCACATGCCCCAGGCCAGCCACTGCGCCAAGCCCTGCAAACGAACGGGCTGCGACTCGGCCGTGCCCTGGCGCGACACGCGGCCCTGTGCAAAACGCATGCGTCGTTCAGCGCGCTGCTCCAGGCGCAACAACAACAGCACCACCACAAGCAGTACCGTGGCCAACTGTGCCGCCGCCACGCGGTTGTCCATGGCCAGCCAGGCCTTGTAAATACCAGCCGTGAAGGTCTGGATGCCGAAGTAGCTCGACACCCCGAAATCCGCCAGTGTCTCCATCAGGGCCAGCGCCACGCCTGCCGCCACCGCCGGTCGAGACAGCGGCAACGCCACCTCGCGGATGCGCCTCGGCAATGATGCCCCCAGCAGGCGTGCGGCCTCCATCAGGCTGGCCACCCGCTCAAGCAATGCGGTGCGCGCCAGCAGGTAAACATAGGGATACAGCGACACGGTGAACACCAATGCAGCGCCCCAGACGCTGCGCACATCGGGCCACAAGGCACCCCGCCAGCCAAAGGCTTCGCGCAGCATCAGCTGCAACGGACCGCTGAACTGCAAAAAATCGGTGTAGGCATAAGCCACCACATAAGCCGGCATGGCCAGCGGCAAGAGCAGCAGCCACTCGAACACGGCGCGCCCCCGGAAATCGAACAAGGTGACCGCTGCCGCCGTACCCAGGCCCAGCACTGTGACGCCAGCCGCCACCATCAGACACAGGGCCAAGGACGTCCAGGCGTAGTCCGGCAGCACCGTCGTGGCCATTTCACGCAGCAGGTCCATGGTCTGTGGTGTCCACTGCAGCCAGGACGCCAGCACCGCCAGTGCCGGCAAGGCCAGCACCAAAGCCAGGAGGACAAACAGCGGAGACGCCAACCGGGTCAGACTGACAAAGGCGAAACGAGACATCCCTGGATTGTAGGAGCGGCCTGTGATCGCGATGGGATCCCGGTTCGTTCATGGCAGCCTCAGGCCGCTCCTACAATAGTCGGCATGTTTCTTGAAATCCGCCAGCTTGATGTGCAGTACCCGGGTCGTGACACGCCTTCAGTGCGTGGCGTGACGCTGGGGCTGCGTGCAGGCGACATCGGCGTCCTGATCGGACCTTCGGGTTGTGGCAAGACCACCTTGCTGCGCGCCGTGGCTGGACTTGAACCCGTGTCCAACGGCCAAATTCTGGTCGGCCAGCGGGTCGTGAGCGAACGGGGACACACCGAGCCCGCTGAACGCCGGCGCATTGGCATGGTGTTTCAGGACTACGCCCTGTTCCCCCACCTCGATGTGGGCCGCAACGTGGGCTTTGGCCTGCAGCAACTGCCTCGCAGCGAACGCGAACGGCGCGTGAACGAAGTGCTGGAACTGGTAGGACTGACTGGGGCCGAGCGGCGCTACCCCCACGAACTGTCTGGCGGCCAGCAGCAACGCGTCGCGCTGGCCCGGGCGCTGGCCCCCAAGCCTGACTTGCTGTTGCTGGACGAACCGTTTTCCAACCTCGATGTGGATCTGCGCGAACGACTGGCCCACGAGGTGCGCAACATCCTCAAGGCCGCCAAGGCCACGGCGCTGCTTGTCACCCACGACCAGCTCGAAGCCTTCGCCATTGGCGACGCGATCGGTGTCATGCACGAGGGCCAGCTGCACCAATGGGACGATGCCTACAGCCTCTACCACCGACCCGCTACCCGCTTTGTGGCCGACTTCATCGGCCACGGCGTGTTCACACCCGCCACCCTGCGCGAAGTCAACGGCGAAGTGGTGGTCGACACCCCGGTGGGCACACTGACCGATGTGGCCGAGTGCCCCCTGCCCTGCGCCTTTGAAGGCGGCGAATGCGATGTGCTGCTGCGCGCCGACGACATCGTGCACGACGATGCAGCCCAGGTGAAAGCTGAAATCATCCGCAAATCATTTCGCGGCTCCGAATTCCTCTACACCCTGCGTCTGGCCAGCGGCCACACCCTGATGGCCCATGTGCCCAGCCACCACGACCACAAGGTAGGCGAATGGATCGGCATCCGCGCCGAGGTGGACCATGTGGTGACCTTCAACCGCTCCTGCCCGGTGCGCCACCGCGAGCTGTGCCAGATGCCCTGCGCCAGCAATGGCCCGGAGCACTGCAACCACACCGAGCTCCATCCGGTGCGCTTGGTTCAGTCCTGATTGCCACGCTGATCTCTGAGCGCGATCACGGCCGCGCGCAAATCGCTCGCCCACTGCCGGCGATCCCGGCCCTCGGCTGCTTGTGGCTCACCAAAACACACCACCGCCGTGATCGGTGGCGCCTTGAGCGTACGCCAGACCGAACCGACCAGCGTGTCATCGCCGATGTAGCACGGCGCCAGCGTCATCTCGCCGCTGCGCGCATCGACGAACTTGAGCGACATGGGCTGCACCGGCACCTCGGCGGCGATGGCCGACTGGATCAGGTTGGCATGAAACGGCAGCAGTTCACGGCCGTCGCTGGTGGTGCCCTCCGGGAAGACCGCGACCACGTCGCCCTCCTTCATCGCGTCCGCCATGTCATGCACCATGCGCAACGCGTCCTTGCGGCTGGTGCGTTCGATGTAGAGCGTGCCCGAGCCTGTGGCCAGCGCGCCCACCAGCGGCCAGTCGCGGATGTCGGACTTGGACACGAAACGGCAGTAGCGCGCCGCATGGATGACCAGGATGTCCAGCCACGAGATGTGGTTGGAGACGATCAGGGCCGGGCCGCTGGTCACCGGTTGGCCCATCACCTTGAGGTGAATGCCCCACAGCGCCAGCAACTGCAACGCCCAGGCCTGCACCCGCATTTCGCGCTGCTCCACACTCAAGCGGGGAAAGCGGACATGGATGGTCCAGAACCCCACCAGCAGGTGCCAGAGGCCCCGCAGGATCTTCCAGAGGGCGCGCAGGGTCGTCATGTCTTGGGGTGTCGGTCATCCTCTGACTTGAGCAGAGGGTCCATGGATTCCCGACCCAGTCGGGAATGACAGAGCAACACTTTTCAGGCCTCAAACGCCACGTGACCGCCCACCAGCGTGAACAGCACCCGGCCAGGCAGTTCATAGCCCGAGAACGGCGTGCTCTTGCCCTGGCTGCGCAGGCTCTCCGCAGTCACCGGCCAGTGGCCCTGGTCCGACAGAAGCACCACGTCGGCGGCGCCGCCCACGGCCAACTGGCCAACCGATCCCTGCAAGGTGGACAGTGCCGTGCCCAGCACCTGTGCCGGGCGCGCAGTGATGCGCGAGAGCACGGTGGGCAGATCGACACCGGTCTCCTGACCCCATTTGAGCGCCAAACTCCAGAGCAGTTCCAGACCAGTGGCGCCAGGCTCGGCTTCGGCAAAGGGCAAGGCCTTGGCATCGGCGTCGACCGGGGTGTGGTCGGACACCAGCGCGTCCAGCGTGCCGTCGGCCAGCGCGGCGCGCAGGGCATCGCGGTCGCGCTGCTGGCGCAGCACAGGCGTGAGGCGGGCGCGGCTGTCAAAGAAACCCATGTCGGCATCGGTCAGGTGCAAGGTGTTGATGCTGACATCGGCGCTGACCGGCAGGCCCTCGGCCTTGGCCTGACGCACCAGTTCGACCCCGGCTGCACTGCTGATGCGACACAGGTGGACACGCGCCTTGGTCGCGCGCATCAGTTCGAAAATGGTGTGCAACGCAATCGTCTCGGCGGCCACCGGCACACCCGACAGGCCCATGCGGGTGGCCAGCGGGCCGCTGGCGGCCACCCCCTTGCCCAGGTGCAACTCCTGTGGGCGCAGCCAGACGGTGTAGCCAAAAGTGCTGGCGTACTGCAGGGCGCGTTGCAGCACCTGTGTGTTGGCCAGGGCCACTTCAGCCTGGCTGAAACCGACACACCCCGCATCGGTAAGCTGGCCCATTTCGGTCAGCACCTCGCCCTGCAGGCCGCGCGTGAGCGCACCCAGCGGGAGCACACGCGACTGGTGCAGTTTCTCGGCGCGGTGGCGCAGCATGTCCACCAAGCCGGGCTCATCCAGCACCGGGTCGGTGTCGGGCGGACACACCAGGCTGGTCACGCCACCGGCCACGGCAGCGGCCATTTCGCTTTCGAGCAGGCCGGCATGCTCGCCACCAGGCTCACCCAGGCGTGCGGCCAGGTCCACCAGACCTGGGGCCACGATGCAGCCTGCGGCGTTGATCGTCCGGTTGGGCACGAAGTCGGCTGGCGCCTGGCCAATGGCGACGATGCGACCGGCGGCAATCGCCACGTCTGCCACCTTGTCAAAACCGCTGGCGGGGTCGATCACGCGGCCGTTCTGGATCAGGGTCTTCATCTTGTTTACCTCACGCCTCGTTACCGGCCACGATGCTCATCACCGCCATGCGCACCGCAATGCCGAAGGTCACCTGCGGCAGGATCACGCTTTGCTGGCCGTCCACCACAGCCGAGTCGATCTCGACGCCGCGGTTGATCGGACCCGGGTGCATGACGATGGCGTCGGGCTTGGCCAGTTGCAGCTTTTCAGGGGTCAGGCCGAAGCTCTCGAAATACTCCTGGCTGGAAGGCAGCAGCGCACCGCTCATGCGTTCGTTTTGCAGGCGCAGCATGATGACCACGTCGCAGCCCTTGATGCCTTCCTCCAGGTTGTGGAAGACCTTGACGCCCATCTGCGCCATATCGGACGGCACCAGCGTCTTGGGGCCAACCACGCGCACTTCAGGGCAGCCCAGGGTGGTCAGGGCGTGGATGTCGGAGCGCGCCACGCGAGAGTGCAGCACATCGCCCACGATGGCCACCGTGAGGTTGGAAAAATCTTTCTTGTAGTGCCGGATGGTGTACATGTCCAGCAAGGCCTGGGTGGGGTGGGCGTGACGCCCATCACCGGCGTTGACCACATGCACATGCGGCGCCACATGCTGTGCGATCAGGTAGGGCGCGCCCGACTCGCTGTGGCGCACCACAAAAATGTCGGCGGCCATGGCGCTGAGGTTGGCAATGGTGTCGAGCAGCGATTCGCCCTTGCTGGCAGAGGAGCGGGCGATGTCCAGCGTGTACACATCGGCGGACAGGCGGGTGGCCGCAATGTCAAAGGTGGTGCGGGTGCGGGTGCTGTTCTCGAAAAACAGGTTGAACACGCTCTTGCCGCGCAGCAGCGGCACCTTCTTGACCTCGCGGTCGCTCACGCTGACAAAGCCCTGCGCCGTGTCGAGGATATGGGTGAGGATGTCCCTGGACAGGCCCTCGGTGGAGAGCAGGTGGATCAGCTCGCCGTTCTTGTTGAGCTGGGGATTGTTGCGTTTGTAGAGCATGTTCAGGCCTTGTCCTCTACCTGGAAGCTGAAGGCGCCGGCGTCATCGCGGGCCAGCGCCAGTGACTGGCTCTCGGGCAGCGCCACACGGGCGGCGGCGAAGTCGGCCTGCACCGGCAACTGGCGACCGCCCCGGTCCACCAGCACTGCCAACTGCACACGCGCTGGACGACCGTAGTCAAAGAGTTCGTTGAGCACGGCGCGGATGGTGCGGCCGGTGTAGAGCACATCGTCGAGCACGAGGATGTCGGCGCCATCGACCTCGAACGGCAACTGCGTCTGGCCGCCGGCCGACAGACCGCGCTGGGCGAAGTCGTCGCGGTGCATCACCGACGAGACCTGACCGGCCTCGCCGCTCAGGCCCAGATCGCGCTGCAGGCGCTGGGCCAGCCAGGCGCCACCCGAGGTGATGCCCACCAGCCGGGTGTCGGCCTGGCACAGGCCGCGCACACCACGCAGCAGTTCCTTGTACAGAGCCTCTGCATCCAGAGCCAGGGTAGTCATGCCAGGTTCCTTAAAAACTGTTCAAGAATGATCGCGGCCGCCGCGGCGTCGGCGTCTTTGGCGCCCATCGAATGCGCCTCGGTCGTCGTGTAGCGTTCGTCGACCTCGTACACCACCAGACCAAAGCGGCCCCGCAGCTGGCGCCCGAACTTGCGGGCACGCAGGGTGTTTTCATGCTCGCCACCGTCTGGATGCGTCGGCACCCCGATCACCAGCGCATCGGGCTGCCATTCCCGGATACGTTCGGCAATTTTGGCGAAACGGGCATCGCCTTCGGCGGCAATCGTGCTTTGGGGTGTGGCGGTCTTCATCAGGCGGTTGCCCACCGCCACCCCCGTGCGCTTGAGGCCAAAGTCCAGCGCCAGAAAGGTCTGCTGGCTGGCCGGGACGTTCAGGGCCTGCGTCATGCGTGACCCGCCTCGGGCGAGAGCATCCAGGGCTTGAGCCCCAACAGGTCCAGCGCCTTGTCGTAGCGCTGCTCCAGTGGGGTGTCGAACACGATCTCGGCACTGGCGGGCACGGTCAGCCAGCTGTTTTCGCCCAGTTCGGACTCGAGCTGACCCTCGCCCCAGGAGGCGTAGCCCAGCGTGATCAGCACGCGGCGTGGACCGGCACCCGAAGACAGGGCTTCGAGCACATCGCGCGAGGTGGTCATTTCCAGCCCGCCGGGCACCGTGAGGGTGGAGGCATAGATGGAGCCACCATCCTGCGCCGGATCTTCCATGCGGACCGGGTCGTGCAGCACAAAACCGCGTTCGGTGTGGACAGGGCCCCCGTGGAGCACCGGCCTGCCCGTCAGGTCTTCGCGGCGCAGGGGCAAATCGACTTTGTCGAACAGCTGGCGCAGCGACATGTCTGCGGCCTTGTTGATGATCAGGCCCATGGCGCCGCGCTCGCTGTGCTCGCACATGTAGACGACGCTGCGGCCAAAAAGCTCGTCCTCCAGACCAGGCATTGCAATCAGAAAGTGATGCGTGAGGTTGATAGAGGCAGAATCGGCAGACATAGGACCCGATTTTAACGGCCCCACCCCGGGTTGCCGGATCGGCCTGCACCCTTGTTAGCTCCGATGGAAACTGCTTTTTCCTGTGGCCTGGTCTGGTTGCGACGTGATTTGCGTGTGCACGACAACGCAGCGCTCTACCACGCCCTGAAAAATTGCCGCCAGGTCCATGTGGCCTTCGTGTTCGACACGGCCATTCTGGACGCCCTGCCCCGAGCCGATCGGCGGGTGGAATTCATCCGCGAGTCGCTGGTCGAACTGGACCAGCGGCTGGCCGAGCTGGGTGGTGAGGGACGGGGACTGATCGTGGGACACGGCGTGGCCGAACACGACATTCCACGCCTGGCCCATCAGCTGGGTGCCCTGGCCGTGTTTGCCAGCCACGATGACGAACCCCTTGCCCAGCAGCGTGACGCCAAAGTGCGCGGCCACCTGGCCGACCACGGCATCGCTTTTCACACCTGCAAGGACCATGTGATCTTCGAGCGTCAGGAGGTCATGACCCAGTCCGGTACGGCGTTTTCGGTCTTCACGCCCTACAAAAACGCCTGGCTGCGCAAGGTGAATGATTTCTACCTCAAGGCCTACCCGGTAGAACGTTACGCCGCCCATCTGGCACCCCGCCCCGAGGCACTGTGCCAGCCGGTGCCTCGCCTGTCAGACCTTGATTTCGAGGTCACCAACCTCAAGGACCTGCACATCCAAGCGGGAGAGTCGGGCGGCCAATCCTTGCTGTCGGACTTCCTGCACCGCATCGACGCTTATGGCCAGCGACGCGACTTTCCGGCCGTCAAAGGCCCCAGCTACCTGAGCGTGCACCTGCGCTTTGGCACGGTGTCGATCCGCCAGCTCGCCCGCGAGGCCCATGCCCGCATGATCGCTGGCAGCGAAGGCGCCGCCGTGTGGCTGTCCGAACTGATCTGGCGCGACTTTTACGTGCAGGTGCTGGCCAACTTTACGCATGTGGGCAAGGGCGAGAGCTTCAAGCGCGAGTACGACACCATCCACTGGGACCACGGCCCGCACGGGCACAAGCTGTTCGAAGCCTGGTGCGAAGGCCGCACCGGCTACCCGCTGGTGGACGCCGCCATGCGCCAACTCAACCAGACCGGTTACATGCACAACCGCCTGCGCATGGTGGTGGCCAGCTTTCTGTGCAAGGACCTGGGCGTGGACTGGCGCTGGGGCGAAAAATACTTCGCCCAGCAACTCAACGACTTTGACCTCTCGGCCAACAACGGCGGCTGGCAATGGGCGAGTTCCAGCGGCTGCGACGCCCAGCCTTACTTCCGCATCTTCAATCCGGTCAGCCAAAGCGAAAAGTTCGATGCCGAGGGCAAATTCATCCGCCGCTACGTGCCCGAACTCTCAGGCCTGTCGGCCAAAGCCATCCACGCGCCATGGCTGGCTGGCGAGCTGGAACTGCAGGCCGCTGCCGTCGAACTGGGCAAGACCTACCCCCGACCCATCGTGGACCACGCCGAGGCGCGCGAAAAAACGCTGGATCGCTACGCGGTGGTCAAAAAGAAAGCCGCCTGAAACAGGCGGCCTTCAATGCAAACCACTGACACAGCACAAGGGGCGGGTGCCCCGTTCGGCGCCGATTTCTGTGTACCCACAGCATGAGGCGCTGGACGGGGCACCCGTCCCTTGTGCGGAACTCAGCCAAAAAGGCCGATCAGATGGCCACCATCTCGAAGTCTTCCTTGCGTGCCGCGCACTCCGGGCAGGTCCAGTTCATGGGCACATCCTCCCACTTGGTTCCGGCCGGAATACCGTGCTCCGGGTCACCGAGTGCCTCATCGTAAATCCAGCCGCAAATCAGGCACATCCAAGTCTTGTGTTCCATGTTGGTGAAAAATGTTGTCGAATAGAATGAACTCGATTGTATCGGGCGCACCTCTCCCCTCCCTGCAAGCGCCCCAGCCCTGAGCGCACACCCCCATGACCGACACCCACCAACAGACCCCTTCTCCTGACGCCAGCGAAAGCGAAGCGCAGGGATTGGCCTGTGTGCTGGTCTTCAACGCCAACGACCCCAGCGGCGCTGGCGGCCTGACCGGCGACGTGCTGGCCATGGGCTCGGTGGGGGTGCACACCCTGCCCACCGTCACCGGCAGCTATGCCCGTGACACCAGCGGTATCCATGACTTCTTCCCGTTTGACGAAGAAGCCGTGAGCGAGCAAGCCCGGACCATTGCCGAAGACGTGCCCATTCAGGTCATCAAGGTCGGCTTTGCCGGCAGCCCCGAGAACCTGGCCGCGATCGCGGAAATTGCCGACGATTACGAAGGCGTGCCCGTGGTCGCCTACATGCCCAACCTGTCATGGTGGGACGATGACCGCATCGACGACTATCTGGATGCTTTTCAGGAACTGCTGATGCCGCAGACCAGCGTGCTGGTGGGTCACCACAGCACCCTGCGCCGCTGGCTGTTGCCCGACTGGGAAGGTGAACGCAACCCCAGTCCGCGCGACATCGCCCGGGCGGCCAGCGAACGGGGTGTGCCCTACACGCTGGTCACCGGCGTCCCCCTGCCGGAGCAACACATCGACAACGTGCTGGCCACACCCGAAACCGTGGTGGCCCATGAAAAATTCGAACGCATCGAAGCCGTGTTTGCCGGTGCCGGCGACACCCTCTCTGCGGCCCTGGCCGCCCTGCTGGCCACCGGCATGGACCTGCCCGAAGCCACGCGCGAAGCCCTGAGCTACCTGGACCGCTGTCTGGACGAAGGCTTCAGCCCGGGCATGGGGCAAGTGATTCCTGACCGCCTGTTCTGGGCGCAGCCCGAAGGCGAATCCGAAGAAGAGGACGCCACCGAAGACGACGGCCTGCACCCGGGCGCCGATTATTTCGAAGTGCCCTTCAACGAAACCAAACACTGACTCCCTGCCCCACATGACCGACCGCAACCAGCAACTGTTCGACCGCGCCGCCAATGTCATCCCCGGTGGCGTGAACTCCCCCGTGCGCGCCTTCCGTGCCGTCGGTGGCACGCCCCGCTTTGTGCAGCGCGCCCAGGGCGCCTACTTCTGGGACGCCAATGGCCAGAAATACATCGACTACATCGGCTCCTGGGGCCCGATGATCCTGGGCCACGGCCACCCCGCCGTGCTCGAAGCCGTGCAAAAAGCCGCGCTCGACGGCTTCTCTTTCGGTGCCCCCACCGAGCGCGAAATCGAGCTGGCCGAAGAGATCCTGAAACACGTGCCGTCCATGGAAATGGTGCGCCTGGTCAGCTCCGGCACCGAAGCGGGCATGAGCGCGCTGCGCCTGGCCCGTGGCGCCACCGGCCGCAGCAAGATCATCAAGTTCGAGGGCTGCTACCACGGCCATGCCGACGCCCTGCTGGTCAAGGCGGGCTCGGGCCTGGCCACCTTTGGCAACCCCACCAGCGCCGGTGTGCCGCCCGAGGTGGTGCAGCACACGCTGGTGCTGGAGTACAACAACCTCGAACAACTTGAAGAAGCTTTCAAGCTGCACGGTCAGGACCTGGCCTGCGTGATGATCGAGCCGATCGCCGGGAACATGAACTTCGTGCGCGCCAGCGTGCCCTTCATGAAGCGCTGCCGCGAGCTGTGCACGCAGCACGGCGCGCTGTTCGTGTTCGACGAAGTGATGACCGGTTTCCGCGTGGCGCTGGGCAGTGCGCAGAGCGTCTACGCCCAACTCATCCCGGGCTTCAAGCCCGACATGACGGTGCTGGGCAAGGTGATCGGGGGCGGCATGCCGCTGGCGGCTTTTGGCGGCCCGCGCGAGATCATGCGTCAACTCGCGCCCACCGGCCCGGTCTACCAGGCCGGCACCCTGAGCGGCAACCCGGTGGCCACCGCCTGCGGCCTGGCCACCCTCAAGGAAATCGCCAAGCCCGGCTTCTGGGACAGCCTGAGCGCTCGCACGCAGAGCCTGGTCGACGGCCTCAAGGACGCAGCGGCCAAGGCAGGCGTGCCGTTTTCTGCCGACTGCCAGGGCGGCATGTTCGGCTTCTTCCTGCTGCCCGAGCTGCCGCAGAACTACGCCAAAGTCATGACCAGCGACAGCCCGAAGTTCAACAAGCTGTTCCATGGCCTGCTGGACCGCGGTGTCTACATTGCCCCCGCGCTGTACGAGGCCGGTTTTGTGAGCGCAGCCCACACCGACGCCGACATCGCAGCCACAGTCAAGGCCGCCAGCGAAGTCTTCGCCACCCTGTGATGCGAACGCGGCCCTGGCGCCGCGGCTCCAGGGCCAGGGGTATGGACAGCGCGCCTTCAGCCAAAAGTTGCGACGAAATGCAAACCCCATACAGACCGATCCCGGGCGCGCGATAATCCGCGCCTGCTTTCACGTCCTTTGCGGGCGCTGGCCAACCCCGAAGGAACCTCCATGAAAAAAACCTATCCCCTCCACGTCGAGGGCAAGCACCCCGACCGCGTGCTCGAAGCCGTCAAGCACGACATCCGCAAGTACTTCAAGCGCGAACGCAGCCGCCCGGTGCCTGCCGGCGCCGACTTCTGGGACTTTGACTGCAAGGTGGGTGCCAGTGCCGACAGCGCCGAAGGGGTGCGCGTGGGCGCGGTGATCGAGGCGGTGGACGCGGTCGCCCAAACAGGGACCGCAGCGGTGTATGTAGAGATCCTGAGCAAGCACGGCATTCGCGTGCCTGCCCCCTTGAAACCCCAAGTGAATGACCCGGCCGAATCCGAGGCACAAGACGACGCCGCTTAATCCGGCTTTGGAGCCCCCTGGCCCTTGGCCAGCGCGGCCCGCAATTTGTCTTTCTTGCTGGGGCGCTTGCCCTTGATGCCGCCGTTGCCGGGAGCAGCTTGCGGCGGCTCATCCACAGGCTCGAACCCCGGCACCACGTCCAGCGCCAGATCGAGCTTTTCACGTTTGCGGATGAGTTGCCAGTGCGCCTGCGCCTCGGCTGTCACAAAAGTCACCGCCTCGCCCTGCGCACCCGCGCGGCCGGTGCGGCCGATGCGGTGGGTGTAGTCGGTGGCCGAGCGCGGCAGGTCGTAGTTGACCACCACAGGCAAGAGCGCAATGTCGATACCGCGCGAGGCCAGATCGGTGGTCACCAGCACATCCCAACG
>Ga0255212_1000072_pt1 | contig 35158 bp, 40 predicted proteins | sample Miss_Yuk_RepC_8d_FD_188425 | JGI IMG/M metagenome (GOLD analysis project Ga0255212, IMG submission 188425) | Freshwater microbial communities from Mississippi River, Louisiana, United States - Miss_Yuk_RepC_8d | ecosystem: Environmental > Aquatic > Freshwater > River | place: USA: Louisiana...
CCGGTAAGCGAGGTATGGAAATTGTCCGGCGCTATGCAGATGAAGGTAAAAGTGGCCTCAAGATTGACGGCCGGGACGCACTCAAGCAGCTAATTGCTGATGTGCAGTCTGGCGCTGCTGACTTTCAGGTGATTTTGGTGCTGGACGTGACCCGCTGGGGTCGGTTTCAGGATGCGGATGAGAGTGCTTATTATGAATACATCTGCCGCCGGGCTGGCATTGCAGTCGAGTATGTAGCCGAGCAGTTTGAGAATGACGGCAGCCCGGTCTCGACCATCGTCAAAGGCGTCAAACGCGCCATGGCGGGTGAATACAGCCGAGAGCTGTCAGCCAAGGTGTTTGCCGGCCAGTGCCGCCTGATTGAGCTGGGCTACCGGCAGGGTGGCTCGGCGGGTTACGGTATCCGGCGCATGCTCATTGATGAGCAAGGCCAACCCAAAGGGCTACCCCCGAAGCCGCGTATCGTTCCTGACGACCAATAAAAATGCGTACATTCTGGTAGGAGCGCTGTAGCTCTATTGCGATAGTGCGACCATTAACCGTGAACAGAACGTCTGCTTTCCACTTACCTCCGCTGGGAGATTTACCCGGCACCTCATCCCGACATTCTATACCCATACTGGCCAGAGCAGCCATCACAGACGCTTTTCCGGCCCTATGCCATACCGTCTCGGGCGCAGTATCACACTCGTCTGATAGATGCGCAAAAAAGGGCAAGCCATTGATGCTGGTCTTGAGAACTGCTGGTGCCTGACAGCAGGGCATCACGAAATCGCCGAGCTGCGCCGTCTTCTTTAAGGCTTCCCACTCCTCAGGCGAAATGAGGGTTGTATCTACCGGTCGTCCATCGCGCGTCAGAGCTGAGCTTGTCATGCTTCTTCACCCCTCACACGCTCAGCACTACATACATCGCACTCCGCCACATACTCACCCTCTTCACCAACATCCGGTCGCCACGTTACGGTAATTTTAAAAGAGCCACACTTTCCACACTGCTCAGGTGCATTAGCTAAAGTGCGAAGCGCCAACATCATCAGCTGGTCAACAGCAATCTCTGTTGCCGACAGAGCGAGCTGAGCATCATGTCTCGTAGCATTCTTGGCATGGGTGAGCCAATTCACGAGCTCCCAACTCTTATTTGCCATCGCTTTGAGATAGCCGCGCACAAACTCAGCTGACGCACCCGCCGCCATTAAGCCGATAACATGCTCCGCCCACCCTTTAAAATCACTCAGCTTCGGCGGCACCTCTATTTTCTCAAGCATCCCAGCTTCGGCAATTTCATGGATGAACGTTGTAAGGGCTTCTCGGCAGAGCATCCCTACTGCCTGAAAATCCTCGACCTCATCGGCTGCATCAAATCGCTCATGCGCTTGAAAAATCTTCCGTGAGGTAATAACCAACAGCTCGTCGTTGGTTCTAATTTCAGGCTTCGCCGCCATCCGCGACGCGACGCCGATGTGAAATGATAAGGTGTAATCGAGGCTCGGCATGAGGGTTTGCGAATACAGGTTAGTCGGGCTCGTTATAACCCACCATCTGCCCTGATTGGTATGAACATCCCATGCATCATAATCGATGCCATGCACCCGTTCTGATTTTATCTTCTCAGCGTGGTCAACGATTTCTTCCTGAATTTCGGTGGTGCCCTTTTCCTCAAGCTCATTTTCGCGCTTTTTATTGCACTGCCACTCAACGTAATCAGAAATTTCCCGCACTTGATGCTCATTAACATCGAGTACAAAGGCATGCAGCTCACTCTTGGCCAGCGGAGGCGGCACCGTACAATCATCATCCTCGCCAGTTTTTTTAGGTTCATCCGTCATAGACGCACTTTCTATATCGCGCGGTTGCATCCACTTATCGTTCGGGCTCTTCCCCATCTCGTGAAAGTATAAGAGGCGGCAGCCAGAGGCCACACCATCTCAAGAGGGTTCATTCTAAAATTGATGGTATAGATGATGGTGCTGGAAATAAAAATTAAAAATATATCAATTAAATCAATGAGTAATGGCGGTGTGAATGACACGCGCCGCTAAATTCATCTTATTATAACGAATGATTACTTATTGTGTCTACGGCTGGCACCGCAAAATCTGGGGCGTGAGTGTGAGTAAAAAGCTGCGAGGATGCTATGAGTGATTTACCAGCCCCGACAATCTTGATGGATGTATGCCGTTCCGCAAAAGATGACGGGCAACGAAGCGCTCCTCCCTGGAGCGGCCATTTAAATAATCTGGCAAATCTTTATCGCATGACTGGACAACTAGGAACGAGAGTGTGCGTTGATCTAAACTCTTGATATGGCCTTTAAAAAATTAAGAAATCTTATGCATCGCAAGAAACTCATTGTTTTTTTAATTACTTCATGCTATGCTTCGATCATGCGTGTTTTAGTCATCTTGCTCATTTTTGCGATTGGTTTCAGCGGTTTTTCAGCCGCTGCGCACGCTTTTGATTCGCAAAAATGCGCTCAAGGCGTCTCTCTTGAAAAGAATATGTCGTCGATGGATGACTGCCATGATGGCGCCGCTAATAAAGACGACAATAGCGGCACAAAAGACGGCAAGCATTTATGCCTGACCTGCGGTCATTGCTGTGTTTCCCACGTTGCCATGCCTGCCATGGGTCTGATGATGAGTGACCCTGTCGTGAGCCTCTCATATACAGCCGTCGATACAAGTTTAGACGGAGATATCTTATCGGGCTTCGAGCGCCCTCCCAAATCCCTCGTTTGATTTAAACGGATTCTAAGTCGATAGGCTTAAATCCGTAAAGTCGCTTTGCAAAAGCGGCTGGAACTTGCGTTACGCATTTTTCAATCAAACGAGGAGATATTCTTATGACAACGCTTCTATCCGGGGCTATGCGTCCCACGCTCATCGTACTGGCAATACTGTCATTGTCGGCCTGTTCTACCACCCTAAAACCCCAATCTTCGACACCCGCTGAAACAGCGGGCGGCACCGCTGCGACCATGGGCATGAAGGGCGACATGTCCTGTTCCTGCTGTGCCAGCATGTCGGACGGTAAGGGAATGATGTGTTCCAAAAAAACAAAGGGCGAGATGTCGGGCATGGATCATTCAAACATGAACCATGGCACGAAGGATATTTATGCCCCTGCCATGAAAACCATGCATGAAAACATGAGCGTGGCCCCCACGGGCGATGCCGATGCCGATTTCATGCGCGGCATGATCCCGCACCACCAGGGCGCCATCGACATGGCGAAACTGGCGCTGGCGCACGGGAAAGACCCGCAAGTGAAAAAACTGGCGCAAGACGTCATCCAGGCGCAGGAGGCGGAAATCGCCTTTATGCGTGACTGGCTGTCCAAACGCGGCCAATAAAAAGGAAAAGCCAGACATGAAAACAAAATCATTCATTCTGGCAGGTTTGCTGGCGGCGGTTTCGCTGCCGCCAGCTTTTCCTGCCTATGCCCAGGAACAGGCGACGATCAATCCTGTCGTACAGGAAACGCCAGCCACACCTGCCTTGCTTGTACTGGATCAGGCTGTCGCATGGGCTTTGGAAAATTCCCCGGCCTTGGGGGCATCTTCGGCGCGGGCGGATGCCGCCACCGCCAGTCAATCGCAGGCGGGAGTTTTACCAAACCCTGAAATTTCTATCGAGGCTGAAAATATTTATGGCAGCGGCCCTTATGACGGGACGAGCAGCGCCGAATATACCTACAGCGTTTCACAGCTGGTGGAACTGTCCGGCAAGCGCGGAAACCGTGTGCGCGTGGCAGATGCCGAGAAGACAAAAACCCACTATGTCCGCGATGCCGCGGGTCTTGATCTTATCCGTGACGTAACGGTTGCTTTTGCGGAAGTCGTCGCCGCACAGCAGGAAGTCACCATTCTTGAAGAAGAACAAAAGCTGGCGACGGAAGTGCGTGACAGCGTTGTTGCCAAGGTCGAGGCCGGAAAAGAGCCGCCGATCCAGAAAAACAAGGCGGAGATCGAGCGCACGGCCAGCCAGATTGCCCTGGATCGCGCCCGTCGCAACCTTAGCGCCAAACAACAAAGCTTATCGTCACTGATGGGCGGCAAGGTCGCCACATTTATCGTGGCGGCGAACAGCCTGCCGCCCTTGAGCCAGCCGCAATCGTTAGAATCCTACCGTGTCCGCTTGGATCAGACGCCGGATGTCAAAATTATCGACACAAGCGTTCATCAGGCGCGCGCCGCTCTCTCGCTTGAAAAGGCCAACGCCGTTCCCGATCCCACGCTTAGTTTTGGCATAAGGGATTCCAGAGATAATAACGCGCAAGCCTTTGTTGCAGGCGTCTCCTTTCCGTTTCCTGTTTTTAATAGAAACAGCGCCGGCATTGAACGCGCTGGCCACGACCTGAATGCCGCGATGCTTGATCAGCGGGGTGCGCAGCTGTCGCTTGAAGCCGTCTTGACGGGTGTTTACGGGGATTTCAGCAGTGCCTACGGCGAAGCGACAACGCTGAAAGCAACCGTCTTGCCTGGCGCGGAAGAGGCTTTCGGCGTCGCCCGTGAAGGGTATAAGGCCGGAAAATTCGGCTATCTGGAAGTATTGGATGCACAGCGCACCCTGTTTAACGCCCGCAAGCAGTTCAACGAAGCGGTTCTGAATTACCACCGCCAGCGGGCAACCATTGAGCGCATGACGGCCATTCATGCCGGGCAACACAACGATAAAGGAAATACCAATGAAACAGTCAAAAATTAAAATCCTGCTTTTGGCAGGTGTTGCCATACTCGCGCTCTCAGGCGGGTTTTCCGCATGGAATTATACGGTCTCGCCCAGCCTAGCGGCGGAAGACGCCCATGGCGATGCGCACGGCCATGAAGAGGGTGAAGAAAAGCACGACGAAGGCAAAGAAGAGCAACACGGCCACGGTCACGAAGATGAGCATGGCCATGCCGAAGGCAAGGCGGAAGAAGGCGAACACGCAGAAGGCGTCATTCCTTTAAGCGCCGAACAGGTCGCAGCGGCGAACATTAAAGTTGCCGCCGCTGGCCCTGGCCAATTGGCACGGGAAGTGTCCGTACCTGGAAAAATCGTCGCCGCCGCCGACCGCATGGCGCAGATCGTCGCCAAAGTGGGCGGCACGGTGACGGAAGCCAGAAAGAACCTGGGCGATACCGTTGAAAAAGGCGAGATACTGGCTTTGATCGAAAGCCGAGAAATGGCCGAGGCCGTGGCTGAATATCTCGCTGCCAGACGCGCCGAAGAGCTTGCCCGCACGACCTTTAACCGTGAAAAAGGGCTGTGGGATAAAAAGATCACGGCGGAACAAGATTATCTAACCGCGAAAAACGGCCATCAGGAATCTAAAATAAAACTCGATCTGGCAAAGCAGAAATTGCAAGCCCTGGGTCACGATGGCGAAGTCTCCAGTAATGGAAACTCCCGCTTTCATGAAATGCGCTCTCCACTGCCGGGCCGTATCATCGCCCGTGAGCTGACGCTTGGCGAATATGTCGATACGACACATTCGGCTTTTACCGTGGCGGACTTGAGTGTGGTCTGGGTTGAAACCGCTATCGCGCCTGGCGACCTGCCTTTCGTCAAGGAAGGCTTGATGGCGAATGTCGCAGGCAGCGGCGGCAAGGCCGACGGCAAGCTGATCTTCGTCAGCCCCGCCATCGATCCTGAAACCCGCGCCGCCAAAGCGATTATCGAGCTTGATAACGCGGAGGGTAAATGGCGGCCAGGCGAATTCGCCAACGCAGCGATTGCAACATCCGCCCAGGATACCGATCTGATCCTGCCCAAAGAGGCGCTTCAATCGATAGGCGGAAAGCCTGCGGTTTTCGTACGCACCGCGCAAGGCTTTGAAAAACGCGATGTGACCACGGGGCGCGAGGACAGCCGCCATGTGGAGATTCTCTCCGGCGTGAGCTTTGGCGAACCTGTCGCCGTTTCCAATACCTTCACGCTCAAGGCCGAACTGGGTAAAGCCGAAGCGGAACATGCACACTAAGAAAGTATAAAAAAATGATTGAAAAAATACTCGGCTTTTCCATTAAGCAAAGATTGCTGGTCGTCATGATGACCGCGATCTTCGCGGCCTATGGTATGTATTCCCTGACCAAGCTGCCGATTGACGCCGTACCCGACATCACGAACAACCAGGTGGCGATCAACGTGGAAGTGCCCTCGCTTTCGCCCTATGAAATCGAAAAGCAGGTCACATATCCGATTGAAACCGCGATGGCGGGCATACCGGGCCTCTCCTATACGCGCTCCATTTCGCGCAACGGCTTTGCGCAAGTGACGGTGATTTTCGAGGATAAGGTCGATATTTACTTCGCCCGTGCGCAAGTGAACGAGCGCCTCGCGGAAGCCAAGGAATCCCTGCCCGAAGGGGCGGAGCCGCGCATGGGTGCCATTTCGACAGGTCTCGGCGAGATTTATATGTGGACGGTCGAATACGAAAATCCAGAGGCGGACTTCACCACACCGGAAGGCCGTGTGCTGAAATCACCCTTTGAAAAAGCCATGTATCTTCGCACGGTGCAGGACTGGATCATCAGGCCGCAATTGAAAAACGTCAAAGGCGTTGCCGAAGTTGACGCCATCGGCGGATATGCCCAACAATATCACGTACAGCCCGACCCTCAAAAACTAGCGGCTTTAGGTTTAAGCTTCTCCGATGTCATCGACGCACTAGAGCGCAACAACGCCAGCACGGGCGCGGGATTTTTGGAGCAAAAGGGCGAATCCTATGTCGTCCGCGCCGATGGGCGGCTGGAGACGATTGACCAAATTGCCAACGTCGTTCTTAAAACGCGTGGCGGTATACCGCTTTATATCAAGGATGTGGCAACCGTCGAGCTGGGCAAAGAGCTTCGCACGGGCAGCGCCAGTGAAAACGGCCATGAAGTCGTTGTCGGCACGGCGATGATGCTCAAAGGTGAAAACAGCCGGATCGTTTCAAACGCCGTCGATATGAAACTGGCCGAGATCAATAAATCTTTGCCAGACGGCGTTAAAGCAAAAACGGTGCTGAACCGCACAAAACTTGTGAACGCCACCATTCAAACGGTGCAGAAAAACCTCGGTGAAGGCGCGTTGCTGGTCGTTGTGATCCTGTTCTTGTTGCTGGGCAATATCCGCGCCGCCCTGATTACCGCGCTCGTTATCCCCATTACCATGATGATCACAGCCACAGGTATGCTGAAAGCGGGCATCAGCGCCAATTTAATGAGCATGGGTGCGCTTGACTTTGGCCTGATCGTGGATGGCGCTGTCATTATCACAGAAAACTGTCTGCGCCGTCTGGCCGAACGCCAACATCATGAGGGGCGCTTGCTGAGGTTGCAGGAGCGCATGCAGGAAGTGATCGAGGCCAGCCGCCAGATGATCCAGCCTGCCGTATTCGGGCAGATGATTATTATCACGGTCTATCTGCCGCTTCTGACGTTCTCGGGCGTTGAAGGCAAGATGTTTGAGCCGATGGCCATGACGGTCATTATTGCCCTGATAGCCGCTTTCGTTCTCTCCATTATCTTCGTCCCCGCCATGATCGCCATGTGTATCACGGGGAGGGTCGAGGAAAAAGAAAGCCGGATCATTTCCAAGGCCAAATCAGGCTACGCGCCGATGCTCAACTGGTTGCTGAACAGGCCAAAGGTTGTCATCATCTCGGCTGTCATCTTCTTTGTTTTCTCTTTGTTTGTAGGAAGCCGCCTGGGGCAGGAATTCATTCCCTCCCTCGATGAAAAAGACATCGCCATGCACGCCATGCGGATTCCCAGCACGGGGATTTTGGAATCGACCGCGATGCAGTTGCAGGTCGAAAAAGCCGTCAGCGCCTTGCCGGAAGTGGCTTTTGTCTATTCCAAGACGGGTACGGCTGAAATGGCGGCTGACCCGATGCCGCCCAACGTCTCCGATTCATTCATCATCCTCAAACCCCATGATGAATGGCCGGATCAGTCGATGGACAAGGCGGATTTCATCGAGAAGCTGGCCAAGGCCGTGGGACAGGTGCCGGGAAATAACTACGAATACACCCAGCCGATCCAGATGCGCTTTAACGAGCTGATTTCCGGTGTCCGAAGCGACGTTGCGGTGAAGGTCTATGGCGATGACTTCAATGTCATGAACGAAACCGCGAATAAGATCGCAAGCGTCCTGCGTAGCGTCGAGGGTGCGGCTGACGTGAAGGTTGAACAGACCACAGGCCTTCCCATGCTCGATATTGACCTTAACAGGGATGCGATTGCGCGCTATGGCCTTGATGTCGGGAGTATCCTTGACCTGGTATCGTCGGCTGTTGGCGGGAAAGAGGCCGGGCTGGTATTCGAGGGCGACAGACGCTTCCCCATCGTCGTGCGCCTGCCCGAATCCGTGCGTCAGGATATTCCTGCCCTGGAAAACCTTCCCGTCCCCGTACCGCATGAGGACGGTGAAAGTGGTGCGTTCGTACCTTTGAAAGAAGTGGCAAAATTTCGCCTCTCCGAAGGGCCGAACCAGATCAGTCGCGAGAATGGTAAACGGCGCGTCGTGGTGCAGGCAAACGTGCGTGACCGCGACATCGGCTCTTTCGTGGTGGAGGCACAGCAAAAACTTGATCAACAGGCCAAGCTGCCGCCTGGTTTATGGCTTGACTGGGGCGGTCAGTTTGAAAACTTGGTCGCGGCGCAAAACCGATTGATGATTGTCGTTCCGGCCTGTTTCTTTCTGATCTTTATGATGCTGTTCACGGCTCTGGGGTCGGCAAAACAGGCCTTGCTAGTGTTCAGCGGCGTCCCGTTGGCGATTTCAGGCGGCATCCTGACGCTGTTCTTGCGTGATATGCCGTTTTCGATCCCTGCGGCGGTGGGCTTTATCGCGCTTTCCGGTATCGCCGTACTGAACGGCCTTGTGATGATCACCTACATCAATGACCTCGTGAAGAAAGGTATGGAAACACGGGAAGCCATCGTGGAAGGAGCTTTAACCCGCCTGCGGCCCGTTTTGATGACCGCGCTTGTGGCCTCGCTCGGCTTCGTGCCGATGGCGCTGGCGACAGGCACGGGCGCTGAGGTGCAAAAGCCATTGGCGACCGTTGTCATCGGTGGTCTGATTACGGCGACGTTGCTGACGCTGATCGTGCTGCCTGCGCTTTATAAAACATTTTCAAAACCCAAAAAGGAGAAAACCTATGAACCCGCTTAAAACTTTACTACTTGCCGGAATTGCTATCGTCGCCTTGTCCTTACCTGTCTATGCCGCTGATGGCCATGATCATGGCGCAGAAGGCCACGTCGCTGAAACATCGGAAGCGCACGGCGATGGCCACGGTCATGATGAAAAGCCGCATTTTGCGGTTACAAAGCCGGAGACGGTGGATGCGGCTTGGGCGATGATCGATGAAACCATTGCTTCGGCACGGCAGGCCTTAAAGGACAGCAACGCCGATGCCCTGCATGAAGCCGGAGAAAAATTGGCTGCCGCCGTTGCAGCGTTGCATGATCATCCGCAAGCCGTAAAGGAAGAGAACGGCAAAAAGATGACCCAGGCCCTTGATCAACTGACCAAGACCGTGGATCGCTTCCATCACGCCGCCGAGGATAAAAACACGGCGGGTGCCACGGAAGCCCTCGATCTTTTTGAAAGTCAGAAAGATTTGGTAAAGTCGCTTTATCCGACAGTTGAACAAGTCGAGCCATGATCTGGCTCCGTTGAAAGGTAAAAGATGGGCGCACACTGCGGACACGACGTAGGCTTTGACGGTTCCGATCCAAGTTTCAGGCGGGCCTTGCTCTTTGTCATCGCAATCAACTTCCTGATGTTTGGGGTTGAAATGGTGGCAGGGCATATATCCGGGTCGCAAGCCCTGATGGCTGATGCTTTGGACTTCTTTGCGGACGGGGTCACATACACGATCAGCTTGATCGTGATCGGCAAAGTCTTGCGTGTACGCTCCATCGCCGCACTAGCAAAGGGGATGAGCCTTTTGCTCATGGGGTTATGGGTCATGGGCAGTACAATCTACAACGTCATTTTTATTGAAACGCCCAAAGCGGAAATCATGGGTGTCATTGGATTTATGGCTTTCCTAGCGAATGTGGCAAGCGTATTGATCTTGATGCGCTGGCGTGATGGTGATGCCAATGTGCGCTCTGTCTGGCTTTGCTCCCGAAATGACGCCATCGGTAACGTAGCCGTTATGCTGGCGGCGCTCGGCGTTTTCGGGACCGGCACGGGGTGGCCAGATCTCTTAGTTGCGGGGATTATGGCGATTTTGTTTTTGAGTAGCGCAATTAAAATCATAAAACAGGGAAAACGTGAACTAGCCTCGTCATTAGGAAGTAGTTATAAAAATCGTTCTTCGGTTTAAGGGATAGCGACTTTCCTAACGCATTACTGGTATAGTTGGAAAGAGGTAAGCATCATGTCGAATGAAAAAATTGACAAACTAATCAAAGGGTTGATAGACACGCACCCTCGGCTTGACCGTCTGCAGACGATGGAAAGCCGTGTCTGGCAATCGATCAACAGACTGCGGGCAGATATGCCGCGTAACGTCATCGAAGGCTGGCTGGCCAGTCTTTTCGTTCCTGAATATCGCCTGGCGTCTCTTTCTTTCGCCCTGATGGTCGGAGTTTTCGCCGCTACTTTGAGCGTTTCCAACCCGCAGACCGCCAATGCGGCGCAGGCGCTCAACCTACAGGTCTTTTCTTCAAACTATGGTATAACGTCTACGGCTATTTTTGCCAAGAACGGGGGTTAAACCTGATGCGATCCTATCAAAAGGAAATCCTTTATTTTATCGTCATCGCGTTTGTCGGTTTTGGTGCTTTTTACGCCTGCGGGAATTTATTCAAGGCTTCTCACCATAGTCAGAATAGTCAGATCGACGCCCACGTTTGGCTGCACGAGCAAATCGGTATAACAGACGAACAGCATCAAAAACTCTCCGAAGTCGAGAAGAACTTTGCTGAAAAACAGAAAGTGCTGCGGGAAAAAATCCATGTAGGTAATCTGGAACTTGCCGCCGCCATGCTGGAAGACAAGGCGTTTTCAGAGCGTGTCGCAGCCGCTGTTGAGCGCATCCACCATGCACAGGGTGAACTGCAAAAGCTGACGATTGAGCATATTTTCGAGATGCAGACCGTATTAACGCCGCAACAGGCGGAAAAGCTCAATAAGTTAGCCGCAGATGCCCTTGTTCAGAACCCATAGAACCCTAAAAGAGAATACAGCCGATGAGGATTATGCGCTCGTCAAACGATTGCGCTCAGGGGATGATTTTGCGTTGAACGAGATCATGCAGCGTTACAAGGAGCGCGTCTGTCGTCTGGCCTGGCGCTATGTGGGCAACGAAGACGCCGCGCTTGATGTGACGCAGGAGACTTTTACAAAGCTTTATTTCAATATCGACAAATACGATCCCGCCTATAAATTCAGCACCTGGGTCTTTCAGATCGCGGTCAATCTGTGCCGTGACCATCTGCGCAAGAACAAAAATCACGCACGAAACGTTTCTTTCGATATCTTAAGCGAAGATAGCCCAGGCGCCTGGCAGCGGAGCGGCGAAAATATCGAGGCGGGTTTTCTATCAAGGGAACAACTGGCGCTGTTACGGCGAGAAGTTGACTTGCTGCCCGATACCCTCAAGGAAGCATTTATCCTGTTTGCGGTTGAGGAGAAAACCCAAGCCGAATGCGCCGAAATCCTTCATGTTTCGGCAAAAACCGTTGAAACCCGCGTTTATCGGGCGCGTAAGATTTTATCCGAGAAATTACAGCTTTCCTTTGAGGGATAGCTCTTTTCAAGCCGTATTAGCTTCATGAGACCAGCAAAAAGGCGGGATTTTTCATGAAGAAATTAATTATATGGCAATTATCGATTGTGGCGATCTTATTCTCCGCCCCTTCTTATGCGGAACCTTCCGCTTTGACCCTCGATCAAGTCATTAAAGAAAGCCTGCAAAAGAACACCAGCCTGTTTCGCGCCCAGCGTGACTTTGAGGACCGGATGGCCGACGCCACGGAAACCACCCTGCTGGATAACCCCGAGTTTCAGGTTGATGTCGTCCGCGATAAAGGTCAAGGCGGGACAGGTACGGATCTGGAATTTACCCAGCCCTTGAAATTTTCGCAAATATCCGGCGCGCGCGGCGGCTATGCGCAAGCTCTGGCTAATGTGGCCAGCATGGAGCAGAAATACGAAATTTTGAAAGTGATTAACGAAACCACGGTTCTTTATACCCAGGTCTGGCTGCTATCCGAGCGCAAAAAACTCTATGAGAATTATGCGAACGATGCCGACAAAATGAAAAAGCTCGTCAAGGAGTCGGCGGGTCAAGGCCAAACCAGCCCTGCGGCGTCACATCTCTTTTCATCTGATGCCGCCAAACTGCGGGCTGACGCCAACGCCGTTGATGCTGAATTGCGTCAGGTGCGCACGGAACTTGCGCGGCTGATGGGACGCAGTTTCCAGCAGGCAAAGCTGGAGCGACCCGCTTTTGTGGCGGTGCCAGGTAACACCGAGCGGCTTCTGGCTTTCGCCCAGACGCAATCAAACTTGAGAAATCTTATCAAAAACCGCATTCAAACGGCGGAACGTCGTTTGAGCGTCGCGCAGCAAGACGCCGCCATGCCGGAGTTCGGCCCGCGCGTGTTTTATTCCCGCTCACCCAACGGCGACGATCAGTCCTATGGTATCGGCGTCGCCTTGCGTATCCCGCTGTGGAACCAGAACGATGCCGAGCGTAAACGGGCCAACGCTGAATTACGTCAGGCGAGATCAGAAGCCGATCTTTATGCTGGATTGCCGCAGCAGGAGGTGATCGGCGAATTGCAGCAAAGCGCCTCGGCGCTACAATCCCGCGCGGATAGCTACTTTGACAGCATTCTGCCTGGCTACCGAAAATCCTACGAGCTGACGCGCAGCATGTTCCGTCAGGGACAGGCGGACGCGCTTGAAGTCTGGCAAGTACGTGAAAAGCTACTCTCCAGCGAAAACGAGGCGCTTGACGCGCTGGCGCAGGCCGTCAATGCGCGCGGCGCTTTGGAAGTGGAGCTGGGCGGGAAAATAGAGGAAGTCAGATAATGAAAAAGTTTTTAATCACGTCGGCCCTTGTCGCGGTCATTGGTTTATCCATACCCGCTTTCGCCCATGAAGGCGAAGATCACGCCGCCGCCCCCGGCACCGAAGAGACCGCTCAGGTGACGAGCATTATAGAGTTATCCGAAACGGCGATTAATAATCTTGGCATTCAAACGGTGAAAGCGGCCATCGCCCCGCGCGCGACGACGATCGATGTAAACGGGATTGTCGAGTTTCTGCCGGAACGCCAAGCCATCGCCAGCGCGCGGGCCGCAGGGCGGGTGTCGGAAATCAATGTCAAGGTGGGCGAGAAAGTCGCCAAAGGCCAGAGCCTTTTGACCATCCAGCCGATCTTCGTCGGCAGCTCTCCGGTGTCCATCCCGTCGCCCCTTGATGGCTATGTGACCAAGCAGAACGTCGTTCTGGGGCAATCCGTCACACCGGAGGCTGGGTTGATGGAAATCGGGGATTCCTCCGAAGTTCTGGTGCGTGGTGTCATGTACGAAACACCGGATGTCGCCAAGGTTCAGGTCGGCCAAAATGTGAGCGTCAATAGCAGCCTGATCGGCAATACGCCGCTGAAGGGCAAGGTGCAGCGCATGGACGGCGCTTATGATCGCGGCAGCCGCACCTTGAACGTCTACGCCCTGGTTGAAAATCCTGACCGCAGCCTGTTTGCCAACACGCAGGTCGTTCTGTCCGTCGAGGTGACTGAGCCTGCCGATATCTTGACCGTCCCCGCCAAAGCCATTCTGGGCGATAGCGGCGAACAATTCGTTTTTGTGAGAAGCGGCAACGCATTTGAACGCCGCAGCGTCAAGCTGGGCGCGAAGTTCGGAGCGGAGCGTGAAGTGCTGGAAGGCGTGTTTCCTGATGAGGAAGTTGTGACGGTTGGAAACTATCAGCTGCAATTCGCCAAATCGGCTGAAGCCAAAAAAGACGCTCCTGCAGTGGAAGGCAAAAAAGAAGATGACGGTCACGATCACGAGCACTAACCAGCGCGCGATCCGTGAATAAAGGATTATAAAATGTTGAACGCAATCATCCAATTTTCTTTAAAGAACAGACTGCTGGTCGTCGCGGCCTCGGCTCTGCTGATGGTCTACGGCGTGTTCGTGATCAGCAAGCTGCCTGTCGATGTGTTCCCCGACCTCAACCGCCCGACCGTGACGATTTTCACCGAGGCCGAAGGGCTGGCGCCGGAAGAAGTCGAGGCTCTGGTCACCTGGCCGCTTGAAACGGCGGTTAACGGATCGACGGGCGTTGAGCGTGTGCGCTCGGCCTCCGCCATCGGCCTTTCCATCGTTTGGGTCGAGTTTGGCTGGGATACGAACATCTATACTGCCCGCCAGATCGTGGCCGAGAAGCTGCAACAGGCGCAGGAAACCCTGCCGCAAGATGTTCGGCCTGTCATGGGGCCGATTTCCTCGATTATGGGCGAGATCATGTTGGTGGGCTTGACCAGCGAGGATCCAAAGATCGGCAGCATGGATTTGCGTACCATCGCAGAGTGGGATATCCGCAACCGCATTCTTTCCATCTCCGGTATCTCGCAAGTTTCGGTCATCGGCGGCGAACTGAAGCAGTATCAGGTGCTGGTCGACCCCCTCAAGCTTAAAAACTACGGTGTCACGCTGCATGACGTCGAGGCGACGATTGAAGGATCTAACATCAACGCTACGGGCGGATTCTTGCTTTCGGACTATCAGGAAAGCCTGATCCGCAACGTAGCAAGAGTTAAAACTATCGAGGATCTGGCGAAATCGCCGCTGCCTCAGGATAATGGTAGCCCGACGCCGCTGACCCTCGATCAGGTGGCCGATATCAAACTCGGTGGGCCGCTCGCTAAGCGCGGGGATGCCAGCGTCAATGGCCAATCCGCCGTCATTCTATCCATTCAAAAGCAGCCAGGCGCCGATACGATCAAGCTCACCGAAGCGGTTGAGGCGGAACTCGCCAGCATTCAAAAGACCTTGCCCGAAGGCGTGAGGGTTCATGGCGAGATATTCAAGCAGGGAACCTTTATCGAGCGGGCGATCAAAAACGTCGAGGAAGCTCTGCGCGACGGAGCCATTCTGGTCGCCATCGTTCTCTTCCTGTTTTTACTTAATTTCCGCACGACCTTTATCACCCTGACCGCCATTCCGATGTCTTTCGTTTTGACAGCCATTGTCTTCCAGTACTTCGGCTTAAGCATCAACACCATGACCCTGGGTGGTCTGGCTGTTGCCATCGGCGAGCTGGTCGATGACGCGATTGTCGACGTGGAAAACGTCTTCCGCCGTTTGCGTGAAAACCGTCAGGCCGAAAAACCGCGCAACCCGCTGCAGGTGATTTATGAAGCCTCCAGCGAGGTGCGGAACTCCATCGTCTTCGCAACCATCATTGTCGTGCTGGTTTTCATCCCGCTCTTTGCAATGGGTGGCATCGAAGGCAAGATTTTCTTGCCGCTTGGAATTGCGTATATCACGTCCATCGTCGCGTCCTTGTTTGTCTCTTTGACGTTAACGCCTGCGCTTTGTTCCTATCTATTGCCTAAAATGAAACGCATGAGCGATGAACATGACGGCTGGCTTATTCGCAAAATCAAAGGCGCACAAAAGCGCGTCTTGAATTTTGCTTTCCCTCATAGCCGGATCGTGCTGACCTTCGTCGCTGTATTAACTATTAGCGTCATGGCGCTTGTGCCGTTTTTTGGAAAAGAGTTTCTGCCGCAATTCAACGAAGGATCGGTGACGATCAATATCCTGACGCCGCCTGGTACAAGCCTTGCCGAGTCAAATCGCATTGGCACGATTGCTGAAAACCTGATCCGTCAGGTGCCGGAAGCGTCCGAGACGGGCAGACGGACGGGCCGCGCCGAGCGCGACGACCATGCGGAAGGTGTGCATTCGAGCGAGATCGAGGTCGAGTTGAAGGAATCCGAGCGTTCACGCGCCGATATTCTTGCCGATATTCGTAACCGTTTGGATCAAGTACCGGGCATCGCCGTCAATATCGGACAGCCGATCTCCCACCGCATCGACCACATGATGAGTGGCGTTCGTGCCCAGATGGCCATCAAGCTTTTTGGCACTGATCTAGATGTGCTACGCGCCAAGGCGGAGGAAATCCGTCAGGCCATGAGCGAGGTCGAGGGTGTGGTCGACCTGTCCGTGGAAAAGCAAGTCCTGATCCCGCAGGTGCATGTGCTGTTTGACCGAGAGAAAGCGGCGTCCTATGGCCTTTTGTCGGGTGAAGCCGCTGAATATGCCGAGCTTGCCATGCAGGGCAAGGCTGTCGGACAGGTTCTGGACGGGCAGCGCACCTACGATATCGTTATGCGTCTGTCCGATGCCGCCCGTAACGATGTCGAGGCGATTAAGCAAATTCCTGTCGATACCAAAGACGGCAATGTCGTGCCGCTTCAGGCGATTGCCACCGTACAGGACGCCAAGGGGCCGAATATCATCAATCGTGAGAATGCCCAGCGCCGGATCGTGATCCAGGCCAACGTGTCCGACCGCGACCTCGTCGGCGTGGTACAGAAGGTGCAAGCCGCCATCGACAGCAAGGTAAAACTACCGCAAGGTTACTATGTTACCTATGGCGGTCAGTTTGAAAGCCAGGCCAGCGCATCGCGCCTGATTGCGCTTTTGAGCCTGTTCTCCCTCGCAGGCATGTTCATGGTACTATACGTCCACTTCAAGAGCGCCAATCTGGCCCTGCAGGTCATGACGTCCATTCCGCTTGCCTTTATCGGCGCGGTGATCGGGGTTTGGCTGTCAGGCGGCGTCTTCTCGATTGCGACGATGGTTGGTTTTGTGACGCTGACGGGAATTGCCGCCCGTAATGGTATTATGATGATCGCTCATTATATTCATCTCATGGAGCATGAGGGCGAGAAGTTTGATCTGGCCATGGTTTATCGTGGCACGTCCGAGCGGATCATCCCCGTGTTGATGACAGCACTGACGGCCTCTTTGGCGCTGATCCCGCTCGTCATCGCCGCTGACGAGCCAGGGCGCGAACTGCTCCATCCAGTCGCCGTGGTTATTTTCTGCGGCCTCTTCTCCAGCACCTTGCTCGATCTGACATTACGTCCGCTCGTGTTTTGGAAGTTCGGCAAAAAGCCAATCGCAACTCTGTTACCCCAAGCTATAACCCCTTAAAGGAGACGACCATGAAAAAACTACTACTCACCGCCGCCATTATTGCCCTGACAGGGCTGAATCAACCCGCCTTTGCGCACGGCGACGAAGAGCATGGCAGCCAACCGCATGAAACGACTGCGGAGGCCATGATGTCTGCGACAACGGCTCAAGAATCCCTCACCAGCATCCAAACAAGTATGGATACGGTTGCATCTCAGATCGAGGCTGGACAGCTTGATTTAACGCATGCCGAGATTGAAAAAATCGATACGGCGGCCAAAGCCTTGAAGACCAGCGCGACCGTCACGGACGATAAAAAAGCCCGTCTGGAATCCTCGATCAACCAATTCGTCACCCAGCTTGGAAAACTTCATACGGTTGCCGATGCCAAGGATGTAGAAAAGTCGAAGGTCGAATTCAAGAAGGCCCAAGGCGCTTTTAAACTCGTCGAAGCCGCTTTGAAATAAGGAGAACGTCCATGAAATTACTTCACGCACTGCTCGTCACCACGATTTTGACCTCAGGGGTCGCCGCTTATGCCGCAGGCGACCATGCTGGCGGTCACGGCTCGAACACCCCAGCTGCCGCCGCAAGCATGTCTCATGACGCGATGGGACATGGCGGCGAGAAAATGGAAGCCATGGCCGATCAGAATACGGTGAAGCTGGCGCTTGAGCCTGCTGCCGCCCTGGAGGCCGGAAAAACCACGCAAGTAACAGTGAAGCTGAACGCCGTTGTCGACGGCAGACCGCTGACCTTTGATGATCTCAAAGAAGCGCATACCAAAAAGCTGCATTTGCTGGTGATTGATCCATCGCTTTCCGATTACCATCATATCCATCCTGTCGCCGGTAAAAATCCAGGTGAGTACGTGTTCGACTTCACGCCGCTGAAGAACGACAGCTATCGTGTCTGGGCGGATGTGATTCCTGTGGCTACGGATAAGCAGGAATATGTACAGACCGACATGGGAACGCCCGCCAAAGAAAAAGCCAGCATTGACAAGGCTACAAGCATGACAGCGACAGTAGAAGGCTATACATTTACCTTGGCGTTGGACGGCGAGCCGAAAGCGGGCGCGCCTGTCATGGGAAGCGTCACCGTCACCAAGGACGGCCAACCTTTCACCGGATTGGAGCCTGTAATGGGCGCTTTCGCCCATGTGGTTGCTTTTACGGAGGATTATAATTCCGTCCTCCATGTCCATCCGATGGGCAAGGAGCCGGGCAGCGACACTGATCGCGGCGGGTCGAAGTTGGAGTTTCATATCGAGCCTGAGAAATCAGGCTTTGTGAAGCTCTTCGCCCAGGTGCGGATTGATGGGAAAGACATCTTCGCGCCGTTCGGCATAACCGTGAAATAAACAAACTGATAAAGGAGAATACCCATGAAGACGATTTTACTGGCATTGATGATGGTCTTGACCGCATTCGCGCCCGCCATGGCCGCAGACACTAGTCCCGTGCATGATGGGACTTGGCTTAAACCTACCGAGGCGCAATATGTGTGCATGATGAACAATAAGATGTTCGATAAACCGCAAATCGCCATCGATATCGAAGGAAAGACGTATTACGGGTGCTGTCCGATGTGCGCGGACAAACTGAAAAACGACGTATCCTTGCGCACAGCTACCGATCCCGTCAGCGGAAAAACTGTTGATAAGGCCAGCGCGGTCATCGGTGCAGATACGCACGGCATGACCTATTACTTCGAAAGCAAGGAAAACCTCGATAAATTCGCGAGCGGACCAATGCCCGCTATGGACGGCGGCATGGAAATGAACGGTCACGGCGACCATAAACACTGATTGTTATAAAAATAGCCGAAAAAAAGCCTATCGATAGCTCCGGTAGGCTTTTTTTATGGCTTGATTATGAGAGATTAAGTACTATACACCCCTATAGGGTATATAAAAAATGGAGAAAGACGATGGCAGTCCCGAAACACGCATCCCACGATGCTGAGATCAAGCGTTTGAACCGCATCGCGGGGCAAATCGAGGGGGTAAAGAAAATGATCGAGGAGGGCCGCTATTGCCCTGAAATCCTCTCCCAGCTGCGGGCCGTGCGCTCGGTGGTTAAAGGAATAGAAACCGAAATCCTGCGCCGTCATTTGTCTTCATGCGTGACGAGCGCCATGCAAAGCGGAGACAAGGCCAGCCGCATGAAGTCCATCGAGGAAGTCACCCGTTTGTTTTCAAAATTCTACGAATAAGGAATATCAGCCATGACCGATCATTCGCACCATCATCACGATCACAAGAAACCCGAAAGAAAGCCATCGCACGGTTCGTGCTGCGCGATGCAGGGGCATGACCATCATCCAAAAAAGGCCCCGGTTGCGGACGCGCCAGCGGCGACGGTTTATATCTGCCCGATGCATGCGCAAATCCGTCAGGTCGGGCCTGGAAACTGCCCCATCTGCGGCATGGCTTTGGAGCCGGAAGTGATGACGGGCGAAGAAGGCCCGAACCATGAGCTGATCGATATGACGCGCCGTTTCTGGATCGGCCTTGTTTTGACGCTTCCGGTCTTCATGTTGGAAATGGGCGCACATTTGACCAATGTCCACTTTGTGACGGGCGCGACCTCCAACTGGATACAGCTTGCGCTGGCAACGCCTGTCGTGTTGTGGACGGGCTGGCCGTTTTTCACGCGCGGTTGGGCATCCATCACCTCGCGTAATCTCAATATGTTCACGCTGATCGCCATCGGCACGGGCATGGCCTGGCTTTACAGCATTGTTGCCACGCTGATGCCGGACGTATTTCCTGATGGGTTCCGCCGTCAGGACGGATCGGTCCCGGTCTATTTTGAAGCGGCCGCTGTGATCACGGTTCTCGTGCTTCTGGGGCAGGTTCTTGAATTGCGCGCACGAGAGAAAACGGGTGGTGCGATCAAGGCGCTTTTAAACCTGTCGCCCAAAACCGCCCGCCGGATCAACGCGGACGGCACGGAAGAGGATATTCCGCTTGCCCACGTTCATGCGGGAGATCTTTTGCGTGTGCGCCCAGGCGAGACCGTTCCCGTTGACGGCGTGGTCGTCGAAGGCAGGAGCGCGGTGGACGAATCCATGGTCACGGGCGAATCCATGCCTGTCATGAAAGAAAAGGACGCTGCCCTGATCGGCGGCACGATGAACCAGACGGGTGGTTTTATTATGAAGGCCGAGCGCGTGGGTGGCGACACCATGCTCTCGCGCATCGTGCAGATGGTCGCGGAAGCGCAACGCAGCCGTGCGCCCATTCAAAGGCTGGCGGATCAAGTCGCGGCCTGGTTTGTGCCTGCCGTCATTCTGGTCGCCATCGTGGCCTTTATTGTGTGGCTTGCATTCGGCCCATCGCCCGCTTTTAGCTATGGTCTGATCGCGGCGGTCAGCGTTCTCATTATCGCTTGCCCATGCGCCCTTGGCTTGGCTACGCCAATGTCGATCATGGTCGGCGTCGGGCGCGGCGCGCAGGCTGGCGTTTTGATCAAGAACGCCGAGGCTCTGGAGCGTATGGAAAAAGTCGATACGCTTGTCATCGATAAAACGGGAACGCTCACCGAAGGCAAGCCCAGAGTCACGCGGATTGTCCCTCAAGGAATGTCCGAGGACGATCTATTGTCACTGGCGGCGTCTTTGGAGCAAAGCAGCGAACATCCACTGGCGCATGCCATTGTCGTGGCGGCAAAGGAAAAAGGTCTATCTATTGCCAAGGCGGAGGAGTTTGACTCGCCCACCGGGAAAGGCGTAGTCGGTAAGGTGTCCGGTCGCGCGGTGGCGCTTGGCAACGTTAAAATGATGAATGATCTGGGTGTCGATGTTTTCCACTTGGAAGCTGAGAGCGATACTTTACGCAAGGACGGTGCAACGGTGATCTTCGCAGCGGTCGATGGAAAGGCCGCAGGTCTTCTGGCGATTGCCGATCCGATCAAGGCAACCACGCCACAGGCAGTCAAGGAATTGCAAAGCGCCGGAATTCGCGTGGTGATGCTTACGGGCGATAATAAAACGACCGCCGAAGCCGTGGCGCGGCAGTTGGGTATTGACGAGGTCGAAGCCGAAGTCCTGCCCGAAGACAAGGGCCGTATTGTCAAGAAACTGCAAAGCGAAGGGCGTATCGTGGCGATGGCAGGGGATGGGACAAACGACGCTCCGGCTTTGGCCGCCGCCGATATCGGTATCGCCATGGGAACGGGCACGGACGTGGCGATGGAAAGCGCGGGCGTGACGCTGTTAAGGGGCGACTTGATGGGTATCGTGCGAGCGCGGAAACTCTCAAAGTCCGTCATGCGAAATATCCGCCAGAACCTGTTCTTCGCCTTTGTATATAACATGGCAGGCGTTCCGGTGGCGGCGGGTGTCCTTTATCCCGTCTTTGGCATGATGCTTAGTCCTGTGATGGCGGCAGCCGCCATGGCGCTCAGTTCCGTGTCTGTCATTGCGAATGCGTTGAGGCTCAAGGCCGTAAAGCTCTAGTTAAATGGAATTTTCTGTCTACAGCGGGCTATTTTTATCGGCTTTTCTTGCCGCAACCCTCATTCCAGCACAGTCGGAAGCCGTGTTATTGGCACTGACGGCCAGCGGAAAATATCCCGTTGGCTTATTATTGACAGTCGCCAGTGTCGGAAACGTCTTGGGTTCGATTGTCAATTGGTGGCTGGGGCGCGGCATCGAACATTTCCGATATAAACGCTGGTTTCCTGTAAAAGAAAAGACCTTAAATAAAGCGCAAGACTGGTATCGCCGCTATGGACGCTGGTCACTTCTCTTGAGTTGGGTTCCGATTATCGGCGATCCCATCACTGTGGCGGCAGGCGTGATGCGAGAAAAGTTTTTCAGTTTTTTATTAATTGTGTCGATTGTCAAAGTCGGAAGATATGTGTTTTTGATCATGTTGTACTCCGAGCTAAGATGATTGGCAGTACAGCTGTTTCCAAAGGCTCGCAAAAAAATAACCTCAAATCAGCACGTAAACACCTGCCTTCTTTGCGCCTTGAAAGCGGATCAAGTCCAAGCGTACCATTTCAGCGACATCGGCACGAGCGCTTCTGTCGGTCACCTGCCATTCGGCGGCGATGGCGGAGGATTTGAGCTGCTCGCCTTGCCGCAGGCGAGTCAAGAACCAGAGCTGTCTCTGATTGAGGTTTTTTCCGATTCGGGCCGAGACCTCGACGTCGATGCGGAAATTTTTTTCCGTTATCTGGCGTGGCTTTCCAAAGAAGTTCTTCTTTTCACTGATATTTAACAGCGCAAAAGCATCGCGCAAATCCGCCCCGCCGATCTGTTCCAGCACGATTTGCAAGATGCTGGGAGATGAGCGCGCCAGGGTCAGCAAATGGCTCGAAGATGGCGTGTTTTTGCCGCTATACCAGTTTTTGATGGCCCGCAAAGAGGCGCCTGTTTTCAGGCCGATCACCTTAATGGCGGAGGTTGAATCCCCGTAATCCGTTCGCAGTCCCGCGGCGATTAATTTTGCCAGCGCAGCATCGGATATAGCGACTGATTTTATTGGAAAAACTTGGTCCTTTTTTGCAACTGACATATGAAAGCTCCTTGGGTTACGATTCCAAGAAGTTACGGCTTTGTGCCGTATCAGGGCTGCCGTGATAAAGGTCGGGAAATGCGCTCAGGAGACCATAACAACAAGAACCAGTCGTCCGGCGATGAGCGCAGCCGCAAAGCGGCGATGTATGTCCGTATGTCGACGGATCATCAGAAGTATTCGACCGAGAACCAGGCCGATGCCATCCGCGAATATGCGCGTTGATTTGATTCGCGATGATGGGTCTGTGGTTGAAATCGAGCGTCAAAATGGGATCTCCGTATCTTCCGGTTGGGGCTGGGCTTGCGCGAGGAACGTCAGGTAATTGCTGACGACGACCTCGATCAGCGTGAGGACTTCGGCACGGCTGTATGCGGAAAGGGGTTTTTGCATCCCGATTTCCGCTACGACCTCTCCGAGCGGCTGAAGTGTCTGCTCCATGCATCGTCTTTCGATGTCAGTCGCGTCGATCATGATGCGCTCCTTGTACCGTCGATGGCGTTGCGGATGTGGTCACGGTTGAAGCGCATCGTCATCAAAGCCGATGCCTTATAGCGGGTCAGGCTATAGTCGTTGCGATGGTTGGGCAGATACTGAAGCTGTTTTTCCGTGGCAGGCTGATGCACCCAGGAGCGAGTCTTGTGTGCGGTCTCGTCCGTCTCATAAAGATTGAGCCAGTCGTCCGCCGCCGCGAAACAGAGGATGCGATCTCCCGCCGCCAGCAATGTAGCCGGACCGTTCTTGCGTCCACCCACGGCATGCCATTCGCCGTCCTTGAGAAAGACACCGCCCCAGGCGTTGAACCCCGTGGCGAGGAAGTATTTGTCGTTTCCTTGCAGATCGACCCAAAGGAAACTGGAGCGTTGCAGCAGGTCGATCTCCGACATGACGAAGCCACCCTCTGCCAATTCTCTCGGGGCGCCTTGCGTCTGCCACTCGTATCCGCAGAGCGGACATTCCTTGACGGCGGCGGGGACTTCCGCGCCACATTCCGGGCATTCCTTCGTCGGCGCGTCCCCGTTACCCATCTGATCGTCCAGGTTCACGTCCTGCTCAAGCGAGCCATGCAACAGCGTGGACGTGCCGAAATCGAGGACGACGCAATCTTTTTTATGCACATTCGGATGCTCTGCGGGATCGACGGTGCGAAGACCGCGCCCGATCATCTGGATCATCGTGGACTTGTAGGAGCTGGGGCGGAGCAAGATCACACAAGATATCGGTGGATGATCCCATCCTTCCGTCAACACAGCCACATTGACGATGACCTGCGCCGCGCCGTCCGTGTATTCCGACAACACGGCCTCGCGTTCCGTGTCCGTCATGTTTCCGTGGACGAAGACGGCAGGGATTTCTGCGGCGTTAAAGCTGCGCGCTACGTCCTCGGCATGTTGCACCGTCGAGCAGAACACGACCGTTTTTCGATTTCTGGCTTTCTCGCGCCAGTGCGAGACCACGGCATCGTTGATGGGGCGTGTGTTCATGATGGCGGAGACGGCCCCCATGTCGAAGTCGCTCGCCGTCTTCTTGACCTGGCGCAATTCGTCCTGCACACCCACATCCATGACGAAAGTACGCGGTTGAACGAGATGGCCGGAGGCGATCAGCTCCTTGACGGTGATCTGGTCGGAAACGTTGGAGAAAACCGGACGCAGACCTTTCTTGTCGCCGCGATTGGGCGTGGCGGTCATGCCAAGAAGCTTCACGTCCTTGTTCGCCGCCTTGACGCGCTCTATCACGCGCATGTAACTGTCAGCGCGGGCGTGGTGCGCCTCGTCGATCACGAGAACGTCCATCGGCGGCATGGCCGAAAGGTTGTTTTCCCGCGACAGCGTCTGCACCATGGCGAAGGTCACGTCCCCGCGCCACGACTTGACGGAGGCATCAAACACCCCTGTCGAGATGTCAGGGTTCACGCGCTTGAACTTGTCCTGGTTTTGGAACGTCAGCTCGTCGCGGTGCGCGAGGACACAGGCTTTTTCCGATCCACCCCTGAACATCTCTCCGATGATGGCGGAGAGCATGATCGTCTTGCCGGCACCCGTGGGCGCGACCGCCAGCGTGTTGCCATGCGTCTTGAGCGCGGAGACGGAGCGCGTGACCAGCTCCTTTTGTCTGGGTCTTAAGATCATGATCCACCTCACCGCGCCCAAGAGGGAAGATTGGCGGCAGTAGCCGCGGGTGCCGACGAACCAGATGTTCTTGCCGCGCGCATGTTGCAGATGCGTGAGCCAGGCGATCATTTCCTGACCGTGCAGGCCGTAGGCCCCGCGCGTGTCGGGCTTTCCGGTCTTGTCGCTAAAGGCTTGCGGCTGCCCTTTACACCACTGGAAACAAAGCCTTCCCGCCACGGTGATGGAGTCCACGAAGACCGTGTCGTATTTGCTGAGCGCGGCAGGGTCGCCGAAGCGCTCCTTGACCGCCTCGAAATGCGCCTGACTATAAGGTTGCTCGTCGCGCAACGCCGGATTGGGGCCGCCGATGAACACCGCGAAGTCGCGGCATTCCTGCCAGGTGCGCGGGCGCACCGTGTCGCCCGCCCAGCCTTCTATGGCAAGGTCTCCGGCTTCAAGGTCGAAGAACAGCGTTTTTTCAGGCGGAAGCGTCCAAAGCAAGGAGGTCTTGCCGATGCCGGACTTTCCGAAGATGCACCCTTTGACGCCGCGTCTTTCCGCGAGGCGCTCGTCAGCCGAGATGATGGGGAGAGTCATTTCGCACCCCCGTTCTTCGTCACGGCACAGACGATGTTATCGCACCCCAACGCACCGTTCTTGCGGGCCTGCTCGTAGAGGCGCTGCAGGCCGTAGAGTTCGTTTCGCAAGGTGTCCATCCTCTTGTTGATGGCCTGCACAGCGAAGGCGATGTCGTCGACCGTGGCGATCTCGAGAGGCTTGGTCACGTCCCTGGGGTCGTCGCCGCAGGGCGGGAGGTTGATGGTTTCCGGCACGTTGCGCGCCAGATAGTCATCTTTCAGAAGTTTTTCAATCTTCTTGCTCATTATTTGTTTCCTTTCTGCGTTTTGAGTTTGAGGGCGCCGCGCAACCAGCGGGCGATCAGTTCGGCCTTCGCCAAGAGGCGGCGAAGTTCGGTTTCGTCGAGTTCGAGAAGCTGTCCCACGGGCGTGGTGTAGACGGCGTCGAGGGAGTCGTTGGGGGAGCGGACGTCAGACATGTGCGCCTCCTTCGGCCTCTGCGGACTCGTCGTCGGACAGCGGAACGCCACCGTCCTTGAGCGTGCCCTCGCGCAGATGCTCGGCCTCGTAGGTCTCGATGTCGGAAAGGCGGTAAAGAATCCTGCCGCCGATCTTGATGTAGGGAGGGCCATAGGCCATCCATCTCCAGCGCTCCAACGTGCGGGCCGTAAGATCCCACCGCCGTGCGAGCTGGTGTTGGTTCAGGTGCGTGTCGCTCATTCTGCATCTCCTTTCGTGTTGTGCGTGTTCGACAAGGGACAGAATGCGAAAATGGAGGTGTGGTAATCGGTGCGCGGACGGTGTGAAAATCGGTGTGAATTGCGGATTTACGCCATGAAAAAAGGCCCCTGACGGGTGTCAGGGGCCGAATGAGGGGCGTATCGCGCCTATGCGCGGGTTATCAGTAGAAGGCGAGCCTGTAGTTGCCTTGGCTATCGAACAGGATCAGCACGTTCCATGCGGGATGGTATTTTCCGCTCTTGCGGAACACGCCCTTCGGGTCGTCTTGGCTCGAATGCTTTGCCATGAATTCTGTCTTGTGCAGGGGCTTTCCTGCCGTGTGAAGCTCTTCAATGATCGCCGCCTGCGTCTTGCTGAAATCATAGTCCACGCCGTTAAAACGAACGGTGCGGTATCCGTCGCTATATCCGTCTGTGGCGGGCGTCACGCCACCGCCAAGTAGGGCTTGCGTTCGCGCCATGTCGATCTTGAAATAGTCTGTTTGCTCCACGATATCCGGCAGGGAAAGGACGGTCGCGTGTTCCGCCACGCGCACGCAATCATTCGCGGCGGCGGTAAGGACGATGACCTTCTTGCCCTTATGCACGGATTTTATCTCTTTTAGTAAGACATCGACGATATCGTCGGTACGCAGGTGACGTGCAAAAAAGACGGGAATGGATGATTTACCGAAGGCTGCGTCCCCGATGCTCCAGACATGGTCGGACATCAATTCGCGGGGCATGACACGCTTAGAAATGCCTAACCCTTCTGCGATCCAGCGCAGAAGCCAGGGCAGATCGAGGCTGTATTGGCGCAGATCGTCGGGATCGACCGAGACCCACCCGTTTTCGCCCCAATAGCCGCTTTTCTTGTCGCCCCGGAAGACGATCTCCGCCTCCACCTCGTCGTCGCCCTGCGGTACCGAGATAAATTTAAGGTTCTCGGCGGCAACCAGGCCGTTCTTCTTCAAGAGCGCCATACCCGTCTTTTCGAACCTTTCCGTCAACAGGCGATGCGAGACGAGCGGTCGCGTCTGACGGCAGATGTCGCAGGCCGCGAGAAAAACATCGGTCTGTAGGCGTGATTGCGTGACGGCGGCCATTTATTCTTCCTTGATCAGCTTCCACCGTGCCAGATATTTATCGCCGATCAAGCGTTCCTTCTCGGTGCGGCTCTTGAGGTCGCAACGATTGGGCATCGTGATCTTGACGGGCAGAGACTTCCCGCGCTTTTCGCCTTCGGTCGGATAGAATTTTACAACGATCTTGGCCTGCGTCAGGAAAAACCCGCCCTTGAGCGGATCGTTCTGCTGGAACCAGTCGTTTACGCGACCGTAGATGGAGCCTGAATATTTTGAGAGGTAGTCGAAGGTGACCCGGCCTTCGCCGTCCATCGGCTTCAACGTCAGCGATACGACCGTGACGGATTCGATCCCGTCTTCGGGATCGGTCGGAAACGTGCGCGGCGCAATGAGGGTGGAGATGTCGTATTTCTTCAAGGGAAGGCGCACAACGTCGATCTTCGTGCCGAGCAGGGTTTCGCTGAAAAGACGGGCGACCGTCTCCCGCTGTTCCTTGCTCTGCGCGATCACCTCGATCTCGCCCGTGCCAGATTCGTAGCAGATGACGATCTCATATACGGGACGGCGGATTTTAACGACGATCTCGTCCTTCTCCAGTGCTTTGTAGCTGTCGGGAAGCCCTTCCTTGTAAACGACGATCTGATTGATGGTCGTGACAACGCCGTCCTCGTCTTCGTTCTCGCGGCTGTATGCCTCGATCTTCATCTTCGTATCCTGGCCGAAAACTTCTGCGGCAAGGCGCGTACGGAACGCTTCGAGGTCGAGATCGGCATCGGAAACGGTCTTATCCTTGGGGCCGACGAAGCCGTCCCACATGCGCCCGAGGCGGTTGTGGTTGGCGTAGCGCGTCTCTTCGGCGTGGCGGAAGGATTCGTTATCGCTATTGAAGACCCACATCGCACGGTCGTGGGCGTTCGCCAGGGTGTTGAACACGCTTGTATCGGTCAGGACGGACAGAAGAGCCGTCTGGCCTTCCTCGTCGGTCATTTCATTGATGCGCTCGGCATTGTGACGCAACAGCTCGTATTCGTCACGATCCATGTCATCCACGGCTTGAAGCAGGGGTTTGACGTGATCGTCTTGCTCCTGAGGCCATGCGAATTTTTCCGCGAGGATCGGAGCGTTGCTGTTGATGTAGGACGCCATTGCGGCGCGGGGCGTGTGGCGGATAAAATTCGCGATGGCGTTCATTTATATTTCCTTTTGTTGAAAATTACTTGTTCAAATTTTCTTTCAGCCAAGAGCCAGTCTCGTCGCTGAGGCCGGACCATGCCGCTTCTCCGTTCAATCTGCCGACGAACAACTCATCGTTATTATCGATATACTGCTTGAGATTGTTACGGATGCTTTCGGAATTGCTGGATGAAACGATTATGTATGTGGTCGTGGCGATCTTCGCCCAGGTGCCGTATGCTTTGATTGCCTTCTCCAGCGATTCGTAGTTCTGCCCGGTCTTATTCAGATCGTAGGTAATGATGTAAGAGGCCACTTGCCACACTCCTTTTGTTTCGTTATAACGTGTATCGCTAGGTAGAACTTTACGCTATCGTCGGCGTTTTCGGTTGTCAAGTACGATTTGTAACGCTATACCGAACATACGATAGCATGACGAGAACGGAGAATTATGGTGAGCGCAACTCTTGGGCACAAAATAAACCAATTACGTAAAGAAAAAAGCATGACCCTGGAACAACTCGCGGAAAAGACCGAGTCCAGCAAAGGGTATATCTGGGAGCTAGAGAACCGCGAGACCAAGCGCCCCTCGGCGGAAAAATTGCAAAAAATTGCAGAGGCGCTCGGCGTGACGACCGTGTTCCTGCTCGATGAGGACCAAGCTCGTCCCGATGACGAGGTCTTGAAGCAAGCGTTGTTCCGCAAGCTCGGCAAATTGCCTGAAGACGATCAAAAAAGAATTATGAAGATCATTGAATCCTGGGGTGACGAAACGTGACCATCGTTCTTCCCACGACCCCCGCCGCTTGGGCGATCAAGCTGTCGCAACTCCTGCAGCATATCCAGGCCACGACGAATGAAAGCATATATCCTATCAAAATACAGGATCTCGCTTGCGATATCTCGAAGCATTTCTTTCCTTCCGATCCCCTTGTGCGCGTCTGTGGCGATACGTTCTCCACGGAATTCGATGGGATGATGGTCAAGAAAAACGGACAGTGGGGGATCGTATACAACGATGCGATCACCTCGCGGGGACGGATCAACTTCACGTTGGCGCACGAATTCGGCCATTATCTGCTCCACCGCGCCGATCTTGAAAACGGCATCCAATGCGGACGCAACGAGATGATGAAATGGAAATCCGAGCAGAGGAACATCGAGGCCGAGGCCAACGAATTCGCGTCCCACCTCTTGATGCCGATAAATATTTTCAGAGAGAAGGTTAACGGCGAGACGCTGGATTTAAACCTGTTCCAAAACATCGCGGAATACTTCGACGTTTCTCTCACCGCCGCGCTTCTTAAATGGATCAGCTTCACGAGCAAGCGCGCCATGATCGTCGTCGCCAAGGATGGCTTCGTTAAATGGGCGAAACCGAGCGATGCGGCCTTCAATTCCGGTATCTACCTCGCCTACAAGAAAAACCTTATTGAGCTTCCCGCACAATCTCTCGCGGCGCGCAGAGACACATTCTTCGATAACATGGCGGGAACGGATCACGCCACGGGCATCTGGCCTTTCCGCGAAGGCGTTCGCGAGGCGACCTTGCTGGCGGATACCTATGACATGACGATCTCTCTGTTGTTATTCAATGATGTCGCGCCCGTCCGCTATTTCGGGGAAGAAATGCCGGAAGAAGATACGTTCGACAGGTTTCAAAGAATGGCCATCAACGGTTAAACCCAAACCACTTGCGCTGCTCCTCCCATACGAGCGGAAAAGGCTTCAGCATATCGATCAGGCGTAGTCCCTTGGGATGGTTGCCATCGAGAATATCACGCTTGATGTCTGGCGCCAGAAGGTTGAGGCGCATGACCCGCGCCATGTAAGACCCGTTAATGCCCTCCCGTTTTGCCAAATCGGTCGCGCTTGCCGCCTTTCCCTCCTTCAATGCATTGTTCCAGACGTACGCGCGCAACAGCGCGGCGATGATGGTATCGTCAGGCTCCGGCGCGATCCGCGCAGGTGCTGATCCATCGGGGGAGAAAATGAGCTTTCTGCCGCCCCTGCGGACGAGCTTCACAGGAATGCGGATAGTGAGATTGTCGCTCATACCTTCCCCCGTTTCTGATAACCCACCACGTCATGGGCGAGATTTTCAAGGCCACTGACACGCATTTTGATGTCTACGCCCTCGGTATCGACGGTGACGTGTTCGACCAGCAGGTTCACGATCCGCAACTGTTCGGCAGGGAACAGCTCTTTCCACACAGGGCCGATGTCGCTTAAAGCCTTCTTCACTTCCTGTTCGGTTACGCTTGCGTCCTGCACGTGGGCCGCGGCCCATGTGCGGACAACCGTCTCTGGTTCGACGAAGAAACGTTGCAACTGCCCGACCACCACATCCTCAAGCTCTCCTGCTGGGATCGCGCCGAGGGGGCATCCATCGCATCCGCCCTTGATGATCTGGCTCGGCTTGTAATACCGATAATGCTTGCCGTTCTTCATCGTGTATGTAGGCGACATGACGGACTTGCACCCGCCGCATCGCACCAGTCCTTTGAGCAAGGCTGGGTTTTTAGCCGCCGTGACGCGAGCGCGCGGGCTGACTTGCATGACGGCATGAGCTTCGTCCCACAGTGCTTTGTCGATAATGGACTCGTGCTGACCTGGGTAGGACTTGTCCCTGTGCGGAATCTCGCCCAGATAGAGACGGTTTTTTATGGTGCGATAAACCTGATTTTTTGTGAAGAAGCGTGGAATCCGCTCGTTGCCCGTTTGCGTGATATAGCTTTTGGTGCGGATATCGGTCGTCTTCAATTCTTTGGCCATGCAGATGGTGTTCATCATCGGAGCTCTGCGCGAGCTGCTGAAAGAAGAAAATTTCAAAAATCTTCTGAAAGTAGAAGGTCTGCAGAGTGTGCCCAAGCCGCTCATGCAGATCATGAAAGGTAAAGCTGCATGAGTATCCAGACCGATACCCAACCTTCTGCCCCAATCCAGCTCGGCTTCGCTACTGAAACGCTGCGCCTTCCCGTAGCCAGCATCATCCCACTCAAGAAGTTGCCGTCCGGCCTGCTCGCGTCGGAGAAGTTCAAGCAGATACTCACCTCAATCCGCGAGATTGGTATTATCGAGCCACCGATGGTCACTCCGGACAAGACTAATCCCAATATCTATATGCTGCTTGACGGTCATTTGCGTCTCGAAGCCGTTAAACAGCTTGGCCACACAGAAATTACCTGCCTGATCTCCAATGATGATGAGGCTTTTACCTATAACAAGCACATCAGCCGCCTGTCGCCGGTGCAAGAGCACAAGATGATCGTCAAAGCCACGCAGCAAGGCGTGCCGATTGAACGGCTGGCGCAGGTGCTAGGCATAGATCCGAGCATAATTCTGCGGCGTAAAAATCTGCTCGACGGCGTATGCAAAGAGGCGCAGGAGCTACTCAAGGACAAAATGGTAGCTATTGAAACTTTCTCAATTTTGCGCCGCATGAAGCCCATGCGCCAGATTGAGGTGGCCACTCTCATGAATGACTCAGCCACCTATTATGCCTCATATGCCAATGCCATGCTGGCGGCCACACCGCAGGACCAGTTGGCCGAGCTAGGCAGAAGCAGGAAGCTGAAGGGCTTTGATGATGACAAAATCGCCCGGATGCAGAGTGAGCTGGCGAATGTACAGCGCCAGTATAGTCTGATCGAAGATAGCTACGGCGCCGACATCCTGAATCTGACTATAGCCAGAGGCTATATCAGCAATCTGATCGGTAACGCCAAGGTCGTGCGCTACCTCGCCCAGCACCACCCGGAATATCTCAAGCAGTTCCAGAATATCAGTGAGATGAGCTCATTGAACGGCAAGGCAGCTGTGGGGTGAGAGTTTGGCGGCTCGGCCATTAGCCTTGAGCGCCGCATCGGAGACCGGGATCCATAAGCGCCGGGGCCATGGGAGAAGCCGCACACTGGGGCGGATCAAGCATGGTGGTGGGAATGACGGCGAACCCGTTCACAGCCCACTAGGTTGGAGGTCAAAACTCCGACCGACCGGGCGTGTCATCTGGGCACGTCCGGTGGGTGAAAACGTAAGATTGATTACTCAATTACTTTCTCTGATATTGCCTTCAATTGCGGAAGCCAATTCATATAGTCGTTAGAAGATGAGATCTGATCTGCCATCAGGCACAGCCTAGCTCTATCAAAGATTATTCCAGCCTGCCTTGATCCTTCAGTTATAAAACCATCAGATAAGTGATGGGGCGTGGCAAAAAGCTTCACTGGTTCAACATAAGATAACGGATTGAACCATTTTCTTATTCTATCTAAGTTAATGTCACCAAATTTATCTTTCCAGTCATCTCCACAGGCGCACTGCCCCAACTCTCGCATTAATGCGTTGCGTTGGCTCTTCTCCACTTGCGGCCCTTAATGCGCTCCGCAATCGCGCGGGCATAGTGGCAGATGTCATTGAAGATCAGGTTTATGATGAAGATAGCGATGAAGCTGAAGCATTTGATATTGAGCCCCAAACAGGCCTAACCAGCGACGCAAGCTTAAACTCGTTAATCAAGCAGGCAGAAGTTCTCCTCGCACAGGAGGACCCAAAGGTCCTTGCAGCCATCAAGGAATTAAAGCCAATCATTAAAGAGGGTGGCAATCCTGTTGTCTTCTGTCGGTATCTAGCAACAGCAGATTACCTGGGCGATGCATTAAGAAAAGCATTTCCGAAAATAAGAGTTGAGGTCGTAACCGGGACACTCACGCCAGAAGAACGTCGCGCGCGTGTTGAGCAGATGGTCGAATTTGATCAACGCCTTCTTGTCGCCACCGACTGCCTATCAGAGGGTATTAATCTTCAGAGCTTGTTCGATGCAGTCATACATTATGATCTATCATGGAATCCAACCCGTCATCAACAACGAGAGGGGCGTGTAGATCGTTACGGACAAAAGAAAAAACTCGTTCGTTCTGTTTTGCTCTTCTCTCCAGATAGTTCGATTGATGGCGCTGTGCTTGACGTTATTCTGAGAAAAGCAGAGGCTATCAAAAAGACAACTGGCGTTACTGTGCCGCTGCCTGAAGAGCGCAGTGCGGTTACAAGTGCACTCATGAATGCTGTCTTGTTACGTAAAGGCAGCCGAGTGCAGCAGCTTTCATTCCTTCCTGAGCTCGTGAGCGAGGCAAAAGCCTTTGAGGAGGGCTGGAAAAATGCCGAAGAGGGCGAAAAGCGCTCACGCGCCCGCTTCGCCCAAAATGCATTCAGTCCCCAAGCAGTTATTGCTGAGTGGAATAGATGGCAGGAGCTCGTGGGCACGCAGGCCGAAGTTAAGCGCTTTATCCAGCGCGCAATGAGCCGCCTTAACGCGCCGCTTGAACCACAAGACGATTCTATCTTTAAGGCACCGCTTTCTTATTTACCCCACATAGTCCAAGAAAAGCTTGAATCACGAAACATTAAGGGCACACAGCTCATCAGCTTTTCTGAAGCAGCTCTCAAGCCGGGCGTTCAATTAATCAGCCGTAGTCATCCTCTGCTGACAATATTAGCTGAAACTCTGCTTGAAGGTGCGCTTGATCCAACAGCCACCGTCATTGATCCGCTCGGCCGTGCCAGTGTTTGGCTTGCTTCAAACGTTGATATCATGCAGACAGTCGCTTTGTTGCGCCTGCGCTACAAGATCACCGTACACGCCAGTGGTACAGACAGTTCGCCCGATTGCCACTCAGGCTCGCATCTTTCACTGGCAGCTCGAGTTTGCCGATATCTTCGCCAAAGGCGGGTTTGATGTTGTACTGGGTAATCCACCATGGGAGCGTATCAAGCTGCAAGAGCAGGAGTTCTTTGCCTCGCGCGACGGCGAAATTGCCGAAGCGCCTAATGCCGCCGCGCGCCGCCGCCTGATTGAGAAACTCAAGGACGCCCCCACAGGCACACGCAATCATAATCTTTACCTCGAGTTCGAGATGGCGAAGCGTCTCGCCGAGGCCTCGTCAATCTATGTGCGCGAGAGTGGTCGCTACCCGCTCTCAGGCCGTGGTGATGTTAATACTTATGCTTTGTTCGCCGAGCACTTTAAGAACATGACCTCACCTCGCGGCCGCTCAGGCATGATCGTGCCAACTAATATCGCGACAGACGCAACGACTGCACCTTTCTTCTCCGCACTCGTCAAAGAAAAGCGCCTTGTGCAGCTCATTGACTTTGAGAACCGGGAAGCGATTTTCCTCAGCGTTCACCGCAGCTACAAGTTCTGCTTGCTCACGCTCGGTCATAACGTATCGCTCGCAAAGTTTTCCTTCTTCCTCACCAATACGGGGCAACTACACGAAGCAGAGCGTCAGTTTACCCTCACGCCTGAGCAGATTGCCAAAATTAACCCCAACACGCTCACAGCGCCTGTATTCCGCTCAAAGAAAGATGCCGAGCTGACTGCAAAGATCAGTCAAGATCACCCTATACTACATAGAGAGAGTGATGGCGCAAATCCGTGGGGATGCTCATTCATGTATATGTTTCATATGTCTAATGATAGTCACCTTTTTGTTGATTCTTTTTTAGATGAATATCTGCCACTTTATGAGGCTAAACTTTTTCAACAGTATGACCATCGTTGGTCAACATATAGATCAACAAATGACACTGCGGATACGATAGATATCAATCGAGAACAAAAAAACACGCCTAACTTAGAGGTGATGCCTAGATACTGGGTGCCCAGAGCCGAAGTGACCTGCTCCCCTTTGTGTCGCCGGGTGGAAGTAGAGTCCTTGGGTTAAACTAGTCATGTGTGGGCCTGTGTGCAAGTGCCAGTCTGCGCGACCGCAAGAGTCTGGCGCAGACTGGCGCGATAAG
>Ga0255212_1000075_pt1 | contig 34369 bp, 31 predicted proteins | sample Miss_Yuk_RepC_8d_FD_188425 | JGI IMG/M metagenome (GOLD analysis project Ga0255212, IMG submission 188425) | Freshwater microbial communities from Mississippi River, Louisiana, United States - Miss_Yuk_RepC_8d | ecosystem: Environmental > Aquatic > Freshwater > River | place: USA: Louisiana...
TCCTGATTGCAGGAATTAGCCTCCACCTGAAAGAGAAATCTGATATACATCCGGCGATGATGTGGTGCTGAAAAATTGACTGTGTAGCCAATTTTTCCTGCACAACATCTACACAGGCAAAAGTAGGTGTTTTTATGTGTTTATTATCAATAACATATAAAAGCTGCTACATAGCGCGGGGGTGACTAAGTATAAATAACATCCCCTCCTGCCTGATCAGCAGGGCTCAATTAAACAGGAACATGCGTACGCAGGATAAAATTAAACGAGTGAATACAGGCCCCGGCGGAGCCATGCCTTTTTTTCTGGCCAGCCCCCTAAGATAATGCCCGGGTGTGAGAGGTTGCCGCTCCCCCTTCCTCTCCCTTTCCCATACCCTAACCCTCTCTATCCCCGAAGGGTCAGCGTAGCTGAACCGGAGGGGGAGAGAGGTTAGGGTCCCTCATTCTCCGCGCGCGAGGGAAAAAGTTGAACAGACCCGCGAATTCGCCTATATCAGCCGGGTTATTAACCTCTGAAAGGAAGCCAGCACATGAGCGCTGCACCCAAAGCCGTAGAGAACGATTACAAGGTCAAAGACATTTCCCTCGCTGCCTGGGGCCGCAAGGAAATCACGCTGGCCGAAATTGAAATGCCGGGCCTGATGTCCATTCGCGCCGAATACAAGGACAAGCAGCCGCTCAAGGGCGCCCGCATCGCTGGCTGCCTGCACATGACCATTCAGACCGCCGTGCTGATCGAGACCCTCGTGGCTCTGGGCGCGGAAGTGCGCTGGTCGTCGTGCAACATCTTCTCGACCCAGGATCAGGCCGCTGCCGCCATCGCCGCTGCGGGCATTCCGGTTTTCGCCTGGAAGGGTGAGACTGAGGAAGAAGCCTGGTGGTGCATCGAGCAGACCATTTTCGGTCCCAACAACTGGCGCCCGAACATGATTCTGGACGACGGTGGCGACCTCACCCTCGTCATGCATGAAAAGTATCCCGAGCTGCTCAAGGACGTGAAGGGCATCTCCGAAGAAACCACCACTGGCGTGCATCGTCTGGTGGAAATGGCCAAGCAGGGCAAGCTGCTGGTGCCGGCCATCAACGTCAATGACAGCGTGACCAAGAGCAAGTTCGACAACCTCTATGGTTGCCGCGAAAGCCTGATCGACGGCATCCGCCGCGCCACCGACGTCATGGTTGCTGGTAAGGTTGCCGTTGTGGCTGGTTATGGCGACGTGGGCAAGGGCTCGGCAGCTTCGCTGCGCAGCGCTGGCGCCCGCGTAATCGTGACCGAAATCGACCCGATCTGCGCTCTGCAGGCCGCGCTCGAAGGCTACGAAGTCAACACCATGGAAAATGCCGCCCCCATCGGTGACATTTTCGTGACCGCGACCGGCAACATCGACGTGATCACGATCGAGCATATGCGCGCCATGAAGGACCGCGCCATTGTGTGCAACATCGGTCACTTCGACAGCGAAATTCAGATCGCGTCGCTGCGCAACTACAAGTGGCACAACATCAAGCCGCAGGTTGACGAAGTTGAGTTCCCGGACGGCAAGCGCCTGCTGGTGCTGGCTGAAGGCCGCCTGGTCAATCTGGGTTGTGGCACCGGCCACCCCAGCTTTGTGATGTCCTCCTCGTTCAGCAACCAGACCCTGGCGCAGATCGAGCTGTGGGCCAACCACAAGAACTACCAGAACCAGGTTTACGTTCTGCCCAAGGCGCTCGACGAAAAGGTTGCCCGTCTGCATCTGGGCAAGCTCGGTGTTCAGCTCACCACGCTGACCGCTGAACAGGCCAAGTATCTGGGTATCGCGGTTGAAGGTCCGTACAAGCCGGAACTGTACCGCTACTAAGTCCTGCGTCCTGCTGCCGGGGCTTACCGCTCTGGCAGCAGCGACCTGTTAACCATAAATAGTTGATCAGGGCCCCTTCACCGGGGCCCTTTTCATTGGCCCAGCAAACGCCCGGAAATCCGGGGAAATGCGCAACCCATTTGCCCCTAATCGGCTACAATCCGTATATCCCGGCGTCAGCAGCAAAGCGCTTTTAACGTTGAATTTCGGCATTTGCCGCCGCTATCATGGGAGCCGAGCAAGAACAGGGCAAATTCAAAAAACGCAGCATGAAAAAAGACTATTCCACCCACCTCATTCCTGAACATCATCAGCTGCGCCTAACTGAGCGCAACGCGTTTTATGCACTGCTGGTTCAAGCCAAAAAGAGCATCAGTTATTTTGACTGCACTCAGGCCAGTGAAGAGGCCATCATCACCGCCAGCGAAAAGCTGGAAGCCTTTGCCCGCCCCTATCAGAAAAATGGCGAAAAGCTGGACGCGGTGATGGAGGATCTGGCGCGGCAAGCACACCCCAACAGCCGCCCGCCACTCACCTTGTCAGACATGCTCGACGCTGCGCATGAAACCTTCATCGGTCACCGCAACGAGCCCAGCCAGATCATGCCGCTGATCCATCAGCTGGATATTGATCCTGCGCATATGACTATTTCAAACCTGCCACTCGCGCGCGATCTCAGCCAACAGACCGCCGATAATAAGCAAGGTACGGCCGCAGCGGGCACAACGCGTTATATCCCCAAAATCGCACTCGCCCTGTCCGCGCTCTATGAAAACGGCATGAGTGCGGACCAGCATCTGCACTACATCCTGACCGACAAGAAAAGCAAAGACCCGCTCAGCGGCCATAAAGACAAGTATATTGTGATCAGCGCGCCGGATCTGAAGATTCAGCTGGCCATCTGCGAGCGCGTAGATGCGCCAACCTATGTCAATCGCACCCTGCGGGACTACACCTGGTGGCAGCAAGCCGCACAAGGCCAGATCAAGACGTTTGATGAACTGCCCACCATTCCCGCTCACCTGACAGCCCAAGGCTGGACACGGGCGCTTAATGCCTTTCTGGAAACGCCAGCCGAGCCGGCGCCAACCAACCCGCCCCCGCCCACAGCCGTACCTGAAGGCACAGCCGCGCGTTTCTCCCTGCGCGCCATCATTGATCAATCTATGGCCGCAACCTTGCAGGCCCACCCGCCGGTTCTGCCGCGCCAGCCATTACGCCAAAAGAAAGCGCTTCCCCCTCAGCTGGCGCAGCCATCCCAGCAGCCGCCCCATCTGGCGCGCCCTGCCATGCTGAGCCCTGCCTCGCTGGCCCCGCATGCAGATTTAAATCCGCAGCGCACCCAATCACCACCCATATCGCTGCGCCGGATGATTGATGAATCCATCGTCGAGGCGATGAAAACGCATGCGCCATCACAACAAAAAGTAGCGGCACCAGCGAACAGCACAGCACAACCTGTTTCAGCCCCTCATCATACACCCCAGCCTGAAGAGCTAGCAGCTGATGCGCCAGCCAGCGCTACGAAAGCACCCGTTTTCAAGCGCGTCGATAAATACATGACGCCGGAAGAACACGCCTACAGACTACAGAACGCAAACAGGCTGGCGCTCGATTATTTAAGCCGCGACAAGCTCCCCTCCCGCTTCCTGCCCGGCCTGTCGCCAGCCGAAAAAAAAGAGATCGTTAATGCCAATAATTTTCTAATTCTGCATGCAGGCACCACATTGATTGAGCAGACTAAAACGCTGCTCCGGCAAGCAGCGCAGAGGTATCTCCTTGCCAACGGCCCCAGCCCGGCACACCCAACACTGACATGGGCGCAAGTTGACCATATTTTTAAGACACAGACGGGGGAAAGACACCGAGCCGATCTGTTTGATATACTCAATCTCCACGGCCCCAAGCCACATAAGAAAAGAAAGCTGGAGCCCAAACGCGTCATCATGACACCCGAGAAGAGGCTGAATTATGTCGATCAGTTAATCTACAGCACACTGGCCGACGGCAAGCTGCCCACTGCCCGTAACCCGCGGCTGACTGAGCAACAGAGCCGTCTTCTGGGAAGCGCCAATACGTTTCTGAAAGATAATGGACAAACCGGCTTGCTTAGCCGCATGAGCGCCTTGTTTCAGCAAGCGGCCAGCGCCAATCCCCAGGCGTCCGGCCCCAGTCCAGCTCACCCGACCCTGACATGGACGCAGATTAGCGATATCTTTACCGCGCAATCGGTTGGCCGCTATTCAACCGATCTGTTCAAACTGCTGGATCTGCCCGGCCCGCCACGCCCGGCCCTCTCCCGCATGGCTGATTACAACAAAACGAAATGTAAACAGCGCTATCAGCTACGCAAAGAGCAAAAGAACCAGATGGATTAACCGCTGGCGCTCGGACTGATTTATACCTCCACTATCAACAGCCGATAATTTTTAAAACCCACCTTCATGCGGCTTGATTGGCTCTTCCTTGGAGGGGTCGTACTTGGACGCCTTCTTCTCGGTCGGCTTGGCGTTATCCGGATTGAACACATTCCAGTCGGTTGGCCATTTGTTGGCTAGTTCCTCGGGATTGATATAGCCATAAATGCCCAGCACGATGAAAAAAACCGACAGCATGAGGAAATAGCGGTAAGGAATCAGCGTTTCAGTCTGACAGGCCAGCGTGCGCACCGGGCGCTCGCTGAAGATGGCGCTGGTCATATTACGGGCAGCTTCGCTAAAGCAGTCGATCGGATTCTGGCCATAGAGAAACGGCACCGCCACATCCTGGGTGCTGACGTTAACCCAAAAGCCGAGTGCCGGGTTAAAACTATCCAGCCAGAAATAGCCGATTCCCGGCAGCAGGAACCCCAGCACCAGCACCCACAGGGCCCAGCTTGGTACAACTTTCTGTGCAGCCATCATTCTCTCCCGAATCAGTCTGGTATGACTATAATCAGCTGCTATATCTTGTGCCACGAAATTCTGCTGCGTAAAGGCCCCCCGTGCGAACCCTGTCTGCTACCTCTGCCCTTCGCCTGATTATTGCCGGTTCGCTGGCTATTGCCGCCATGGCGCTGGCCCTGGCCTTTGCCCCGGACACCATCCCGCTGGAAGCGGGTGCGCTGGTGATTGTGGTGATTGCCGGTCTGCTGATTGCTGTGGGCATCAGCAGCTTTCGCCTGCAGGATCTGGCGTGGAAAGCACTGGCCGACCATCTGGGCAGCGAGCTGATCAATCTGGAAGCCATCAACACCACGGTGACCGACCATGTGCTGGCCTTCAGCGATGACGGCATTGCCTTTACCTCGCCGGGCTTTCTGGCGTTGTTTGGCCTGAATACCCGCATCAGCAAACCGGAAGAGCTGGCGCAGGCGCTGATTGACCCCCAGCGCGAGGGCTTTACCGCCGCCATTACCGGGCTGGGTGACGCGGGCGAGCAGTTTACCCGCACCGTCAGCACCAGCCATGGCCGCATGATCGAGATCTCCGGCCACCGCGCCATTGTGCGCAAGGGCCAGCCGGCCCTGTTTGTTCTGCGTGCGCGTGATGTGACGCTGGAGCGTGACGCCACCCGCCGCGAGCAACAGCTGCGCGAAGAAACACTGGCAGAAGTACAAGCCTGGCGCCTGCGGCTGGACCGCCTGCCCCTGCCGATCTGGCTGCGCCATGAAGACCTGTCGCTGGCGTGGCTCAATCAGGCCGCCGCCGAGATGGCCGAGACCGATGCCGCTACCGCCCTGGCCCAGCAGAAGGAAATGTTCGCAGGCGTGTTTGGTGAAGATGGCCGCTGGCTGGCCGAGCAGGCTCAGCTCGACGCCACGCCCCGCAGCGAAACCGGCCATCTGATTGTAGGCGGGCAGCGCCGCCTGCTCAGCGCCACCGAAATTCCACTCGGTCAGAAGGGCGCGGCCTATATCGGCTTTGCTATCGACCTCACCCGCATGGAAGAAAAAGAAGGCGAGCTCAAGCGCCACATGGCGGGCACCGCCGCCGTGCTGGAACGTCTGGGCGCGGCCATTGCCATCTTCGGGCCGGACCAGCGCCTGAACTTCCATAATCAGGCCTATGTGGATTTGTGGGGCTTGAGCGAGCCGTTCCTGCGCAGCCAGCCCAGCTATCTTGAAGTGCTGGAAGAGCTGCGCGCCGGCCGCAAGCTGACCGAACAGGCCGATTTCCGCCGCTACCGTGAAGAGCAGCAAATCCTGTTCACCTCCCTGATCGAACCGCAGGAAGAACTGCAGCACCTGCCCGATGGCCGCATGCTGCGCGTGGTCACCGCCCCGCATCCGCTGGGCGGCCTGCTGTTCCTGTATGAAGACGTCTCGCGCCGCTTTGAGCTGGAAACCAGCTACAACACCCTGCAGGCCGTGCAGCAGGAAACCCTGAACAATCTGGCCGAAGGCATCTGCGTCTATGGCTCGGACGGCAAGCTGAAACTCTATAACCCGGCCTTTGGCCGCATCTGGCAGCTGGATCTGGAAAGCCTGAGCGATGAGCCGCATGCCAGCGACGTGCTGGCCCGCATGCGCGGCTTCTTTGCCGTGTCGGATGCAGAATGGCCCAACCTGCTGCGTGACATGGTGGCCATTGCGCTGGACCGCAACCCGCGCAGCGGCCGTCTGGAACGCGCCGATGGCTCGGTGCTGGATTATCTGGGCCTGCCGCTACCCGACGGCGCGGTACTGCACTCGTTCCTCGACATTACGGATTCCGTCCGCGTGGAGCAGGCCCTGCGCGAAAGCAACGATGCGCTGGAAGCCGCCGACCGCCTGAAGAGCGAGTTTATTGCCAACATCACCTATCAGCTGCGCACACCGCTGACCGCCATCATGGGCTTTACCGAAATCCTGCAGAACCAGTATTTCGGCCCGCTCAATGACCGCCAGCAGGAATATTGCAGCAATATCCTTGAAGCTGGGCAGCGCCTGATTACCCTGATCAACGACATTCTGGAGCTGGCCACGATTGAAGCCGGTTACATGAATCTCGACCGCGAGACTGTCAACATCGCGCACATGATGCAGACCGTGGCCGATGTAGTGGCCCAGTGGGCGCGGCAGGAAGATCTGGAGCTGGATGTGACCTGCCCGGACGATATTGGCACCGCCCCGCTTGATGAGCGCCGCATCCGCCAGGCCATGTTCAACCTGCTGAGCAATGCCATCAAGTTTACCCCGGCGGGCGGGCGCGTGCGCCTGCAGGCCGAGCGCACGGATGACGAGCTGGTCCTGACCGTGGCCGATAACGGCATTGGGATCTCGGCGACCGATCAGGCCCGCATCTTCAAACGCTTTGAACGCGCCAACATCCGCACCGGTCAGGCGGGCGCGGGCCTTGGCCTGTCGGTAGTGAAGAGCATTATTGAAATGCATGGCGGCCGTATTGAAATTGACAGCGCCCCCAACCGTGGCAGCACCATTCGCTGCTACCTGCCGCTGGTTGTCCGCGCCCCGGCCCCGTCCCTGCTGGAACAGGCCGCCAGCGTCTAAACAGTAAGCCTAACCGGCTCACCGCCCATCAAAACAAAAGGCCCGGGACGCTAACCGTCTCGGGCCTTTTCTATTCAATAACTATCAGACTTAAGCAGCAGCGCCCGAGGGCACACCCTTGGAGGTTGAATACTCAAAGTGCATCACCTCACCCGGACGCACCACCTTAAGGGCGGCGTGCGCGGCAAAGGCGGCCTCGCTAAAGCCACACAGGATGAGCTTGAGCTTGTTGGTGTAGGTTGAGATATCGCCAATGGCAAACACACCCGGCGCCGAGGTAGCGGCGGTGGATGGCTCTACTGCGATCAGGTTCTTCTCAAGGTTCAGGCCCCAGTTTGCAATTGGCCCCAGCTCCATAGCCAGACCGAAGAAGGGCAGCAGCACATCGGCCTCAACGCTCTTCTTGCCGCCGTCCATATCCTCAACCACCACGGCTGACAGCTGGCCGTTGGCCCCTTCCAGCGCGCTGAGCTGATAGGGGGTGACCAGCTCGATCTTGCCTTCCTTAATGAGGGCATCCATGCGGTCCACACTCTCCGGCGCGGCGCGGAACTTGGGTCGGCGATGCACCACCGCAATCGACTTGGCCACACCTTGCAAGGCAATGGCCCAATCCACCGCACTGTCACCGCCACCGGCGATGACCACGCGCTTGCCTGCAAAGTCCTGCTTGCTGCGCACGAGATAGAATACCGACTTGCCTTCATACTGCTCAAGGTTATCAAGCGGCGGACGGTTGGGGCCAAAGGCACCGCACCCAGCGGCAATGATAACCGCACCAGCGTCAACCTTGGTGCCGGCCGAGGTGGTGAGCAGCCAGCGGCCACTATCCTGCTGGGCCATAGCCACGACCTGCTGCCCCAGATGATAAGTGGGGCTGAAGGGCGCGGCCTGCGTGGCGAGTCGGTTAATCAGCTCGGCCGCCTCAATCGCAGGATGGCCGGGAATGTCGTAAATCGGCTTCTCGGGATAAAGCGCGGTGCACTGGCCGCCTACAAAGTCCAGCGCGTCAATGACATGCGCCTTCATCTTGAGCATCCCACACTCAAAAATGGCGAAAAGACCCACCGGCCCGGCACCAATAATGGCGACGTCGGTCTGATGCATGCCGCCGGGCGGAGCGGACGAAATAAGCCCTGAATCGGATATTGTCATAAGGGCTTTTATTGCCCATAAATGGCAGGAATGGAAGCCGAGTTTTTATTGCCGAATCAAGACGCTACGCAGCGCCTGGCCGCACTGGTCGGCGCGCAGCTGCGCCCGCATGACGTTTTAGCCCTGCATGGTGATCTAGGCGCGGGCAAGACCTGCTTTGCCCGTGCGCTGATCCAGCAACTCAATCCGGCTGAAACAGAAGTACCCAGCCCCACCTTCACGCTGGTGCAAAGCTACAGCACACCGCATGGCCCGCTCTATCACTTTGACCTCTACCGCATGAGCAGCCCGGAGGACATTTACGAGCTGGGCTGGGATGATGCGCGGCAAGGCATCATCCTGCTGGAATGGCCGCAGCGGCTGGGCCGCCTGCTCCCCGCCCAGCGTTATGACCTGACCTTGAACTATGGCGCAGCTGAAGAAGCGCGCACGGCTCTGCTCAGCGGGCCAGACGAGATCATAAAAAAAATCAGGGAGCAATGGACATGAACCACACGCTGACACGGCCAGACGCCAGCACGCAGGCATTTCTGGCGCGCCATGGTTGGGGCGACGCCCAGCTGTCCAACCTTGATGAAGCGGGCGCCTCGCTGCGCCGCTATCAGCGCGTGCACAACGCGCAGGGGGAAACCGCCATCCTCACTTTTGTGGCTGACCCCAAGATGGAGATTGAGCGCTTCATGGAAGTGGCGGCCCTGCTGCGCGGCATGGAGCTGAGCGCGCCTGAAGTGTACGGCCATGACCTGGACGCCAAGCTGCTGCTGCAGGAAGACTTTGGCGATGCCAGCTTCTCGCGCCTGATTGCTGCTGGCCACAGCGCCAGCGAACTGCATGGGCAGGCGGTAGATGTCTTGCTGGCCATTCAGGCCCGCTTTACCGATGCCGCCGCGTGGGAGCACAAGCTGCTGCGCTATGACTTTAATTTGTGGAAGACGGGGCTATCCAACTTCTTCCTGCATTATCTGCCCTGCGTGGGCGCGCCTACACTGAGCGCAGCCGAGCAGGCTGAATATCTGGGCCTGTGGCAAAAGCTGCTGGCCCCGTTTGAAGCGCTACCCAACACGCTGCTGATGCGTGACTTCAAGCCCGCCAACCTCATGCGCATTGACGGGCGCAGCGGCCTGCAGCAAGTGGGGCTGATTGACATTCAGGATGCCGGGCTGGGCTCGCCGCTTTATGATCTGGTGGAACTCACGCAAAGCTGGCAGCGCGTAATTGCGCCGGAGCTCACGCAAGAGGTGCTGCGCCGCTATGGTCAGGCCCGCCCTGAATTTTCCGACGAGATGATCATGAGCGGCTGCATGGCCTTTGGCGCGGTGCGCTGGGTGAGCTGGCTGAGCTCCTGCGCCAAATATGCGCGCGATGGCCGCCCGCAATTCCTCGCCAATATTCCGGGGATCTGGCGCGCAGCTGATTTGTGTCTGGCCGACCCGGCCCTGTCGGAGCTGCGCCGCTGGTTTGCCCATTACGCCCCCACCCATCAGCGCGCCCCGCAGCAGGTGACCGCATGAGCCAGCCAACATCCTCTCAATCCGTGCCTCCATCTTTAGCCCCAACATGGGCCATGGTCTTTGCTGCCGGTAAAGGCACGCGCATGATGCCGCTGACGCTGCACACGCCCAAGCCCATGTTGGAGGTAGCGGGCGAGCCGCTGCTGGGCCATACCCTCAACCGGCTGGCGCAAGCCGGCATTGAGAATGTGGTGGTCAACGCCCATCATCTGCCGGATGCAATTGCCAATTACCTGCCCACCCGCAGCACGCCGCGCAACCTGATCCTCTCTCCCGAGACAGACCTGCTGGAAACCGGCGGCGGCGTTAAACTGGCCTTGAGCAAAAACCTGCTGGCTACCCGCGCGCCGTTCATTGCTGCCAATGCCGATATTCTGTGGACCGATCAGCCCCACGCCGCCCACGGCACCGCGATTGACCGCCTGATTGCCCGCTGGAACGAACTGGCCGATGCGGTCGATGTGCTGCTGCTGCTCACCCCGGCTGACAAAGCCTGGGGCCATGACAGCGCCAACCGCGACTACAGCATGAACGCGCAAGGCCAGCTCACCCGCCTGTCCAACCCTAGCGCCGATTACATCTTTGCTGGTGTGCAGATCACGCGCCCTGAATTGTATGACGGCTATCAGGCCGGTGACCGCTTCTCCAATCTGGAGATCTTTGACGCCGCGCAAAAGAATGGCCGTCTCTATGGCGTGGTGCATGAGGGCGGCTGGTATCACTTCAGCACGCCGCAATCCCTGCAGCGCTTTGCCATGGAAGTGGCATGAGCCAGCGCGTTTTCCGCATTCCGGCAGGTCTGCCCTTTGCGGATGAACTGGCGCGTGGCTTACTGGCCCGCGCACAAGATAACCCGCTGGCGCTGGCCGACATGCTGGTGCTGCTGCCCACCCGCCGCGCCTGCCGCACCCTGCGCCAGGCCTTTTTGCGCCAAAGCGCAGGCAAGCCGCTGTTGCTGCCCCGGCTGATGCCGCTGGGCGATCTGGATGCCGATGAATTGATGCTGACCGCTGGCGTGGCCCTGCCCCCGGCCATCTCCAGCCGCCGCCGCCAATTGCTGCTGGCCCGCCTGATTGCCCGCCTGCAGCCGGACCTGCCCGTCACCCAATTGCTGACACTGGCGCGCGCGCTGGGCCGCCTGCTGGATGATTTTACCTTAGAGGCGATTGACACCACGCAGCTTGATACGCTGGTGCCCGATGACCTCTCCGAGCATTGGCAAACCACCTTGGGCTTCCTCAAGCCGGTGGTGCAAGGCTGGCCGCATATTCTAGCAGCTGAGCAAGCGTTGGACCCGGCCGAGCGGCGGGGCCGCTTGCTCATGGCGCAAGCGCAAGCCTGGCAGGACAACCCGCCCGCTTTTCCGGTGATTGCGGCGGGCAGTACCGGGTCGATCCCGGCAACAGCAGCCTTGCTGCGCGTGATTGCAGGCCTGCCCCAAGGCGAGATTGTGCTGCCGGGCCTGCCGCCCGCCAGCGAGAGCGCCGCGTTTTGGGACGCGCTGGACCTGACGCACCCGCTCTACGAGCTTAAGCAATTACTGCACACGCTCAACATCAAGCCCACACAGGTGCAGGACTGGCCGGGCCTGCGTGATGCGCAAGCGCCCAAGCGCGCATTACTGCATCATGCCTTGCTGCCGGCCAGCCTGACCGATGCCTGGGCCGCGCCGCCCAGTGCAGATAACCCAAGCTGGCAACCACACGGACTGGCCCGCCTTGATTGCGCGAACGAGCAGGAAGAAGCCGGCGTGATTGCACTGGCCATGCGCCATGCGCTGATTGTGCCGGGGCAAACCGCCATGCTGGTAACGCCTGACCGTAATCTGGGCCGGCGCGTGGCCAGCACCTTGCAGCGCTGGGGCATCGGCATTGACGATTCAGCCGGCACCCCGCTGCACAAAACCGAAAGCGCCACCTTTCTGCGCGCGCTGCTGACCTTTACCCGCACCCCCTCGCTGGTGCATTTGCTGGCGCTGATGAAACATCCCATGGCGGCACATGGCGTGAGCATGAGCGAATGCCGCCAGCGCCTGCGCGCCATTGAGCTGGAGCTGCTGCGCAGCCGCAACAGCAAACTCAAACGTCCGGTACACAACCTTGCCGCACTGCGCGCGCAAAGCCATGAGCATCTGCCATGGCTGCTGAGCGCGCTTGACCTGCTGGAGCCGCTGACACATCTGCGCCGCCTTAAACACCTGAACCTGATTGATGCCCTCACTGCTCATCTGAAAGTGGCCGAGCAACTAGCCACCACCGATACGATGGCGGGCGATCAGCGCTTCTGGCGGGCGGAAAGCGGGCAGGCCCTGAGTGACTGGGTGGCCGAGCTGATGCAGGCGGGCAGTGATTTTATACCCGTTGCCGCCGATGATTTTGATGAAACCGTTTTAAGCCTGATGAGCGATGTGGTGGTGCGCCCGCGCTATGGCGAGCATCCGCGCCTGTTCATCCTCGGCCCGCTGGAAGCACGCTTGCAGCAGGCAGATCTGCTTATTCTGGGTGGCCTGAACGAAGGCAGCTGGCCCGCCCCGCCCGAGCCTGACCCGTGGCTGAGCCGCCCGATGCGCCAGAAGCTGGGCCTGAAAACGCCGGAAGAGCGCCTGGGCCAGGAAGCGCATGACTTTTATACACTGGCCAGCGCCCCGCGCGTGCTGATGACCCGCGCGATCCGGCAGGAGAATACGCCCACCGTTCCCGCGCGGTGGCTTAGCCGCCTTGATGCCGTACTGGGGGGCCGTTATGCCGCGCCCGAGCAGGACTGGCTGGCACTGGTCCGCCAGATGGACCAACCCACCACCATTACCCCCGCCAGCGCGCCTGCCCCGCGCCCACCGGTGAGCGCCCGCCCGCAAAGCCTGTCCGTCACGCAGATTGAAGACTGGATCAGCGACCCCTATGCCATCTACGCCAAAAAGATCCTGAACCTCTACAAGCTGGAAGAGCTGGAACCCGCACCGGGGGCAGCTGAGCGCGGCAGCTTCTTTCATGCCGTGCTGCACCAGTTTTTACGCGAGCATATGGACCAGCTGCCACCGCGCGACGCCGCCTTGGCACAATTGCGCCAGCTGGGGGAAGATGAACTGAAGGCGCAAAACCTGACTGCGCAGCGCAGCCTGTGGTGGCCACGCTTTGAACGCATGATCGGCTGGTTCTTTGACAGCGAACAGCAGCGCCGCCATTGGGCGCGCCCGCTGGGCCTTGAAGTAGAAGGCAGCTGGCGCATGGATAACGGCTTTACCGTCAAAGCCCGCGCTGACCGCATTGATAAACTGAGCGATGGCCAGCTGGCTATTTTGGATTACAAGACCGGCACCCTGCCCAGCGCCGCCCGGCGCGATCGCGGCTTTAGCGTGCAGCTGCCGCTGGAAGGCGCGATTGCCCAATATGGCAATTTCAAGGACGTGACCCGCACCCCCGTCAACGAACTGACCTTCTGGCGGCTGACGGGTGGCAGCCCGGCTGGTGAATCTGAAGCCTTCCGCGAGAAGGTGCCGGTGCAAGACCTGATCGACCATGCGGTGGAGCGGCTGGAGGAGATGGTGGCGCAGTTCAATAACGAAGACACGCCCTATCTGTCCGAACCGCATGGCGATATGCCCGTGCGCTTTAGCGATTATCGCCATCTGGCCCGCGTGAAGGAATGGGCCAGCAATACCGAGGATGACGAATGAGCCAGCCCCGTTCCTCAGCGCCGCTCTCGTCCTTGCCTGCCGGGTCGGCTGATCCGGTGGCGCTGGCCAGCCACCAGCAATTCAAAGCCGCTGACCCGCGCCATACCGCATGGGTGGATGCCTCGGCCGGCAGTGGTAAGACCACCGTTCTCATCAACCGCGTGTTACGCCTGCTGCTGGCGGGCACTGCGCCGCACCGCCTGCTGTGTCTGACCTATACCAAAGCCGCCGCCGCCAACATGGCCAACCGCCTGACCGCCACGCTGGCGCGCTGGGCCGTGATGGAAGATGCCGCGCTGGCCCCGGCCTTGCACAAGCTGACCGGCCAAGCGCCGGATGACGAGACGCTGCTCAATGCGCGCCGCCTGTTTGCCCGCTCGCTGGATACGCCGGGCGGCATGCAGTTTCAGACCATTCACGGTTTTTGCCAGTCACTGCTGGCCCGCTTTCCGCTGGAAGCGCGGGTGCCGGTGGGCTTTAACGTGCTGGATGAACGCGCCAGCCGCGCCCTGCTGGATGAAGCCCGTCAGCATATTTTTGAACGCGCGGCCGGGGCCCCGCTTGGTGAGCTGGATGCCGCCATTACCCATCTGCTGGAAAAATTCGGCCCCGAAAAATTCCCCGAGCTGGATGGCGCCATCATCGCCCAGCGCAGCCAGCTGGAGCCAGTGCTGGGCGCAGGTCATGGCCTGCCCATTGCCCGCCTGCATGCCCTGCTGGGCCTGCCCGAAGGCCTGACCGAGGACAAGCTGGTAGCCGCCTTCTGCCAGCCCGGCGCCCGCGCAGAGGACAAGCTGCGCCATGCGCTGCAGGCGCTGGCCGCCAGCACCGGCAGCAAGGATAAAACCCGCGCCGCGCAGCTTAATGCATGGCTGGCCTGTCAGGATGCACAGCAACGCGCTGACATGCTGGAGAGTTATTTTAGCGTCTATCTCACCGCTGACGGCAACCGCCTGAAAGACCTGGCTGTTAAGGCAATTGCCACTGCCCAGCCCGACGTGATTGAAAGCCTGGATGAGGAAGCGCAGGCCTGTCTGGCCTTTATCGAGCAGCGCCGCGCGGTGCGCACTTATACCACCAGCGCCGCCCTCATCATCTACGCCGCCAGCTTGCTGCTGGAATATCAGCAGCTCAAAGCCCATCAGCTGGCGCTGGACTTTGACGACCTGATTGCCCGCGCCACCGCATTGGTCACCGGGCCGGGCGCGGCCAGCTGGGTGCTGTTCAAACTGGATGGCGGTATTGATCATGTGCTGGTGGATGAAGCGCAGGACACCAACCCGCTGCAATGGCAATTGCTCAAGGCACTGACCAGCGAGTTCTATAGCGGCAGCGGCCGCTACGATGAAGATATCACCCGCACCATGTTTGCCGTGGGCGACTTCAAGCAATCGATCTTCAGTTTTCAGGGCGCGCGGCCACAGGCCTTTATCGCGGCGCGTGACGACATCCGCCAGCAGGCACTGCAGGCCCAGCTGCATTTTGAGAAGGTGGACTTTGTGGTGTCCTTCCGCACGGTGGCGGCAGTGCTGGCTGCGGTCGATGCCGTCTTTGCGCAGGATGAAGCCGCGCAGGGCCTGCCCGATTATCAGCACCATATCAGCGTGCATCAGCGCCTGCCGGGCCGGGTGGATTTGTGGCCGCCCGCACCGGGCCAGAAAAAACAGGACGACACCAGCTGGCGGCTGCCGCTGCAACGGACCGGCAATGCGCATCCGCGCACCAAACTGGCCCGTGTGATTGCCGCACAAATCCGCCAGTGGGTCGATAGCCAGACCCAGCTGCCTGCTCGCAGCCGCGCCGTTCGTTATGGCGATATCATGGTGCTGGTGCGCCAGCGCGGCGCCTTTGTGCCGGAGTTGATCCGCGCCTGCAAACAGCTGGGCGTGCCGGTGGCCGGTGCTGACCGCATGAAGCTGCTTGACCAGCTGGCGGTAGAAGATGTGCTGGCCTTTGCCCGCTTCCTGCTACTGCCGGAAGATGACCTGACTTTGGCCTGCGTCCTCAAAGGCCCGCTGATTGGCCTTGATGATGCGCAACTGTTTGCCATAGCCCATCATCGTCAGCCGCTGAATTTGTGGCAAAGTCTGGGTCGGCATGAGGCCACCCGTCCGCTGGCCGCGTGGCTGGCGGACTGGCTCAAAGAGGCTGACCGCATTACCCCTTACACGCTCATGGCGCGCTTACTGGCACAGCCCTGCCCGGCTGACAGCATCTCTGGCAAACGCGCCATGCTGGGGCGCCTGGGCCCGGAAGCGGCCGACCCGCTTGATGAATTGCTGGCCATTGCCCTGCAGTTTGAACAGCGCGAAACACCCTCGCTGCAAGGCTTCCTGCATTGGATTGAAAGCGACAACACCGTTATCAAGCGTGAGCTGGAGCAAGCGGGCGATCAGGTGCGCATCATGACCGTGCATGGCTCCAAGGGGCTGGAAGCGCCGGTGGTCATTCTGGCCGATGCCTATGCCAGCGCGAGCGACAAGAATGAAATGCTGGTCGACCCGGACATGAGCGCCCCGCCCATGGTCGCCCCACGCAAGGACGAGGCCGCCCCGGCCCGCGCCCGCCGCCAGCAATTGCGCCAGCTGGAGCTGGAGGAATATCACCGCCTGCTCTATGTGGCACTCACCCGTGCTGAAGACTGGCTGATTATTGGCAGCTGGCTGAAAGGCAATCAGGAAGCTGCGCCCGAGAGCAGCAGCGGCGCGGCCAGCTGGTATCAACTGGCTGAGCGCGGCATGTTGCGGCTGGCGGCCCAAACCCAGCCATATGACTTTACCGCCCTGCTGCCGGATATGGGCTGGCAGGGCGCTGGCCTGTGCTTTGAGCAGACCGGTGATATGCGCCGCCACGAAAAGCACGGCCCCACCCATAGCACCAGCGCGCCGCTGGCCAGCCTGCCGGACTGGCTGATGCAGCCCCCAGCGGCCGAGCCGCTGCCCGCGCGCCCGCTCACCCCTGCCAAGGAAGAGGATGATGCCCCCATCCTCTCGCCGCTGGCCGAAGATGATAGCTGGCGCTGGCAGCGCGGCATTACCATTCACCGCCTGCTGCAAACCCTGCCGGACCTGCCCGCCCCGCAGCGCCGCGCGGCGGGTCTGCGCTGGCTGGCGCATCTGCCCCCGGCCGCTGCCCACAGAACACTGGATGAAGTGCTGGCTGTTATTGAAGGCGCCGCCTTTGCTCATCTGTTTGGCCCGCATAGCCGGGCCGAAGTCCCGGTCACCGGTTTGATTGGCAGCCGCGTAATTGCCGGGCAGATTGACCGCCTCGCGGTGGATGGCGACACGGTCTATATCATCGACTTCAAGACCAACCGCCCGCCCGCCCGGCAGGTGAGCGACGTGCCCGCCGCCTATCTGCGCCAGCTGGCCAGTTACCGTGCGGTACTGGCTCCGCTCTATCCCGGCAAGCAGATACAGGCTCTGCTGCTGTGGACCAATATTCCCGAGCTCATGCCGATTCCGGCAGCAATTCTGGACGCGCACGCCCCACAAAACTAATGCCGAGCCGCCAGAGTACCCGAGTCCCGCCGCCCCGCTTGACCCTCACAGGCCGAGCGCCTATTTAAGGTAAAGACATTCTGAAGGAGCAACGCATTATGGGTGCCAATACCAAAGCCGTATCTGATAGCGAATTTGAAGCCGCCGTTCTCAAGTCCAGCGAGCCAGTGCTGGTGGACTTCTGGGCTGAATGGTGCGGCCCGTGCAAAGCGCTGGCCCCCGGTCTTGAAGCGGTTGCCGCCAACCTCGCTGGCAAGGTGACTGTGGCCAAGGTGAATATCGACGATAACCCGATGGCCCCGACCAAGTATGGCGTGCGCTCCATTCCCACCCTCATGCTGTTCAAGGGCGGTCAGGTTGTAGCGACCAAAGTGGGCGCTCTGCCCCCGGCCGATCTGCAAAAGTGGATTGAAAGCAACGTTTAAACACTGCTGTTAAAGCCAAAGCAAAAACCCCGCCCTTAACCGGCGGGGTTTTTTCTCGCAACCAGCTTTAAATTAACGCGTGAGTGTGCTGGACTGCCTGTAACGATAAACAGACAAGACGACAGGCGGCGCCCCATGAAACTGAGCGATTTTTTCCTGATTGAAAGCACCCTGCTGAGCGAATTGCGCGACCAGTTCCATTTTCTCACGGCACGGGATACACCGCGCCCGGTCTCGCTGGCTTTTGTCAGCCCGGCTGAGTATGCCGCTGACCAGATGCTTAAACGCTGCGGAGTTAACCGGACGACAGTTCCCATTAGCATCGGTCAGGTCGCCAAGCATATGGGCGTTGATGTGCGCTATGCCCCAGCCACTGCGGATTATACGGCCAGCCTGACCATGCCCGGGCCCCAGAGCGAAAACATACGCCCGCTGATCTTGCTCAATGCGCAGGAACCGACTATCCGCCAGCGCTTTGCTCTAGCCCATGCTCTAGGACATATCGCACTCGGCCATGGCCCTGTACCTGCGGATACGCCTGCACACTACTCAACCGAAACGCCCAATCAACAGGAGCAGGCAGCGAATATCTTTGCCCTTAACCTGCTTATCCCGCGCCAAGCCATTCGCTGTGCGCTGCGTATCGGGAAATTTGGCAATGTGAATGAAATGGCTAAAGCTTTTGCCGTCAGCCCTGCCGCTGTAGCTACTCAGCTTAAACGGTTTAAACCGGCTTAGGCCGGAGCCGCCTACAAACAAAAACCCCGCCCTTAACCGGCGGGGTTTTTTTATTGAGACGTGACAGGCTGACTTAAGCGGCGCGCTTCTTGCCGCCCAGCAACAGGTCAATCACACGCACCAGCGTGGCGCGCAGGTCCTTGCGGTGCACGACGATATCGACCATGCCGTGATCCTTGAGATATTCCGCACGCTGGAAACCTTCCGGCAGCGTCTCGCGGATGGTGCTTTCAATCACGCGGGCACCGGCAAAGCCGATCAGGGCGCCGCGCTCGGCAATATGAATGTCACCCAGCATGGCAAAGCTGGCGGTAACGCCACCGGTGGTGGGGTCAGTCAGCAGCACGATGAACGGCAGCCCGGCTTCCTTCACCTGCTCCACCGCAATGACGGTACGCGGCAGCTGCATGAGCGAGAGGATGCCTTCCTGCATACGCGCGCCGCCCGAGGCCGGCACGGTAATGAAAGCGGCTTTCTTCTGCACGGCGAGCTGGGCAGCGGCCACAATGCCATCACCCACACCCATGCCCATGGAGCCACCCATGAAATTGAAATCAAACGCGGCAACAACCGCCGGATGACCGCCGATCAGGCCTTCCCCCACCACCAGCGCGTCCTGACGGTTGCGCTTGCTCTGCGCGTCCTTCAGACGGTCGGTGTACTTCTTCTGGTCGCGGAACTTGAGCGGGTCGAGCAGCACCTTGGGCAGCGGCATCTCGTTATAGGTACCGCCGTCAAACATCATGGCCAGACGGGCCTCTACATCCAGACGCAGATGGTGGCCGCAATGATGGCAGACCTGCAGATTGGCCTCCAGGTCGCGGTTGAACAGCATGGCGTCGCAGTTCACGCATTTCTGCCAGAGATTGTCCGGCACATCGCGCTTTTGCACCAGCGCGCGGATTTTGGGACGGACGAAATTGGACAACCAGTTCATAGTGTTAACCTCTAAAAATGACAGAAGGGGAATAAAGCAGAGCTTTGCGCCCAATACAAGCTGACAGGTTTGTGGATTATCAATTGGTTAGTAGAGCGGTGCCGATAAAGATGGCACCGAGGAGCTGCCGCCCGAGAGTGGCGCAGCGTCAGCCCGCAGCGCCGCCGCGCGTAATTCCGCCAGCTCCAGCTCAAGCTTGGCCACGCGCTTGCTGGCGCGCCGCGCCGTTACCCGCGCCGACAGCCCCAACACCCACATGAGCAGCGCCCCCACAAAGAAGCTGAGCGCCATCACCGTAAGAACCAGCAGATAGAGCGGCAACGCCGCATGCCCCGGCAGCGGGAACAGCGAGACATCAATCATCTGCCGGTTGGAAACGGCAAACAGCAAGACGATAAGAGTAAATGGCGCAACGATCAGCGTAGACGCCAGCCAGCGCAGCATGGCCTTAGTCTGCGCTGCCAGATTCGCCGTTCAGGCGGTCACGCAACTGTTTGCCGGTCTTGAAGAAGGGAATGAACTTCTCCGTCACATCGACCGCCTCACCCGTGCGCGGATTGCGCCCGGTGCGGGCCTCACGCTTCTTGACCGAAAAAGCGCCAAAGCCGCGCAGCTCCACACGCTGACCGCGTGCCAGCGCCAGTGTAATGCTCTCGAATATAGCATTCACGATGCGCTCAATATCACGCTGAAAAAGATGCGGGTTCTTCTCGGACAACCGCAGGATCAGCTCGGACTTGGTCATATCTGCCTCCACCTTTTCAGGTCATATTTCAGGCTATCGGCCAAGCGCCTGAAACATATACAGAATTGCAATTGTTAAGGGGGGCGGTCAAGCCCTTTTAGCAGTCTAAGTCACGGAAAAATAAGGAAGGTGGGAAAATTTACCAAAATCGCCCCCAATTTCGGCAACAAATGCGACAAATCAATGGGTTGACGACTCAGTGCGAACAGGTGTTTTTACCAGATGTGATGCAACAGAGACCCGTTTCGCGCCCCGTTCACCTCCTGCGCCTGCTTGGCCACCACCCGGCAGTGACCTGGCAATTGACCATCGGCCTGTCGGCCTTGATGCTGGCGCTGAGCTTTTATATCACCGGCAGCAGCACCGGCGCGCTGGTACTGGCCCTGACCGGCACCGCCGCACTGGGCTGGGGTATCTATAATTTTGTCCCGCTGTGGAAGCATGACCTGCCCTTGCTGCGCGAGGGTGTACCGGTTCTGGCCAAGGTCGTCGCGCCAGTGAGCCGCGATGATAAACACTCCCTCTTTCACATCAGCTATCGCCTGCCCAGTGACCGCAGCGAACGTAACGGCGTGTTCATGGCGCCCGCTGATGCCCGCTATGAAAGCGGCGAACCGCTGCTGGTGATGGTCAACCGCAATGACCCGCAGCAATTACTGGAAGTCACCGGCCAGTATGAAGAGCTGATGCACCCTATTCTTGAAAAAGAATACGCGGCTTAACCAGCCCGCACTGACAGATCATTCATTCTTCACACCAGCCACAACATGGCCGGTGGGCACGCGTGGATGCGCGCCGTTTACATGCTTGGGCGTATCATCAAAATACATATCTGGCGCAAAGCGCTCAAGAAAACCGGCCTTGGGCTCGCTGCCGGTAAAATGCGCCTCGCCAATATCCAGCCCCCAACGGTCGAGCGTTGAAATCAGGCGCTGGTTGCTCGGCCAGGGCCGCGCGGTAAAGATGGCGTTATGAATGGGATGCCCCTCACGCGCCAGCTTGTGAAACGCCTCCAGCACCGGACGGAACGGGCCGGGCGGCATGGGCATATGCATGTTCTTGCTCTCATGCGCGATAAAGGCGGGAATGCCCTGCTCGTGCGTGACACGCTCGGACTGGTCGCTGGCCAGTACGCCGTCAAAGTCATAGGCGAGGCGAATGGTTTTATCGGCTGGGTCGGGCAGATGGCCGGTGCGGGCAAAGATGCGCGCCGCTGCAATGCCCTGATCGAGCGCACGGCGCACCATGGCCTCGTCAGCTGAGAGGAACAGACTGGCCTGATAGGCTTTAAGGTAGCGCAGCGGGTCTGCCCCGCGCGTGAACGAGCCGCAGCCCACGCCGTGGATGCCATAATAGGCCAGCGAGTTGAACGCACGCATACCGCTGACATAATCATTTTGCGAGATCAGCACACACTCGACCACGCGGTGGTCATCATCACGCCCCTCATTGAGCGCCATCAGCTTGGCCAGCAGCGGCAAGGCCACGCCGGGCTTGGCCGGTTTTTTCAGACGCTGGCGCTGCAGCTTCATATAGGCGGCCTCGCCTTGCTGCGCGAACACCGCATGCTCGGCCTCCATGTCCAGCACCGCGCGCGAGGAAAACGCCACCACCAGCTTGCCGTCGAATGTAAATTTCATGCTGCCCCTACCTGTTATCCCTGTTTATTTGTTCTGACTCCTGTTTAGCAGCCTTGCTCTTCTTGGCTAGTGCGGCATCCGATTCGTTGACAGATGCCGCTAAAAAATAAATGATGGGTCATGCGCCTGTTAACCCTTGCCACCTGCCTGTCTCTGCTCAGTGCTGCCGCGCTGGCTCAAACCACCCCAACTGCCCCTACAACTGCCCCCGCCCCCACCAGCTACAGCAAAGCCAGCTTTGGCTGCGCCTTGATGGGCGGCAATGCGCTGAACATTGAAGTGGGGATGAAGAGCTTTGCCGTGCGCATGAGCATCTGGGGCGACGGGCTGGGCCAACTGCGCCAGAACAAGAGCATTGATATCAGAGGCGGCAGCACCACAACCGATCCGGGTGATGCCAAACTCTGCATGGCCGCCAGCGAGTGCCGCCCGACCAAAGCCCGCTTTGAACTGACCAGCAGCACACCGGTGGCGGGCGGCGTGCTTGAAGGCCGCCTGTCCTGGTACGAGCCGAGCGTAGACCGCTATGTAGGCCTGCCGGTATCCGCTACCATTACCCCTGCCGAGCGCCGCTGCCGCTGAATTTCTGCTGCCCTGATGATGTGGGCTGCAATAAAAAAGGCTGCGGGGTAAACCGCAGCCTTCATGCCGATAGGCCCAATTAAAAAGTCAGATGCTGAATAGGTTTTAACCCCTGCTGACGTTGCTGGGCGATATCTTTAACCGTCGGTGTCTGCAGCTTGCCTACTGCACCCGGACGGCGCGGATTGACCTGCAGGTCCAGCCCCGTCACATAGAACATGACCGCGGCGGCCACTTCTGGCAGATCCAGCTTTTTACCGGTGGCGGCCTGCGCGGCAAATTGCAACCGCTCCAGATAGCTCTGATGCGCGAGCGACAATTCCACTTCCTGCACCGGCTTGCCCGGCTTGATGCCAATGGCCAGCTCACGCGCCACCGGCTCGGCCTCGACCACCACGCGGCGGGCGGGCACCTGCGCGCCAGCCTGCGGCAGGCGGACGGCCTGCCCGCTTTCCTGTGCGGTAAGAATGGTATTGGCGACAGCGAGCATCTGCCAGATGGCGGTGGCGTCCGTCTGGGCGGGGTCACGCCGGGCGCTCCACAAGGTCATATCCTCACGCATCCGTTTATCGACGGGCAATTTGAAAATCATGTTGTCCTCCATCATGCGCAACTCTAGCGATTGGCCCAAATCGAGTGCAAGCAAAAAGGGCTGCAGTTGCCTGCAGCCCTTTCCGTTTACCAATTAAAGAAGCTTACTTCTTGTCGCCGGTCTTGCCGAAGCCAAGAATATCGCCCAGCGTTGCGCCGGAATCGACACTGCCGTATTCGGCCAGTGCCTGCTTCTCTTCTTCAACTTCACGGGCCTTGATCGACAGGCTGATCTTGCGGGCAGCACGATCAACGGTGGTGACCTTGGCGTCGACCTTTTCGCCCACGGCGAAGCGGTCAGCACGCTGCTCGGCACGGTCGCGGCTGAGGTCGGCCTTCTTGATGAAGCCGGTGTAGCCATCGCCCACGGTCACTTCGATGCCGCCTTCGGTCACAGCCGACACGGTGCAGGTGACAACGTCGCCCTTCTTGAAGCTGGTGGCCATGCCCTCGAACGGGTCCTTGGTCAGCTGCTTGATGCCCAGCGAGACACGTTCCTTCTCGGCGTCGATTTCGAGCACCTTGAACTTCACGGTCTGACCCTTGCTGTAGTCCTTGATGGCGTCTTCGCCCGACTTGCTCCAGTCCAGATCGGACATGTGGATCATGCCATCGATGTCGCCCGGCAGGCCAACGAACAGACCGAATTCGGTGATGTTCTTGATCTCGCCTTCCAGCTCGTCGCCAGCCTTGTGCGAACCGGAGAAACCGGCCCACGGATTTTCCTGGCACTGCTTGATGCCGAGGCTGATGCGGCGCTTGACCGGATCAACGTCGAGCACCTGGACTTCAACTTCCTGACCAGCGGTGAGGATCTTGCCCGGGTGAACGTTCTTCTTGGTCCACGACATTTCGGAAACGTGTACCAGACCTTCGATGCCGGATTCCAGCTCAACAAAGGCACCGTAATCGGTGATGTTGGTAACCTTGCCGGTGTAACGGGTGCCAACCTGGAAGCGGCCGATAACGCCTTCCCACGGATCGCTCTCGAGCTGCTTCATGCCCAGGCTGATGCGCTGGGTTTCGGCATTGAAGCGGATGACCTGAACGGTCACGGTCTGACCGATGGTCAGCGCTTCGCTCGGATGGTTGACACGGCGCCAAGCGATGTCGGTCACGTGCAGCAGGCCGTCCACGCCACCGAGGTCCACGAAGGCACCGTAGTCGGTGATGTTCTTGACCACACCTTGCAGGATCTGACCTTCCTTGAGGCCCTGAACCAGCTCGCTGCGGGCTTCGGCGCGGCTTTCTTCCAGCACGGCGCGACGCGAAACAACGATGTTGGCGCGGGCGCGGTCCATCTTGAGGATCTGGAACGGCTGCGGGGTGCCCATGAGCGGCGCGGCATCACGCACGGGGCGGATGTCAACCTGCGAACCCGGCAGGAACGCAACAGCACCACCGAGCGACACGTTGAAGCCACCCTTGGTCTTGGCGAAAATAACGCCGGTGACACGTTCGCCCTTGTTGAACGAAACTTCGAGAACGCTCCAGGCTTCTTCGCGGCGGGCCTTTTCACGGCTCAGCACAACTTCGCCATGACGGTCTTCCATACGCTCGACGAATACTTCCACCACGTCGCCAGCCTTCACGCTGATCTTGCCGTCGGCGCCGACGAATTCCTTGAGCGGTACGCGACCTTCCGACTTCAGACCGACATCGACCATTGCGAAATCGTCTGTGGTGGAAATAACGCGGCCCTTGATAACGGTGCCTTCGAGATTGTCAGCGGTGCCAAAGCTCTGATCGAGCAGAGCGGCAAAGCTTTCCTTTTCATGGGTGGTCTTAGCCATTGCAGAACGTGCCATTAGGTTATGGTTCCTCTCGCCGCCGAAACTGCGCGGCCCAGTTGCTATCCGAATTGTGGCTGTGAGTGTGCGCCAAGCGCGAGCTGCACAGCCGGTTGAACTTGCCTGTGAGGCCCGCCGGCAGCAAAGGGTTGCACGGATCAGACAGGACCGCCTAGCACCAGCCAGACAGTGGCGCGGTTGTACCTATTCCTTAACGCAAGTGCAAATAGATTCCGCAGGCGGGGAACGCCCCTCCAAAGCCCTCAATCAACCCCCTGATTCTGCACAAAAAGCCTGCCGCGCAGCGCGCCGATCCGAGCGCAAAAAGCCGTGGGCAGCCCGCCCGAAGCATGTTAGGCAGCTGACGAGTACATCGTCCCATAGGTTTTTCATGCGTTTTTTCAGATCGGGCCGTCTGGCTGTTTTTGCCCTGCTGACCCTGCTGACCCTAACGGCCGGCGGCGCCCGCGCCATGGGGGAACGGGTCTCGGCGACCGATATTCCCGGCACCATGAAAGTGGATGGCCGCAGCTTTCCCACCGCCGTGCTGGCCTCTGACGTGCCGGTGCTGGTGTTCTTTACCGCTAACTGGTGCCCCTATTGCCGCAAGACCGCCCCGGAACTGGCCAAGCTGGCACAGAACTTTGGCAGCGGCCTGAGCATTGCCGTAGTGGATTACGATGAGAATGAAGATCTGGTGGCCGATTACGGCGTGCGCGGCATTCCCGCCCTGCTGCTGTTCAAGAATGGCAGCCTGACCGCCCGCACCAGCGGTGCCAAAACAGTTGATCAGCTGCGCCGCTTTGTCCTCAACAATATCGGCGCGTCCTACAAAAACAACGCGCCCGACGGCGTAACCGTGGCGCAGTAGTGCCGCGCAATGTAGTCTAGGGTTTGCAGCCATTATAGCCCTATCCCAACCGCAGCTTAAATAGTCATCCCCGTGAAAACGGGGATCCAGTTTCTACGAACATGTAGCGAATATAAGAGTTTTCCATACGCTGAATCGTATTGATATGGATTCCCGCCTGCGCGGGAATGACAAGTTAGCCTTTAGATAAAAGGGGCTACGCCATAATCTGACGCGCTGGCGCACTTATAAGTTAGGCGCTGGCGCGATTTAAAAGTTATGCGCTTGCGCACTTATTAAGTTACGCGCTCACGCGCAGGCCCAACCGCTCGCGGATGAGGGCAAGCGAGACGGAGAAGGCTTTTTCCGGGTCCATGTTGGAGGTATCGATCATCACGGCATCACCCGCCGGTTTGAGCGGAGCGATGGCGCGGTTCATGTCGCGGTCGTCACGCGCTTTGATATCGGCCAGCACGTCAGCATAGCTTTTGTCCTGCCCACGGCTGAGCAGCTCTTTATAACGACGCTCGGCCCGCACCTCGGCGCTGGCGGTGATATACAGCTTCACCGGCGCGTCGGGACAAATCACGGTGCCAATATCACGGCCGTCAAGCACCGCACCGGGCGGCTGCGCGGCAAAGCTGCGCTGAAACTCCAGCAGCGCCTGCCGCACGCCGGGAATGGCTGAGACCTGCGAGGCCCACTGCCCGGCTTCGGCCGTGCGCAGCTCATCATCATCCATCACCTGATCGACATTGAGCGCCTGCGCAGCGGCAATGGCCTGCGCTTCATCACTGGCGGTAAAACCCTGCCGCTTGAGCGCCATGCCCACTGCGCGGTACAGCAAGCCGGTATCCAGACAGGCAAAACCCAGCGCATCGGCCAGCTTGCGGGCCAATGTGCCTTTACCGCTGGCCGTGGGGCCGTCGATAGCGATGGTGATGCTCATGAGTCCTAGGTAACTAGCGGCTGGGCCGGAGGTGGTCAATGTTAAACCGCCCGCTCAGATCGAAGAATTTTGGCCAAAGAATTTTAGTCTGCGCTAAAATTTATAAACCAAGGCGATGCTGCGCCACTGCCAGCACCAGTTTATGCAGGTTATGCTTGGAAATGCTGTCGGTGATTATATAGAGCTCGGGCTGCGGCGCGTCGGCTGGCAGCTCCTTGGGTTCGCGAATCTGATTGTCCTGATAGCCGGGCATGGGGCGCAGGCCATTCTCACCGCCCATGCCGTGAATCATGGCCATGTCCGCCATCTCGATCTGCTCGACCGCCTGATGGTGGCCGCTGGCCAGATGCAACCGCGCCGCCTCACGATGTTGGCGGATATGCGGCGTGGCATGCAGGAATACCCGAACCGGCGCCTGCGGAAACACCTGACGGCCCATGGCTGTGCCCACCAGCACCAGACCTTGCGGCGTAGCCTCGGCCAGCTCGGCAAAGCGGGCCTGCAGCATAGGGGTCAGATCACGGTTACGCCCAAGCTTGAACGCCAGCGCCATCTGCGCCGGGTTATAGTCACTCTTCTCTTGCGGGGTGGTGAACAGCGTCTCCGGGCTGAGCTTTTCGGCAAGGCCTGCGGCTGCGCTGATATCTTCCAAATGGCCATCGGCCTTCATCATCTTGTTGGCGATGAGCGTGAGCGCCTGATCGAAGCTGCCGACCTTATACCCGAGCGTGCGCGCCAGGCTATGCGCGAGGGTATGGCGCCCACTGGCAAAGGTGCCGTCAATTGTAATGACGGGCTGGTGCGCAGCTGCTGCTGACGGCTGGGTGAAGTCGACGGAAGCCATGGCCACAAACTGACACAGCGCGCTGGTTAACTTCAAGCCCGGATATTGGTAAACGCCTGCCAATAAGTGGGGAACGTCTTGGCCACACAGCCGGGCTCGTTAATGCGCACCGCTACACCACCAAGCGTGACCAATGAAAAACACATGGCCATGCGGTGATCGTCGTAGGTATCAATCGCTATTCCCTGACGGCAGGTGGCGGGCGGCGTAATACTGATATAATCCGCCCCGCTGCTCACCTGCGCGCCCAGCTTGGTCAGCTCACAGGCCATGGCGGCAATGCGGTCTGTCTCCTTCACCCGCCACGACCCGATATTGCGCAGCGTGGTGGTGCCGCGCGCAAACAGCGCCAGCACCGCCAGCGTCATGGCTGCATCCGGGATGGCGTTACAATCCGCCTCGATCGCGGTGAGCGCGCCAGTGCCGGACGCTTCAATCCAGTCATCGCCATACGTAATCTGCCCGCCCATGCGGGCGAGCATATCGGCAAAGGCCACATCGCCCTGAATGGAGTTGCGGCCCACACCCGTCACCCGCACCGGGCCGCGCCCCAGCACACCGGCGGCCAGAAAATAAGAAGCGCTGGACGCATCACCCTCTACCTTGATCTGGCCGGGGCTTTGATACACGCAAGCCGGAATGACAAAGCGCTGCCAGTTCTCCTGCTGCACTTTAATACCAAAGCGCGCGAGCAGATTAAGCGTGAGCGCCACATAGGGTTTGGAGATCAGCTCGCCCACCACCTCCACCACCACCGATTGCCCCAGCAGCGGCAGCGCCATCAGCAAGGCCGAGAGGAATTGGGAGGACACGTCCCCGCGCACGCGAATGGGCGCTTTTACATTGAGACCTGCCGGATGCACCGCCAGCGGCGGATAGCCTGCCTGCCCGAGATAGCGGATGTCGCAGCCGATAGAGCGCAAGCCATCGACCAGATCGCCAATCGGGCGCTCGTGCATGCGCGCCACGCCGGAGAGCTGGTATTGCCCGCCCATCAGCGCCAGAGCTGCCGTCAGCGGCCGGAACGCCGTTCCGGCATTGCCTAAAAACAGCGAGGCCTGCTTGGCGGGAAACGCCCCACCCGCCCCCGTGACCAAATAGGCATCGTTCCCCAGCGCGGTCACCGCCACGCCCAGCTGCGCCAGCGCGGCCAGCATCACCCGGGTATCGTCCGAATCCAGCAGACCGTCGATGCGGGTTTGCCCGGCCGCCAGCGCCGCCAGCAGCAGAATCCGGTTGGAAATGCTCTTGGAACCGGGCAAGGCCACACTGCCGCGACTTTGGGCAATCGGCGCTAAATCAAGAAAAGGCGGGTAGGACGGATTCATGCCGGATTGTTAACACATAAAGGCAGATGTTGACATCAGGCTTTGAGCGTGGCACTCACAGCCGCCTCAGGTCCTTTTGGGCCGGAGCAAGTTTATTGGCTCGTTTTTTTGTGCGGAGATCGTCATGTCCAAGCCTGAATGGGGCGTCAAGCGCCTGTGCCCGTCGTGCAGTGCTCTCTACTATGATATGAAGAAGAACCCGCCGACCTGCCCGAAGTGCAATACCGAGTTTGATCCGGAAGCGCTGCTCAAGTCGCGCCGCCGCGTCTCGCCTGACGAAGTCGCCAAGAAGAAGGTGGCCGAGCAGACCGAGGAAGTGGAAGAAGTTGAAGTCGAAGACGCCGAAGTTGAGGCGGATGACGTTGTTGTTGCCGACGATGATGACAGCGAAGACGTTGACCTTGACGTAGAAGTTGAGGACGACAAGTAAGAAAATTTTTTTCTGCAATGCTCTTGCATTCCCCGGCCAACCGGTGGTAAAGCGAGCGGCAGAATTTCTCAGGGATTTGGGGCCATAGCTCAGCTGGGAGAGCGCGACAATGGCATTGTCGAGGTCAGGGGTTCGATCCCCCTTGGCTCCACCAAAGACCAAAGGCCGGTTTGCAGTGCAGACCGGCCTTTTTGCTGGGCGATTTTTGATAGGCGATTTTTGATAGGCGATATGTTGCCAACAGCGCATTTGCGGTTGCACTCATGGTAGCGGACTTGCAATAGATAGAGCCTTACCTGCCTTAATGATCGAACCGGATCCACCATGCAGCCGCAGATGACCCTGACCGAACAAGACCAGAAGATGACGGCGGCGTTCAACACGCTGGCGGTGTGCTTTAGTCAGCTGCCACCCTCACGCGCGCTGGAACTGGCGGCCGAGCATGCCATCGCCGGCGCTGATGAGCTGATGCACGCCCGCACCACAGGTGCCAAGGTGGATTACGCTGCCCCGCTCCTGCCCTTTTTACACATCACCCAAACGCCCAAGAGCAAGCGTCCACCGATTGATAACGCCCAGAAGATCAGCGCGGCGGGCAGCGCCTATTACCAGATCGCGGTTGTGATGATGCGCAGCCAGGAATGGTGGTATGGCAATAGAAATTCGTACGATGCCGGTCATCGTAAAAATTGTGCCCAGAATGCCCTGCGCGCCAGCGCGCATTGGTTTGAACGCGCTAAATCAGCGGCCCCCAGCGCGCGATAACAGTTCCGCTTTGCCGTCAGTTGCGGCACAATGCGCTCATGCTGACTGATGAATGGCTCTCCTACCTTACCGCCCTTGGCCTTGGCCTGCTGATTGGCACTGAACGCGAACGCCACAAGGGCCACGGCCCGGTGAGTGTGCCTGCTGGCCTGCGCAGCTTTGCCATTGCTGCGCTGCTGGGCGCCGTGAGCTGGCAGCTGGGCCAAAGCCTGATGCTGATGCTGGCGCTGCTGGCCATGGCGGCGCTGGCTGCCCTCTCCTACAGCCGCAGCTCCAACCGCGATCCGGGCCTGACCACCGAGATCACCTTGCTGCTCACCACCTTGCTGGGCGCACTGGCCATGAGCAATGCCGCGCTGGCGGCCAGCCTTGCCGTCATTGTCACCTTTCTGCTGGCGGCACGCACCCCGCTGCACAGCTTTGTGCGCCACAGCCTGACCGATCAGGAAATGCATGACCTGATTTTGCTGGCTGCTGCCGCGCTGGTTATTCTGCCCATTGCGCCTGACCATACCATTGACCCGCTGCAATCACTCAACCCGCACACCATCTGGCTGATTGTGGTGGTGATGCTCTCCATCAGCGCCATCGGTCATATTGCCGGGCGCGCGCTGGGCGCCAAACAGGGCTTGCCGCTGGCGGGCTTTGTCTCCGGCTTTATCTCCAGCGCGGCCACCATCAGCGCACTGGGCAGCCGCGCCAAGGCCGAGCCCAACCTGCACGCGCCCGCTGTGGCCGGGGCGGTGCTCTCCACCGTCTCTACCTTTGTGCAGCTGGCCTTGCTGATTGGCGTCCTCAATCGCGACCTGCTCGGGCACTTTGCCCCCGCCCTGCTGGGCGGCGGCGGCATGGCGCTTTTATATGGCCTGATCTTCACCTATCGCGCCAGCAAAAGCCCCAACGCATCGCTCGAGCCCAACCGCCGCCCACTTAATCCGGTAGCGGCCATGAGTTTTGCACTGATTGTGACGCTGGTGTCGTTCATTGTCGCCGCGCTCGATCATGTGCTGGGCGAAACCGGCGCGGCGCTGGGCGCGGCTGTGGCGGGTCTGGCCGATACGCACGCCGCTGCTGCCTCCATCGCCACCCTGCACAGCCATGGCACTATGGACCTGCCCACCTGCATGCTGGCCATTCTCGCCGCCATGACCACCAACACCTTCACCAAGATTGCACTGGCGCGCGCCATGGGTACCCCCGCCTTTGCCCGGGAGGTGATTCCCGGCCTGCTGCTGGTCATTGGCGCCGCCTGGGCTGGCCTCTATTTTTGGCCGCAATAAACCGTTGTTTTACATCAGGCTGCTGACTTCTTGCCGCTTTTTGGGCAGTCCTGAGCCGGTTTGAGGCAGGTTTTTAACGTGTTTTTGGGGACGTTTGACAAGCCGCCCCCACAACCCTTGCACTCGGCAGCCAGATTCGCTACAAACCGGGCCTTGGCTTTTAGTCCCCTTCGTCTAGAGGCCCAGGACACGGCCCTCTCACGGCTGTAACAGGGGTTCGAATCCCCTAGGGGACGCCAAGTATTCTTCCGGCACCATCCGGCAAAATCCAAAATTATCTATAAAACACAGTAAAAACGGCTATAATTTGTCCGTCAGCGTCCGGCGCTGCCTGCCAGCATCCGCCCCATGTGGGGGCATATTTGGGGGCACTTTCCGAGAGGCTGAAAAGGAGATGCCCCCAGATGCCCCTCACCGCCAAAGCCTGCGATAACGCAAAACCCACCGCAAAACCTTATAAACTAGCCGATGGCGGTGGGCTGTATCTTGAAATCATGCCCAACGGAGCCAAATACTGGCGCTGCAAATACCGCTTTATGGGTAAGGAAAAGCGCCTCGCGTTTGGGGTTTACCCAGAAGTCGGATTAGGGGCAGCGCGGGACAAGCGCGAAACAGCCCGCAAACTGTTAGCGGATGGCACCGACCCGGCTTTTGCCAAGAAAGAACAGAAACGGCAGAACAAGCTAGTGGCGGCAACAACCTTTGAGGCCGTAGCTACCGAGTGGGCCAAGCATCAGGCCGACCGTTGGTCAGACCGGCACCATGACCTGATAATATCACGCTTGAAGGCCGACATTTTCCCGGAAATCGGGCACCTACCCATTGCCCAGATACGGCCACTGGATATTCTCTTAGCCATCAAGAAAGTTGAAGACCGCGCTGCCCACGAGGTGGCCCGCCGCCTTTTACAGACCTGCAATCAGGTTTTCCGCTATGCCATCGTGCATGAAAAGGCCGAGCGCAACCCAGCGGCAGACCTTAAAGGCGCACTCAAACCATATAAGAAAACCCACTACGCTGCATTGGATATTAAAAAGCTGCCGGTTTTCATGTCGCAATTGGAGCATAACGAGGCCCGGCTTTATCCCCATACACGACTGGCCATGAAAATGATGGTGCTGACCTTTGTTCGCACAGGTGAGCTGATTGGTGCGCGGTGGGATGAGATTAACTGGGCCGAAAAGCAGTGGGAAATACCCGCCACGCGCATGAAGATGAAACAGCCCCACATTGTGCCCCTCTCCCGGCAGGTGTTAGCCATTCTCAAGGAGCTACACGACATATCAACTAACGCCGTTTATATTTTCCCCAGCCAAATTCGCTCCAATAAACACATGAGCAACAATACTCTACTCAAGGCACTTGAACGTATGGGCTACAAAGGCGAAGCCACTGGGCACGGTTTCCGCGCGTTGGCTATGTCCACTATTAAAGAAAAGCTAGGCTATCGCCATGAAGTGGTAGACCGCCAGCTTGCCCACGCCCAGCGCAATCAGGTTGATGCTGCCTATGACCGTGCTCAGTTCTTAGATGAGCGGCGGAAAATGATGCAAAAATGGGCTGACTATATTGACTCCATCGCCAACGGTGGGCAAGTCATAGCCATGCGCTGTAAAACCAAGGTGGCTTGACTGGGGGGGGGATTAAACATGGACGCACTATTACTTTGGAAGCTTTGTGAAAGAGTTACCCTGTTTCAAGCGGTTATGCTTGGCCTTGGTTATGACCCACAGGATATGGCTCACTACAAAATGCAAAGCAGCCGTAGTAAGCCAAAAGAATACGAGGCATTGCTAGCAGCCTTAAAGTCAGGATTGCACACAAAATGTATTCAAGGTGTGATTTGTGAAGAATGGGACGACCAATACGAACGGCATATAGAAGGCACAATCAATCCCGATAGCACGATGGTTGACCTAAAATCAGTTGGCCAGTTTCTGCAAAGCAAGGGGATAGATAATCCGCTTTGCGGTCAGGCAAGCTATTCACAGCTCCCCGATTATCTGAATCCTGCGCACCCTTGCTATGCCCCCAAGCTTGCCGCTGCCATTCAGGCATGGCTGGCGGTTGTTGCCGACCCCAAGGCATTACACAAAAAGACACCAAAAGCCGCTATGGAAAAATGGCTGCGCCTTAATGCAAAGACCTATGGTCTCACCTCAAAAGATGGCTCTCCAAATGCCCTTGGCATTGATGAAATTTGCAAGGTAGCTAATTGGAAACCAAAAGGTGGTGCAGCTAAGTCGTCGGGTGATGATTTACCTCCCGTAGCTCAGAGACAGGAGCAAACCCACCCACCCCTTAACTATATAGAAGAGAACAATAATTTAGATGAGGAAATACCCTTCTGAGGAATATGCTCAGAAATTTTTTTGAAACTGGTGGGTGAGTTACAGCGCCGTTAACCCACCCGTTTTCGTAACCCGCCCAGCTATTTTTCTGTCCATGAATCTTCCAAGTTTGCCTCAACGCTTAACACATGAGGGCGAACATTATGGGACACGAGAACACAGACAACAGAGAGAGGTTGCTCCGCTTGCCGGACGTAAAGAGCCGCACCGGACTCAGCCGAAGCACAATCTACAGCTATATCAGTGCTGGAGAGTTTCCCAAGGGCATTCGCCTTGGCGCTCGCTGCGTGGCATGGGCCGAGAGCGAGATAGATAGCTGGATAAAGCGACAAATTGATAACAGCGCGGGGGTAACTCATGTTTGACCCCAATATCAGTTTTGCCGACCTTAACAAGTCAGCCCTGCCCTACCTGCCCGCCATCCTGAACCGCATTCTGCCAGGTGGTAAAATTATGGGCAGGGAATATCTGGCCCTTAACCCGCGCCGCCCGGACAGCCACCTCGGCAGCTTCAAAATCAACCTGATGACCGGGCGCTGGGCAGACTTTGCTGTGCGCGCCAGTGGCAGTGATGTCACCTCGCTTGTGGCCTATCTGTTTGACCTGAGCCAGACCGATGCCGCCCGCCGCGTGATGCAGATGATTGGAGGTGCATGATGGAAAACCTCATCCCTGCGACCACTACAGCCCCCACCGCGCCGCTGGCTCTTCTGGATGGCCCGCTCACCCAAACCGAAAAGCAGGCCACTATGACACAGCAAGAAACAACAAAGACCAAGACCCCGATTATCCCCGCGCCTGCCGATGCTCCAGCTTGTGAGTTTGCCATCCCTGATCTGGGCGGCAAACCCACTCGGCTTTATCCCTACCATCAGGCAGACGGGGCATTAATTGGCTATATCGGGCGGTGGGATATTACCAACTCTACCACCGGCGAGAAAAAGAAAGAAATTAGGCCCATCTGCTACT
>Ga0255212_1000083_pt1 | contig 31188 bp, 24 predicted proteins | sample Miss_Yuk_RepC_8d_FD_188425 | JGI IMG/M metagenome (GOLD analysis project Ga0255212, IMG submission 188425) | Freshwater microbial communities from Mississippi River, Louisiana, United States - Miss_Yuk_RepC_8d | ecosystem: Environmental > Aquatic > Freshwater > River | place: USA: Louisiana...
TAGAAAAATTAAAAACAGAAGAGATAAATAATGTTATCGATACAGGTTTAGAAAATTTAAAACCAGGTTGGGTTAGTTTTAAAAGAGATCCTATAACAGGAAGAACAATAAGACAACCTACAGATAATGAAGAAAATAATATAGAAAAATCTGAAAATGAAATAGGAATGTATATATTTAACGCATTAGTAGAGTCTCATGAAAAGAGAACAAACGAATATATAGATAATTATGGTTATGATGAATGGGAAAAAATGTTTAAATTTTCAGATTGGAGGGAACGAGAAGCTTATTTGGAAGAAATGGAAATGGAAATGGAAATGGAAATGGAAATGGAAATGGAAATGGAAATGGAATATGAAGATGGATAATTATGAATATTAAATTAGTTTAAAATAATAATGTATTATATTAAACTAAATTATGGACATTGAATATAATAATTTAGATGATGAATGGATTAATAATTTTGAAAAAACAGATAAATTATATGAAGATTTTTACAAAGATGATTTATATTATATAAATTTACGAGTTATATATGTTAACAGATACAATGAAATAGATAAAATAAAACATGAACCTCTTTTATTAACAAATAAAAATATAATTTCACAAGAAGAAATTCTTGGGATACTTAAAAAAAATTCAATAGATAATGAAAAATTATATTCATTATTATCAATTTTAAAATATAATATATTATTGGAGCCAGATGATGTAAAGAATTATTTAATAAATAAAAATAGTCAAGTTTTTTTATCAGTAATAAAAAATATAGATACAATAAAATATGAGAGGAGCATATCAATGTTCCATGATTTAAATGATTTAATACTTATCTTTTATGAAAAATCTAAAGAATTTGTAAAATGTGAAAAAAACAGCACGAAAAAGGTCTACTTTAACTCTTTAAGTGCTAATAAAAAAACAATTAGAAAACGATATAAAGATTAGACAAATATATATAGTATCATCTAATGGCAGCACTCGTTAACGCACTTGATAATTATACTCCTACTCAATTTGGCGAAAATGGTCATTTAGAATATGGATGGTCAAATAGCGTTCAAGAAAAAATTTTACAATTCAGCTTCCAAGTAACCCGAACGGATGAAGCCGGGGTTATTAGTCTTGCTAATGTTTTACATAATTTATTGATGAATCTTAAGCATAAAGTAAATAGCGGAACATTGCCTGAAAAGGAAGTAGCCAAGGGGTATCTTTCTATTCTTTATAGAATGATTGGACATACTCGTGATATTATTGATGGGAAGGGTGAATATACTTTATCTTATATGATGGTTCATACTTGGCATAAATTTTATCCTGAATTGGCTCAATTTGCTTTGAAATGTTTTGTCACTTTTGGCAAAAAAGATATACATCAGTATGGCTCCTGGAAGGACTTAAAATATTTCTGTGAGTATTGTAAGAATCAAGGTGATAGCGTGGATTCTCCATTGATTAATTTTTCAGTTAGTCTAATCAACAACCAAATCAGAAATGATTATTTTAGATTTTTGGCTAATTCTGATGATATTTCTTTAGCTGCTAAGTGGGCTCCTAGAGAAAAGTCTTCGTTTGGTTGGCTATATGAACCTCTTGCTACTGAATATTTTTATAACGTTTTTGTTACTGCTAAGACAGATGAACAAAAGAGAAGATCCATTCTTAAGTGTAAGACTGAATATCGAAAGATATTATCAGCTCTCAATAGAAAGATCGACACTACTCAAGTAAAACAATGTGGTAAAAAATGGTCACAAATCGAGTTTAATAATGTAACTTCAATCACTTTGTCAAAGCAAAAAAAGGCTTTTTTAAATGTCAAACAGAATGGTGAACTCCGTTGTCCTGATTCTTTTGACAGAAAAACTTGCGCAGATAATTTTAATGTTCACATCCAAAAGGCAGTTAATGGTGACGCCGAAATAAAGGGCAAGCGTCTTAGTATGGCAGATTTTACCGGGCAAGCATTAGGATTGCTTAAAAACAGCAGAGGTTCTCAAGAATTTCAAGTATTAATAAATCTTCTTAATTCTCAATGGCGGGATAATTCTACCCAAAATAGTGCTCTTGGTAAGATGATTGCTATGGTTGATGTTTCTGGTTCTATGGAAGGTGACCCTATGCATGCAGCTATTGCTCTTGGTATTCGTATTGCCGAGAAATCTGCGCTTGGAAAGCGTGTAATGACATTTAGTAGTCAGCCCGAATGGGTTAATTTGGAACCTTATCCCAATTTTATTTCACAAGTGGGAGTTATTCATTGTGCTCCTTGGGGAATGAATACTAATTTCTACGCCGCACTTAATCTTATTCTTGACGCAATTGTTGAAAATAACATGGCGCCTGAAGACGTTCAAGATATGGTTCTAGTAATTTTATCTGATATGCAGATGGATGGGTGTGAGAGCTGTAATAAACATACCTTTGACGTTATGAAGGCTAAGTATGAAGCAGCAGGTATCAAAGCAAATGGAGTTCCTTATAAGCCACCTCATATCCTCTTCTGGAATTTGAGAAGCACTTCAGGATTTCCATGTCTTGCTAACCAACCTAATGTATCTATGATGTCAGGGTTTAGCCCAACTCTTCTCAATTTGTTCTGTGAACAAGGGTTGGATGCTCTTCAAAGTTGCACTCCTTGGGCTCTTCTAGTAAAGAGCTTAGAAAATGAAAGATACAAAATTATGAATGATAAATTTATTCAAACAATTCTAAATTAAATAGTTTATTTATAAATTTATATTTTTATTCTGATACATGTCAAGAAGATTTTATATTATTAAGTATTATAATACATTCCAAAACAATATGTTTTTATTTTGATTTTTATTGTATTCTAAACATAATTCCAATGCTTTTCTATCGTAATTTGCCATTGATGGAAAAACTGGATTGAACTTACTTTCTGTCTCAAAAGGTTTTGGATATTTTATTAATGTTAAATTTGGATGAGAATATTCAAAACTAGCACCAACTAATACACCATATACTTTACTATGATTAACCGCTTGTAATATTCCTTTAACTAATGTTCCAGAACCTACTGCTACCCAAATTTCATCGGGTTCGCTTCCTAATTGTTGAATTACTTTTTTTACACGTTCTGCAATTATATTTATATTTTCAGGGGTATTTGCTCCAAATAAAAATTTATGGATGTGTGGTTTTTTTTCACAATAATCTCTAGCACGTTTTTCTACTACAGATAAATAACCAGGATACACCTCAATTATATTAGCACCATATTCGATACATTTTAAAGTATTTGAATGTTTTTCAGAACGTTTTGCACAAAAAATTGTATTTTTTAAACCTTTTTTTTTACAGTATGCTGACAAAGCAATTTGAAAACCACCATATACTGGACTAGCATATACGTATTCAGTTATATGTGGATATTGTTTTTCAATTCCTTCCAATAATATTGATTTTGTCCCTCCCTCTAATAAATCATCACGTAGTATATTTATTCCATAATGTTTTTCAATTTTAATTGACTGGTCCATTATATTATATTATATTATCATTAAATAATTTAAGATAACAAATTTAAATGGAATGGTTGAATGATAATATTTTATGAATACATTTTTTTTATATCTTCAATTGAATATCCACTGTATATCAAACTATCACTCAAAGATTTTTTCATTGTTTCACTTATATTAAATAATTTTACATAATTGTTAACTATTTCGTTTAAGGTAAACTCGTGTTTAAAATTATAGTTCTCTTTTACATAATTTATAAAATGTATAGTAATATATTTATAATCTTTATATGTAAAATTTTCTGGAAATATATTTATTATAATATTCATATTGTATTTTGTTGAATTATTATAACCAAAATAATGATTTAAATTAGATGTGGATAATTCACACACAACCAGATTAGGCATACATACATATATATTGTGTTTTTGATAAAACCTTTTAAAGTCTGAATCAAATTCAACAACTGGCGGTTTTATTTTATAGTCATATAATGTTTTTGCAAACGAAAGGGTATATATATTAGCATGAGCACCTAATGCTTGTCTAGTTGGTTTATAAATATACAAATCGCTAAAATTTTTATGTACCATTTGTTTATTATGATTTAGATTAAAATCACATGCACCAAGCATTATCATATCAAAATCTATATTTAACAACTCTAATGTACATAATTCATTAATTCGTTTGTGAAATATTATATCATCTTCAAAAATAATAAATTTGTTATAATTCGAATCAATACATAATTTTATACAAAATAAATGTGATATAACACAACCTAATTTGTTATTATCTGTTTTTATATTTTTGTTTCCCATTTTAGAGTAACTATCATTATCTATTTTATCTACCATTACTAAATTGTAATTGATTTTCATGGTACTCATAAGATAATTAATGTAATTTCTTCTTTCTACATTATCTTTTAAATTAATAACAAAAATAGGATAATTATTTAAAATATTATCGTTTATACCACCATTATTATAATTTATAATTGTTGGATAGTAATTTTTAATTATATTTTCCATATAAATAATACAAAGGTTTTATATTTATATAGAAAATATTTATATTGCTAATTTTTTTCTGTTAACTGTTTTGTAACATTACATGTGCTGGTCTGGATTCTAAACTACTTTTTTTAGTGGTGCAGGCCACCAATATATTTCCAGCTCACATTCTGCTGGTAGTAAAAGCTCCAGCAGGTATGAGCGTATTGTGTGTCCATTGGACTCTGTACATGTAACGCCGGTAAGAACATCGCCTAACCCGACCCAGTATTCTTCGATCGCTGATAGCGGAGAAATCATAGGTGCGCACCTCGAAGTACCCAGTGCCGAAAAGTTGCTGTAGCGAACTTTGTATGTCTCCCCGCAAAAAACTTTATGGAAAAATGTACGGCCTATACCTCTGTTACGTCGTAGGAACAGGATGTATATATTATAGATATACAATTGATTTATACGTACTGGAACAGCATTGTCAAGTTTTTTCGTTTAAAATAATATAAGTATCCTTGAGCGCATATATGTGTGTAGCGAGTTGCCCAGCGACTACTGCATGCAAGAAAAAAGTCCAAATCATCTCTAGAAAAATGCCTACTCAACTCGCAACCAGTATCAGACCTACACGGAAAACTTTTTTATTAATAAATATCATGAAGATGTAAATTAAGTAAATATTATAAATTATTAATATTTATAAATTATTAATATTTATAAAATATATAATGTTGAATATACTTTTACTATTAAATAGTTATTATACAGCATGCGATGCTTTAAAAAATCTTGATTATAAATTATATTTATATAACGTAACAACTACAAAATTTGAAAATATACAAGAATTAGATAATAAAACTTTAGATTATATTGACGTTATAATTTTAAATAATGATTCAAAAAAAATGCTTATAGAAAATTTACTGAATTCATTTGATGGAAATAAACAAATTTATTTATTTTCAAATTTAAAATTTAATATTACAAATAATAAATGTATTTGTTACAATTTCATAAAATTATCCAATATTTTAACAACTTTAACAACAATTAATAATATTAGAGTAGATAGCACCAATTTAAATCAAAATGTTGTAAATCAAAATGTTGTAAATCAAAATGTTGTAAATCAAAATGTTGTCAGACAAAATGTTGTCAGACAAAATGTTGTCAGACAAAATGTTGTCAGACAAAATGTTGTCAGACAAAATGTTGTCAAACAAAATGTTGTGACAAATAATATCAATTTTAATAAAACAAAATTTCGCAATTTATGCCTGACAATGGTAGATAAGTTTCGTACTATTTCTATTCCTGAAATAACTCTGAACAAGTCAAAGGAGGCAGTTCTTGTTGAATATAGACCATTAGAACATACAGAAATTTTGTTAAGAAATTGTATTTCAAAATTAGGAGCCGATTGGTCTTACACAATTGTATGTGGAGAAGACGCGTTTGAGTTTTATAAAAAATTAGCTTTTGCTATTCATGAAAACATAAAAGTAATTAACTCTGGACACAAAAATATTGACCAGAATACTTATAACAATTTTTTATTAACTAAAGATTTTTGGGATTTGCTAAGCGGTGAAAAGATTTTGATTTATCAAGAAGATACATTTATTTTTAAAGACACCATAAATGACTTTATGGAATGGGATTATATTGGAGCACCATTTAAGATGGACTGCGTAGAAGGAAATAATGTTGGCAATGGAGGACTTAGTTTACGCAGCAAATCAAAAATGATTGAGGCGCTAGACCGAATGCCATTAGAGAGTATAACTAAACATGAATTTAAACCTTTTGTCCAAAAATATATGTATAACAAAAAATTAGATAATATTCCTGAAGACATTTATTATTCAACTTATTTGCAAAAATTAAATATTGGAAAAGTGCCTGATGTTGAAATCGCAAAACAATTTAGTTCAGAAACAATTTATAACCCAGACTCATTTGGAATGCATTGTATGTGGCATAGTTGCAAGGATTGGGCACTTAATTTTACTTGTATAAATTCAAGTAATACTGAATATACAAATTTTCCAACTTTATTTCATAAATACATATTAAATATAAGTAACCAATATGACACTATACCATATAAAATTTTAAGTGAAAATAAAAATAATAATGAATATATTTGTCACATCCATATGTTTGATATTGATAAGAGTTTATCGTTCATGTTAGAACATATAAAGTTAGTCAAAAATTATTTTAATGTAATAATAACATTTGTTAAAGGAAATTTTGAATTATTGATAAATGAAAATATAACAATTTTACAAATTAATAATACAGGATATGATATAGGTGGAAAAATAGTTGCATTAGAATATATGAAAAATAATACCATTTCGTATGAGTATATATTATTTCTACACGATAAAACAAACCCACAAGCAAGAAATAATTATTTTAGTCCATTGATTAAAAATTCACATCGTATTAAGTTTATTAAAACTTTAATTTCAGAAAAAGATGTTTATGGAATTTTTCCAAATACTATATGGTATAATGTTAACAATGTTAGTAATCATCCTAACTCATATGATTTATATGTATCTAATATTGATTATTACAATGAAATGTTACAATTTTTGAAAATGAATAAATATACTGTATTTTCAGAAGGAAATTGTTTTATATGTAATAAAAAACTAATAGATTTTATTTTTAAAGATGATTATAATTTATTTTACAATATATTAAATAATTATTTTTCTTTTGATGTAAATTGGTTTCGCATATATTATAATTGTAAACATAAATCGATGTATGAATCATATCAAAAATTTATTGATGATAAACTATATGGTAATAATATTCAAATACATGGAAGAACCTGTGCCCTACCTGATGGAATGATTGAACATTTATTCGAAAGATTATGGATAAATGCAATACATCATTTAAACAAAAAATATATTGTTTTGGATTCAAAAGAAATAGTGCCTATGTATAATATAAAAATAAATGCTATATATTTCCCACAATTTCATGAGATACCTGAAAATAATAAATTTTGGGGAGATGGTTTTACTGAATGGACTTTATTAAAACCTTTTGGTACACCTCAAATAATAAATGGAAATAAATATGATATATTAAAACCACATATTGACATAGGTTATTATGATTTAGCTGAAAAAAATACATTATTAAATCAAATTGAATGTGCAAAAAAATATAATATAAATGGTTTTATCATTTATCATTACTGGTTTGATAATAATACTAAAATACTATATAAACCACTTGAGAGATTTTTAGATTCGAATATAAATTTTCCGTTCTGTATTTCTTGGGCAAATGAAACATGGAGTAGGAGATGGGATGGAAGCAATAAAGAAGTTTTAATTAAGCAGGAATATGGTTCTTCGCCAGAGTGTTATAAAAAACATATAAATTACTTGATACCTTTTTTTCAGAGACCAAATTATATAAAAACAGATAATAATGAATGTATTTTATATATATATCATTTTTGTAAAGAACTTGAAAAAATATACGATAAAATGATGTTTTATTGGAATGAAGAATTAGAAAAATACAATATTAAAATTAAAGTAATTATAACTGAAAATTCATTCAAAGAGACACATAATTTAAGTATGAGTAATGACAAATTTATGTTTGAGCCAATGTATTCGTGTAGTTACGTTAAGTTATTTAAAAAATTTGATTTTAATAAAATGCTTCCTGAAAATTTTGATGTAAATTATTATAAATCAGCAAACAAAGATTTACATGTATTGGATGACAATCATGCTTTTACTCATTTTAAGAATTATGGTAGACATGAAAATAGATTTTTCAAATATGAAAATAAAATATATAATAATCTTATGTGTATAAATTATAATGACATCATAACAAATTATAAAAATAATAAATATTCAACAATTAATAAGCATTTAGGTCTTCCATTATATTGGAATAACATAGTGCGTCGAAAAAATCTTCCTTTTCTCTATGTTTCCGATTTTAATTTAATAAAACTTGAAGAACTATTTATTATATTACTTTCAAAAATTGTTCTCAGAAGCGCAAACATTTACAACATAAATAATATTAATAACTATGATAATGTTATAAACATAAACGCATGGAATGAATGGAATGAGCAAGCTGTTTTAGAACCTAATAATATAACTGGATATAGTAATTTACAAACATTATCAAGTATAATTGAAAAAATATAAATATAAATATAAATAACCGTAGAAAATCATTATATTATATTATATTATATTATATTATATAATGATTAGTAAGGAATATGATTTAAAATATTCATTAGACAATGAAGAAATAACGCAAACTCATATTACATTGAACAAAAATATTCCAAAAGATTTTACATCAATTTTAAATAAAAAATTAAATTTAGATTTAGAATATATGAATGATACTGAAACATTCAACATTAGCACTGTCGCAGCGAAGAAATCTGATAGAGACAGTAGTTGTATCAGTGATTCCGATAGTGACGTTGAGGACGAGAAATCTGCTGTGGAGAAGGTTGAAATCGATAGTGTCTGTAATTCATCATCTTTATCACCCTCTTCATCTTCCTCCGTGATACGTTATGAAACAAATGGATATTTTGAAAATACAATTTATAAATACAAAAATATTCCAGAAGATTTTTCAGTGGTATTTTACAAAAAATTAAATCCAGATTTGTTGTATATGAGTGATACTGAAGCAATGATACATTATGAGACTACAGGATATTTTGAAAATAGAATTTATAAATATGATATGAATTATAATTTTTATGTGTATTGTTGTGGTAAATGTGGAAGTTCTACTTTATATAAATCATTAAAAACTATCGGATATAATGTTATACATGTTCATAATAATTATTATTATTTAAATTTTTTAAATGAATCAAAACAAAATCCAAATTTATATAATATAATTGATGAAAGTATGAGTAATAATGATAATGTATATTTTATAGATGTTTTTAGAACTCCATTTGAGAGAAAAATGTCAAGCTATTTTCAAAATAATACTATATTAGATAAAACATTACAAGAAATTTTGGATGAAATAAATAATCAAATATTTCATGTTGAAAATTATATATCTATTAACGAAATTTTGGATTATTTTAATTTGACACATTTTGATAGTTTTGATTTTGAAAAAAAATATAATTTAATCAAATATAAAAATGCGCATATTATTAAACTTAGATTTAAAGATATAAAAGAATGGGATGTAATTTTATCAAATATTTTAAAAAAAGATATTAAAATAATTAACAACAACTTATCAGAAAATAAAGAATACGCAAAAATATATAAAGAGATAAAATCAATTATAAAATTAAATAAAGAATTAATTGATTTTTTTTTAGAAGACTCAGAATTTAACATTTACTACAGCAATGATGAAAAACAAGAATACAAAAAATATTTGTATACTATGTTTATCGAGGGACAATATAATTTTAAAAATGTACCAAATGATTTTGTCTCATCCAAATATGTAGATTTAAACAAAGATTTAAAACAAGCAAATTATTATGGATTATCAGCAAAGATGCATTATGAATACTACGGATTTAATGAAGGGAGAGATTATAAATATGATATTTGACATGCCGGTTTAGACTTGTGATTTACATATGGTATATCTTTATGGTATAAATAATCATATATACATTTATTATTAAGATATTCATTTGATGGCGATTCTGTAAAAAAATGAGATGCGTTAAATACTTGTGTATTAATCGGAATATTATGTGATACTAAACTATATCGTGTAAGAGTTTCGTCAATCACAATGCTTCCCCCATGAAGCAAATTTGGGTGCCATATTACAACATCTCCTTTATTTATATTTTCATAATTAGTTTCATTAAATAATTCTAAATTTAATTTTTTGCATTGATTTTCAATTAACTTATTGAAATGTACCATACAATTAAAATTATTTTGATTATATGTTTTTTTATAATCATATAATTTATTGTATATTTCATGATTATTTATATAATCAATTTTATGACTTTTTTTATAGTATTTTAGTGGTCCAGCTTTTTGATCTATATCTTCCAAAGCATACCATACACCACAGTATTTATTTATTGGATTTGTATAAAAATGTGGCGTATCTATATGAAAATCTTGTTCAGTTCCTTCTCTAAACGTAAGTGATGTATATACAACTTGTTGTTTATTAAAAAATGTTGATACTATTTTGTTTACATTTTCATTTGTAACTAAATCTAATGTATTTTCACTATATGTATGGAAATTGCAAACTCTTTTTTTTGTATTAAGTGTGAATAAATTATTTGAATCTTTACACCATTCGTCAAATTCTTTTACAATTACATCTGCTAACATATTTGGAAAACAATTTCTTACAATTGTATATCCATTTTTATTAATTTCATCTATATGAGCATTAATATTAAAATCTTTCATATATAATATTATATAATATTATATTATATAATATTATATATGAAAAAATCTGGATTTAATTATTACAAAATACTAAATTTTTAATTCCATCTTCAAAATTGATACTAATATTCCATCCTAGTTTCTTTACTTTTTCATTGCTGATATAGTATCGCTTATCATTGAATGGTCTGTCTTCTATATATTCAATCCACTCCTCATAGTCATCTGTATGTTTAATCATTTTGATTAACATTTTTGCTATGTCCAATACAGAATACTCCATACCTTCGTCACAACCTATATTGTATATCTCACCTATTTCGCCTTTTTCCAATATACATTTAAATGCATTAACCGCATCATCAACGTGCAAAAATGCTCGCACATTTGAACCATCGCCTTGTATCGTTACTTTTTTATCATTGTTTAGCAGGTCAATAAATCGGGGTATTAATTTTTCTGGATATTGGTTTGGTCCATAAACGTTGTTGCCTCTCGTAATAACAATCGGCATTTTAAACGAATGGTAATAGGACTGGGCGATTAATTCAGCAGCTGCCTTTGTTGCTGCATATGGATTGGAAGGACATAAAATAGATTGTTCTGTTTTTTGTGTTTCATTAGTCCCCAACATAGACTCTCCATAAACTTCATCTGTTGAAACATGAATAAATTTTTCTATTTTTCCATATAAACGGCAGCATTCTAATAAATTATGAGTTCCTAATACATTATCTTTAGTATATTGTTTAGAATTATCGAAAGAGTTTTGAACATGGGATTGAGCAGCAAAATGTATAACGTGCGAAATATTATATTTATTCAATATATCATTTATTAAATCTGAATCACATATATCTCCTTTAACCAAGTTATATTTGTTAGAATTACGAATATTTATATTAATATTTAATTCGTTTGCACAATAATAGATTATATCTAAATTAATTAATGATTTAATATGATTGGTATTAAAATAATTATTAATAAAATTACTTCCAATAAATCCGCATCCACCTGTTACTAATAAATTCATATATTATAATATGTTATTATATTTTAGCAAATTTTGTGTTAATATTATTTTCTGAATATTATTTATAATGAGTTTCGACCCGTCTTTTAATTCTCCAGTTCTAAATTATGTTGGTTCTGTTGATGTAGCATCAGCTACATCTGGAGCTACTTTGTATAATATTTTATTTGATTCAAGTCTTTGTACTGTAGGTAATGTGTTAATGTTTGAGTACAAAATTCAACCTGCTAATGTTTTAATTCCGAATCCTACAGATATTACTTTAGGTTATGTAAATATAGAGAATGCTAATCCTTCTGGCATTTGTAATCAATGGACAATAACAGTTCCTGCATATGGTGTTGACTACAATCCAGAAATTGATCGCGAGATATCAGTACGCGTATATTCAGGATTAACCGGAATATCTGAGATTGCAGTTTCTCCGTGGTCAAATTCTTTAGCAGTACATGTTCCTCCTGCAAGACCTTTAATTGACTATGCAGTTTTTAACCAAAATATATCACCAGGCGATGATGATTTATGGATTTATTTGCGTATTCAACCGACATATGACTATGACGAATTAACGTTCATCGTTGCTTATTATTTTCAAGAGGCAACTACAGGTAACACAGCATGGCAAGTAACAGACCCTTTAACAGCTACTCTTGTTACAGACCCAAGTGGTAATGATTTACGACAATTGGAAGTGTCTAATATTGGAAATGTAGACCCATCCACTAATGTAGTTTATCTTGGTGTTTATGCAGTTTATCGTTTTGTTTATAATGGTGAAAACTATTATTCTGTAAGTGAAATTAGCACAACATATACTGCTACACCAGCTTCTAACTTGAATGCCCCAACTATTATGTCAATAGACTATAATGTATATAACACGCCATCAACACAAAATATGATTGTTAACTGGATCGCACCAGCTATAACTGTATTGCCTACTTACGTAGTAGATAGCTATACTTTACAATTATCGTTAAATAGTGGTTCATGGTCAACTGTTAGTTCAACCATTCCGTCAAGTGATTTATCATATAATTATGATGTTTCATCTTACGGCTGTTCAAACAACTTGGCGTTTAGAGTGTATGCTCAATACACTACTGGAGCACAGTCTAATAATTCAAATGAGGAGTCTCTTAATATATTCAAATATTCACTTGCTCCACAAAATTTAGACGTTATATCAGTATTATCACCTGACTTTATTGATTTCACTTTTGAAAACCCTTCAGATATTGGATGTGGGGATGGTTATCAATTCGTTGTTGAATTTAATGGAAATTCGGGTGACATATCATATAACATACCATATGATCCTAGTGCTACAACATATGATATATCTTATTCTGGATTAAATATTGGTAATTACGGAGATATAATATTATATCTTCAAACTCAAGATACAAATTCTAGTAATTATTTAGATGGTGCATCAACTACATCACCATTTATTATAACTACATTTACTTTGGATGATATTGATTATAAAGTATATACTGATAATACACAAAATATGGTTTTGACATGGAATGACCCTATTGATTCTTCTTTGATTTATTCTGGTTGGGAAGTTATAGATTATGATATATACTTGAATGGTAACCTAATAGATACAGTTACTGATTTAACTTATACATACCTTGCTACTGAACCTTGTGGTTCAAACTTGGCATTCTATATTGAAGCAAACTTGAATAATAGTGGAACTCAATTTTCAATTAGGTCAAATACTGAAGATATTAATATATTCAAATATTCACTTGCTCCACAAAATTTAGACGTTATATCAGCATCACCTGGCTTTATTGATTTCACTTTTGAAAACCCTTCAGATATTGGATGTGGGGATGGTTATCAATTCGTTGTTGAATTAAATGGAGATTCGGGTGACATATCATATAACATACCATATGATCCTAGTGCTACAACATATGATATATCTTATTCTGGATTAAATATTGGTAATTACGGAGATGTAACATTATATCTTCAAACTCAAGATACAAATTCTAGTAATTATTTAGATGGCGCATCAACTACAACACCATTTATTATGACTACATTAACTTTGGATGATATTGATTATAAAGTATATACTGATAATACACAAAATATGGTTTTGACATGGAATGACCCTATTGATCCTTATTGGATTTATTCTGGTTGGGAAGTTATATCATATGATATATACTTGAATGGTAACCTAATAGATACAGTTACTGATTTAACATATACTTTTGATGCTTCATCTTACGACTGTTCAAACAACTTGGCATTCTATATTGAAGCAAACTTGAATAATAGTGGAACTGATTTTACAATTAAGTCAAATACTGAAAGTATCAATATATTCAAATATGCAGATGCTCCATCAAATGTTTCGGTTGCTTGGGCTTCAGATTTGTCTAATACAATTTTGGATATAGGATTTACTTTTACAGTTCCTTATCCTTACAATTCTGGTTGTGGAGCAATAGTTAACTGGAAAGTAACCGTTACAGATGCGTCTGGGACTGAGATATATGACTCCTCTGTAAATTATGTAGAAGGACAAACAAATTATGTAGTTTATTTGAATGATGTTCCTTACATACCAGTTGGTAATGTTAACGTATTCATGCAAACCATAGACACTAACAGTACAGATTACATGGACGGTGCAATTGCGTCTGATGATTTTATAGCTACAGACGTGCCTATTTTTATTGATGTTGTAATTAACCCAACAAGAACTCTTCTTACATTTGATGTTATAACCCAGGTTCTCCTCGGCCAAACCGCTCTTTTTGCATGGGTGGATATTTCTGGTGCTACCGTTACTAGAAATCAAGTAAACTGGTACACAAATTCTGTCGTACCAACACAAGATCCAGAAACAGGTGTTTATATATATAGTTTCATTTATGATCATACAGCCTTTGGAACAACAGGTTTTATTCCTAACCATTTAACTTTATTAGCGTCAAATAATCCGGGTATAGGGTTTTATAATACTTTGAATAGTTAATTTGATTATGATAATTAAATTATAAATATATTTATCATGTAAATCAATATTGTAAAACTTATATAATAATTATTTTATATAAGTTTTATTTATTAACCAATTTGTGTGTTATTAAATTTTTTAATAAATGTGAATTCATATTTTTAGCAACATCGTTGCTATTTGATGAAATATTATTTTGATTAATAGCTGGTTTTTGTTTCATTTCTTCTTTCATTTTTAGTTCTATTTCACTACGTAGTTCATTTCTAAGCTGATTTTCAACATCAATTTTTAACTCTTCTCTTAGTTCTTTCATAATATTATGAGACATTTCATTTTTTAATGTATTTTCTATTTTAGGTTTTAATTCTTTTATTAAATCATTTTCTATTTTAGGTTTTAATTCTTTTATTAAATCATTTTCTATTTTAGTGTTAAATTCTTTTATTAAGTCATTTTCTATTTTAGTGTTAAATTCTTTTATTAAATCATTTTCTATTTTAGGTTTTAATTCTTTTATTAAGTCATTTTCTATTTTAGGTTTTAATTCTTTTTTTAAATCATTTTCTATTTTAGGTTTTAATTCTTTTATTAAGTCATTTTCTATTTTAGATTTAAATTCTTTTTTTAAATCATTTTCTATTATAGGTTTTAATTCTTTTTTAAAATCATTTTCTATTTTAGGTTTTAATTCTTTTATTAAATCATTTTCTATTTTAGGTTTTAATTCTTTTTTAAAATCATTTTTAATTAAATCAATTGATAATTTAAATTCATTTCTAGTGATAAATTTAATTTCATTATATATTTTTTCGTGTAAATCAGTAGTATAATTGTCTAATTTATTTGTAAAATTAACAAAGCCTTGTTCAAATAATTCATATTCTATTTCTTTCTTTAAAAAATCTTCTACATTTTTAATAACTAATTTTTTATTATCTTCATTGAGTTGCGATAATATTGAATTGTTTTTAGAAATAATTTGTTGAGCTATTTCCATTTTTTTCTGTGTATTTGATTCTTTGAAATCTTTTTGGTTATTTATTTTAAAATTTGAATACATATTTAAAAAACGTATATTTTTTATTTTCCTAAATTTTAACGTATTTATTACACCTTTTGGCAAATCAATTGCAAATTTGATTATTTATATAATTAATGTATAAAAGTGTAAAATATATGATGTTAAATATTTATATAAAAAATTGATATAATTTAAATTACATTATGTAAATTATATTTGATTGTATGTTTTCAGTTGTTACTGATAGGTATAATGATGAGACATGGGATACAAGTGTTCGTTATAGAAAGAAAAAGAATTTAGCCTGTATATATGTTCCTCCTTATAAATTAGCAGAAACAATTGACATAAATTCACCAGTATTTGTAATTGAAATGAATAATTCAAAAAACCAAATTATGGGTATTGGGTTAATAAAAAATAAATTAATAACAGATAAAATATATAAAGTTCAAGAAGATTCAAATCACAATAGATATATTTATATTGGTAATTATCATATTTCGAGAGAGGTATTAGATGACTATAACCCATTTTTAGTTTATGTATTAGATGAAATTTTATTCAAAGGGTATACACATTCAAAACGGGGTTCAGGTCTAACAAAAATTCCAGAAAAAGTATTAAAATTAGATATATGTGAAGGTAAAAATATAAAAAAAGAAATAAAAGATATATTTATTTATCATTATAGAGACAAATTTTTATCAAAAGAAAACGAAGAACTAAAAATTAAGCGCTAAAAAAGCAGTAAGTATTTATTTATTATTTATTATTTATTATTAAAAACAATATTTATATCATTTATATGACAAGTATTAGTACAGATATAAATGATTATACTTTATCCGAATTAATGGCAATTGTTGAAATTGAAGATTTAGAACCTGATATTATTGTAGAAAATACAAATTATTGGATAAAAAAATATAAAACCAAAAATCCAGCTTTGGCTGTTTTTTTTAAAAAAATTCAAAGTGAACTTTTACAATATGCACAAGGACTTCAAGCTGATAGTGAAGACGATGATGAAGGAAAAATTATAGTTGAAGGTTTTGGAAATATGAATAATGATGCTATTTATCCATCTGGAGAGAAAATGGTAAGTGATTGGTATAAAAATGAAAATTTTACACAAAGCGATGAAAATCAGAGTAATAAAATTACAGATCGTAAACAAAAAATCAAAGTATTTAATAATGAACAAGTTCCTATGAATAGAGAACAAATAGCTACAACTGATACATTTAATTTACCTGTCAAACAAGATTCACTCAATCCTAATTTAAAAAATACAATAAATCGTTTTATTAATCTTGATAGTCAATTTAGACAATATACAAGTGGTATGGATTCTTCATCTACAGATTATACGTGTGATTTGTCTGATACAATTAAAAATGCCTTAAGTTTAAGTTTATATTCATATCAAATTCCATTTAGTTGGTATACTATAGATGCAGCATATGGTAATACATGTTTTTGGATTGTTGATGCTAATAATAATACAACAATAACAGTTTCAGTTCCTTCTGGTAATTATTCTCAAACATCTTTTATAAATCAATTAAATAATTCATTTTTACAAGCAGGCTTTTCATTTCCTGCTAGAACTGATACTATACTATACCCATCACCACCATATCCAAGTCCAGCATTAGCAGCAAATACTCCAGTTTATTATAATCCAAATACTGGTATAGTATCACTATTTTTGACTGATGGTTTATATAATGGTTCACTCGGATCATTTATTATTACACAAAACACCCAAATTATTTTTTATGATTTTACAGGTGTATTACAATGCAATACAAATTGTGTAAGTAAAAGCAATCATTATTTTAATAATACTTTAGGATGGATAATGGGTTATAGATTACCATATTATAGTGTGGATGTAAGTGGTAATACAGCACCATGTATTTTAGATTTAAATGGGAGTAAGTATTTAATATTAGTTATTGATGATTATAATCAAAACCATGTAAATAATTCATTAGTATCAATATCTCAATTTTCAAATAATTTAAAAATTCCAACATATTATTCTCCAGATTTACCTTATACATGTATGACACCTGCTCAATTAAAAAATAATCTACCGGAATTAATTTCTGAACTCAAAACAGAAACATTATTTAATTCTCAAACAACAAATTCTCAAAATGGACTTTTAATAGCTGGAAAATATAAACAAGAATATCAAAATACACAAATTGTTTTACCAAGTGCTCCAAGAACGTTAACAAATGCACAGCTTTACACAATAAACTCAATTAATAATAATAATAATAATCTTACGAATTACATGGCAAAGGCTCCAACATCATCAGATATATTAGCTATTATACCGGTAAAGACGTCAGTAGGTATTTCAACAGGTTCTTTATTAGTTGAATTTACAGGTTCACTCCAAAATAATATAAGAACATATTTTGGTCCAGTAAATATAGAAAGGTTAGCAGTAAAATTATTAAATGATAAAGGAAATGTGTTAAATCTAAATGGAAATGATTGGTGCGCTACAATAATAGCAGAATGTTTATATCAATATTAAATATATTATATCATATAATATTAATGGATATATTATATGAATTTGGTGGATATGCACCTGTATTATTAATACTTCTATCTTGGTATTTATTATGGGAACATAACAATTTGTTATTCTATTATAATATTGGGTTAATATCAAATTCTGTTTTGAATATAATTTTGAAAGGTTTAATTCAAGAACCAAGGCCAATGTTTGATAATAAAAAAGTAAGACTAATGATAGCTCATAAAGATTATTTTTTTCAAAATGGAATCAAATTTCATATATATGGTATGCCGTCAGGTCACGCACAAATGTCTTTTTTTAATTTAGTATATATATATTTATCATTAAAACATGCAAATTTATTATACTTATATTTAGTTATCTCTCTATTAATCTGTTATCAAAGAGTAAAATATGAATTCCATTCTATTCTACAAGTTATTGTTGGTGCAATAATTGGTTCAGGTTTTGGTTTTCTTGTTTATAAATTAGCTAGAGAGAAGATAAAAGGTAAAATAAGAGAAAAACCGGACGATGATGGTCCTATATAGTGCTTGCTTCACAAGAAACATGATGTCCTAAATAATAAGAATGATCATCACCATTGGTTTGAACTAAACTGAATTGGTCGGCACATTTTGGGTCTTCACAAGTAGTCGCACTACATACATTTAGTTTTCCTATTGAATCTTCAAAAATCTCTCTACAACTATGTTGATAACCAAAACCTTCAATTGGTGGCACATGAGGCACAATATCTTTGTTATGAGTTGTTCTATAATATTCATAAATTTTTCTATTCACAAATGTGGCATAATTTGTGTCTCCTACGCGAGGCTGTCCATAATTATATAAATTAACACTTATATTATTTTTTACTAATTCCATTGCTAAAAGCTGACCACAAGCCGCACCATAAGAATGACCAGTTACAACTACTGAATAACCTGGGTATTTTATTCTTAATGATTTAACTGTGTTAAGCATTTTCGTTGTAACACCTAAAGCTGAATTATAAAACCCATAATGAACTTTACAATTACAATCTGGAAACGAGTCATAATGTACTAATTTAACTTCAAAATCATCTAACCAATTTATAGTTGATGATGAACCTCTTAATACAACATAAATTGATTTTGTAGTTGGTAAAATACCAATATAACCTTGTAAATCAGTCTTGACATCATAAAGAGATTCTTTATATGTAAATCCTGTAGCAGGACCACCTAATATCATTGTATTATATTTATCTTTACCACAATAAGCTGCTCCGCTTAACCAAACACCGGCATTTAATTGTAACGAATCATAACTAGACACTATGGAGAGAAGAGACAAAAATAACAAAAAGTTTGTTACAACCATTTTAATTTATATTTATAATTAATTTAATAATAATAAAAACTTATAATAAATGCCATGTGCTAAAAGTAAATCTGGAGCTGATTATCTTGAATATATTAATTTTATTAATAATAGAAACAGAAATAAGTCTATTACTTATCCAAAAAATAAAGGTTTTTTACCCAGTTTTACACCAATTTTATATGATTTATCTGTTACAACAAGTGCTTCAAGAACTCACTCACATGTTTATGTTAATGGTTATAATTTTTTACCTGGGGGGACAACATTTATACAATTTGGTGAATTAGGATATTTACCTGTTATTTATTATAGTTCATTTAATTTATCATTTGTTGTTCCTTTAAACGCAATTGCTGGTAATTATGCAGTAAAAGTTGTAAATTTATATAATGGAAATTTTAGCCCGCAAGTTAATGAAAGTTATTCTGGGAATTTAAATTTTTCCAATTCAATAACTTATACAATCACTTAAAATATAGCAAATATATATGAAGCATTTTTATTTATATATATTTTTCTTATTTTGTTTTATTGTTGTTATGAGTTATTATAATACTTATAATAGTGTTGAAGGATTTACAAATATTCAAAATGAAAAAACATACGTCTTATTAGGTGATAGTATACTTAAAAATGATGCTTATGTTTCAAATGGAAAAAGTATTGAAAAATTAATTGCCGAGAGAAATAAAAATATTAAATGTTTTGCGCAAGATCATTCAAAAATAGTTGATATTTATAGTCAAATTAATAGTATACCTATCGAACTAGATTCGCCAAATACATTAATTTTTCTCTCGGCAGGTGGAAATGATATTCTAACTCATTATGTTGACCAGAACCAAGATATCACAGATACTAGTATTTTGAAACCAATGTTTTCATCTTATAAAAATGTAATAAAAACTATTCAAGCTAGACTACCAAATGCGAAAATATTTTTATTAGACATATATTATCCTGATAATTTACAATATAAACAATTTCATTATATAATAAAAGAATGGAATATTATGATTTATGATTATGCTGAAAATCCAAAAAATAAAATTTATGGCGTAATACGTATAAGTAGTCATTTAACCCAAAATGAAGATTTTTCGTTTGGAATCGAACCATCGTCAAGTGGTGGTAATAAAATAGCAGATTTAATCTTAGGAATATATTAGAATCAAATATTTACATGTAAAGTTATTTAGTGCGATAATAAATTAAAAGTTGATAACTTTTCATAAAACTCCATTTCATTGGAGTACCATCATAATCTTTCGTTCCTTCAAATTCCCATTCAACATTGTTATTCATTTTATTTTTCCATTGTAGAGGTGCTAAACGATGAAAACTTGCACCATCATATCCCATTTCTTTACCTTCACAAGTTATTACAGAGCAAAAATGCTGTTTAGATATATCACGAATAACTGCACTATCAATTTCATATTTACTATCTTTCACTGAAAAAGAAGCAGGTTTATTATTAAAATCAGACGCATTTTCGTCATAAATTTCAAGAATAATAATATGTGGCAAATGAGACATTTTTTTGACAGCCGTTATGACAGAATCTTTCCACTTACTATTTGCATCTCGAATAAAAAGCAATTGTATCGAGTTATTATGTAAATAGTTTATTATACTTATATAGTATAACAAAGGATTTCCTGCTTCATCTATATCAACAATGTATGGATATTTACTCTTATATGAATCAGGAATACTTTTATATAACAAATGAATTATACTATTTGTATTTAATTTGTAAGCAAAATCATTACCAGTCAAACAAGCATCTACACCGAAATTTAATAAAGCGAAGGCGTCCCTCAAATTTTCTGGAATAACTGAACCATTTTGTTGTTTTCCTTCAATCATTAATTGACGTAAAAAATGAAAAAATTTACGACCTTTATCGCTTACAAAAAATGTCACAAACATAGCATTAAACCAACAATTCGAATGTGATTGAATTGGAGGCACTATTTTCTTTGGATTTATATGTTTGTTTCCTGCTAAATTATGTAGTAGAAATTTTTTTGCTTCTGGTTTATAATAATAATAACATTTTCCATTTATACCTATTTGTAGTGGCTCTTTTAATTTAAACGCCTCTTCTGTATTACAATCCATTAAATCCATTCGTTCAATTGATTTCAACGTTACTAATTCTTTATTTATTGTTGGAGAATATGACCCCTTTTTTAATGATACATTAATTTTATTACTTAATTTACGTATCTTAATTGGTGTTGAATTTGGAATTACTACTTCTTTATATCGTATACTTCTTTTTCTTCTATGTTTTTTGTGTTTTCTTGTTTTACTCATAATATAAAATAATATTATTTTATATAAATGGGAGCAGGCATTTTACCAACAACAATACATAATGGAAAACTTTATTTTTTATTTGGTAAAGAAAGTAAATATGAAGATTCCGCTCCTGGGTTTTCCGATTTCGGTGGCGGTTCTGACAATAATGAAACATTTTTAGAAACTGCCGTGAGAGAAGCTGGAGAAGAATTTACCGGATTTTTAGGCAACGATACAGATATTCGCAAAATGTTGCGTAAATGTGGTACATATAATATTGATCACAAAACAGATGGACATAAAACATATCGTATGCATATATTTCCTTTTGAATATAACGAATTGTTGCCACATTACTATAATAATAATCAACGATTTTTACAAAAACGTTTAGCCCCTAATATTTTTAAAACAACCAAAATATTTGAAAAAGCTGAAATTAAATGGGTTTGTGTCGATGAACTTAAAAAAATGCGTCCACAATTTAGATGTTATTTTCAAAATATCGTTGATATGATGTTAAACCAAAAAGAAAGTATTAAAAAATTTATACAAAATTGCCAAAAAAAAGCACTAAAAAAAACACTACGCAAAAAAACAAGTCTTTACACTAAAACTCGCAGAGCTAAGTAAATTTAAAAGTCATTATTTGAAACTGCCATTCTCTTTATAGGAATATTATATATTTTTTTCAACTATTATTATATAATATGAAACTTACACATAATATGGTTTTTATGTTTATAGGCAGTTTTATTGTACAATATTTATTAATGCCTCCAATCATGGTGAATAAAATGACATATATAACAAATAATATTGGTAAGGCTTATTTAGCAACTATTATGGGCTTATTTATGATTTTGATTGAAGTAATGATGCACGACCATCAATATCATGTTTTAAGTGTTAATTGGTATGCTATTTTATTTGCTTTATTAGCTATGTTTACTTATCTATATAGAAAGCAAGTTGCTATTGATGATAAACAATATTTAGAAGGAATGATAGAACACCATTCTATGGCTTTATTTATGAGCGATGAAATATTAAAAAAAACTGATAGTTATGATATTACAAAACTAGCTAAAAATATTATTCAAACACAAAATGATGAGCTAAAACTTATGACTGATTTACTTAAAAAATAAATATTTTTAATGCAAATAAACTTCACCAACTAAGGCATCATCATTTTCATCTTCATTTTTCTCCATTCTTCGTAGCATTCTAACAATTTTTTCAGGTTCTTCTAGTGAAATAAAATCAAAATCATCATATAAGGAACCTAATATAGAGTTAAGTTCATCATTGGAATTAACAATCCAGTAAGAAAGATATCTATAATGAGTAACATTATCAATATCTATGTAAGAAATACACCTGAAACATACCATTAAATACTTACGATAATCGTCTAAATTTTGAACAAAACCACGTAGCAGATTCTTTGCTACAAATGCTGGACGACCTGTATTATCTTCTGCATATTTATAATTTGCTTTATAATACTTAAATGGTTGCTGTCTAACAAGCTGTTGAAATGTTTCATAATCCTTACAAAAAAATGCGCGTTTAATATCTTCCATATTGGTAATAGTAGAATAAATTGGTTTTACTTCCTTTGGAAATTCATATTGGTCATCATCTTCTTCAATATTCTCCTTTTTTTTTAGAACTTCCTGTTTTACGGATTTTTCCTGTGGAGGTGGTCTATTAGCTGCCGAAATACCCTTTAGATAATTATTATAATCTTTTAAAAATTTAAATTCAATTTCAGGCTCTACATTATCGATGCTAAGTTTTGTAAAATTTATACCTTTATTTTTGAAAGCAGTTTCAATGCCATCATTTTGTTTCTTCAAATTAGTAATTTGATGTAAAATATCGTCCATTATATAATTTTGGATAGTTTTCTTTAAGCTATTTTGTTAAACATATTTTCATATTTTTTTGCATCATCTGTTTCCAAATGAACTTCAGGAGGTGTAGTCCACTCTGAATATGGTTTGGCTTTTGACGTTGATTGTGGTAAATTTATTAAATCCTTCAATGCCGCCATTCTTCTCTCTAATGGGTTCATCTTAACTGGGTATTTCCTAGATAAATGTTTCCATCTCCATTCAAATTGTAGTGTTGCCTGCCAATCAGGAAACCCAGAAACATGTGCCGCTCTTGTCCATATTTCGCCCTGTGAGACTTTTATACCAGTTGCGTGAGCTCCGCCTTTAATTTCCTTATTGTGTTGTCTGAGACGACGTTCTAAATCGATAGTCGCACCTACATAAGTATTACCATTTGTTGAAACTAATAAATAAACATATGACATATATTTATTAGTTGATTTTATTTAAACTATATAAACACAAATAAACATACTATTATATAATGTCTGTAAAAATTGTGCAAATTACTATACCAAATGATAGAAATTTACCTGATATAATTAATACATTCACTCCAGAAGAGAATTATCTAATGATTAAAATTGGTAGTGATACTTTAAGAGAAGGTAGAAAGGTCGTTACTAGTTTGACTAGTGATGATGTTTATAGAAAAATCGAAAGTGACTTTAAAAAAGAAATTGCAAGTTTAGATAATGAAATTCAAATGGAAAAACAAACTTCACTCAAAATGCAGGAAAAAATTTCTAAAATGTATGAATCTCAAATAGAACAATTGAATAAAAAGCTTGAACATACTATATCACAAATTAAGAGTTATGAACAAAGTAATTCTTCTTCCCTTTATGAAGAGATCAATAAAGTTAAAGAAAAGTATGATTTAATGTATAGAGAGAAGGAAAAACAGGTTGAAAGAATTACCGACGCATATGAAAAAATGCTTGTTCAACAATCCAGTAAGAGCACCAGTCATAAGGGGACTGAAGGTGAAAAACAATTCGAAGACTATGCTAATACCTTTATAGACTTCAAAGGATTTAAAATCATTGATAAACATACACAAGGTGGTGAAGGAGATTTTCATCTACATTTTGAAGAATTTGATGTTTTAGCAGATGCTAAAAATTATAAAAAAAAAGTTCCCGTCGACCAGCGAGAGAAAATAAAAAAGGATTTGCTTAAAAATCAACATATTCATTTTGGGTGGCTAGTTTCTCTTAACACATCTATTGATAAATTTGATAGAGCTCCTATTATGTATGAATGGATTAATACAACTCAATGTTTGGTCTATATTAACAACCTTACTAGTTTTGAAGACCCTTCTAAAATTTTGCGAATTGTTTGGTTTACATGTAAGGAGTTACATAAAATGACACAGGATGTTAATTTTGATGAAGAAGAACTAGTTAAACTTAAAGAACAAAGATTTACTTTTATGGATAAAATTAAAGGTTTGCGAAAAAATATTCGAGAGATTAATACTTCTATAAATGCTACCAAAAATTTAATTCAATTAATGGATGACCAATTAAAAGAAATATTGGATTCCGAGACTTCACAGATTATTGAATCTAATTTCACTCTATTTGATGAATGGTGGAATGATAACGTTCTGGTAACTAATGATAAATCTATAGTTATTTCAACTGATTTATGGTTTAAATTTAGACAAGAGAATAAAGATATAATAAAGGAATTTGAAATTACATCTGATAAATTTAAACAATTTATTAAATCTAAAGTTCCATTATCAAGTATTACCGTTAAGAGTAAGAATTCTAATTCTGCTTTTGAAATTAAAGGCATTAAAATAATTTCTCCAATTTATGAAAACGATAATCAAGAAAAAATTGAGCTTGAATTAAACGAAGATGTTGTTAAGAATAAAAAAATATTTAAAAAAAATAATAAATGATCATACTTAATTTTTACATATAACCACCGCATTTGTAAATGGTTCTCTAATTATTATGTTCAAATTCAACATTATGTGACTTTTCAAGAACTAGGTGGGTTGACATCATTTTTTTATATTCTAGGTGTTAACAAATAAATTTTCAATTAGATTTTTATACTTTGTTTGTAAATCTTTATTAGATGGAATATATTGTTCAATTACTTTTCGATTAGTGTTTAAATATTCTTTTGCGTTTGCCTCATGATTTATTAATATGTTATTTAATAGTTCTGAACCTTCGTAATAATTAAATCCCTCATAATAGTAACCTACATCTTTACACAGATGAGCATTATGTAATATTGGCCAACCCATCCATGCCACTTCTAAATATAGATAATTTAGCGGATTTTCCCATTGATGTGAAATTATTATATCGCAATGTTTTGACAGAAACGCAAGAGTTACATGTCTATCTTCAGAACTTAATTTTTTGTCTTTAAATAATTCCAGCGGTCTTATCATATTATTAAATTCTTTAATATTAAACTGATTTATTTCACTTTTTTCAGGTTCATTTTTATTTAAATTTGTGATATAAATATGATTTATATTTTTATATGTCCTATAAGTGTTTTCTGCTATAAGTATACAAGGCAATGCCCATTTCATGACACTTATATTAGGTTCACAAATAGCTATATTGGATTTCTTTTTTTTGTATTGTAATTCTTCTTCACTACTAAAATTAAATATTTTCTTTACAAATTTAATGGACATCGGTGACCAAATAAAAGGTATTTGTATACTTTTACTTTTATACAAAGTTTCACAATAATATTTATTTTGATTGTACATCTGAGGTATTATCCATATTTGATCGAACTCTTCATTATTGTTATAATTTATTGTTCTATTTTTGTGTTGATTATATAATACTCTTTCACTATCTATTAAATAATTATTTCCACACATGTAATATATTATTTTTACGCAGGTGTTCTTTAATACTTTAAATGTTTCTTTAGGTATTGAAAACCCCATTGAAAAAATCAAATTAAAATTATGTATAAATATGTTTTTTAATGTTACATATTCAAAATTATAAAAATCTATTTCTTCAAAAATATTTATATATTTTTCATTTTCGATTATTAGTTTTACGTCATAATTCATATTTTTTAAAAGTTCATACAAATATAAACAATTTTGTTTTATACCATTTGTATAAAAATCTTTTAGACTATTTGGCATAGCTATTGTTATTCCTATTTTTATTTTTGATAAATCATTTGGGACATTGGTTTTAATATAAAATTTTTCTAAAATATTTTGTATTTGAAAATAATGTTCTGCTATAATTTCTTCTTTAAAATATATCATTGATTTATCTTGAATAATATTTTCATTTAATAACATATATTTGTCTTTGTTTGTATCTAATATTTTCATTAACATTATATTTAAATCTACATTTTCAAAGTCGTTTAAATATAAATTTATAATATTTAATAGATTTTCTTCACCTTTTTTACAGCATAAAAACCCTGTAAAAATATTATTATGTAGACAAGATTTTACAACAGATATATTATAATTATTATATAATTCTGTTACCTTAAGTATATTATTTATTACTATATTATTGTTAATTACTATGCCTCCATTTAAATATAATACACATAATTTATTAAACAAAGAATTTACTAGAGGTTTTTCCATAATTGTTTTTATTTTATCAATCAAAACGTTATTGATATTGTCATATTTTAACCATTTTATAATCTCATCATTATTTAAATAATTTAATTGAATTATATTCGTATTTATATTATAATTATATAGGCCAATAATTTTTTCAATTATTTTTGAAGGCAAATTGCTATGCGTATCTATAAATATATTCATAATAATTAATATTATGAATATATTTATAATTATTTAACTAATTACATTTTTATAAAGAAAAATCTTAAGATTCGTCTAAAGTAAATTTCGCAAAAATTTTAGAGTAACTCAATTTTTCCATTTATTATTAAAAATAATTTAAAACTTCTTACCACCTCTTTTGGTGATGGTAATAAACACACTGGAGTGTTTTTACTATTGTAAAAATTTAATACTATACTACCACCGTAATTAACATCGCTATAGCAAATTATACAATAATTTGGAAATACTACAACCCTGTCAATTGAATTTAAGAGCCAAAATTGATAAAAATATCCCACTGAAATTGCCGACGACAATGTATAATTATTACTAGCATCAATAGAAATGCCTTGAGCCCACCATCTGACATCTGTGTTATTCGAGACATCATACGAGTTAAGTTGATTAAATACATCAGAAGTCTTAGGACAAGATGTATATACTTGTATTCCTTGAGAACTATCATTTTCATTTGAATTCCAAAAATTATATAATATTGCTCCTGAACCATAAGAATACCGGATAGTTGAAAATTTAGTTAAATCTAATACCCCTTCTTCAGTTTTAACACTTGTATTTGTATATGCTTTTCCATCTATAATATTAATAGTAATATCTTCGTTTGTGTTAATATAGAAAAATTTATTTTTCACATGTGCGAATATATTATACGACACCTTTGGCCCATCATTAACATAATATTTTGATAACAGACAGTAACTACCACCAGTACTATAAGTATTACCATACAAATATTCACCGTAATTAACTAATACTGTCGTAAACGTGGTGGTGTTAAGCATACTTATCCAAGCAGAACCCATACCAGTACTGTCTATATTAAGTTTTTGTATACTATGCCTAATGTTAACGCCGCCGTTAGGATAAGTAGTGTTGAACTCACCGGCAGCAAATAGCGTGGTTCCAGTACTGTCAACAACTAATGATCTTACATTCCCATCAGGTATTCCTCCTCCAGCAGCATACCATGCTGCTAGACCTATTGGGTTGTCTTCGTTTGTATTTATAAAGGCTACATTATTAGCAAGTAAATGGCCTGCCTTGCTGAAACCACCGCCAGCATATAGTATTCCATTTTTACCAAAAGCTAATGTAAAAACATAATTATCAAATCCGAAATAGTTGGTTGCGTAATGCCCCGATTTATACCAAGAGGAACCATCCCATCTGGCTATATAATACGCAGCACTAATATCTTGTCGGTTTATATAGGTGAAAGAACCGCCAGCATATAGGTTTGTATTGTAATCAATAGCTAACGCATAAACATCCCCATTAAAAAATCCAGTACCTAATGCAGACCAACTTATACCATTCCATTTGGCTATACGATTAGCAGAACTACTACCTGCCATAGTGAAAGAACCGCCAGCATGCAGTATTCCATTTTCCTTATCAAAAGCTAATGCATAAACAGTATTATCTGTTCCACTACCTAATGCTGACCAACTTGTACCATTCCATTTGGCTATATTATTAGCGGTAATACCGCTTACTGTATTGAAAGAACCGCCAACATACAGTATTCCATTGCTCATATCAAAAGTTAATGCATAAACAGACCCATTCGTTCCAGTACCTAATGCTGACCAACTTGTACCATTCCATTTGACTATATCATTAGTGGTAATACCGCCTACTAAATTGACGCCTACCGTATTGAAAGAACCGCCAACATACAGGCTTCCACTGCTATCAATAGCTAACGCTGATATAGTATTGTGTGGTGTGGAGTTAAGGGGGGACAAATAACCAATGATATTATTAGCAAACGTATAATTATTATTCCAATAATTAGGTAGTAGTAATTTATTACTAATATTAGTTGTAGAATTATCTGACAGGAGGTGGTTGATTTCTAGAATTGGCCATTTATAAGTGCTAGAGCTAGTAATTTTATATTTCATATCATTTGCATCCAATGTTTTTGTGATATTATCAACACGAGTAGATAAAGATATTCTATTACTTATTTCAGTGGAAAGATCAGTAGATAAAGAAACATCACCAGATACTCTAAAACTAGTTTGAGTGGAAAGAGCAGTAGATAAAGAAACATCACCAGATACTCTAAAACTAGTTTGAGTGGAAAGATCAGTAGATAAAGAAACATCACCAGATACTCTAAAACTAGTTTGAGTGGAAAGAGCAGTAGATAAAGAAACATCACCAGATACTCTAAAACTAGTTTGAGTGGAAAGAGCAGTAGATAAAGAAACATCACCAGATACTCTAAAACTAGTTTGAGTGGAAAGAGCAGTAGATAAAGAAACATCACCAGATACTCTATTACTGGTTTCTGTAGAAAGAGCAGTAGATATATTTGTTCCATTAATAACTAAACTATTACAAGACCCATCATTAAAGTATAAATTGTTTACTTGTAAATCTACATAGCTAGAAATACTTACATTGTTTCCACTAAAATCAGGCCCATTTGTTGTGTAACCAAGAACATACAAATCACTAGTTTCTGTAAAACCAGCAAAGACATTTGTTTGTGTTGATCCTCTTTCATAAATAATACCTGTATCTCTAAAGTTTTCTGATAAGGTATTAGCACCACTATTTAAACCAATAATATTATCAGAGATGTCAAGATTCGATGTATTTAATAGTATTGAAGTTGCTTGACCAACTATTGTTAAATTTCCTAACATAGTTGTATTACCTGTAATACTTAAGTCGCTTAGAGTTAAAGTAGTACTAAATGAATTATTTATAGTGTTAATTTTATTGGATAAAGATACATCACCAGAAATTCTATTACTTATTTCAGTAGAAAGTCCAGTAGATAAACTTATATCACCAGAAATTCTATTACTTATTTCAGTAGAAAGACCAGTAGATAAACTTATATCACCAAATACTCTATTACTTATTTCAGTAGAAAGACCAGTAGATAAACTTATATCACCAAATACTCTATTACTGGTTTCAGTTGAAAGAGCAGTAGATAAAGAAACATCACCAGAAATTCTATTACTTATTTCAGTAGAAAGACCAGTAGATAAACTTATATCACCAAATACTCTATTACTGGTTTCAGTTGAAAGAGCAGTAGATAAAGAAACATCGCCAGATACTCTATTACTGGTTTCACTAGAAAGAGCAGTAGATAAAGAAATATCACCAGACACTCTATTAGTAGTTTCAGTAGAAAGACCAGTAGATAAAGAAGCATCACCAGA
>Ga0255212_1000084_pt1 | contig 31100 bp, 24 predicted proteins | sample Miss_Yuk_RepC_8d_FD_188425 | JGI IMG/M metagenome (GOLD analysis project Ga0255212, IMG submission 188425) | Freshwater microbial communities from Mississippi River, Louisiana, United States - Miss_Yuk_RepC_8d | ecosystem: Environmental > Aquatic > Freshwater > River | place: USA: Louisiana...
GCTTAGTATTGAGCAGAAGAAAAAGCTATATGAAGAATGGAAGCCAATTATAATTCATAATTATGTTCAGTACTTAAACATAGATATTCAATATCACTATGTCAAAGCACTGAACAACGCAATACAATTAAATATAGCCAGCTTTCAAACTAATTAATATTAAATCTTAGTGGCTTGTATGACAGTTTGTCCTGCACCTGTTGACAACATATACTTCACACCACCGAGATTGACGATGGTAAATCTATTATTTCCCACATGCTGCTTAACCGTATCAGTAGTACCGGGCGCAAATTGCCCTTTGCCATTAGACAACAAAATCTGCTTGTTAAACACTGTAGATAACGTATTACAAATAATGTCATCAATACCATCCCCATTCAAATCTGCGAATTGCATACGGTAACACCAAGCATATGGGTCTTTAAAACTACCCAACTGTCCAGGGATAATGGTTTCTGTAACATCAGTCCAAGTTCCGCTTATATTCTTCAGTATTTGATATCCCAGACCTGACCATGTGCCATTAATAGAATAAGCTATTGCGGCAACTATTTCCTTTTTACCATCTCCATCTAAGTCTTTTGCAGCAACAAAGCTATAGGGAGTATCACAATTATTAAACCATAAGAAACACTCTTGAGCATTGAGAGCATTTCTCATAAAACTGGGGATCAAAACCTGCTTAGATTTATTGTAGGATAGAACTGCGTTTGATTCCAGAATGTTTAAGTTGTAGGTGCTACCAGTTATCACATCTGGGATTCCATCACCGTTTATGTCATCAGCAGTGCCAATGCCCATGGGCTTAACAAATTTTTCTGTGAAATTGATTCCTGGTTCGGTCGTTGATTCATCAAGAGCCAATTTAAAAGACAGTTTTGCCATGTTGGGCCCAGCTAATAAAACACTGCTGTTTGTAAACCCTTGCCCGGAATACCCTCCGCAATTAACCATTCTATTCTGTGAGAGATATGGTTGATTTAAAATCAATAAATCATTAATACCATCTTTGTTGAAATCAGCAGACATTAAACCGTGACTATAATCCCAAACCTGGGGCAGTAGGCTAGTTGCATTAATATATGCACCGTTATTAACTACCAAGCTATTTTGAAAACCGCAATCGTTGCCGGTACCGTCTACCCCTGTATCACCGATAAAAATATCTTTTTTTCCATCGCCAGTTAAATCAGCAATCAGTCCTTGTCGAGGCCATATATGCCTATTTGCGACCGACTTGAATGCTGTGTCAACCTTATAGGATTTCGAGATCGTGTCGTAAACCAGTAAAATAGGTTTTGAAGATCTTGCAACACTTCCACCTTGGTTGTATCGCATAACTCCCAACAAAAGATCGTCATAGCCATCGCTGTTTACATCACCCACTGCGATAATATCGAAACCAAGTCCATCTCCGAATTTGGCAGCATCTTCTGAATCGCTGGCCACAGTTAGGTCAAAACTTCCGATGGTAAAAATTGGATTTAAACTTGAACTAGGCGGTGTTACTACACTACCTCCGCCTCCACCCCCTCCGCCACACGATGCCAGAGTGGATCCGATTAATAGTGCTAAGAATGTTTTTTTCATTTGTATACCTTTAGTAGGATTGTATCCTGACTGATGCGACCGTTAAGTTTAATCTCGGTACTCTTGATGCCCTTGAACCATTTCTTAGCGGCAGGCTTGCCATTGTCGTTAAACTCTTTGATCTGCTTGTCGGGCTTGCGTAGCGTTTTCTGCACACTTAGGGCGGAATCAAATCCAAATATCTTAGATCCCTTTACACCCAGCTTGCCAATATGGCTGTCAGCAATGTAAATACCCAGCTTACGAGTTTTAGTATTGTAAACCCAAAGTTCTTCAGCACTAAGGATGTTGACGGGGTCCACACTCTTAACTTTGAGCTCAGTGCTTTCACGCATGTAAATCAGTTTGGCAACCACTTTTTCTGGCGGCACTGCCTTTTTCTTGCGTGGAGCCTTATTGGCACGTTTGATGATGCCATAGCTGTTAGTGTCTGCCAGAGCCTGTTGCCACCAAGCGAGCACAGCCTTGATTTGACGTTTATTCCAGTGCTTGTATGCTTCAAGTAGTTGACTGTCCTTGCCTTCGGCAACTTGTTCAAACTCTGCGATGTTGCGTTCAATTACAGCGACAACATGTTTGACATGTGCAGGTTGAATGTTGTTCTTAGTTAGTAAATCTACTAAGCGTGGCTCACCTTTAAAACCATTTTTAACGAAGTCATCAAAAGCACCTTCTAAGTCACCAGCAGACTCCTGAGCCTTTTCGCGCAAACGGTCCTGTATGTTGGGCTTGGCTACTTCAACTTTGACTTCTTTGACTTCTTTGGGACTAAGCTCACTGGTCCAACCCTGAGTCTTAAGTGCTTTGACAATTGTACGCATGGTGCTAAATCTTAGTTTTAAACCCATACGTGCTGCTCGCAGCACGAAGCCAATACTAGATCCCGGTGTAAGATCGCCCCGTTTAATGGCTTCAACCTGTTTGGCTCGGCGTGGATTCTTACTTAAAAAGTTGACTAGCCATTCTTGGCTGGTCTTGTTGTCCTGAGTAAAATTATACCAGTTAAGTGTTTTGTGAATTGTTGTTCTGTAAGTGACGTGACTCCAAGTATCCTGTTCATCCAGCGAGGGATACTGCGGTTCATTGCCTACATATTTGGCATCTGCTTCCTTGTAAGGAACGGGTTTAGCTGGCTGTTCAAAACGCCAAGCGATTTTACCTGTTTCTACCTTTACTTGCTTTCTGGTTGCCATACTTTCTCCTAATTAACTCAAATGCCCTATGCATTAATAATGATTCCTTACTATAAGCCTCAATTTCCCAAGGCCTATCTAAGTAACGATTTTTTACTACCTTTCCCAACCAAACATGCTCATATCGTTTCTTACTTAAAACAATCTTTAAATGTCCGCGAACAAACTGTTTGACATGCACCATTTCATGTGCCAGTATCCTAGCCAGTCTATCCGCAGACAACGTGCTTTGTAAGAATATGTAATATTCTCCGCCGTATTCTGAAGCAAAGCCATCTGCGTTAAACTCACTATTAACATCTTTACGTGTCGTGATTATAACACTTTTTGGATTTTTGTCCAATTTTAGAAGATGAACATAGGCTTGAGCTAGTTCCTCAAGTATATCTCGTTTTAATTGGCTACGACAACTTATCTGAATGTCCATTTCCACAGTATAGCAGGTTAGCCATTTTGTGTCAATAAAAAACCCGCCGACGGCGGGTTTTGGGAAAGTTTCTAATATATTAGAAACGATGACGAATACCAACGCCCATTACACGAGCATCTGCCCATGCAGCATTAGTACGGTTGACACCGTCGTTTGTGTAGTTAGTGTCTTTGACAGCCGCATACAAGTCAGTACGCTTGCTCATTGCATGGCTAATACCTACTGCCCAGCTGGCTGTTTCTGCACTACGGTTTCCAACAAAACTATGGTCAAAATGACTGTAGCTGGCCATTAGTGTGTTACCTTTGCCCATTGGCATTGTAGCACCAATGCTGTAGCCTTTATCTTCTTTGGTTACTGCATCGCTGTTTTCTACACGATTCCATTGTGCAAACATCTTGGCTCTTTTTAGATCCACACTTATACCTGTGATTACAGATGTCATATTATGACGTCCTGGGCCCATATCAACTTCTTGCCAAGTTGCTGTAAAACCAACTGGACCTTGGAACATCATACCGCCAAGACTTTTACCGCTTTGCTTAGTTCCAAAAGCATCATCTTGCACGCCAGCTGAATAAACCCCAGTTAAAGCAACAGGACCAGCATTAGTTTTTACTAGTACTGCATTGTTCCAGCCAGTATCTGATCCACCGCCGCCTAGGTTATAATTACTGGCACCAAAACGCTGTGTAACCATTGGACTAAACACAAAACTATCACTTAGTGCGTTAAACGCAATAGTTGAAATAAAGTATGGTGTGGTTACACGACCAGCTTGTACTTCGCCTGATTTATTGCTCAAACCAACATAAGCGTTACGAGCAAACATATTGTCTCCGTTGAAACGACCTTGTTGAGCAGTATCTGGGCGTAGAAATTGCTCAAGCACGACATTGGCTTTAACGCCATGACCTAGGTCTTCTGAACTACGAATTCCTATATAACTAGTAGTCATTCCACCGCTGCTAATTTGAGTTGGTGCTTTATTATTAGTATGACCAACATATCCATCTACCAAGCCATATAGACTAGTTTGGGCCTGTGCTGCGGTAGCAGCTCCAGCAATCAATGCTGCTAATAAAAGTTTTTTCATCCTTTTTTCCTTTTTAAAATCATATACAAACTTATATAGTTGTAGTTATCTGTTATTGTACATGTAGATAGTATTTAAATCAAGTATAACGGTAAGATATACTACACTATAACTCATTTTGTTGCTAAAAAGCAACAATGTTATAAAAAATATTTTGAATTGACATAAGGTAAATAGTATACTATGCCAAGATTAAGCCTTTGGAAGAACGAAAAGACCAATGATTATCATTTCATGGACAAGGTTATCCGTGAACAATTTCTTGTTGGTGGCACTGCCGTTCTAATCCACAAATATTTGCAGCCAGCGGATCAGGGTGCCAGCAATGATCCAACTAAACCTAATCATAGAGTAGAAAGCAAATTAGACGAAACTAAAATACAAGACTTGCTTCTACTTGAAAACAGAGATCGTATATATGACCCCGATGTCTATGAACTACGTGGCGTTTATAATGTGGGAGATCAAGATTTTGATCTAACACAGTTTGGTTTATTTTTAAGTGCTGATACTATATTTGTAACGTTTCATACCAATGACATGGTGGAACGCATGGGACGCAAGCTCATGGCGGGAGATGTAATCGAGTTACCCCATGTTAGAGATGATTTACTGTTAGATCAAACTAAGCCTGCTATCAATAAATTTTATGTTATACAAGATGCTGCTCGTGCTGCGGAAGGATTTAGTCAAACTTGGTATCCACATATATGGCGCATCAAAGCCAGTCCAATGACAGATGCTCAAGAATATAGAGACATATTGCAGCAAAAAGCAGACAATGGTATAGACACGCTTAAAGATGCCTTAAGCACATATCAGCGTGAGCTGGAAATAAGTAATGCTATTGTAGAGCGTGGTGAGCAACTTGCTCCTACAATATTAGACGACGGTGATAATATCATACAGGATGTTAGTAAGAAATATCAAACAAATGCTGACACTACATATAACCATGGTGAAGCGTTGAACGAAGGTTTAAGTTTTCCATTGCTACCAACTCAGGGAGAATTTTTCCTGCGTACAGACTACAGCCCTCCCACATTGTTTGTATATAGAGGAACACGTTGGCAACGTATGGAAACACCAAATGGTCCCGTTAATTTACGTGATCGCGTGCTTAATGCTGCACCATTTATCAACAACACCGCAACCACTGTAATCGGCAGTGAAGAAATGCCCGAGCGTCAAGCCCTAAGCCAAGTTATTAAACCTAAAACGGACTTTTAATCATGCAATTTTTCTACGACGAACAATTAAGAAGATACCTAGCACAGTTTATGCGTATACTTGGTGGATTCAGTGTAAAAACTGGTAAAGACCGCAACGGACAAGAAACTTATATCCAAGTGCCTGTTCGTTATGGTGATATTAATCGCATGGCTGCTCACATAATGAAAAATCAAAGTGAGAACATGATTAACACTGTGCCGTTTATCAGTTGCTATATCACTGATATGACCATGAGTGCTGAGCGTAGGTCAAACCCCACACATATTAGCTCTCTTCAAGTGTATGAAAAGAAATTTAATTACCAAACAGGTACATACGAAAGTGACACCATTGGGAATTCTTATACTGTTGAAAGATACATGCCTGTTCCCTATGATTTAACAGTTCAGGTTGATATATGGACTAGTAATACTGAACAGAAATTTCAGTTAATGGAACAATTATTAGTTTTGTTTAATCCTAGTATTAATTTAAAGACCAATGATAATCCTTTTGATTGGAGTAATTTAACTTACACAGAATTAGTTAACATTGTTTGGAGTGTTAGACAAGTTCCCATGGGAACAGATGACATCATTGACGTTGCTGCCTTAAATTTCACACTTCCAATATTAATAAATCCCCCTGCTAAAGTTAAACGCCAAACTCTTATACATTCTATACTCAATGAGATACGTCGCCTTAAAGAGAATGAGAAATTCGATTGGTTGCCTAGTGATCCTATACCCAACAAAGAGTGGGTCATAGTAACTTTTGAAAATCAAAAACTACAAGTAAGAATAGATGGTCCACAAGCAATCATACTAAATCAAGCAGGTGGACAGACAACCCCCAGTGGTGATTTGTTAACTTGGGAAGAAGCCTTGCGCCCCTATGGTGAATTAAGATTAGGTATAAGCAATTTACGATTACGCCGTGGGCAAGATCCTGAAGATTACAGTAAAGATATTATAGCAACAATAGATAATGTAGATCACGCTGCGCCCAACATTGCTTATATTACCATAGATGAAGGCAGTTTGCCCAGTGCCACAGAGGGAGCGATTGATGGAATCATTAATCCTGTAAGAACTGCCCCAGGACGTGGCTTACCCGCAGCAGCGACTAACCAACGCTACCTTGTGTTAGAAGATGTACCCAATGTAACAGAATGGGGAGTAACAAATGCAGTTGCAAATGACATTATTCAATATAACGGAAGTGCATGGACGGTTAGTTTTTCAAGTATAAGTAACAATAGTGGCATTGTGCTAAACGCAACAACAGGTGTTCTATATGAATGGCGTCGAGGGCAATGGATTAGTGCAGTGGCTGGTACATATCAAAATGGTTGGTGGAGATTATATTTGTGAAACAATTTAGAGGAGTTGGTGCTATCATTGTAAGTGAACATTCAGGTAAAGTATTAACGGTACTGAGATCGCCCAAAGAAAGCCATCCTAACACATGGACGTTTGCAGGAGGTCGAGCCGAGCACAATGAGTCAACATCCGATACACTAGTTAGAGAACTAAAAGAAGAATTGCAATTAACAAAATTTAAAAAAATATTACCTTTACATAGATATCAAAGTAGAAGTAAAGATTTTATATACGATACATTTATTGTATTGGTTAATAAAGAATTTGTTCCCGTCCTTAATTGGGAAAACAGCGGCTACGCATGGTCTGATATTGAACATTTACCAAGTCCATTACATCCCAAGACAAGACAAATGATGAATTCATCGCGATTGATTGATAAATTTAAGAATTTTTGCATTTGGGTAGATAAGAAAAATGGCAGCAGAGATAATTCAATTTCCAAGGAAACAACCTCTTAAAACAGCAAAGTCAGTTGACTTGTACTACTGCTGGGATTGCAGGCTTAACAATCCTTTACTCAATAGTATCTTTAAACCCGAAACATGTTATGTAGAGCGTTGGTATTTACAAGTTCAACATTTACTTAACAACGAAGAAAATAATCACCCACTGATCAGATTACTGATGTCCATGGAAGATAATACATTAAACTTATTATTATCAGTTACGGAGAAAGACTTAACTGTGCAGCATTACTTTTCAGACAGGGAATATAAGTTAGCGGCGGAAGCAAATATTATTAAACTTAATCGATGGTTGGCAAAGTGGCAATGCTTACTACAATATCGTCAACGTTTCTAAACTCTTTAATACCCAAATGTCCGATTTCTAAACTAGTTTTAACATCAAGCCAAATTGGAATGTTTACTGCACCACACCGTCTAAAAAATTCAATATCTTCACCAGTGTAGCTTCCATTAATATAACCCAGTATAAACCAGGGAAGCGGAACTTCTTTGAATACTTCAGTTCTAATCAAACAAAACCCCAAAGCCATACAGGCAACTTTAATATGGCTGTCAGTTTGCTCATCAAGCCTAATCCAGCTATTCCAGTCATCGATCCGTTCCCATGCAGTGGGTATAATGGGTTCAATACGCTTACTGTACGCTGCACCTACAATGGGTTCATCAAAATTTAATAAATCTAAGACATGCTGCGGATCAAAAACAATATCACTGTCAATAAACATAACATGTGTGGCATGCCATTCCATGGCAGACAGCACCAGTTCATGTCTTTGGTTTGCTATCAGAGTGCCTGGACTTAAAAAAATTCTATGTGCTATATTTTTTTCTGTCAGCACCCTTGCAAGTTCATACAAACAAAATGCACACCTGCTATGCATTTGCTCTCTGGTAGGTATACAAACTGCTATTCTAACGTTGCTCATTCTTTAATTTTTTTCAGTAATAGTTTTTTTGGTTCAGGTGGAGCGGGCGGCTCTGGGTGATCCATTTTGGCTAACTGTGAACTCAGCGTTTCATCATTGAAGTTTTGAGAAATTCCTATCATTTCTTCTGCTTCAAAAGTTGCCCTCTTAATTGTATTTGCTAGTTTAACACAGATTTGTGTAGATTTCGCGTAAAGATCCTCTGGCAGTTTAGCCATCTTTGTCATAGTTTCATATCGAGGCTTACCAAATGTTAAAATTTCAAGAGCTGCAATCTTACCTAAGTGATCTGCCCAATAATCTCTTTCCGTCATTTCCCAGCTATGCAGCGCCGCGGTCATTTCCTGTTCATCTTGGGCTTCAAGGTAATTTTCTAATTTCTGTTTTTCTTCCAGTAAGCAATTACGCTCAAATTTTCTAGTTTCCGATTCCAAGTCGCTGTCAATCTTTCGAATTCTATTGATGACGGTCATAATATGCCTTGAATATCCCGGACCGGGTTGTAAGTCAAAATGCGCTCGTTCAAAATTGCTCAATGACGTATAAGGACATATTTCAAATAATTTTTCTAACTTGCTGGGATTTGTGTTTTCATCAGCCATAAAAATACCTCAAATAATTTGAGGTATTTAGTGAATTGTTTCTTATAATATAAGTGTTTAATATGCGTATGGAGTAAACTGACCGCCAAGGATAATACTGAGTTTAGTTTCTATTCCTGCTAGCCTACCACGATAAGCACCAAGGGTACCACTTAGTGAAATATTCTGACCCGGCGCAGGTGCCACTCCAGTATAGGCCTGTTTAATACGGCCCATTGACATCTCAGAGCCAGTTGCTGGTAAAACTGCCATTTTATAATTCTCCTGATTTAGTATTATTTATCATTTTTATTAAAATAGTTTATTGAACAAATTCAATGTCAACGTAAGAATTACCAGGGAGGAGGAGACCCGTTACTTACATCTTTCCAATTTACTATAGATTCGTCCCAGATGTATATTTTTGTTACCATATGATCTTCGGGAATAGGGATAGGCGCATCCCAAGTGCAAGTTGCTTCATTTAACATCCAGCTTGGAAACGGTTTGGGCGGTATGAAAGCATCTCTACCAGGATCGTATGTATACCCGCATCCTGCATAGTTTTTTCTAAAAGTCTCATTATAGCTTGTCTGTTTCCAATTACTATAACCAAAAGTGTTAATTAAAAAAGTTATACCCAATTCTTCTCGTTCAATGCCGTTGCCATCTAATAATTCATTGTTATGAACTACAACAACATCTATTACCAAATTATTTTCATCTAATTTTGCAAAATGAGCCATGGTTAAATCCACATATCGTTAAATATAAGTTGCTACTAAAACGATACGACGCTTTGTTTTTGAAGGTTTCATTGCGTGGAATCCTGAAAAAGTAACTATAGAATCCTCAGTGGGTTCAAATGTATCAATGATGCTTAGGTCATTTTCATCTAAGATTACTGTTGATCCGCCGGCGTCATTGAAGTATACGATTAGATTATTATGATTAAATTTATGATCATGATGTGGTTCAGATATTACATTTTCCACATAGGGGTCAGCGCAGTTGATATTTGCTCGTGCAAACATTTCTACTTTTAAATCATTTGCTGCAATGATGTCTTTTAACACAGGAAGAAACAATGTTTCCCAATAGCTGGAAGAAATTTTTGTTACATAGTTATCTTTTGGTCTTACCAACAAAGCATGGCTATAGTAAGAAACGTCAACTATTTTACTATCACCGATTAATGGCTGTTGGTTTTGATTGAAAAAGTCATTGTAAGTAGAGCCAGTCTGGTAATACCAAGACAACTCTGAACCGAGGACTAATCTTTTTGCTTCAGCATACCGAGCTGTCAGTGGATTGATTAGTTTTTTAATCAATGATATTCTCCGATTCAATATTTATAATATGACAGAGTTGTATGTGCATAGGTATAGTCTTTATTGAAGTGTAAGTCCAGTTAATCGATCAATTTCTCCTAAATTGCCAACTGGAAATGTGTTAAAACTTATACTGATTCTAGTATAATCGCAAGCTGCTCTGTTTTCTACCATATGTGTCAAACTGCTTGGGAATAATAAAAGCTGCCCTGTAATGCTTTCATACCACCAACTGCTACTGTTGTATATGTTGAAATCACTGGCTGGTATATCAAATTGTCTGTAATCATCTTTGTAAAAGAAAATTTTATCAGTTAAATTATTGGTCTGTATATAAAATACTCCGCTAATAAAACTATTAGGATGTTGATGTTTGTGATGAAATTCATTGCTTTCTGTATAATTACACCAACTCTGCGTAATTCTAAGCATGACATTGTTTTTAGGACTATAAACAGTTTTAAAAAAATCGTTCATACATAAAGTTAAAAAATCTTTTACATCGCACAAAATAGGTATATCTAAGATATGTTCGTTGGCGCTTTTTAAATTACCCATATTCTTAGACTTTTCTAGACTGATAATACAGTTCAATTCTTCGGCTGTAAAATTTCGGCCTAAATCATACATACCAATTGGTATAGGAAATAATCCTTGTATTCTTCCTGTGGGAGGTTTCATATATCAGACTTTGTTTAATATGACCAAGAAACAAAACTATAACGTGTTCCCTTAGTCACCAATGAAACTTGATGTGGGTACAAAAAATTACTGGGAAATATTATAATATCACCTTTTTGAAACTCTATAACTTCGTCGTCAAATAATTTTAATTGCCCACCTTCATAATTATCATTTAGACTTCCTAAAATTGTCAGTATAGGAACGCCTCTTATTTTCCCATCAAACACGCTTCTAATATGGTCACAGTGTTTTTTCATTTCTGTACCTTCGTCATATTTGTTAAAGCGTATTTCCGTATATCCTGTCCAATGATCATACCAGTCAAAATTAATTAATTTATGATAGTTTCTTAGTGCTTCATAACAAATTTGCATTAAAGAAAAATAAGTTGATAATGATGAATCATATCTAACACTTAAATCATTGGCAAACGAAAATTCATCACCGACCCCTGTAGAATACGTATGTTTTGTAAATGTTTTTTCTTTTAATTCATTTACAGTACTATCACATGTTTGATATGGCACAAAGTTTGATAGCCTAATAATATAATCGTTTAAGTTCTTGTTCATTATTTACAGTCTATATTAAAAGAAATAATTAATCTTTGATCGTCAGCGTTGTTTGCTTCTGTATAATGTAATAGTGCAGATGGGAAGAATATAATAGTACCTTCTTGTACACTGGGAGAGAAAACAATATCGTTACCGTTTATCCAATTCTTAAATGGTGCAATAAATTTTGTAGGGGTATGGCTTTTATGATAATTTATATAGCAAACCGCACTGTATCCAACTGCACCGTGTGTATGTGGGCCATGATAATCATGTTTTTCTGCCAATTCAAACCAAGCCTTTTTAATACTAGCTTGTTTTATACCTAAAATATTTTGAAATTGATATATTTCATCAGTAAAAATATCTGACACCTTATGTGTATAATCTTGATTATTAAAATAATCAGTTTGAATAAAAATTGATTTAGTTAAATCTTTGGGTATTCCTAATAATTTTTCTTTTTTCATATTCCAATTATTGCATTCTAGTTGCAAAAAAGGAATTTGAAACATATTTTGAATCATTACATTAAACCCAAGTTGCTTAGATTTTGCTTAAAGCTATTACGATTCCAAGTACCATAACTAGCGTTGTCTGCTTCTTCACCCGCTAAAATTGATTTAAATCTAGAATTATTCATTAAGCTAGGTAAGTTTTTTTGCCCCTTTGATTTTGCGAAATCCCAAAATTTTGTATCATAAACAGAGCCGGCAGCGTAATGTAACATAATAACGTTTTGGATTTCTAAAATATCAGTTGCGTATTCTTGATTAATTTGGCTTAAAAACTTATTATTGAACCATAAGTCATAAGCTCTTCTATGGTTTTTATTCATCAAATTAATACTTGTTGCTTCCAATGGTTCTAAAAAGAAACTTGCGTTACCATTGTATGCTACCCTACCTTCATAGTTGGTCTTTCTATAATAGTTCTTAAAACTAAAGGCATTTGTTTGATCGCTAGGTGTCAATTTATAATCTGTAAATATTTGCTTGACATCTTCTTTAACTTCTTCTAGTGTATTAATCGTATTATTATACATATATCCAATACTACAGCGATTGAGTAAAGGAATACCAAACACCCATCCATATGGCCTTGCTAAAGTTAACGTATATTGAAATGTTACACCTTCCCAAAAACACTGTGTAACATAAACGCTATTAACTGGAATATATTCACTTAAATGAAAGTCATCAAAATTTTCAGGTTTACCTGAGCAATCCATAATATAATCGCTGTCAATCATATCATGTGTTACATTTTTTTCAATAATGTTAACTCGTCTTTTGTCTTTATAGTGATTGATAACCCATTCTTGAAGCATGACTGCATTAAAATGGTACCCAACGTTACCTCCTGGGAAGGTATGCACATATTCTTTACCTGGTCCCCAACCTGTTTTTTTAATTCCAGCTTTTAATGTCCCATATATAGACTCTAATTCTTCAATATTAAAATCCATATTAAGATACAAATCTCTAGGAAAATCCAGTGTAGATCCTTCTCCTACTGCTTGGGGTTTAATTTTGTTGTCAAAATACCAATCAATTTCCCAATCACTCCAACGATAAAAGTGACTTGCAGCATAACACCCCGCGGTGCCTCGGCCAATAATAGCAATTTTTTTAGACATATGAATACTTATGTGAAGCTACCGCTATGGATTAGTGGGTTTTATAAAATATCCATCGGTTTTGTATGAGCAGTCTTGCCAACTTAATGTACTTTCATCCCAAGTATATCCAGGATTAGAATAATGATCTGCTGGTTGTATTGGTCTTGGTACCGGTGGTTCATATTTACCTGTTTCAGTATTTAATGTCCAACTAGGGTATGGTTGCTTATCTAAAAACATATCTTTAACTGGGTCATATATTGATCCTATTTTGGCAAAGTTTTTTCTTATTGTACCATTGTAGCTTGTTTGCTTCCAATATACGTGTCTGGTCAATGTTATACAAAATGCTAGCCCTAGTTCTTCTCTTTCAATATTATTGTCATCCAACAACTCACTGTTATCTACAATGATAACATCGATAACGTTATTATTTTCATCTAATTTAGCAAAGTGAGCCATATTACCACCTTATAGAACCTGAACTAGTCCAGGTATATGTTTTATATCCACCTGAATTACTGTAAGTAGGGCTTCCTGTTGTAGCAACTGCATCCGCTGCTGCGTTTCCATATCTTATAATGACTATTCCACTGCCACCTGATTTTGTTGCACCACCACCTCCACCGGTGTTTGTTGTTCCTGGATACCCTGGAGAAGGAGTACAACCACCATCGCCACCTCCACCGCCGCCAGCACCACCTGGACCGGCTGTTCCATCACCTGATCTACAATTGGCACTGCCTCCACCACCGCCTGAATAATATGTACCGGTTACGGTCCATTGTGCGCCACTGCCACCATAACCGCCATTACGAACTCCTTGGCCGTTTTGTCCTGCTTGGCCAGCACCACCGCCGCCTCCACCGCCGCCACCCCAAGCAGTTCCACTTCCTACACCACTGCCTCCGTTATAACCTTGCCCGGGAGTTCCTGCACCGCCTGAACCCGTTGCCCAACTATTATTATCAGCACCGCAACCACCGCCTCCTGAACCTCCTGCTTGGCCATTTTGCACAGCAGGACTGGCAGGATCATAGGGACTAGCTGATCCACCTCGTCCGCCACCGGTTGCTGTCACTGAACTAAAAACACTAGAACCACCGTTTGCATTAACAGCACCGCCACCTCCCACTGTTACTGTGTAAGTAACACCATTTGTAACTGATAAACTGCTACCTTGTAATAATCCGCCGCCACCGCCGCCTCCCCCTTGCGATAATCCACCGCCTCCTCCTCCTGCTACAACTAAATAAGAAACAGATGTTGGAGCGTCGCTCCATGTTGTTATCGAGCCGCTTGCTGAACTACTCGACCCATTACCTACACCATTTGTTGCATAAACTGTAAAGGTATAGGCTGTGCTTTTTGTTAATCCTGATACTGTAATTGTTCCGCTGCCTGCCTGACTTAATGTTCCTGTTATACCACCGGGGCTACTAACTGCTGTATAACTAGTAATTGCTAGTCCACCGTTACTAGCAGGGGCTGTAAATGAAACTGTTGCTGTTGTTGCCCCCGTAGCTGTTGCTGTGCCAATAGTGGGTGCGCCTGGCACGACAGCAGGAGTTATTGCACTACTAGAAGAACTATTGGAGCTATTTCCAATACCATTAGTTGCATATACTACAAAGGTATAACTTGTACCTTGTGTTAATCCAGATACTCGTATAGTACCGCTACCTGCTTGACTTAATGTACCTGTTATGCTACCCGGTGTGCTTACTGCTGTATAACTTGTTATAGCAGATCCATTGTTAGCAGGTGCTGTAAATGGAACATCAATTTGTGTTCCACTACCACTAACTCTACTTGGTGTACCAATAGTTGGAGCTGAGGGAGCTGAGGCTGGAAATATGCTTGAACTTGCTGCACTACTTGCACTATTTCCAATACCATTCGTTGCATATACTGTAAATGTATATGAAGTTCCTGCGGTAAGTCCACTAACTGTAATTGTTCCTGATCCTGCTTGGCTTAATGTACCTGTAATACCACCAGGGCTACTTACCGCTGTATAACTTGTTATGGCAGATCCATTATCAGCAGGTGCAGTATAAGGTACATATATTTGTGTTGATGATCCACTTACTCGTGTTGGTGTTCCTATGGTTGGGGCTGATGGTACTGTTGCAGGGAATATGCTTGAACTTGCTGCACTACTTGCTCCATTACCTAGAGTGTTGGTAGCGTAAACTGTAAATGTATAACTTGTCCCTGTGGTCAATCCAGAAACCCTTATAGTTCCACTGCCTGCTTGGCTTAATGTACCTGTAATACCACCAGGACTACTTACTGCTGTATAACTAGTAATTGCAAAACCACCATTACTAGCAGGGGCACTAAAGGGCACATCTATTTGTGTTGAACTTCCACTAACTCTTAATGGTGTACCTATTGTCGGTGCTCCTGGAGTAGTACCTGCTGTGATTGCACTACTAGCTGTACTATTCGCACTATTTCCTACTATATTTGTAGCATATACCACAAATGTATAACTTGTTCCTTGTGTTAATCCTGTTACTCTTACAGTACCACCACCTGCTTGACTTACTGTAGCAGTAATACTACCGGGTGTACTTACCGCTGTATAACTTGTAATTGTTTGATTTCCATTATAAGCAGGTGCGGTAAAAGTTACATCTATACTTGTTCCACTGCCACTTACTCTGCTAACTCCAGTAACACTAGGAGCACCTGGTACCACACCCCAGCTAGGCCAAGCATTATCTAACTGTGCAGAAAAATGATCGTCCATATTAAAAACACCGCTGGCACTGGCATTATATCCAGTATTAGTTGTTACATTTTTTCCTCTAACATTGCCACGTCTTGCCATATTAACTTATGATCTCATAGGATGCGTATATACTAGCAGCAGAATTCGCGCTACTGCTGGCTTGTAGTGTATCGCCTTCTTCTAAATAAACAAAATTATCCTTGCCTACAATAATCAGTGTTGAATTTGCAGGAACACTGACAGTCCCAGCTAGATAATAACTTGTAGAACTTCTTAAAATTGTAACGGTAACGCTAACCGCAGTGCCGCTATAATTTGCCACTGTTACTGTATTAACTTTAACAACCGTTCCGCTGGCTGCTGAATTAGATAATATGGACGCAGTAGAAGTTGTCAGTGCTGCTAGTGCAGTTTTTCCTGTAATTGTTGAAACGGCTACTATATTAGGTGCGGCCATTTTATCCTCCGAAAATCATTGCCATCGCTATGGCTTTACCCATTGTTGGTCCAGTATTAGTTATCGTAACTCCTCCTGTTGATGCGCTAACGCTAATACCTGTTCCAGCTGTTACAGATGTAACACCTGAATTCGTAATCGTAACTGCTCCTGTGGCACCGCTTACACTGATACCTGTACCAGCTACAGCACTGGTAACGCCAGCATTAGTTAATGTGACACTGTCGCCTAAACTTACAGTGCCACCGCCACTCATGCCAGTTCCTGCTGTTACTGTAACGCTGCTGTTGGTTAAACTAGCATTGGCAATATTACTTAACGTATTTGAACTGCCACTAATCGTTTTGTTTGTCAGTGTTTGTGTGGCAGTAGTTCCTACAACGGGAACATACGCTGTTCCATCTGTGGTATATTCCCAAACATCGTCTGTTTCATTCCAACGCAAAGTTACATTGTTACTATCTCCACGCATTACACGTATCCCAGCATTTTCTGTAGGGCTACCAGTAGTAAAATTGCTGTTTAAATCAATAATATTATCAGCAAGGCTAATTGTTTCTGTGTTAACAGTAGTTGTAGTTCCGCTGATTGTTAAATTACCTGTTACGACAAGGTCGTCACTGACAGTTACTACACCTGTGCCATTGGCACTTAATGTTAAGTTTGTGTTTGTTGAACGACTTGTAATGCCATCTACAGTAATGTTATTTCCAAAACCTATTGCGTTACCATCGCTGCTGGTAATGTTGCTACCGGCTTCCACCTGTAACGTGCTTTGAATTTTGATAGCGCCTGTTCCAGCTGCATCTATTTCTATATCGCCTGTTCCAGTGGTTTCAAATCGCAAATCCTGATTAATGCTGGTACTAACCGTAATAGTATCGCTATCATCTGTAATGACCTGTTTACCATTTACATACAATGACCCTGGACCAATATAAACGTGGCGCCAAGTTTTGCTGGCGCTACCTAAATCTCTAGTATTATTGGTATCTGGAATAATATTTTCATTAAATGCTGTAAAGTCTGGTTTATTAGTTAAATCGCTATAACTGCCACTGAATCCTGGATTACTTTGTATTTGAGTAGCAACTGTGGTAAAGTTAACTTCACCGCCTGTTGTTGCTACGCTTGTGGTTTTACCTTCACTGGTAATAACTAGTGCAGTTGGGTTGGGATTGGTTTCTGTTGGCTTACCTACAAGAGCAATAGTGCCTGTGCTGGCATCTGTGGTCATTGTTGCACCGCCCAAGTCAATGGTGCTACCACTCAAATACAAGTCTCTAAATCTATAACTTGCACTACCCAAATCGTATGTAATATTTGTGCCGGGGATTAGGTGCCCAGTGATAGTAGCACCGGCAATAGTTTTATTAGTTAGTGTTTCTGTAGCACTACTAGTGCTTACTGTATCTGGAACCCAAAGTCCGGATGTTCCATTCCAAACTAGAGCCTGTCCGTTGGTGGGCACTGCGGTGGCGGTGTCAACATCAGCCAAATCATTGATATTATGTACATCAGTAATAGTAGTAACACCAGACCCTGCACTAGGTCCATCTAGGTTTCCGCCATCAATAATGGTGTCATCGCTGATAACTTGATCAGGTATGCGTTTCCAGCTATTGGTGCTAGTGGAATATTGATATAGTATACCACCTACCGTTGCTTGTTGATTATTACTCGGACTTGAAGGGAACGCCATTAATTTTTCCTATATTCCAATATTTATCTTACCCAAATTTCCACTTTACTAGAATTATTAATTGAACCACTGGGACTGCTTCCACCAGCATTTGTTCTAGAGTTAACATAGCCAAATCCTGCACTGGCCGCATAACCACCACCACCTAGTGTAGATTTAATACCCAGACCTCTACCATTATTGCTATAGAAATAACTTTGATAGTTTTCTGTAGCTATAGCCTGTCCAAATCTAGCATATGAATATCCGTTGCTGTAGTTTTGTGATTGATTGTATCTCCATTGATTTCCTGGAGTACCCCATTGTGGGTATCCAGATGTTGCAGCTCCGCCGTCGGCGCTGTAGCTATAATCACGAACTGACTCTGCATCTGAACCCGCACCAGTTTTAGACATAGTCAACCCGACACTGGTGTATGCAGTTAGAAGTTGACTACTACTATTTGTAGAAGATCCTATTAGGTATGTTGATAAATTAGAATCTCTACCATAAAAACTACAGGCCAAATATCTAAAAGCAAATGATGCTACAATATCAGTAGCCACATCTGTACTGGTATTACTGGTATAGTTTAAATTGCCCGAAGTAACATTTATAGGAGTTCTTGTTGTCCAATAGCTAGCATCATAAGCGAATGCAGATGAAGCACTAGCATCTCTTACAAGGAACATTAACATCCAATGAAATCCACCGAAACTATTCATTAAGCAATAAGTTTGGAAAGCAGTTGCATATCCACTTGGTTTAATCCAGTATATACCGCTAGCAGCAGATCCACCTGTTAAACTGTATATATCAGCAGCACTGGTAGATGCTTGGGCCGATGAAGATCCGTCTAACCATCTTCTAACAATGCTGAATGCACGATCACTGGTATTACCTGCTATATCTGTAGCTCTCAGTGTAAAGTTTGTAGTCACTGTGCTTGCCCCAGGTTGAGCTAAGGTGCCTGATATTAGACCAGAACTAGCATTAATTGTAAGTGCAGAAGGTAAAGACCCTGATGCTATGCTGTAGCTTATACTATCACTTGCGTCTGGGTCTGTTGCTGCCACTGTTATATTAACGCTTTGCCCTGTAGTGTTTGCATAGTCATATGTTCCTAGGGTACCTGCGGCTGTAGACCAACTAGGTAAACCGCCGCAGTCTATGCAGTCAAGTTTTGTTGACGATCCTGCCTGTTGGGTCAGTTTAACATCTAAAGGTTCTTGTGCTACTGTGAAATCCTGAGGAGTCGTGGCTTTAACTGTGGTGGAATCAATGAATGTAACAGTCTGCGCTGTATATTCTGTTCCGTCATTGGTTATAAATTTTATAATAGCGTCATTGGAAAAATTTGCGCCTGTAATCGTAAATTGTGTTCCTGCATTACCATTATATGTAGCAGGTGTTACGCCTGTTACAGTTGGAGGACTATCCCCTAGTGTTGCCCAGCCTGTTGATGTATATATTTCTCCCAGGCCTGTGGTAGAATTATACCTGATTGTTCCCCCTGTGGGACTAGCATCACGCTGAACTGTCGTTCCCGTAGGTAATTTTAATCCGGATGTGTTAGATGATAGTGCATCATTGATCGACGATGCAGTGACTCCCGTTAGTCCAGATTTAAGTGTTTTATAATTTTGAGGCATTATAACTCCATTATTTTCCAACCATATGTTGAATTGCTATACACTAAACCAAAACTGGATTGATTGTCTGCAACCAGCAAGTCGTCTGCGACTCCCTGTATTTTATGGCCATTTCTAGCAACTGTTAGGTTATTTGTTCCAAACGTTCCTGCTAAATCATTAAATCTAATAGTGTCACCTAAAGTCGCACTAGCAGGCAATGTCATCGTTATCGCACCAGAAGTTGTATTTACAAAATATCCTTTACCAGCTACGCAGGTTGTATTTGTTGCAACGATCTCCCAAGTTATATAAGGGGTTGCAGAAATTTGACCGCTGCTAATACTAATTCCAGTTCCAGCACTGAAGTGAGCGCGAACTTCACTGGCACTAGGACCTGTATATGTGAATACACCCGTAGTATTATTATAACTTAAACTGCCATCTCCTCCGCTATCAGTTACACTTACTGCTGATCTAGCCGCAGAATCTGTGTACTGTGTTATTGACGAACTGATAACACCTGTTGTACTATTATAACTTATTCCTGTGCCTGCACTAATAGCCGCTCTAGCCAGTGCATCTGTATACTGAGTAATTGTTGTAGCTATTGTACCACTGGTGATTGTAATACCTGTGCCTGCTGCAAAGTGTGCTCTGACTTCTGAACTGCTGGGACCGGTATAGGTAAACACGCCTGTTAAATTATTATAACTTAAACTGCCATCTCCGCCGGCATCGGTAACACTAAAGCTAGTTAATGCAACTGTGCCTGCTCCTAATTCATTGTAAGTTGTTCCGTCATTAGTAAATTCCCACTTATCCGATGTTTCATTCCAGCGAATGCTTACGTTGGCACTATCTCCACGCATAATGCGAATACCAGCGTTTTCTGTTGGACTACCTGTGGTAAAATTGCTGTTTAGATCTATAATATTATCTGCTAAACTTATTGTTTCTGTATTAATAGTGGTAGTAGTGCCACTTATAGTTAAATTACCACTTACAACTAAGTCATCATTAACGTTGACGTAACCTGTCCCATTAGCTGCTAAAACTAAATTTCCATTAGTTGTTTTGCTAGATATATTATCTACATTTATTGCATTTCCAAAACCTATTGCATTGCCATCACTGCTGGTAATATTACTACCTGCTTCTATCTGTAGTGTGCTTTGAATTTTGATAGCACCAGTTCCTGCTGCATCTATTTCGATATCGCCCGTACCAGTAGTTTCAAAGCGTAAATCTTGATTGATACTAGTGCTAACAGTTATTGTGTCACTGTCATCGGTAATGACTTGTTTACCATTTACATATAATGATCCTGGTCCAATATAAACGTGCCGCCAGGTTTTATTTGAGCTACCAAGGTCCCTTGTGTTATCTGTGTCAGGAACTATACTGTTGTTAAATGCTGAGAAATCTGGCTTGTTAGTTAAATCACTGTAGCTACCACTAAAGCCGGGGTTACTTTCTATTTGCGTTGCCACAGTGGTAAAGTTAACTTCACCTGCTGTTGTTGCTACACTGGTTGTTTTACCTTCACTGGTAATAACTAGTGCAGTTGGATTGGGATTAGTTTCTGTTGGCTTACCTACAAGAGCAATAGTTCCCGTAGTAGCGTCTGTGGTCATTGTTGCACCGCCCAGGTCAATCGTGCTACCACTTAGATATAAATCTCTAAATCTATAACTACTGCTACCTAAATCGTATGTGACGTTAGCACTGGGAATAAGGTGGCCGCTAATTGTAGCCCCAGCAATAGTTTTATTAGTCAATGTTTCTGTTACGCTAGATGTAGATATCGTGCCTGGGATCCATTTACTTGATCCGCTATTCCAAACTAGTGCTTGACCATTGGTAGGTGCTGTGGTTGTTGTATCAACATCCAACAATCCATCAATGTAAGTATTTGTCCAAGTGCTTGTAACATTGGCTGTAGAAATATCAACCCAATAACTATTTGTACCATCATCCTGGTATTCATATAATATATTATTAGCACTGTCATACCACTTGTCGCCTGCTATAGGACTGGCATGTGGTGTTGTGTCTGCTGTCCAAGTATTTCCGGTTTGTATGTCTACCCAACTGGCTGTAGTACCATTAGTGGTTAAATATTTTCCACTTTCACCTGACTGGCTTGGTAGTGCATCAATTGTGGTACTACCGCCCAAACTTACATTGCTGCCGTTAATTGTAATGCTACTATTAGTTAGGCTAGCGTTGGGAATACTAGATAAACTAAATTCGCCTGTTGCACTGTTATAAGTAATGCCTGTTGCTGAACTTGCACTTACTGCTGCTCTAGCTCTAGTATTTGTATAATACTGATTTGTGCTGCCTTCGTTGATGTTGTCCGTGTTTAGTGTTACTGCACCAGTTTGACTGTTAACACTGGTTACACCACCTGTAATTGTAATAACACCTGTTCCGCTGTTATAGCTACCTGCACCAGTTACGCTGATTGCTCCCCGAGCCCGAGCATCTGTGTAGTAAAGATTTGTGCCTTCTGCTAGGTTAGTTGTGGATTTGGTTCCTAACCAAGTATCGGCTGTGGATGTAAAATCTGCTGTATTAAGTTTATTTCCTAAACTTGTGGCAATTGTTGTGGCATAATTAGGATCATCTCCCAGTGCTGCTGCCAATTCATTTAGTGTATTCAACGTGCTAGGTGCGCTGTCAACTAAATTGCTTACTGCGGTGTCTACATATGACTGGGTAGCGTAACTATTTGAACTTAAGTAAGTGGCTACCCTAGTATTTGTGTAATATAAATTAGTCGTTCCTTCACCGATATCATCAGTGTCCAATGTGAGTGAACTGCCAAGTGCTACACTTGATCCATTTATTGTTACAGCATTATTTGTTAGAGCTATAGAAGGATTACCGCTTGCACCATCACCATTGGTCACGGTAATGCCTGCGCCTGCTGATATTGTTCTTGATGCAAATGTTCCAGCACCTGTTCTAGCAATAACTCCATTTGCAGATAATGCACTCAATCCATCTAAATCTGCATCATAGGCTTGAACATTTACGCCAATTTCTAAACCAAGGTTCTGTCTAGCCGAGCCAGCAGTAGATCCACCTGTGCCACCATATGTTATTCCAACAATGTCAGCATTCCAAATTCCCGTAGTTACTGTGCCTAAAGTTGTTAGATTGGGACTTAGTTTTGTAGAGTCCAGTGTGCTGTTGGTTGTTAATATAGTATAGTAATTAGTACCATCTACAGTTAATTCCCAGACATCATCAGTTTCATTCCAGTGTATACCCACCGTTGGGCTTGCACCTCGATCAATCTCCATGCCGGCGTCAACCAAAGGCGCACCCCCTCCGCTGGCATTTAACGTAAGTGTAACAATATTATCTTCAATCAATAAATTTTGTGTAGTCACTGTAATGGTATCACCAGTAACAATGATATCACCGCCTACAGTTAAATTCCCACTTGTGGTTAATGTTCCAACTGAAAGATTTGTGATTGTGTTTTGGGAAGCAGCAGTAATACGACCGTCGGTGTCAACTGTGAATTGCGGTATAGCAGATTCACTACCATATGTTCCAGGTGTTACGCCGGTTGCCGCAAGTTCGTCGGCATCAACTGCATTAGTACCAATAGAATTTGCAGAAAGTCTAGTTAAGGCCATTAGTTATATTCCAGTGTTTAAGTATTTATCAAAAAAATAAGGATCCGGTTTAGGGATCCTTATTAAAATGATTTGCTACTTTATTATTTTGCTGCCTTGGCTTCTAACTGCTCTACTTTGCTACCTAGTTCTTTAACTGCTTCAATTAACAAAGCAACTAATTTTTCGTAGCGAACAGCTTTTGTTCCATTGTCACGAGTAGCAACAATTTCTGGTAATATTGTTTCAATTTCTTGAGCAATAACACCAACGTCGTGCTTGCGAACAAAGTAACCATCTTCTCCGCCTTTGGCTTCGATGATTTCATCTTTCCAGTCAAATGTTACACCACGAACAGCATTGATCTTGCCCATAGCGTTAGAAATAACTGAAATATTTTCCTTCATACGCTCGTCTGAACTTGCGTATGCAGTTACTTCACCACCTGCATTAATAGCGCCACCTACGCCTAACCCACCAGTAACCACCAGGGCACCTGTTGTTTTTGTTGTAGATGCCGTTGCGTCTGTAAAGCTAACTGCGCCTGACACTGTTAGACCGGTTAGTGTACCAACGCTGGTCAAGCTACTTGCTGTTACACCGCTGGCCAATGTGGCACCACTTAGTGTTCCAGCTGCGGCTGTTACTGTGATGTTGCCTGAGCCATCAAAACTTACACCGTTAATTGTACGAGCGTTTTGTAATGTCGTAGCTGTTGAGGCATTACCACTTAATGCAGCAGTAATTGTACCAGCACTAAAGTTACCACTGGCATCGCGAGCAACGATTGCTGAAGCAGTGTTAGCATTTGTAGCTGTTGTGGCTGAATTACTTACTTTACCTGCGGTACTAATTGTTGATAGTTTAGTATCAGCAATTGATCCAGCCAACATTGTATTAGTAACAGTACCGGTATCTGTTGTATAAACGCCGTTGGTTACTGTTCCTGCATTGCCACTAACTGTACCTGTAACATTGCCTGTAACGTTGCCTGTCAGATTGCCTAAGAATGTACCAGCAACAAAAGTTTCGCTACCAACTGTCCAGCGATCGTTTGTTTCATCCCACACCAAACTAACATTTGTACTTGTTCCACGCTCGATTTCAATACCACCATCTTGGCTTGGGGCACCTGTTTCATCACTGTTTAAAGTGATTAAACTGTCACCAATGCTAACAGTATTGCTGTTAACTGTGGTTGTTGTACCTTGAACTGTTAAGTTGCCAGTTATTGTGGCGTTACCTGAAATACTAATGCTAGCACTTGTGATATCATCACTGGTTAATGTACCACTAACTGTTACGTTATTAAATGTAACATTATCGCTTGTACCAACTGCCTGACCAATGCTGATCTGGCCACCACTGTATGTTACACCTGTGCCTGCACTTAAATGAGCACGAACTTCCGTAGCACTTGGGCCCGTGTAAGTGATTACACCTGTTCCGCTGTTGTAGCTTAGACTTCCGTCACCACCACTATCTGTTACGCTGACTGCTGCACGAGCACGAGCGTCAGTATACCACAGATTAACTGGGCTGCCATCTTCGGCAATATCATCTGTTACCAATGTGCGTGTGCCGCCCAAGCTGACTGAACTACCATTGATTGTAATACTGCTGTTTTCCAAATTAGCATTAGTGATACCAGCACTACCACTTAGGTTGCTGTTGGTTAGACCGCTAATTGTATTGGATGCGGCAGCAATTGTTTTATTTGTTAATGTTTGTGTTCCAGTTAGTGTAGCGACTGTGCTATCAATAGCAATAGTTACTGCACCTGAACCATTGAAACTTGTACCACTTAATCCAGTACCAATCGTAAGTGCATTGGTTGTATTAGCTGTTACTGTTGTGCTGCCACCAAGACTTACTGAATTACCGTTAACTGTAATACTGCTATTAGTTAATTTGGCATTGGCAATACTACCTGCCAACATTGTGTTAGTAACTGAGCCAGTGTCGCCTGTAGTTACAACTGTACCAGTTACATCTGGTAAAGTGATAGTTCTATCTGCTGTTGGATCTGTAACTGTCAATGTTGTTTCAAATGCATCAGCAGTAGCACCTTCAAATACAATGCTTGCGTCACTCAGTGTTAAACCACTAACTGTGGGACTTGTCAGTGTCTTGTTGGTCAATGTTTCTGTGCCAGCAAGTGTAGCGAAATCACCATCAGTTAACGCTGCATTAAATTGAGCCTTTGTACCAGTAATGGTATTACTACCTAAAGATATTGTTTTATTGCTTAGTGTATCAGTAGAACTTGTAGTTGTAGCTGTTCCTGACGTACCTGCAATTGTTGAATTAGCTGGTAGAACAATTGTAGCACCGCTAGATGTAATTGTAGCACTGCCTAGTTTAATACTAGCGCCACTTAGATATAAATCACGGAATCTATATGTTTCACTACCTAAGTCATATATAACATCTGTATCTGGTATTAAATGGCCAGCGATCGTAGTTGCACCTAATGTTTTATTAGTTAAACTCTGAGCAGTATCTGTGCCAACTAGCGTGGTTGTTGCATCTGGTAAAGTGATAGTTCTGTCTGCTGTTGGATCTGTAACTGTCAATGTTGTTTCAAATGCGTCAGCAGTGGCACCCTCGAAGATAATACTTGCATCACCTAAAATCATACCTGTGATTGTTGGTGTATTGATTGTAGGAGCTGTTAGTGTCTTATTAGTTAAAGTCTGGCTACCAGTTAGTGTAGCAACTGTGCTGTCTATTGCAATTGTAACCGCACTGCTACCGTTATAACTAGTTCCACTTAGACCAGTGCTAATTGTTAGTGAGTCTAAATTAGTACCCAATGCTTTGCCAGAAATTGTGCTATTAGACAATTTATTATTTGCAATACTACCAGCTAACATTGTATTTGTAACAGTACCTGTGTCGCCTGTTGTAACTACTGTACCAGTTAGATCTGGAAAGGTAATTGTGCGATCTGCCGTAGGATCAGTAAATGCCAATGTTGTCTCAAATGCATCAGAAGTAGCACCCTCAACTGTAATACTACCATCAGTAATGACTAGAGCACTGATGTTTGGTGCGGTCAGCGTTTTGTTGGTTAAAGTTTCACTTCCTGCTAGTGTAGCAAAGTCACCGTCAGTTAATGCTGTATTAAATTGTGCTACTGTACCGCTTACTGTGTTACTTCCCAAAGCGATTGTTTTATTTGTTAGTGTTTGACTACCAGTCAACGTGGCAACTGTGCTGTCAATGGCCACTGCTGCTGAAGAACCCTCACCAGGTGTATGTGTTACTGTAATACCTGTTCCAGCAGTAACATCACTCATATAGTTACCAGTTGTATCTGTGCCTAGTGCTACACTATTCGCTGCGATTGTAGCTGTCAATGTTGCATTGGCACTGCCGTCGATACTTACACTACCTGATAAATCGCCTGCCAATGTGATAGTGCGACTATTGGCCCATGCACTGGCTGTGGTAGCATTACCAGTTAATGCACCAGTAAAGCCTGTAGATGTCACACTGGTTAGGCCTGCTATTGTTGTAGCTGTTGCGCCCAAACTGACCGATGTAGAACCAATTGTAACACTACTATTTGCTAAATTAGCATTGGTGATACCAGCACTACCACTTAAATTAGTATTTGTTAATCCACTGATCGTGTTACTACCTGCTGCAATTGTTTTATTTGTTAGAGTTTCTGTGCCAGCCAATGTAGCAAAATCACCATCACTTAGTGCTGTGTTAAACTGTGCCACGGTCCCTGTTAGTGTATTACTTGTTAAGTTAATTGTTTTGTTGGTCAAAGTCTGTGTAGCTGATGTCCCTGTCATTGGAATATATGTTGAACCATCGTTAGTAAATTCCCAAACATCACTGCTTTCATTCCAACGAATTTGCACTGCTGCTTCGTCACCACGCATTACACGAATGCCGGCGTTTTCTGTTGGGCTGCCTGATGTAAAATTACTGTTTAAATCAATAATGTTATCAGCCAAACTGATTGTTTCACTATTAACAGTTGTGGTTGTTCCGCTTACTGTTAAGTTACCACCAATGACTAGGTTACCACTTACTTCTGCTGCATCGTTAATATAAACTTTACCTGATCCATTTGCTGTTAATGTTAAATCTGTATTAGTTGTTTTGCTAGTGATTGAGTCTATTTTTATTTGATTACCAAAAGCAATGGCATTTCCATCGCTACTTGTTACGTTTGATCCTGCTTCGATAACCAATGTACCTTTGATTGTTACAGTGCCAGAACCTGTAGGATCTAATTCAATATCACCGCTACCACTTGTTTGAATAACTAAGTTTTGGTTAACATCAGCACTAACAATAATATTACCTGAACTTTCTTCCAAAACCTTTTGACCGTTAACGTATAATGATCCTGGACCAACGTAAATGTCCTTCCACATCTTACTAGAACTACCTAAACTATATGTATTATCTGTTGCTGGAATAATGTCGGACGCCAATGTTCCGCCACCTAAGAAACTTTCCACTCTTGCATCACGGTAGCTAACCTCAACTACGCTACCTGCACCATTTTTCATAAACACTTTGCCGTCTGTTGTATTAAGTGCCAATTCACCTAATGTCAGCTGGCCACCGGTAGGCACTGAACTTGCAGTGCTACTACGCTTGTGTAAAATTGTATTTGCCATTTATTTGTCCTTTCGGATGGGTCAGGACCACCATTGGTCGCCCTGCGGGTCAGGCTGGCTTAGTGCCAGCGCCCTGCGAGTCAGGTTGGGGAGTGGTGCTCCCCAACGCTCAATTAAAAACTACCACCGTCGATTTGAACATCACTATCAAGTGTTACACCTAAGTCAACAGGATAGGGGTCACCGTTACTGTCAACAAACTTAATTGCACCGCCCTGATCCTTGATCCTCACACTGCCTAAGTGAATTGTGTTACCGCTTAGATACAAGTCTCTCCAACGCTTGCTAGCACTACCTAGATCGTATGTGATATCAGTTGCTGGGATGATATTTGTATTTAATGTTCCATTTCCTAGGAATGTAGAAACCAATGTGTTACTGTAGTACTTATTAGTGCTACCTTCACTGATGTCATCTGTACTATTTGGTGCTGGACTGAACACACCCAAGCTAAAGTCTAATACTTCAACAACTTCACCAGCTTGTGGGGTACCACCCAATGTTAATGTTGTTCCAGCTACGCTGTAAGTATCACCTTGTTGTGGAACACCAGAAACTGTAACAATCAAATAGTCTCTGCTTTCTGGAGCAACGTTTAGTGTAAAGCTACCACTGCTACCGTTAGCTGTAAAGCGTTGACGACGCATTGTAAAGCCTGACAATGGACTAGCTTCAAATGTGCTAGCTGATGCGTTCCAACGAATAACGTCGTTGTCAGCGATACCAGTGATATCAACATCATTTAGTTCAGCAATGCTATGGTTACCGATGTCACTAACTTGACCAGTCACATTACCAGTTAAATCACCAGTTACATCAACATGGATATTATCTGGTAAACTCACTGTTACTGTTTGGCCACTAACAACGGTGTCAATCTCGTTAGCTGTTCCAGCAATTGTTAGTGTCTCTGTTTCTAAATCTACTGATCCAGTTCCTGTGTCACCTGCGATTGCTAATGCGTCAATGGCATTTGTTGAATCATCAACATATTGCTTTGTTGCTGCATCTGTACCAGCTGTTGGGGTTGCCAAGTTAGAAATTGTATTGCTGCTAACATCAATAATGCCACTAAATGCGTCTAATTGAATGTCGCCACTTGTTGTGCTAATTGTGTCTCCAGCAAAGTTAATACTGCCTAAACTAGCTGTTATTGCCTCGACATCGCTGGCATCAACATTTGTTATAGCCAATGTACCTGAGCCAGAATCAAATGTCATTGCTGCATTGCCAGTTACTTCACCTGCTGTACCTGCAAACATAACATGAGTAGCATCGATGTCGCTAATCGCAGCACTGGCCAATGTTGCCTGTGCGCCAACATTAATATTTGGAACACTGATTTCATTGTTGCTTGCATCATATGTCAACTCTGCATCATCGTCTAGCAGGCCACTTGCGCCAGCAAATGTAATACGTCCAGATGTCAATGCACTGTTTGTGATATTTGTAGCACTGATTGCATATGTACTAAAGTCGCCACTAAAGCTAATGCTACCACGATCTGCACCACCAGAGCTAGCTGTGCTTGTGATTGTTTGTGTACCTAACTCAATACTGCTACCACTTAGGTATAAATCACGCCACTTGTAACTAGCACTACCCAAATCTTGTGCTTCATTAGCAGCAGGAACTAGGTCGCCTGTTACACTACCAGTAATGTTCATATTCACTAAGTTTAGTGTATTTGAACCAGCAGTAAATGTTAGATCTGCATCATCAACTAGCTCATCGCTGGCACCAACAAATACCACACGAGTTGGTGTTAGGCTTGTAACAGTTAAGTTAGCTACACTTAAGTCGCCTGTCATTGAAACATTTGGAACACTTAGTGTATCAGTTGTTGAGTTATATGTGAATACATCATCATCAACTAACGCACCGCTTGTGCCAGCAAATACTACACGAGTGGCTGTTAAATCGCTAACGATAGCACTTGCTAAAGTAGCTTCTGTAACTACGCTAATATTCTTAGCAGTTAGTGTATCTGTGCCTGCATTCCAAGTTAGGTCAGCATCACCAGTTACTTCGCCGCCTGCACCAGCAAACATAACGTGTGTAGCTGTGATATCTTGAATCGCAGCACTTGCTAAGTTAGCTTGTGTGCCCACTGTGGCATTTGTTACTGTTAGTGTGTTTGTGCCACTGTTAAATGTTAAGTTAGCACTGTCAACTAATGCACCGCTTGTTCCAGCAAATGTTACACGACCGTTTGTTAAGTCGCTAACTATTGCGCTTGCAAGCGTAGCTTCTGTTGCTACACTTAGGTTAGCCATATCTACTGTGTCGGTAGCTGTGTCAAATGTAAAGCTGCTGTCATCACTTAGCAAACCACCTGTTCCAGCAAATGTGATTCTAGTTGCTGTCAAGTCGCTAAATGTAGCTGATTTACCAGTTACAGCACCACCCACGCCACCAACATGTACTGCGCTAAAGTTTGTAGCACTTACTGTGTCAGAACCTGTGTTATATGTAAACTGTGCATCATCAACTAGAGCACCACCTGCACCAGCAAATACAACACGGGTAGCTGTTAGGTCTTCAACAATGGCACTTGCTAATGTTGCTTCACCATCAACATCTAAAGTTCCGCCAACTGTTGTATTACCAGTCACCGCCAGTGTGCTACCAAGTGTAGCAGCACCATCTGCATTAAATGTGCTGTCAAAGTCAACTGCACCTGTTGCATGTAGTGTGTTATTGATATTTGTAGCGCCAGTTACATCCAATGTGCTGCTTAATGTTGTCGCTCCAGTTACACCTAAAGTTCCACCAACTGTGGCATTTGCGCTCATTGTTGTGTTACCTGTAACACCCAATGTACCACCAACTGTTGTATTACCAGTTACAGCCAATGTGCTACCAAGTGTAGCAGCACCATCTGCATTTAGTGTACTGTCGAAATCAACTGCACCAGTTGTGTGTAGCGTGTTATTAACTGTTGTAGCGCCAGTAACAGTCAATGTACCGCCCAATGTAGTATTTCCATCTACATTCATTGTGCTATCGAAGTCAGCTGCTCCAACTGTGTGCAATGTGTCGCTTAGTGTTGTAGCACCTGTAACATCCAATGTACCAGCAACTGTGGCATTCGCGCTCATTGTTGTGTTACCTGTAACATCCAGTGTGCTACCAACTGATGTTGCACCTGTTAGTGTTGATGTACCAGCTACGCTTAAGTTATCACTTAACGTTGCTGCACCAGTAACATCCAGTGTGCTACCAACTGATGTT
>Ga0255212_1000085_pt1 | contig 30469 bp, 39 predicted proteins | sample Miss_Yuk_RepC_8d_FD_188425 | JGI IMG/M metagenome (GOLD analysis project Ga0255212, IMG submission 188425) | Freshwater microbial communities from Mississippi River, Louisiana, United States - Miss_Yuk_RepC_8d | ecosystem: Environmental > Aquatic > Freshwater > River | place: USA: Louisiana...
CCGCCGAACTTGGCAGCCAGCACCGTGGTGATCGCAGCGGTCAGCGTGGTCTTGCCGTGGTCAACGTGACCAATCGTGCCCACGTTCACGTGCGGTTTCGTACGTTCAAATTTTTCCTTGGCCATTTCTTCGACTCCGAAAAGTTGCGGTCAAAACTCAAGACAGAGGGCGCGCAGCCTTCAAAGCTGCGCGCCCGTTGATGGTGCCCTTGGCGGGAATCGGACCCGCGACCTCTCCCTTACCAAGGGAGTGCTCTACCACTGAGCCACAAGGGCGAATTCTGTGCACCAGACAACCGAAGACTGGAGCGGGAGACGGGAATCGAACCCGCGTCATTAGCTTGGAAGGCTAAGGTTCTACCATTGAACTACTCCCGCATCGCCCGCATTCTCACGAGCGCGAGAGCAATGCCCGGAAACCCAGTTCCAAACGCTCTTTGTCTGCCGGCAAGCCGGTTCGCTGGTGGAGGAGGCTGGATTCGAACCAGCGTAGGCGTAAGCCAACAGATTTACAGTCTGCCCCCTTTAGCCACTCGGGCACCCCTCCGAAGCGAGCCTCAAATTATGCCACCTTTTTGCAGCACTTCGCAAGTCCGCCACAAGTTTTTCACCACTTGATCGTTTTTTCCCCATTGGACTGCAAAAAGCGCTGCGCCAGCGAAAAATGATCGCATCCCAAGAAGGGCTGCGGCGGCCGCAAAGCGGACAAAGGCGAAGGATGGTTGGCCTGCAGCAGCAGATGGCGCCCATCGGGTGCCGCCTGCTCAATCAAAGGACGCTTGGCTTGTGCATGCCCTCCCCAGAGCATGAACACCACAGGCCGGGCCTGTGCCGCCACGAGTGCGACCAAGCTGTCGGTCAAGACCTCCCAGCCCCAGCGGGCATGACTGGCTGGCCGGCCATCTTCGACCGTCAGGCAGGTGTTGAGCAGCAGCACGCCTTGTCGCGCCCAACGCACCAGCGAGCCATCGGCCGGCATGGGCACCCCCAGGCTGCGCTGCAATTCCTTGAAAATGTTGCGCAGGCTCGGCGGCGGCTTCACGCCAGGCGCCACGGAAAACGCCATGCCTTCGGCCTGACCGGGACCGTGGTAGGGGTCCTGCCCGAGGATCACCACCCGAACATCCTGAAGTGCGGTCAGTGCGAGCGCCCGAAAGGGCTCGGGCGGATACACCACCGCACCCGCATCCAGGGCAGCTTGCAGGCGGACCGACAAGGCCTGACCCGCAGGCGAAGTCAAAAATGAAACCACCGGTTCACGCCAGCCCGGCAGCAGACCATCGAGTGCCGGTGGCCACACCGCCAAGTGGGGCACAACGTGCGTCGCGTCCCAATCAAAACCTTGCTGCCCCATCAGGAGAACAGCTGGGCCAAAGCCAGGCCAGGCTCCTTGGCGCGCATGAAGGCCTCGCCCACCAGAAAGGCATGCACGTCGGCATCGCGCATGCGCTCAACATCCTCACGCGAAAGAATCCCGCTTTCGGTCACCAGCAGGCGGTCTTTCGGCACATCGGGCAGCATGTCCAGCGTGGTTTGCAGACTCACTTCAAAGGTGCGTAGGTTGCGGTTGTTGATGCCCACCAGACGGGTCTTGAGCTTGAGTGCCCGCTCCAGCTCGGCACGGTCGTGCACCTCGACCAGCACAGCCATGTCCAGGCTGTGGGCCACGGCTTCAAGATCGGCCATTTGCGCATCGTCCAGGCAGGCCGCAATGAGCAAGATGCAGTCGGCGCCAATGGCCCGCGCTTCGTAGACCTGATACGGATCGACCATGAAGTCCTTGCGCAGCACAGGCAGATCGCAGCTGGCGCGGGCCTGCTTGAGGTAGTCGTTGCAACCCTGGAAGAACTGCTGGTCGGTCAGCACCGACAGGCAGGCGGCACTGACTTTGCCATCGCCCTCGGCATAGCTCTGTGCGATGTCGGCCGGGATGAAGTCTTCGCGCAGCACGCCCTTGGAAGGACTGGCTTTCTTGATTTCGGCAATCACTGCCGCCTGGCGCGCAGCAATCTTGGCGCGCAGTGCGCCTTCAAAGTCGCGCGTGAGCACGCGGCTTTCGGCATCGGCGCGCATGGCGGCCAGTGATTTTTTCTTGAGGCCAGCAGCGACTTCTTCGCGTTTGACGGCCACGATTTTGTTGAGGATGTCACTCATGGGAAGATTCCTTTTGTGGCGGTGCGCTTGACTGAAGCACTTTCACGAACACACGGTGCATGGCGAAAGCCGCCACCAGAAACAATGCCGAGATGCCCAGCGCAATCCAGGTACCTTCGTCGTGCCAGAGCGCAGACATGCCTTCAGACTTGCTGTGTGAATGCAATGAACTGCGCCAGCTTGGCCTTTGCCGCGCCGCTGGCCAGCGCCTCACGAGCACGCTCAATGCCGTCGCCGATCGAGTTGACCACATTGGCTGCATACAGGGCTGCGCCCGCATTGAGCAGGACAATGTCCTTGGCAGCGCCCGGCTGATTGTCCAGCACAGCGCGCAGCATGGCCACCGACTCTTCGGGTGTTTCCACGCGCAGGGCGCGGTTGCTGGCCATGGCCATGCCAAAGTCTTCAGGGTGGATGTCGTATTCGCGGATCTCGCCGTTTTTCAGCTCGCCCACCAGCGTGGCCGCCCCCAGACTGACCTCGTCCATACCGTCGCGGCCGTAGACCACCAGCGCATGCTCGGCGCCCAGACGCTGCAGGGCGCGCACCTGAATACCGACCAGATCGGGATGGAACACACCCATCAGGATGTTGGGGGCGCCAGCCGGGTTGGTCAGCGGCCCGAGGATGTTGAAGATGGTGCGCACGCCCAGCTCCTTGCGGACCGGCGCCACATTCTTCATGGCCGGGTGGTGGTTGGGCGCGAACATGAAACCGATGCCGGTGTGCGTCACCGAAGTGGCGATGCGTTCAGGCGACAGATTGATGTTGGCGCCCAGCGCTTCGAGCACGTCGGCGCTGCCGGACTTGCTGCTGACGCTGCGCCCGCCGTGCTTGGCGGTCTTGGCGCCCGCGGCCGCGGCCACGAACATCGAGCAGGTCGAGATGTTGAAGGTGTGCGAACCGTCACCCCCTGTACCCACGATGTCCACCAGATGCGTGGTGTCGGCCACATGCACCTTGGTCGAGAACTCGCGCATGACCTGCGCGGCCGCGGTGATTTCGCCAATGGTTTCCTTTTTCACGCGCAAGCCGGTGATGATGGCCGCCGTCATGACGGGCGAGAGTTCGCCCTTCATGATCATGCGCATCAGGTGCAGCATTTCATCGTGGAAGATTTCACGGTGCTCGATCGCGCGCTGCAGGGCTTCTTGGGCGGTAATGGGCATGGCAGTCTCCGACTCAACGAACCAGGAAATTTTTCAGCATGGCGTGGCCGTGCTCGGTCAGGATGGATTCGGGGTGGAACTGCACCCCCTCGATGTCGAGCTCAGTGTGGCGCACGCCCATGATCTCGCCGTCGTCGGTCCAGGCGGTGACCTTCAGGCAGGACGGGCAGCTCTCGCGCTCGATGGCCAGCGAGTGGTAACGGTTGACGGTGAACTGTTTGGGCAAGCCGGCGAACACGCCTTCCTGCGTGGTGGTGATGACGCTGGTCTTGCCGTGCATCTGCACCTGCGCCCGCACGATCTTGCCGCCAAAGGCCGCGCCGATACTCTGGTGTCCGAGGCAAACGCCCAGGATCGGCAATTTGCCGGCAAAGTGCTGGATGGCGGCGACCGAGATGCCGGCTTCGGCCGGCGAGCAGGGGCCGGGCGAGATCACCAGACGGTCCGGCTGACGCGCCGCGATCCCTTCGAGCGTGATCTCGTCATTACGGAAAACTTCGACTGCGGCGCCGAGTTCGCCAAAGTACTGCACGATGTTGAAGGTGAACGAGTCGTAGTTGTCCACCATGAGCAATTTGATCTTGTTCGTCATGGCGTTCACTCCAGCCCTTCCTCAACCAATTCGCTGGCGCGCAGCAGGGCGCGCGCCTTGTGCTCGGTCTCGCGCCACTCCATCTCGGGCACCGAGTCGGCCACGACACCGGCGGCCGCCTGCACATACAACGTCTGGTCCTTGATGACGGCGGTGCGAATCGCAATCGCCACGTCCATGTCTCCGGCGTAGCTGATGTAGCCGCAGGCGCCGCCGTAGATGCCGCGCTTGACCGGCTCGAACTGGTCGATCAGCTCCATCGCATGCACCTTGGGCGCGCCCGTGAGCGTGCCCGCCGGAAAGGTGGCCTTGAGCACATCCATATTGCTCATGCCGTCGAGCAGGATGCCCTCGACGTTGCTGACGATGTGCATCACGTGGCTGTAGCGCTCGACCACAAAAGCCTCTGACACCTTGACCGAGCCGATTTTGGCGATGCGGCCGATGTCGTTGCGCGCCAGGTCGATCAGCATCACATGCTCGGCACGCTCCTTGGGGTCGGCCAGCAGTTCGGCTTCGGTGGCTTTGTCCTTCTCGGGGGTGGCACCGCGCGGGCGGGTGCCGGCGAGCGGGCGGATGGTGACTTTCTGCCCCTCTGGCGTGTGCTCCTGACGCACCAGAATCTCGGGGCTGGCCCCGACGACATGGAAGTCGCCGAAGTTGTAGAAGTACATGTAGGGGCTGGGGTTGAGCGAGCGCAGCGCACGGTAGAGCGACAGCGGGCTCTCGGTGTAGCGCTTCTTGATGCGCTGGCCCACCTGCACCTGCATGAAATCACCCGCTGCGATCAGCTCCTTGGCCTGCTCCACTGCCCGGAGGTAGTCCTCCTTGGCGAAGTCGCGCTCGGCCGGGTACGTCTGGCTGGCCTTGACCACCGGGGCACTGACCGAGTACTTGAGCAGGTCCTTGAGGTCACGCAAGCGCTTCTTCGCATTCGCATAAGCCTCGGGTTGGGCCGGATCGGCATAGACGATCAGGTACAGCTTGCCCGAAAGGTTGTCGATGACTGCCAGCTCCTCGCACTGCAACAGCAGGATGTCGGGCGTGCCCAGCGTGTCGGGCGGGCAGGTGGTTTCGAGCTTTTTCTCGATGTAACGCACCGCGTCGTAGCCAAAGTACCCCGCCAGTCCGCCGCAAAAACGGGGGAGCCCCGGGCGCAGCGCCACCTTGAAACGCTTCTGGTACTGCTCGATGAAGTCCAGCGGGTTGCCGGCAGCGGTTTCGACCACCTGGCCGTCGCGAACGACTTCGGTTTTGGCCTCGGCGCCGAAACCGCTGGCGCGCACCAAGGTGCGCGCGGGCAGGCCGATGAAGCTGTAGCGGCCAAAGCGCTCGCCGCCCACCACGGATTCGAGCAGGAAGCTGTACTTGCCGCCGTCCTTGGAGTGGGCCAGCTTGAGATAGAGGGACAGTGGGGTTTCCAGGTCGGCAAAGGCTTCGAGCATCAGCGGGATGCGGTTGTAGCCCTGGCTAGCCAGGCTTTTGAATTCGAGTTCGGTGATCATGGGTGAGCTTTTATCGGGCTCGGCCAGCTGCGGTTCAGAAGTGGGCAGCTTGCGCGGGTTCATCCAGGTACCCGGCAAGCGCCGGGCGCGGGTGGCGGACAGGGCCGCCGGCACAAATTCGTCAGGCCGGCTGACGCCAGGGCCAGGCTCCCCGGTCCTCGCGATGGGTGAAGACCGGCGCAAGGGCTGCGCTCAGGGGGTGGTGGATGAACAACATGATGGGAACTAGTGTAGCAAAGGGCGCTGACGGGCTGAAAACAGCCATTCGCGCGCAGGGGCGCGCGCTCACAAGGTATCCGGTTTTTGGAGGAGGCCGCCACTGCGGCCGAATGTTGCCGTGCGCTCCAACATGGTCATGGGGACAGCGCTACGGGAATGTCGGTGAGCGCATCCACCCAGGCCAGCGCAGGAGTGCTCCGGATAGGCTCGCCGTGGTTGTAGCCGTAGGTCACCAGCACCACGCCACAGCCGGCTGCATGCCCCGCCTGCGCGTCGTTGCTGGAGTCGCCCACCATCAGCGTTTGCCCGGGCACCGTGCCCAGCGCCTCGCAGGTTTTGAGCAAAGGCAAGGGATCCGGCTTTTTGCGCTCGAAGCTGTCACCGCCAAACACCTGAGCGAAATGGCCTGCCAGCCCCTTGGCCTGCAGCAGGTCACGGGCAAAGGCCAGCGGCTTGTTGGTCAGGCAGGCCAGCGCAAGGCCCGCCCCGCGCAAAGCCTGCAGCCCCTCGCTCACGCCCGGGTAGACCTCTGAAAAGTCACCGTTGATGGCCAGATAGTGGTGTTGGTAAAGCGCCCAGGCCCGCTCGTACAGGCTGTCCACGGTCCATGCCGGGCAGGCCTGACCGTAGCCCTTGGCCTCGGGCTGGGCCATCTGGTGGGCCAGTACCGATCGGATCAGGTGTTCAGAGCCTTTGCCCACGGTACGCTCTACAAGCTCCCGCGTCACGGGCGGCAACGCCAGGTCAGCCAAGGTGCGATTGAGGGCGACCTCAAAGTCGCCCAGCGTGTCCACCATCGTCCCGTCCAGATCGACGATGGCGGCTCGAAATCGTTGCAGCCCCATCAGGCGAGCGCGGCGCGCATCTGGTCAATCACGGCCTTGTAGTCTGGCTTGCCAAAAATGGCGCTGCCGGCCACAAACGTGTCGGCGCCTGCGTCGGCCACGCGGCGGATGTTGTCGGCCTTGATGCCGCCATCCACCTCCAGACGGATATCGCGCCCGCTGCGCTCGATCCACTTGCGGGCCTGCTCGATCTTGCGCAGGGCCGAGTCGATGAAGCTCTGACCACCAAATCCTGGGTTGACACTCATGATCAGAATCAGATCAATCTCGTCGATGGCCCACTCCAGCACATTGAGCGACTCGGCTGGGTTGAACACCAGACCCGCCTTCACGCCCTTGCTCTTGATGGCCTGCAGGCTGCGGTGCACATGGGCGCTGGCGTCCGGGTGAAAGCTGATGAGGTCGGCGCCCGCCTCGGCAAAGGATGCCGCCAGCGCATCCACCGGCGAAATCATCAGGTGCACGTCGATCGGCACCACCACGCCTTCTGGCGTTTTGGCATGCGGTTTGAGGGCCTGGCAGATCATGGGACCGAAAGTGAGGTTGGGCACGTAATGGTTGTCCATCACGTCAAAGTGAATCCAGTCGGCGCCGGCGGCAATGACGTTTTTCACTTCTTCGCCCAGTCGGGCGAAATCGGCCGACAGGATGGAAGGGGCAATGCGGTAGGTGTGGCTCATTCCACAATTGTCGCAGTTACCATGCTGGCATGCCCAGCCATGCCAACGACACCGATTACGCCTTTCGCATCGACACCGAGCCGCAGTTCCTGCCCGAACAGAGCGACCCTGCGTCAGACCGCTATGCCTTTGCCTACACGATCACCATCACCAATACGGGGCGCGTGCCGGCGCAGCTGATCGCGCGCCACTGGACCATCGAAGATGCCAGCGGACGCACCGAGGAGGTCAAGGGTCTGGGCGTGGTAGGCGAGCAACCCCTGCTCAAACCGGGCGAGGCCTTCCAGTACACCAGCGGCTGCCAGCTGCGCACCTCGCACGGCATCATGCATGGCAGCTATTTCTTTGTGGCCGTGGACGGTCACCGTTTTGACGTGCCGATCGCGGCCTTCATCCTGCAGTCGGGCAGTGGCGGCGAGGCTGGCCGCACCCTGCACTGAATCCCCACCCCCGCTTGCGGTTATTCTTGCCCCATGGGTGAATTTGACCTGATCGACCGCTTCTTCAAGCGACCCGCCAAACACGCCGATCTGGGGGTTGGCGACGATTGCGCCTTGCTGTCGCCTCGCCCTGGCCACCAACTGGCCCTGTCTGCCGACATGCTGGTGGAAGGCCGCCATTTTTTGAGCACGGTGGACCCGGCGACCCTTGGGCACAAAAGCCTTGCCGTCAACCTCAGTGATCTGGCTGCCTGCGGTGCCGAGCCTCGCGCTTTTTTGCTGTCCCTGTCTTTGCCCCGCGCCGATGTGGCATGGCTGCAGGGTTTTTCGCAAGGCTTGTTCGCACTGGCCGATGCCCACGGTTGCGAACTGATTGGCGGCGACACCACGCAAGGCCCCCTCAACATCTCAATCACCGTGCTGGGTGATGTGCCACGCGGTCAAGCCCTGCTGCGCAGCGGTGCGCGCGCCGGAGACGACATCTTCGTGAGCGGCACCGTAGGCGACGCCCGCCTCGCACTGGAAGTGTTTCGGGGCAAACTGAGCCTGCCTGAAACTGTCTTCAGGCGCTGCCGCAACCGCATGGAACAACCCACACCCCGTGTCGCGCTCGGCATCGGCCTGCGCGGCGTGGCCTCTGCCGCGGCCGACATCAGCGACGGTTTGCTGGGCGATCTGGGCCACATCCTGCGTCAAAGCGGTGCGGGCGCACGACTGGATCTGGCAGCTTGCGAAGGCCTGCTGTCCTGCCGCCACGACGTACCCCTCACCGATGCTTGGCTGCGCACCTGCGTGCTGTCGGGCGGCGACGACTATGAGCTGGTCTTCACCGCCCCACCGACGCTCCGAGATGCCGTCCAACAGGCTGCCATTGACAGCCAGACCTCCGTGACTTGCATTGGTACGGTCACGGCAACTACAGGCATCGATTTGCTGGACAGGCAGGGCCACCGGGTGGACACCTCCTTCACCTCATTTGATCACTTTGCGCAGGAATGAACATGTCGCACCGCCCCAGTCCGGCCTTCATGCTCTCACACCCCGCACACCTCGTGGCGCTGGGTTTTGGCTCTGGGCTGTCGCCCAAAGCCCCGGGCACGATCGGCAGCCTCTGGGGCTGGGTCTCATGGCTGGTCCTGGCGCCTCTGTTCACGCCTGCGGGCCAAGGGCTTCTGATCGCGCTGTCTCTCCTGCTGGGTTGGTGGGCCTGCAAACGCACGGTGGACCAGCTGGCCATCGCTGATCCTGGCTATGTGGTCTGGGACGAGATCGTGGCCATGTGGCTGATCCTCTGGCTGGCCATGCCCACTGGCTTTTGGGGGCAACTGTCCGCCTTTGCACTGTTTCGCTTTTTCGATGCAGTCAAACCAGGACCCGTGGCATGGGCTGACGCGGTGTTCAAAGGCTGTGGCTGGCGCGGCGCCTGGGGCATCCTGTTCGATGACCTGGTGGCCGCCTTCTGCACCCTGCTCGTCATCGCCCTCTGGCGTTTCATCTGATGAACACACTCAGGCTCTGCGAACAACTGGCCAGCGCCCTTCAGGACCGCAGCTGGATGATGGTCACCGCCGAAAGCTGCACCGGCGGCATGATCGCGGCCCGTTGCACTGACCTGTCTGGCTCCAGCAACTGGTTTGAACGGGGCTTTGTCACCTACTCCAACGCGGCCAAATCCGAACTGATCGGCGTGCCGGCGGCATTGATCGAACAGCACGGCGCCGTGAGCGAACCCGTGGCTCGGGCCATGGCCAGTGGCGCCCTGTTACACGCACACGCCCAGGTCAGCGTGGCGGTCACCGGTATTGCCGGCCCCACCGGTGGATCGGCCGACAAGCCTGTTGGCACGGTATGGTTTGCGTGGTGCGTAGGTGATCTGGTCAGCAGCGAGAAATGCGTCTTTGCGGGTGATCGCGGGGCGGTTCGCGAAGCCACAGTCCAACATGCACTTCAGGGACTGCTCAAGCGCCTGGCCTGACGGCAAACAAGTGCAGAAACAAAAAAAGACCCGCTGCTGCGGGTCTTTTTCCATGTTCAGCTTGCGCTGAAAATTTGGTTGCGGGGGCCGGATTTGAACCAACGACCTTTGGGTTATGAGCCCAACGAGCTACCAGACTGCTCCACCCCGCGGCAAGATTTGAATTATACCTTATTCTGCAGCAGGTGCTTCAGAAACTTCGGGACGATCCACCAGTTCGACGAGGGCCATGGGTGCGTTGTCGCCCACACGGAAACCCATCTTGAGGATACGGGTGTAGCCACCGGGGCGCTTGGCAAAGCGGGGGCCCAGATCGGCGAACAGCTTGGTGACGCTGTCGCGGCTGCGCAGGCGGTTGAAGGCCAGACGCTTGTTGGCAACAGTGTCTTCCTTGGCCAGGGTGATCATGGGTTCGATGACGCGGCGCAGTTCCTTGGCCTTGGGGACCGTGGTCTTGATGACTTCATGCTCGATGAGCGAGTTCATCATGTTGCGCAGCATGGCGAGGCGGTGCTCGCTGGTGCGGTTGAGTTTGCGAAGGCCGTGACCGTGACGCATGGTGCTTTCCTTTCTTTATTAAACAGGCAGCCGTATCAGGTACTGCCCGTGCACACCCCGGAAATTCTCCGGGAACTTTGTATTATCGCTTTTCCAGACCTGCCGGCGGCCAGGCTTCGAGCTTCATGCCCAGAGTCAGACCACGGGAAGCCAGAACTTCCTTGATTTCGTTGAGCGACTTGCGACCCAGGTTCGGGGTCTTGAGCAGTTCGTTCTCGGTGCGCTGGATGAGGTCACCGATGTAGTAAATGTTTTCTGCTTTGAGGCAGTTGGCCGAGCGAACGGTGAGTTCGAGCTCGTCCACAGGGCGCAGCAGGATCGGGTCGAAATTGCCTGCACCACCGCGTTGTGCGGGGGCGTCGAATGCGGACAGTTCGCCGCCTTCGAGCTGTGCGAACACAGCCAGCTGTTCCACCAGGATCTTGGCCGAAGCGCGCACGGCGTCTTCAGCGGTGATAGCGCCGTTGGTTTCGATCTCGAGGACCAGCTTGTCCAGGTCTGTGCGCTGCTCCACGCGGGCGCTCTCGACGGTGTAGCTCACGCGCTTGACCGGGGAGAACGACGCGTCAAGGACGATACGGCCCAGCGCCTTGGTCGGCTCGTCAGCATAGCGACGCATGGTGCCTGGCACATAACCACGGCCTTTTTCCACCTTGATCTGCATGTCCAGCTTGCCGCCTTGCGACAGGTTGGCGATGACGTGCTCAGGGTTGATGATCTCAACGTCGTGCGGCGTCTGGATGTCGGCAGCGGTGACCACACCTTCACCATCCTTGCGCAGGCTCAGGGTGACTTCGTCACGGTTGTGCAGCTTGAAGACCACACCCTTGAGGTTCAGCAGGATGTTGACCACATCTTCCTGAACACCGTCGATGGAAGAGTATTCGTGCACGACACCAGCGATGGTGACTTCGGTTGCTGAATAGCCGACCATGGACGACAACAGCACGCGACGCAGGGCGTTGCCCAGCGTATGACCATAACCACGCTCGAACGGCTCGAGGGTGACCTTGGCACGGTTGGCGGCCAGTTGTTCGACCTGGATGGCTTTGGGTTTCAGCAGATTGGTTTGCATGCAGACTTCCTCTCAATACCCCCGGCTCGTTACACCGGTAAGGCTGATGAAGCACCCGAAGCCACCATGCCTGGCAGCCCGGGAACGATTGAAACGGCCGGGAATCAGCGCGAGTACAGTTCGACGATCAGCGATTCATTGATGTCGGCGCCAAACTCGTCACGGTCCGGAACCTTCTTGAAGGTGCCTTCGGCTTTGTCGGCATTGACTTCCACCCAGGCCGGCATGCCCACTTGGGCGGCCAGCTGCAGGGCTTCGACCACGCGGTTCTGCTTCTTGGACTTTTCACGAACAGCGACCACATCACCGGCCTTGACCAGGTAAGACGGGATGTTCACTTGCTGGCCGTTGACGGTGATGGCCTTGTGGGACACCAGCTGGCGTGCTTCAGCACGCGTGGAGCCAAAACCCATGCGATACACCACGTTGTCCAGGCGGGATTCCAGCAGGGACAGCAGATTGGCACCGGTGTTGCCCTTGCGGCGATCAGCCTCAGCGAAGTAGCGGCGGAACTGCTTTTCCAGCACGCCATACATGCGCTTGACTTTCTGCTTCTCACGCAACTGCAGGCCGAAGTCGGAGGTGCGCTGACCAGACGTGCGACCGTGCTGGCCGGGTTTGGTGTCGAATTTGGCCTTGTCCGCAATGGAGCGACGGGCGCTCTTGAGGAACAGGTCGGTGCCTTCACGGCGAGAGAGTTTGGCCTTGGGGCCGAGGTAACGTGCCACTTGGATTTCCTTTATTAAACTGCCGCACTCCTAAAAATGCGGGAGCCAGGCGATGCAAGCATGGCCTGGCGGTGGGCTTGAGAAAAGCTTAGATACGACGACGCTTTTGCGGGCGGCAGCCGTTGTGCGGGACCGGCGTCACGTCCGAAATGGAGGTGATGCGGATGCCCAGTGCGCCCAAGGCGCGCACAGAAGATTCACGGCCAGGACCAGGGCCCTTGATTTCGACGTCCAGGTTTTTGATGCCCTGTTCCATCGCCGCACGACCAGCGACTTCGGAAGCCACCTGGGCAGCAAAGGGGGTCGACTTGCGCGAACCCTTGAAGCCCTGGCCACCCGAAGAAGCCCACGACAGAGCATTGCCCTGACGGTCGGTGATGGTGATGATGGTGTTGTTGAACGAAGCGTGAACGTGAGCGATGCCGTCGGCAATGTTCTTGCGGACTTTCTTGCGCACACGCTGGGCTGCGTTGCTGGAAGGTTGTTTAGCCATAATGTTCTCTTCTCAATCCGGCTTATTTCTTCAGTGCGGCTGCGCCCTTGCGCGGACCCTTGCGGGTACGGGCATTGGTGCGGGTGCGCTGGCCACGCATCGGCAGGCCACGACGGTGACGGAAACCACGGTAGCAACCAATGTCCATCAGGCGCTTGATGTTCATCGTGGTTTCGCGGCGCAGGTCACCTTCGATGGTGAGCTGACCAATCTGGTCGCGAATTTTCTCCAGATCGGCGTCGGTCAGGTCCTTCACCTTTTTGGAGTATTCAATGCCGCATGCCTCGCAAATCTTGCGGGCGCGGGTGCGACCGATACCAAAAATGGCAGTCAAGCCAATTTCAGCATGTTTGTGCGGCGGAATGTTGATGCCAGCGATACGTGCCATTTTCGTCCTCTATAACTTGTGCAATCAGCCTTGACGCTGCTTGTGACGCGGATCAGTACAGATCACGCGAACAACGCCTTTGCGGCGGATGATCTTGCAGTTGCGGCAGATTTTCTTGACCGAAGCCGAAACTCTCATGGTTCTTCTCCTAAAACTCTTGCTTAGCCCCGGCCTTATTTGGCACGGAACACAATTCTTGCCCTGCTCAAATCGTAGGGCGTCAATTCCACAGTGACCTTGTCACCCGGCAGGATCCGGATGTAATGCATCCGCATCTTTCCGGAAATATGACCCAGGACAATATGACCGTTCTCCAACTTCACTCGAAAGGTGGCGTTGGGCAGGTTTTCCACCACTTCGCCTTGCATCTGGATGACATCGTCTTTCGCCATCGTTTCGCTCAACCATTGAGTGAAGTCTTGAAATTCGCTTTCTTCAGAAGCGACTCATATTGCTGGGACATCAGGTAGTTTTGCACCTGGGCCATGAAATCCATCGTGACCACCACAATGATCAGAAGGGATGTGCCGCCGAAGTAAAACGGAACATTGTATTTCAGGATCAGGAACTCAGGCAGCAAACACACAAAAGTGATGTAGGCAGCTCCGACCAAGGTCAGACGCAGCAAGATCTTGTCAATGTAACGTGCCGTCTGATCACCCGGGCGAATGCCCGGAATGAAAGCGCCACTCTTCTTGAGGTTGTCTGCCGTTTCACGGCTGTTGAATACCAGGCCCGTGTAGAAGAAACAGAAGAAGATGATCGCCGCGGCATAGAACATCACGTAGACCGGCTGGCCAGGGCTCAATGCAGAGGCCACATCCTTGAAGAACAGCACCACAGGATTGCCGGTCTCACCAGAGCTGAACCAATTGATCACGGTAGCCGGCAGCAGAATGATCGATGAAGCGAAGATCGGCGGGATCACGCCAGCCATATTCAGCTTGAGCGGCAGGTGCGACGACTGCCCGCCATACACCTTGTTGCCCACCTGACGGCGTGCGTAATTAACCAGAATCTTGCGCTGACCACGCTCCACGAACACCACAAAGTACGTCACGAGGACCACAACAGCGATGATGAACATCGCCACCAAGGGGCCCATGGCGCCAGTGCGAACCAGCTCGAAGAGACCACCCAAAGCGCTGGGCAGACCGGCAGCGATACCGGCAAAGATCAGGATGGAGATGCCATTGCCCAAACCGCGCTCGGTGATCTGCTCACCCAGCCACATCAGGAACATGGTGCCAGCCGTCAGACTGACCACGGCCGTCATGCGGAAACCGAAACCGGGATTGATCACCAGTCCTGCAGAAGCTTCGAGCGCCAAGGCAATGCCAAGCGACTGGAACACAGCCAGACCCAAGGCACCGAAACGGGTGTACTGGGTGATCTTGCGGCGGCCGGCTTCGCCTTCCTTCTTGAGCTGTTCGAACGCGGGCAGCACATAGGTCAGCAGCTGCATCACGATGGACGCGGAGATATAGGGCATGATGCCCAGCGCGAACACCGTGAAGCGCGACAAAGCCCCACCCGAGAACATGTTGAACAGACTCAGGATGCCGCCCTGCTGACCATTGAAAAGCTGCTTGAGCTGATCAGGGTCGATGCCCGGCACCGGAATGTGTGCACCAACGCGGTACACCACCAGCGCGAGCAACAGGAAGACCAGCCGGCGACGCAGGTCGCCGAACTTCGCGGTCTTGGCAGTTGGGTTAGCGCTGGTGGCCACGGGCAATCTCTTTCAGCTGTGTCATTCAGGCCAGGGCGCCGCCGGCAGCCTCGATGGCTGCTTTGGCACCTGCGGTGGCACCGATGCCGGTCAGTTTGACGGCTTTGGTGAGCTCACCGGACTTGATGACTTTGACCACTTTGGCCAGCTCAGGCACAAGACCGGCTTGCTTGAGGGCCAGCAGATCGACCTCACCCAGACCCAACTTGTCCAGCTGGCCCAGAGTGACTTCGGCGTTGAACTTGAGCAGGTGGGACTTGAAACCACGCTTGGGCAGGCGACGCTGCAGCGGCATTTGACCGCCTTCGAAGCCGACCTTGTGGTAACCACCCGAACGGGATTTTTGACCCTTGTGGCCACGGCCAGCGGTCTTGCCCAGACCGGAGCCAATGCCACGGCCGACGCGACGTGCGGCGTGCTTGGCGCCGTCAGCGGGTTTGATGCTATTGAGTTCCATCAGTGGTACCTCAGAGAACTTTGACCAGGTAGCTGATCTTGTTGATCATGCCGCGCACTGCGGGGGTGTCCTGCAGTTCGCTGACGCTGTTGAGCTTGCGCAGACCCAGGCCAATAACGGTGGCGCGGTGGTCCTGCTTGCAGCCGATGGGGCTGCGAACCAGCTGGATTTTCACGGTAGGTTGGTTTGCCATGGTGACTCTCCGGATCAGGCGAACAGCTCTTCCACCGACTTGCCGCGCTTGGCGGCAATTTCGGAGGCGGTGGTGCAGTTGTTCAGTGCGTCAAACGTCGCACGGACCATGTTGTAGGGATTGGACGAACCGTGGCTCTTGGCCACGATGTCGGTGATGCCCATCACTTCGAAGACGGCGCGCATCGGGCCGCCGGCGATGATGCCGGTACCCTTGGGAGCGGGCGTCATCATGACGCGGGCTGCACCGTGGTGACCCATCACGGTGTGGTGGATCGTGCCGTTCTTGAGGGACACCTTGGTCATGTTGCGGCGGGCTTCTTCCATCGCTTTCTGCACGGCCACAGGCACTTCTTTCGACTTGCCCTTGCCCATGCCGACGCGGCCGTCGCCATCACCCACCACGGTCAGCGCTGCGAAACCCAGGATACGGCCACCCTTGACCACCTTGGTCACGCGGTTGACCGCGATCATTTTTTCCCGCATGCCGTCCTCAGGACCGTCACTCTGGGGTTTTGCTTGAAACTTAGCCATTTGATTATCCGATCCGTTTAGAACTGCAGGCCAGCTTCACGGGCGGCGTCGGCCAGAGCCTTGACGCGGCCGTGGTAGGCAAAGCCAGCACGGTCAAAAGCGACTTTTTCAACACCAGCAGCCTTGGCCTTCTCGGCGATGCGCTTGCCGATGACTTGCGCGGCAGCGGCGTTGCCGCCTTTGCCGGAGCCACCCAGGGCCTTGCGCACTTCGGCTTCGGCGGTGGATGCGCTGGCCAGCACCTTGGTGCCGCAGCCAGAGATCACGCTGGCGTAGATGTGAAGGTTGGTGCGGTTCACCGACAGACGGGCCACGCCTTGCTGGGCAATGCGGATGCGGGTCTGGCGGGCACGACGGAGACGCTGCTCTTTCTTGGTCAACATGGTGCAGCTCCTTATTTCTTCTTGGTCTCTTTGATCGTGATCTTCTCGTCCGCATAGCGGATGCCTTTGCCCTTGTAGGGCTCGGGCGGACGAACAGCACGGATCTCGGCAGCGATCTGACCCACGCGCTGACGGTCAGCGCCCTTGATCACGATCTCGGTCGGGCTCGGCGTGGCCACAGTGATGCCGGCAGGCATCACGATGTCAACGGGGTGCGAGTAACCGACAGCCAGGTTGAGTTTTGCGCCAGCAGCCTGGGCTTTGTAACCCACGCCGATCAGGCTCAGCTTCTTCTCGAAACCCTTGGTCACACCGGTCACCATGTTGTTCACCAGCTGACGCATGGTGCCGCTCATGGCGTTGGCTTCACGGGAGTCGTTGGCAGGCACAAAGCTCAGCTTGCCACCTTCATTGTTCACCTTGACCAGCGCGTTGGCAGCCACGGCCAGCTGGCCGCCGGCGCCCTTGACGCTGATCTGGTCTTCCTTGATGGACACATCCACGCCAGCGGGGACGGTCACAGGCATTTTTCCTACTCGGGACATTTCGTCTCTCCTGCCATTAAGCGACGTAGCACAGCACTTCGCCACCGACTCCGGCAGCACGTGCTTTGCGGTCAGTCATCACACCCTTGGGGGTGGTGACGATGGCCACGCCCAGGCCGTTCATGACCTGAGGAATGGCGTCGCGACCCTTGTACACGCGCAGGCCAGGACGGCTCACACGCTCGATGCGCTCGATGACCGGGCGACCGGCGTAGTACTTCAGGGCGATTTCCAGCTCGGACTTGCCGTCCGCGGACTTGACTTGGAAGCCGTCGATATAACCTTCGTCCTTCAGCACCTGGGCGATGGCCACCTTCACCTTGGAAGAGGGCACCGACACGCTGGTCTTGGCGACCATCTGGGCGTTACGGATGCGGGTCAGCAGATCGGCGATGGGATCACTCATGCTCATGTTGTATCTCTCCTGCCGATTTACCAGCTGGCCTTGGTCACGCCCGGGATATTGCCTTCAAAGGCAAGCTCACGGATCTTGGCGCGGCCCAGACCGAATTGACGGAACGTGCCACGCGGACGACCGGTGATTTCGCAGCGGTTGCGCTGACGGGTCGGGTTGGCGTTGCGGGGAAGCTTTTGCAGGGCCAGACGGGCAACTGCACGCTCTTCGTCGCTGCGCTTGGCGTCGTTGGCGACGGCCTTGAGCTCGGCGTACTTCTTGGCGAACTTGGCCGCCAGTTTTTCACGCTTGAGCTCACGCTGAATCAAAGCTACTTTAGCCACGTGGCACCTCAGTTCTTGAAGGGGAAACGGAAAGCCGCGAGCAGTGCCTTGCACTCGTCGTCGGTCTTGGCCGTCGTGGTGATGCTGATGTTCAGGCCGCGCAGGGCGTCGACCTTGTCGTACTCGATCTCGGGGAAAATGATCTGCTCTTTCACACCGATGTTGTAGTTACCACGGCCGTCGAAAGCACGGCCGGAGATACCACGGAAGTCACGGACGCGGGGCAGGGCCACCGTCACGAAACGATCGAGGAATTCGTACATCTGCACGCCACGCAGGGTCACCATGCAACCAATGGCCTGGCCTTCGCGGATCTTGAAACCGGCAATGGCTTTCTTGGCCTTGGTCACCACAGGCTTCTGACCTGCGATCTTGGTCAGGTCGCCCACGGCGTTGTCCATGACCTTCTTGTCGGCCACAGCCTCGCTCACACCCATGTTCAGGGTGATTTTGGTGATGCGAGGCACTTCCATCGGCGACTTGTAGCCAAACTTGGCGGTCAGCTCGGGAGCGACTTTGTCGCGGTAGATTTGCTGGAAACGTGCCATGGTCATGCCACCTTGATTTCTTCGCCGCTGGACTTGTAAACGCGCACGCGCTTGCCGTCAGCCAGCTGCTTGATGCCCACGCGATCGGCCTTGCCCGTCGCGGCGTTGAAAATCGCCACGTTGGACTGGTGAATCGGCATGGCTTTTTCGATGATGCCGCCGTTGGTGCCCTTCATGGGGTTCGGCTTGGCATGCTTCTTGACGAGGTTGATACCGTCAACCACCACATGCGAATCGTCGGCACGCAGCGACACCTTGCCGCGCTTGCCTTTGTCACGACCGGTGATCACGATGACTTCGTCGCCTTTGATAATCTTGTTCATGGCGCGTCCTCTTTAGAGCACTTCGGGAGCCAGGGACACGATCTTCATGAACTTCTCGGTACGCAGTTCACGCGTGACCGGGCCGAAGATGCGGGTGCCGATGGGCTCAAGTTTGGCATTCAGCAACACGGCTGCATTGCCATCGAATTTGACAAGGGAACCATCGCCACGGCGGATGCCTTTGGCGGTACGGACCACCACTGCGCTGTACACCTCGCCTTTTTTGACGCGGCCACGCGGAGCGGCTTCCTTGATGGTCACCTTGATGATGTCGCCAACACTGGCGTAGCGGCGCTTGGACCCGCCGAGCACCTTGATGCACAGCACGGACTTGGCGCCGGTGTTGTCGGCAACGTCCAACCGAGATTCTGTCTGGATCATTTCAATATTCCCAACTTGTATTCCTGAGCCACCCACCCGAAGGCAAGCGCCAGAGGAATCAGTCTTGGACCCGTCATCCCTGCCGCGAACCACTCGCAGCGCTTCAGATTGGGCAGATAACTGCGCCCCCAATGAAGGCGAAGCCCTCTATTATCACAAAAACCCACGCTGCAGTCAACTGTTTCCCGAGTTTTCCTTCGAACACTGCTCTCCAGGCGAAAAAGGAACCGAAATGGATTCAAACGGGCCCCGTCGCCCAAAGGCCAGCGCCAGCGGTGACAATCGGCGGCATCCGACTCAGCACATACCAATATGGACTCCAATTTCCAGCACATTGCCTTCATTGGCGGCGGCAACATGGCCAGCGCCATCATCGGCGGCCTGATCCGCCAAGGCACGCCTCCTTCATGCATTACGGTGGTCGAACCTTTTGCCGATACCGCCACCCGCCTGCAAAAGGATTTCGGCGTCACGGTGCTGTCTCAGGCCGGTCCGTCCCTCGTGGCCGCCCAGCTCGTGGTCTGGGCCGTCAAGCCCCAGGTGTTCAAGGAAGCGGCAGCCCCTGTGGCGGCCCACACCCGCCAAGCCCTGCATTTGTCTGTGGCCGCCGGCATCCGCACCGACAGCATGTGCAACTGGCTGGGCAGCACATGCGTGGTGCGCAGCATGCCCAACACCCCGGCCCTGGTCGGTCAGGGAATGACCGCCCTCTTTGCCTGCCCCGGCGTGTCAGAAAACCAGAAGGCCAACGTCGAGCAGATCATCGCCACCACCGGTCAGTACCTGTGGGTGGACCGGGAGTCTCATCTGGACGCCGTCACCGCCCTGTCCGGCTCGGGCCCCGCCTATGTGTTCTTTTTCCTTGAAGCCATGACCGAAGCGGGTGTGGGCATGGGCCTGTCAGCCGAACAGGCGTACAAGTTGGCTGTGGCCACCTTCGCAGGCGCTTCCTCTCTGGCAGCAGCCTCCAGCGATTCGCCCGAGGTGCTGCGCCAGCGTGTCACCTCCAAGGGTGGCACCACCTATGCGGCCATCACCGCCATGGAAAACGCTGGCATCAAGCCGGCGTTCATTGCCGCCATGCAGGCCGCTGAACAGCGGGCCCGCGAACTGGGCGACGAGTTCGGCAAGGTTTAAAAGCCGTAGCCCAGCACCACGCCCGCGAACACACTGAACCCCAGCCAGTGGTTCAGCCGGAAGGCCTTGAAACAACCTTCGCGGGTGCGCTGGCGGATCAGGAAGTAATGCCAAAGCACCTGGGCGGCCGCCGCCGTCCAGCCCAGCGCAAACAGCGGGCTTTGGCGCGGCACTGGCAGCAGCGCCGCCCAGACCAGCAGGTAGGCCACATAAAAAGCCATGATGGCAGGCACATCCCGGTTGCCCAGCGTGATGGCCGAGGTCTTCATGCCGATCTTGAGGTCGTCGTCGCGGTCGACCATGGCGTATTCGGTGTCGTAGGCCAGCACCCAGAACAGGTTGCCCACCAGCAGGCCCCAGGCCAGCGCTGGCACTTCGCCCTGCACCGCTGCAAATGCCATGGGGATGCCGAAGCTGAAAGCCACACCGAGCACCGCCTGTGGCATGGAGACGTAACGCTTGGCAAAGGGATAAATCAGGGTCACCACCAGCGCAGCGAATGACCAGGCGATGGTGGCCTCGTTGGTGGTCAGCACCAACCCAAAAGCACAAAGTGCCAGCACCGCACCGACGGCCAGCGCCTCACGCGTGCCGATGCGCCCGCTGGTCACCGGGCGCTGGGCCGTGCGCTTGACATGGCGGTCAAAGTCGCGGTCGGCCACATCGTTCACGCAGCAGCCTGCGCTGCGCATCAGGACGGTGCCGAGCGTGAACACCACCAACAGATGCCAGCCCGGAAAACCACCCGCTGCCACCCACAACGCCGCCAGCGAGGGCCACAGCAGCAGCAGCCAGCCTGCCGGCCGGTTCCAGCGGATCAGGTCGAGGTACAGCTTGAGTTTGTCGGACATATTGGCTTTGTGGGAGCGCGTCCCTGATCGCGGATGTCTGCTCAGGACAGACGGGTCACACCCTTGAGCGGGCAGGCGTAGATGGCGTTTCGCAAGGCGGCAATCGCCTCGTAGCGGGTGAAGCTGCGCCGCCAGGCCAGCACCACGCGCCGGGTGGGCGGTGGCCCGCCATGGGCGTCGACCACCGGCAGGTAACGCACCGGCATGTCCAGACGGCTGGCCGCGCGTTTGCTGGCAGGCTTGGTGTCCGGAACCGACAGGCGCGGCACCATGGTGATGCCCATACCGGCCGCCACCATGTGCTTGATGGTTTCCAGCGAGGAACCCTCGAAGGTTTTGCGGATGCCGTCGGCATGGTTGGCAAAGCGCGCGAACTCGGGGCAGACCTCCAGCACATGGTCTCGAAAGCAATGCCCCGCGCCCAACAGCAACATGGTCTCGTTCTTGAGCGCCTCGGCAGACACCGCTTTTTTGTCAGCCAAGGGGTGATTGGCCGGCACGGCGGCCATGAAGGGCTCATCGTAAAGCGGCGCGATCGCGAGACCGGCGTCCGGGAAGGGCTCTGCCAGGATGGCGCAGTCGATCTCGCCGGTGCGCAGCATCTCCAGCAGGCGCACAGTCAGGTTTTCCTGCAGCATCAGGGGCATCTGGGGGATCGAGTGAATCACCTCGCGCACCAGGTCGGGCAGCAGGTAGGGGCCAATCGTGTAGATCACCCCCAGCCGGATCGGTCCGGCCAGCGGGTCCTTGCCGCGCTTGGCAATTTCCTTGATCTCGGCCGCCTGCTCCAGCACGCTCTGCGCCTGGCGCACGATTTCTTCGCCCAGCGGCGTGACCGCCACCTCGGACGCACTGCGCTCAAAGAGCTTGACGTCCAGTTCCTCTTCGAGCTTCTTGATCGCCAGCGACAGCGTTGGCTGCGACACATGACAGGCCTCGGCCGCCTTGCCGAAGTGCTTTTCGCGGGCCACCGCGACGATGTATTTGAGTTCAGTCAGTGTCATGGCATGCGCATTGTAGGAGGCCGCCCCTGCGGCCGAAGGCTGTTCGCGCGCAGGGGCGCGCTCCTGCAGCAAAACATCAGGCCTTGAGGTATTCGGCTTTGCCCCCCAGCCAGCGGCCAACATGCCGCTCGGCCAGTACGGGGTGGCGGTCCAGCATCTGCGGCGCCAGTTCGCGCGCCCAGTCCAGCAAAGGCGCGTCGATCGTCAGATCGGCAAAACGCAGCAGCGGGGCGCCAGACTGGCGCGCGCCCAGAAACTCGCCCGGGCCGCGGATTTCCAGATCGCGGCGGGCGATTTCGAAACCGTCGTTCGTCTCGACCATGGCGCGCAGGCGTTCGCGTGCGGTCTCGCCCAATCGACCGCTCTCGCCCGTGCCGTACAGCAGCACGCAGGCCGAAGCCGCCGCGCCGCGCCCCACCCGCCCGCGCAGCTGGTGCAGCTGGCTCAGGCCAAAGCGCTCGGCATGTTCGATCACCATCAGCGAAGCGTTGGGCACGTCCACGCCGACTTCGATCACCGTGGTGCTCACCAGCACGCCCATCTGGCCGCTGGTGAACAGGTCCATCACCGCCTTCTTTTCGGCCACCGGCATGCGCGAGTGCAGCAGCCCCACCATCACGCCGGGCAGCGCTTCGCTCAGTTCGGCATGGGTCTGCGTGGCATTGGTCAGGTCCAGCGCCTCGCTCTCTTCAATGAGCGGACACACCCAGTACACCTGCCGGCCCTGCTGGAGCTGCGCGCCGATGCGTTCGATGATCTCGTCACGGCGGCTGTCCGAAATCACCCGCGTGACAATGGGCGTGCGCCCGGGCGGCAGTTCATCGATCACCGACACATCCAGATCGGCGTAATAGCTCATGGCCAGCGTGCGCGGGATGGGCGTGGCGCTCATCATCAGCAGGTGCGGCTCCATGCCGTCCTCCTGCATCTTGCCGCGCAGGGCCAGCCGCTGGGCCACGCCAAAGCGGTGCTGCTCGTCGATCACAGCCAGCGCGAGGTTCTTGAACTTGACCTGCTCCTGAATGACCGCGTGCGTGCCCACCACCAGCGCGGCCTCGCCGGACTCGATCAGCGCCAGCATTTCGGCACGCTCTTTCTTCTTCTGGCTGCCGGTCAGCCACGCCACTTTCACACCCAAGGGTTCGAGCCAGCCCACCAGCTTGCCGAAGTGCTGGCCGGCAAGGATTTCGGTCGGCGCCATCAACGCGCACTGCCAGCCCGCATCGATCGCCACCATCGCCGCCAGTGCGGCCACCACCGTCTTGCCCGCACCCACATCGCCCTGCAGCAGGCGGTGCATGGGCACGGGGCGCGCCAGATCGACGGCGATCTCGTGGCCGACGCGTTGCTGCGCGTTCGTCAGCGCAAAAGGCAGGCCAGACAGCAATTGAGCGTGCAGCCCTTCGGCCCGCAAGGGCAGCACCGGGGCGCGCAGCAAATCACGTTCACGCTTGGCCGTCAGCTGCGAGAGCTGCTGCGCCAGCAGCTCCTCGCACTTGAGGCGAATCCAGGCCGGGTGCGTCTTGTCTTCGAGCGTGGCCAGCGACACATCGGGCGTGGGGTGGTGCAAAAACTGCAGCGCCTCGCGCAGCGTCATGGCGGCGCGCCGGTCCGGCCAGTGGATGCCCGGCGGCAGGGTCTCGCTCAGGTCGGCATGCGTGAGCCCATTGATGACAGCGCGGCGCAAATAAGCTTGCGGCAACCCGGCCGTGGTCGGGTACACCGGCGTCAACGCCTTCGCCAGCTCGCCGCCTGCCGCCTTGAAGCTCGGGTGCATCATCGCCAGCCCCATGAAGCCGCCGCGCACCTCGCCCCGGATGCGCAGCCGGTTGCCCACGGCCAGCGCCTTCTGGTGCGAGGGGTAGAAGGTGAAAAAGCGCAGTTGGCAAGTGTCCGAGCCATCGTCCACCGTCACGAGCAACTGACGGCGCGGCTTGAAGGTCACTTCGCAGGCCGTCACCGTGGCTTCGATCTGCACCGTATCGCCATCGCGCGCATCGCGCAGCTTGACGATGCGGGTTTCATCCTCGTAGCGCAAAGGTAAATGCAGCGCCAGATCAATGTCGCGCACCAGCCCGAGCTTGCGCAGGGCTTTTTGGGGGGCAGAGAGGGTGGCAGACGATCCGGCGGAAGGCATGCGCGGATTGTGCCCTTCGCTGCACCTGTGTGGTCAGGCGTCCTGGGCCTGCTTCTTCCTTGTCCCCGCCGCCACCGCCATCGCAGTCACCACTTCCCGCACGGTTTTCCGGTCGGCGGTAGGCAGGCTCAGGTAGCGGTTGATCATTTCCCGGTCAGCCATGTCCAGTTGCTCAAATTGGGCATCGGCATCGAACAAGCGTGGACCTGATGCCGCCTTGCCAAAACGAAGTTCGTCCGGGCTGACCTGCAGCCACTCGGCCAGTACCACCAGCTTGTCCTGCGTGGGCAGGGCTTGGCCCAGCAACCAGTTGCGGGCGGTGTGGGCTGTGATGCTGCGACCCCAGTACCGCAGATTGAATTCGTTGGCCACCACAGTGGGCGATGAGCGTACGCCCGCTGCATCAAGAGCACGGCGCAGACGGTCGGCAAATGCCTGGGTTTCCGGGATAGGAGCCATGGCAAGAAGTTACGCATTCGACCCTCATGGAAATGCATTTCACATCAACTTGTTTGTGAATATCGATTACAAATCACAGATCTCAAGTGTCAGCCTCCGGCCAATCAAACCCGCTAAGATCATTTGGTTAACCCCACTCTGGCATTGAAGAAAGCATCCACATGAGCATCCAAACCGTAGGCATCATCGGCGCTGGCACCATGGGCAATGGCATCGCGCAGGCTTGCGCCGTGTCGGGCGTGAACGTCGTCATGGTCGACATTTCCGAAGCCGCCGTGGCCAAGGGCATCGCCACCGTCTCGGGCAGCCTGGACCGCCTGGTCAAGAAAGAAAAGATTTCCGAGGCCGACAAGGCCGCAGCGCTGGGCCGCATCAAGGGCTCGACCAGCTACGACGACCTCAAGGGGGCGCAGCTGGTGATCGAGGCCGCCACCGAGAACCACGAGCTCAAGGTCAAGATCCTCAAGCAGCTCGACGGCCTGCTGGCGCCCAACGTGATCATCGCGTCCAACACCTCGTCGATCTCGATCACCCAGCTGGCCGCCGCCACGCAGCGCGCCGACCGCTTCATCGGCATGCACTTCTTCAACCCGGTGCCAATCATGGCGCTGGTGGAAATCATCCGCGGTCTGCAGACCAGCGACGCCACCCACGACGCCGTGCACGAGTTGGCGCTGGCACTGGGCAAGACGCCCATCACCGTGAAGAACGCTCCGGGCTTTGTGGTCAACCGCATCCTGGTGCCCATGATCAACGAGGCCTTTTTTGTGCTGGGCGAAGGTCTGGCCGAGGCCGAAGCGATCGATGCCGGCATGAAGCTGGGTTGCAACCAGCCGATCGGCCCGCTGGCACTGGCCGACATGATCGGCCTGGACGTGTGCCTGGCCGTGATGGAGGTCTACCTCAAGGAATTCGGCGACAGCAAGTACCGCCCCAGCCCCCTGCTCAAGGAAATGGTGGCTGCCGGCCGCCTGGGCCGAAAGACAGGTCAGGGCGTTTACAAGTACTGATATTTCCCGTGGGAGCGCGCCCCTGCGCGCGAATGCTTTCGGCCGCGGGGGCGGCCTCCCACCATCCCCGAACACCTGTCACCGGGGTGAAGGGCATGCTGGGTGGACCGCCCTAGCATGCCCGGCATGAACACCGCCACACCCCACCCCGAAGGCAGCATCGACACCACCGTCACCGACGGGGTGCTGCAGATCGCCATCAACCGCCCGGCCAAGCGCAACGGCTTCACGCCCAAGATGTTCCGCGAGCTTGGCGAGGCCTACACCCGGCTGGACGACGACCCCGCGCTGCGCGTGGGCCTGCTGGTGGCCGAGGGCGCACACTTCACTGCCGGACTGGACCTGCCCACCATTGCGCCGCTCATGCAGCGCGGCGAAAAGGCCGTGCCGCTCGGGCTGGTCGACCCGCTGAACCTGGGCATGGACGGTTACCGCCGCCGCACCAAACCCATGGTGGTGGCGGTGCAGGGCATCACCTACACGCTGGGCATCGAGCTGATGCTGGCGGCCGACATCGTGGTGGCCGCCGACGACTGCCGCTTCTCGCAGCTGGAAGTCGCCCGCGGCATCATGGCCACGGGTGGCGCCACGCTGCGCATGGCCGAGCGCGCAGGCATGGGCAACGCGCTGTTGCACCTGCTCACCGGCGATGTGTTCGACAGCGCCGAAGCCTTGCGGTTGAATTTCGTGCAAAAGGTGGTGCCGGCCGGGCAAGAGCGCGCCGAAGCCCTGCGCATCGCGCAGCTGATCGCGGCGCAGGCACCGCTGGCGGTGGTCGCCACACGGCAGAACGTGCTCAAAGGTGTGGAACACGGCCCTCTGGTGGCCATGCAGGACTTCCTTGAGGTGCAAAAACGCCTGTCGCGCAGCGAGGATGCGGCCGAGGGCGTGCGCTCTTTCGTGGAAAAGCGCGCTGCCCGGTTCAGCGGTCGATGACTTTGACCGCTTGGGCACATGTGCGCAGGTCGCTGACCTCCTGACGCAGGCTGTGCAACTCTTGCCGGAGCACGCGCAGCTCGCTCAAGAGCTCCTTTTCAATCTGGCGCTCTTCGGCCTCGACTTCCTTTTCGACAAAGATCGCTGACAGCGAAGCCGTGACCAGCGAAAGCACCGCCAGGCCCAGCAACACGACGAGCACCGAAAACAGCCTTGAAGCAGGCGTGTGCGGAATCACATCGCCATAGCCCACCGTTGCCGCCGTGGTAAAGGCCAGCCACAAGCCGTCACCGAAGTTGTCAATGCGCGGATCGATCATCCAGAATCCCAGGCCACCCAGCCCCAGGATGCCCAAGGCCAGCAGCAGGGAATAGATCAAACCCTGGCGAATCAGCAGACGAACCCGTTTTTTGCGCAAATCCATCGGGATATTTTGACAGCCCACCCTGGAGGGAGATTGACGCGGGTCAAGCCCGCACACACCAAGATGCTGCAAGCTTGCCATCAGGACGAGGCCTGAAGATACAGGTCTACCGGAGACGCGAATGAAATGGGCCCTGCTTTCTGACATCCACGCCAACATCCAGGCCCTGGACGCCTGCGCCGAGCACGCCCGACGCCAGGGTGCGCAGCGCTGGGCCGTTCTCGGGGATCTGGTGGGCTACGGCGGCGACCCATTGCCTGTGGTGGAACGCATCATGCAATGGCACGGCGAGGGTGCCTGCGTGCTGCAGGGCAACCATGACGCCATGGCCGTCACCCCGCCGCAGGCCGAAGGCAGCCTGGGGGCCATGACGGCCGCCTGGACGTATCAGCAACTGCCACCGCACTGCCGCCGTTTTCTGGCACACCTGCCGTTGTCGCAACGTTTTGAGCACATGCTGCTGGTGCATGCAAGCGCGCACCACCCCAAGGAATGGCGCTATGTGGACAACGAACGCGCCGCCCGCCAGTGCCTCGAAGCGGCAGCGCAGGGCGAACACAGCACGCATGTGTTTGTCGGCCACGTGCACGAACAAACCCTCTACTACCAGGGCAGCGGCCAAAGTCTGATGTCTTTCACCCCCACAGCGGGTGTGCCCGTGCCACTGCCCCGCCACCGCTCCTGGGTCGCCACCGTGGGCTCGGTGGGGCAACCCCGTGATGGCGATACGCGCGCCATGTACGCGCTCTACGACGACACTGCCGGCCGCATCACTTTCTACCGCGTGCCCTACGACCATGCGGCTGCGGCTGCGGCCATCCGCAAGGCGGGACTTCCCGAGTTCTTTGCCTCGCGGCTGGAGGAAGGCCGTTGAAACTGCTTGAACCCGGTACCCTGATCGACGGCTTCGAGGTCGGTCGTTGCATCCATGCCGGCGGCATGGCACACATCTACGAGGTACAGCACGCCCCGGGGGCTGACGGAACACGCCGCGAGGCCGAGTTCCCGATGGCCATGAAAATCCCGCGCATGACGGCAGGCGACGGCGCCGAAACCATCCTCAGCTTCGAGGTGGAGCTGATGATCATGCCTTCGCTCACCGGAACGCATGTGCCGCGCTTCGTGGCCGCGGGCGATCTGAGTCGGCTGCCGTATCTGGTGATGGAGTACATCGAAGGCCAGACACTGGAGCACTGGCTCGAGCGCGAAGCACCACTGGAGCCTGAAGAGATCGCCCGCCTGGGCGCCGCCGTGGCCAAAGCCGCGCACAGCCTGCACAAGCAGAACGTCTGCCACCTCGACATCAAGCCCGCCAATGTGCTGATCCGGCCCGACGGTTCGGCCGTCTTTCTGGACTTCGGCCTCTCATGCCACGCCCACTACCCCGACCTGCTGGCCGAGGAATTCCGCAAGGCGGTGGGCTCACCCATCTGGATTGCGCCCGAGCAGGTGGTAGGTGTGCGCGGCGACCCGCGCAGCGATGTGTTCGCCATCGGGGTGATGCTCTACCAGTTGGCCACGCGCGAAACCCCGTTTGGCGAACCCGCCACCCAAAGCGGCATGCGCCAGCGCCTGTGGATGGACCCGGTGCCGCCGCGCAAACGCCGCCCCGACCTGCCCGAATGGCTGCAGGAGGTCATCCTGCGATGCCTGGAGCCGGAAGCCGAGCACCGCTATGGCTCGGCCTCGCTGCTGGCTTTCGACCTGGCCAACCCGGACCAGATCACCATCACGGCGCGCGGCAGGCAGACCCAGGGCACCGGTTTCTGGACCCATTTCAGACGCTGGCTCAAGGCCGCAGGCAAACACTACCAGCCTTCGCCACTGCCCTCGCGCCGTATCGAAGAGGTGCCCATCGTGATGGTCGCACTGCCCCACTACGACGTGACCGATGCCACGCTGTACTCCCTGCGCGAGGCAGTGGGTCGTTCACTCGGCATTCGTCCTGGTGCCCGGCTGGCCTGCGTGACCGTGATCTCCCCCGGCGAGGCCAGCAGCACCGACAGCGAACGCAGCGAAACCGCCCTGCGTCGCCAGCACATCACCCGCATGAAACAGTGGACCGAGCCGCTGGATCTGAGCAACCACCAGGCGTCCTACCATGTGCTCGAAGGCAGCGACGTGGCCGAGGCCCTGCTCAAATACGCCGAGAGCAACAACGTCAACATGATCATCATGGGTGCTGCCACCCACGGGCTTCAGATGCAACGCTTCATGGCCACCGTGCCGATCAAGGTGGCCATGGAAGCGCCGTGTACGGTCATCCTGGTCAAACAAAGCCTGCCCTTCGAGGCCCTGGTCAGTTAAGCCCTCCGTTCGTGCTGAGCTGGAACCCCCGTTCGTGCTGAGCCTGTCGAAGCGCCGCCCCACGATGTGCTTGGACAGGCTCAGCAGGAACGGTATAAGCTCCCTTCATGCCTGCACACACCGCACTGACCGACCTCATCCCTTCGCGCTTGCCTTTGCTGCAGGCTCCCATGGCGGGCGCACAAGGCTCAGCCCTGGCGCTCGCGGTGTGTACGGCCGGTGGTGTGGGCAGCCTGCCCGCCGCCATGCTCTCGCCCGATGCCCTGAAAGCCGAATTGCAGGTGCTCCGGGAACAGGCCACGGGCCCCTGGAATGTCAATTTCTTCTGTCACACAGCGCCAGAGCCCGATGCCACAGCCGAAACACGCTGGCGCGAAGCCTTGCGTCCGTTTTATGACGAGGCAGGCATCGATCCGGCCAGCGTGCCGGCGGGCGCGGGGCGGGTGCCGTTTTCGCATGCGGTGGCCGATGTGGTGGAGCCGTTTGCCCCGCCGGTGGTCAGCTTCCACTTTGGCCTGCCTGCACCGGACCTGATGGCCCGCGTGAAAAGCTGGGGCAGCAAGGTGTTGTCTTCAGCCACCACCGTGGAGGAAGCGCTCTGGCTGCAAGCGCATGGCGTGGATGCCGTGATTGCACAAGGGCTGGAAGCCGGTGGTCACCGCGGCATGTTTCTCGGTACCGAACTGGGCACGCAGCTGGGCACTTTTGCGCTGCTGCCCCAAGTGGTCCAGGCAGTACAAATACCGGTGATTGCTGCAGGCGGCATTGCCGATGCGGCCGGCGTGCGTGCCGCCATGGCGCTGGGCGCTGCAGGCGTGCAAGTGGGCACAGCCTATCTGTGCTGCCCGGAAGCCACCACCACCCGCTTGCACCGTGCCGCCCTCATGAGCGAAGCGGCGCGCCATACCGAGCTGACCACGCTGTTCAGCGGCCGTCCAGCACGGGGCATCGTCAACCGTTTGATGCGGGAATTGGGGCCATTGCATCCGGCCGCTCCGGCCTTCCCGCTGGCAACCGCCGCTGTCTCGCCGTTGCGGGCGCACTTTGAAGCGCTGGGGCGCACCGACTGCACCCCCCTGTGGTCTGGGCAGAACGCCAGCAGCTGCCAGACCCTGCCGGCCACCGAGGTCACCGCCGCGCTGGCGCGAGGCTTTGACTGATACCCCCGTTCAGGCTGCGCTTTTATTTATATCCGTTCGTGCTGAGCCTGTCGAAGCACAGCCGCCTTGGCAGAGGGCCTTCGACAGGCTCAGACCGAACGGAAAGAAGTCAGCGGCCGAGCTGAGTCAGCGCCGCCTGCAGACCCGACAGACCGCCCACGCGCTGGTCGTTGATGAAAATCTGCGGCATCTGACGCACCGAGGGGCCGCATTTTTCGTAGAACGCCATGCGCTCGGCTTCGTCGTCGATCTTGATTTCCTCAAAAGCGAGCGAACGAGTCTTGAGCAGCATCTTGGCCGACTCGCATTGCGGGCAGGCCGACTTGGAATAGACGACGATTTTGAGTTCCATGGTGCAAGTGTAAGCGCCTTGCAGATACAAACCACTCGC